>OUNM010717676.1_pt1 | contig 33269 bp, 23 predicted proteins | sample 1769961 | NCBI WGS metagenome assembly OUNM01 (sample SAMEA3914820, study PRJEB12502) | metagenome | biome: forest; material: soil | place: USA | collected 2012-03-12 | depth 0.3 m | reverse complement strand
GGGGGGGGGGGGGGGGAGGTGGGGGTGAGGGTGCGGAGGTCGAGGCCGTGGAGGGTGAGGGTGTTGTTTGCGGCCGGGTTGGTGAGGGGGCGGGATTGGGCGACGGTTGGGGAGAGCTGGGTGGGCGGGGAGAGGAGGGCTTGGAGGGTCGGGTGGGTGGCGATGAGGGATTGTTTGGCGGCGGTGATGGCGGGGAAGTCGATCTCGTGGTAGAGCAGGTTGCGGTGGTTCTTGGGGGAGGTGAAGAGGCGCAGGGCGCGGGTGTCGGTGCCGGCGCCGAGGGAGACGATCTGGCGGGGCTCGTCGGGGCAGGTGGACGAGAGGAAGCGGTCGACGAGGGTGTCGATGGCGGTGGTGCGGGTGAAGGTGCCGCGGTTGATGATGGGCAGGCGGCGGGTTGGGGGGCCCTGGACGAAGAGGGCGGCGTAGGGGTCCTGCAGGTAGCCCAGGTCGACGGCGCTCAGGCGCGACACGGCGGCGTCGGTGTCGGTGCCCTGGATGGTGGTGTCGTGGCTCGGGCCGTGCTGGTCGCGCTGGGGCCCGGGATGGTCGCTCCGGTCTGCTGGGTCGGAGCCGTCTCCGCCCCCGCCGCCCCGACCCCGGCCAGCGCCCCGGCCTCGGCCGTGTCCCCCGCCCCGCATCGAGAGCAGGTTCGGGATTGACGGCGCCGACATGGCGCGCGTGGTGGGCGTGTTTTGTATTGTGATTTGTGTTTTCGTTGTTGTGTGTGTTTGTTGGTGGTGATGAGGAAAGAAAGGAAAAAAAAAAAAAGAGGGACGGTTCGGATGGTGGATGCCGATGCTGGTCGGTTACATTTGAATAACGACGCAGGTTAGGCCGAGTTCCCGCTCTGGCTGCGATGGCGGTCTTTTGGGTTGGGTTGCAGGAGACGTGAGAGCTGAGAAGCCGAGGAGGGTCGGGATTGGACAGGATGGGGGAGGGGAGGGGGAGGGCAGTGGGCAGTGGGCAGTGGGCAGTGGGAGGTGGGGCAGCGAAGGATGGGGGACGGGACCTATGCAATGGGGGATGGGATGGGGGACTCGATGCTGCAGCCAGGGCAGTGTGGCACTGTGGGAATGCCCCGCTTCATGCAGGTTTCCTGCCCGGTTTGCCTCCCCTCCAGAGCCAACTTGGGAGCTTGGCACTCTTGCCAACGCCATTCTGTATTAAACACACAACCCACAGACGGCGCATCTCGGAAGCCTCTCATCCACTGCCGGAGGATTTTGACGAGCGGGGTACTTTTGGTTTATTCCACCTTTCTTTCTTCTGTTTGAAATAAAATACACAGTAGAATCAAAAGATCAGCATCCGCTCTCACCCTCCCCCCGACAGCCAGGGCCCAGGTCGGCGAGACAGGCCGGGAATAGCAACATTGCCGGAATTTCCAACACATCAACGGCTTCATGCTTGCATTAATTATTGACTCGACGTTCTGTATTCTGTACTCCCAGAGCCGATTTGTCACGCTAGCGTGATGTGCAGCGCCTGTTGTGTTACGAACCCCCTCGACCCCTTCGCTCCGGGTGCTTCGGCACACCAGCAACCCACTTCGAGCCCAACCCACTCCAACAACACGGGCACGCCAAGGCCCGTTGGGGCGGTGCCGCCTGCATGGGATTTGTGCCAGGCGCCAGGCAGCCTCGAGCATCCTTCCGGGCCGAAGCTGACGCCTCCTGTGCCTTTGGCGCCTTTCCATACATAACGGCCCAGAGCCTCCCACCTTGCCTGTCTGGGCCATCTCTTCATCACCCTCCTTTGTGATTTTCATCAACATTCGTTATTTTTCATCAGAAAACACACAAACTAGGTGGCCATGATTTCCAGCGTCGCCGCGGCTGGCCTGGCCAAGCGCCTCGTCGAGAACCCGCCAAAGGACTCGCCCTTCTTCCCGGCGCTCGGCCTCTTCCTTTACATCGCCGACTTCATCGTCTTCCTCCCGATTCTTATCATTGTGAGTGGCTCCTTCAACACCCAGCCCAAACCCCCAACTAACAGCTTTCGTCCCTGCCCAGCTCTCGTACACCTTTGGCCAGGTCTATCCGACCCTCGCCGCCGTCGAGGACCCCCTCCCTGCGTATGAGGCCCTCGCCATCGACGACAGCGGCATCCCCAAGGACCCCGCCGATCCCATCACTTCCACGACCGCCCAGCCCGGCAAGCCCGTCACGAGCTCCCTCCGGTCGCTGAACCGCCTCCTCCGCTACGGCGGCGGCAACTGGCGCGCCCTGTTCCGCGGCCTCGGCTACCTCTGCGTCATCGGCCTCCTCACGGGCGTGACGACCGGCTTCTTTACCCTCATCCCCTTCGTCGGTCCCCGCTTCGCCCACCTCCTCGCCCTCCTCGCCATCGCCCCGCTCTCCACCACCTGGACGCACTTCATCATCACCCCGCCGCCCACCACCTCCGGCCGCGGCTTCTTCCGCCGCATCCCCCCCGTCCGCAAGGTCTACCTCGCCACCTGGTTCCCCATCTTCCTCCTCTGGGCCGCCTCCCACGCCGCCGTCGTCCTGCCGCACATCCTCGCCGTGCTGATCGGCCTCGCCAAGCCGGGCTCCGGCTCCGACTCGGGCTCCGACTCGGACCCCAACCCGCGCCAGCCCAACCCGGAGCCGAGCTACCCCATCAACAACGGCGTCGACATCGCCAAGTGGCTCTGCGTCCTGGGCGTCGGCCTCGGCCTGCAGATGCTGTTCGTCATCCCCACGCAGACCGCCCTCGCCCGCGTGCAGGCCTCGCTGCTGCCCGCCGACGAGGACCCCGTCGTGCCGTTTGACCGCTCCTTTGGCGGCCGCGTCGAGCCCGAGGTGGTTTCCGGCAAGGGGTTCGCGACCTTTGGCGCCGCGATCAAGACGGTGCCTGCCGCGAGCTGGGTGCGCATCTACATGCTGCGGCTCAAGATCTTTGGCGCGAATGTGGCCGTGATTGCGGCCATGGGGGCCGTGGTGGGGTTGGAGACCTTGGTGGTGTACTTGGGGATGCGGAAGTGAGCGCCGAGTGTGCTGAAGAGTGCTGGCTGGTGGTGGGATTAGGGAGGTGGAGGAAGGGAAGGGGTAAATGCCCCGAGGATTTGATGGAAGACTGTATAGTGTGTCAAGATTATGGCGATTTGTCGACAGATTGCCCGAGTTCGAGCCCGCCTTTCATAGCAGACCTCATAACCATAAAACCAAACAACTCGTTACCTCCCTTGGTAACCCTTCCAACACAAATATATGCTCAATGGCCCATTAACCACGGCATGTAGACGCTAGAAATACTGTCTATTCCTCTCTGCAACGCCGGATATCTGTAGCAGCCAGGGCCGAGGTACAACAAACAGTCAGTGTGTGTGGCAGGATACCTAACCATCAAAAAAACAACCAGCAAAAACTCCTCCCCCATTCTTCCCATTTATGCAGACCCCCATGATCTCGCCATCCACGCACACGGCCTCGCTCTCACTCCTCAGTTGTTCCGTCCCAGTCGCTCTCCCACCAAACAAAAAAATACGCAAGGCGTCCGATCCGATCTACTTCTACAAAACCAGACAGCACACAACCCTTCACCGCTCTCGCCTCACCCCACCTCACCCTTCCGCTATCCTCCGGTACCTTATGTATCCCTCAAACCAACTCCAAACAACCCCACCCCCCAATCCAACACCCAAAGTGGCACCGGCACAGCCCTCCTCGATCCTCACGACTTTTGAAAAAACCAGCTCGACCTCTTATTCTCGGGCGGGTTCTGCAGGCTGGCGACGGTGGGGTGCGGCGAGGCCGAGACCTCGCTGCCGCCGCCGCGCAGCGGCTTGGCGATGCGGCTGCCAATGTTGACCCCGCCGAGCCCCGTGGGCGAGCCCAGGCCGCGCGTGCTGCCGGCCTTGGCGGCCTCGAGGCGGTCTTTGACGGCTGCGAGTTGGACTTCGAATCTGGAGGGAAAAGGAAGTTAGTGTTAGGTGTAAGGGGGGAAGGGATTGTGGGGGAGCAGGGGCGTACTTGTGGTTGGCCTGGGCCATCTTCTCCTGGCTCTCCTGGAGCAGGCTCTCGAGGCTCTGGATGCGCTCGTTGCGGGCGATGAGCTTGCGCTCGGCGATGGCCACCTCCTTCTTGAGGGCCGAGTTCTGCTCGACGAGCTGCCGCTGCACCTGCGTCAGCTGCTCGAGGTTGCGCTCCAGGAACGCCATCTTCTTCTGCTGCGCGCGGTTGTTGCTGCTGCGCAGCACGTTGTTGTACTGCTCGCGCGTCTCGTCGAGCGAGATCTCGAGCTCCACCACGCGCTCGCACCGGTTCTGCAGGTCGCGCATCAGGCTCTTCTTCATGACGTCGAACTCGGCCAGCTGCTGCTGCACCGTCTTGCCGTTGGCCATGGGCACCGCCCCGTTGGCCTTGGCCCGCCGCTGCAGGTCGTCCACCAGCGCCTTGAGCTGCTCGTTCTCCGTCGCCCGCACCGCGAGGTCCGCCTTGAGGCCCTCGATCAGCTCCACCTGCGTGCTCGTCTGGTCCGAGAGCGTCTTGGCCAGCATGGCCTTGACCTCCTCCTTGTCGGCCTCGTCCAGGTTGCGCGACAGGATGTCCTCGTGCTCCAGCTGGAGCGCCTCGAGCCGGGCCTCGAGATCGCTGCGCTTGCGCGCCTCTGCCTCGTTGGACGCCGCGCTGAAGGCCGACAGCTCGGCCTGCCGCACGAAGCCCTGCGTCTCCACCAGCTTCTCCCGCAGCGCCTTCAGGTCGTCCGGCGGGATCGGGTCGCCGGTGGAGCTGATGTCGTACAGGGCGTCGAGGTGCGCGATGGCATCTGCCACGGACCGTTCATTGTCGCTGAACACGTCGCCGCTGAGGTCGAAGCCGGCCATCATCTTGGCCATCTTCTCGGCCTTCTTCTTCTCCTTTTCGTTCAACACCGCGCTCGTCTCCTTGGCGCTCATCTTCATGTCGAGCATCTGCTGCTTGACCTCGTCCAGCTCCGCCGTGAGCTCCGAGTTGGCGTCCTTGAGGCCGTCCATGGTGATCTGCGCCTCCTTGTTCTCGAATGCGAGCCTCTCCAGCTGCATCTTGAATTCGTTAGACTCGCTGATGAGCCTCTCGTTGTCCTTTCCGATCCTGCCGTCGTGCTCCTTCAGGCTGGTCAGCTCCTCCTTGGACTCCCGCAGCTGCCTCTCCATGGCGGCCGCCAGCGTCTCCTTCTCGGCGAGCTGGTCCTGGAGCTCGTTTTCCCGGCGCAAGAACTCCTCCCGCTCGTCCTTGTCCAGCGGCAGGCTAGGAGTCCCCGCCCTCTCGGACATGGCTGGCGTCTCGGCCCCCGACCTGTCGTGCAGCAACCGGGACGGCGTTGATGGTCTTGCCGGCTGCCGTGCCTCGACTCTTGCTCCTACTACGCCGTCCCCAGAGAGGGAGGGCACCCACTTCTCCCTGGGCACGGTCTCGCCGGCACGCCAGAGCTGCACCTCGCCTTCCAGGTTGACAATGTAGTTCTCGAAGGTGGTGATTTGAGTCTTAGCCTTGGCAACCATCATCTTGAGCTCGGCCGGGCTGAGTTCGGCGTTGACCTTGGCCTTGTTCTTAATCGACTTGGCGCGCATGCCGAAACGCAGGGTACTGAGCGTCTCGGCATCGTTGTAGCTGCTGGGCGAGCAGTTGATAATCAGAGTCGTCCGGCTGTTGCCGCCGAGCGACTCCTGCAGGATACGGGTGAGTTTGGAGTCGCGGTACGGAATGTGGGAAGATTTCCCGTCCGTCAGCGAGTTGATGACCATGCCCAGGGCGCTCAGACTCTTGTTGATCTTTTTGGCCTCCTCGAGAGTCTGGCCGCTGGCGCCCGTCTTGCCAACCTTCTCGCTACCTGCCAAGTCGACCAGGAACAGCTGGCCGCTTTTCGCCGAGCCCGTCTCGACGTTCTTCTGGGTGATGGTGATGACGAAGATGGAGTGCGAGCGCGAGGATTCCTGGTTCATGTTCGTCGCGGCAACCGCTCGTGCGTTTCCACCCCTCCGCATCACCTCGAACACCTCCTGCACGCTCGACACGTAAATCTCCAGCAGCCCCTTGACGTAGACACCGCGGTTCTTCTCCTCGTGGACGGGGAGGTTGTCGTTCTGCGGTGCGAGCAGATCGCGGATCCTCTCCATGTAGATTTCCATGTAGCTGACGCGGACCGTGTACTCGATGTTGGCGGCGCTGGACAGGATGTTGGTGAAGATCTGCTCGACGATTCTCGGAATGACGCCCTTGCCCTCCTCGTCGTCTATGTTGGTGCCCATCATCGAGTAGGACTTTCCGGCGCCCGTCTGGCCGTAGGCGAAGACGGTGCCATTGTAGCCGTTGAGGATGTCGTCCACGGTCGGCTTGATGGAGAAGTTGAAAATGTCGGCCTGCTTGCATGACATGTCGAACACACGGTCGAAGGTGAAGCTGCCTTGAGCTTCCCGCGACTGCATCAGGGCGTCAGCAACCACGACTCAGCGGAAGGAAAGCCTCGGGACGACTCACATCGATGGTGCACGTATCTTGGCCATCGAAGCTAACAATGGGCTGACCGCCCGACTCGATCTCAACCCGGTTCTGCGGGCGAAACCGAGCCACGACCTTGATGCTATTTGCGCCCGACATGATGGCAGCCCGCTTCCCGCGCTCCGGGGAAGCGCAAACTCATGAAGGAGGGGCTGCGTAAGTCGGGAGTGGGCGCGAGGCGGGGATGCCGGGCGAGAGAGTGTGACGGCGTCGGGCCTCTGCGGCGGAGCGAGCGAGCGAGGGAGTGAGTGAACGAACGGTGTCGTGGAGGTGTCGTGGAGCCTAGATGACGGCGGGACCTGAGCGCGATCCGGTCGACAGCAACGTCGGGCGTTGACAGGCAGAAAGCGTAGGCAAGCGGGGGTCCTGAAACGGGTATCAAAATGTCGAATCTGGAATCCAAGGGCGGGAAGAAGGCAGGCCTAGGGGACGAGAACGAGGGTGGGGTTCCGGGGGCGGTGTCAGGGGTAGGGCGGCAGGGTGGCAGCGAGGGCGGATTTTGGACGGAATCGTCGAGAGTGGATGTGCATGTGGATGTTTTGCTGGGTCGGGTGTGGTTTTGGTGGCCGAGTGCCGCAGCGGAGAGACGCGTGCCATTCGCGCTGCAGGCAGTTGTATTCTGTAGTGGAGGGTGGGCGCTGTTTCATGGGGGGCACTGCATGCCTGGCAGGGCAAGGGGCCCCGCTTCGAGGCTCGCAGGCAGAGTGCACCACTTCCGTCTGCAGCGGGCAGCATTGTTCGGATTAATTACCCCTTCATGCCGGTGGAGCATGGAACCAGGCTCGCAAGGGCAGTCTCGGAGAAAGAGAAACGAAAAAAGCGGCAGCAAGTAACTACCTGAGACCAAAAAAAAAAAACTTTGGGAGAAAAGAGAATAAACAAGAGATATCAATGGAAGATAGTAGGGAAATAGACGAGGGTTATTCAGGCAGCTCAGGCGGTCACGGAGAGCCTTGGGCACTGTGTACTGTGTCCTGCAAGTGTGGCTTTGGCTGCCCAATCTTGGGGTCTATCAGACATAGAAATACAGAAGACACCACGGCCGTTTGTTGCCTTCCGATGCCTGCACAGAACATGAATACCACAAACACGCGAGTCTAGGTAGCTAGGTAGGTAAACATCAATCCGCGAGTCTCGCTTGCAACCATCAAAGTCGACGTGGTGTGAGCCTGAACTCCATCTGCAGAAGACACCCAACCCCGCCTTTCTCTCCAGCTCCCTTTCTTGAAATCCCAACTGCCCCTAGAGGCGAGTATGTGCTTCCAGAACGCCCATGCCTCATGTGATGACAAGCCTTGCCAAAAGGATAGACAGAAATAGGCCAAAACGCCAGAACGCCAGTCCGGGGGGTGGGTTGGGCGAGGACCCATGCCGTGTGCTGATGCAATGATCCTGCTCCTGCCTAGGGGATCACGCAATCGCTGTAGCCCAATATTAAAGTACCGGTACTTCCGCCGGTCCAGCAGGTCTCGGAAGATAGCAGCCCAACCGTCTCCTCAGTCTTCCCAGCTCTTCTCCACCGTCTCCCTCACCCTCTTTGTGTACTCCTTGCGGTTGTCTTTGTACAGGTTGGACGCTTCGACGTTCGCGGGGGATCCGGTGTTTGGGTCGTTGAGCAAGCTGCAGAGCTGTGTCAGCGACAAGGCGTCCGTCACATGTCCCGATATCCATATCCACCCACCTCTGGATGCTGGTGAGCACGGCTGCAACGTCGTAGGTCGGACTCCAGCGGTTCTGTAGAATGTCGAGGCAGAGCTCGCCCGTGGCGTAGACGTTGGGGTGGAACATCTGGCTGATGAACTTGACCGAGGGCGGCTTGTTCGGGTATTGCTCCTCAAAGTTCATCACCAGCCTAAAGGTTCCGTCTTCAAAGGGGGTGTCTGCCGGTCCGATAATAACAGCGTTCCTACAAATCGCCGTGTCAGTCGCGGCGGGAGCCGGGCCGTGCCACGAGGGCCGTCGCTCACCAGGTCATGACGTTGTCGGGGATGGGTGACGCCGAGACGCCAGCGGGGGGGTCGGTCTGCATGCGCTGCACCAGGGCCGGAGGGTCAGCATCGATCAAAGTTTAAAAGCAGCATGTTTCAGAACGCATGGGCGCACCTTGAAGTCTCGCATGAGACGGCGGCGAGCGGCGGTCGACATCTTGTCCGCAAAGCACGGTCGGGTGCGTGGGCGGTGGGTGTTTGTTCGTTGGGAGGCTCCTTTTAGACGTCTCCGATAATCACAGAATCTCTTTGACGCAGAAGCACCAGGGCAGCGAGAATACGAGTCGATGTTAGGAGTAGGCAGCCGATGTGGGCGAGAACGCAGTCCAGGGGCGATGATTAACCAAAGGGCGAAGGTGATGGGTCACGGTTGGGATTCGAGCTGATGCGATGGAGAGCTGATGGCAGGCAGGCGATGAGGTATCGGGTTAACGGGGGTCCTGTCATGGCCAATCAGAGCTCCAGGCTGAAACGTTGACGCCTGGGGCCAGGGCGTGTGCAGCTCGCGGGGGTCGTCACAAGACCAGCCCGGAGGCCCTGAAGGCAGCTTACCTCAGCTGTTCTCGGAGGTGCCAAAGTGGCGGGTCCTCTGCTTGCGTTTGTTCGGTTCAGTGCGTTGCCCCACCTCCACACCTACCCGCGAGTCGCCCCCATGTCTCCCCTGTCGTCCGTCACAAGCCGAGCAGTCCCGCGGGAGGTACTCGTCGGGGCTCGAGTCCCGCTCGCTGCCATGTCTGTACTCCTTAAAGACTCCGACTCTCGGACACGTCCGCCCTCTCCCTTGTCCTTTTCCTATTCCGAGATCGATCCCTTGTTCTCGTGCGCTTCCCACTGTCGAGCAGCTTGAATTTCCTGGATTTCCGTGGCAGCGATGGCGGGGCAACTCCGAAACGTGCTGCGCGTGGCACCGCAGCAGCTCACACAGCTCAGAACCGGCTCGGCCCGGCTGTTTTCGTCACATGCCAGCCTCCGTCAAGAGGTTCGGGATGCCTATATTCTGAGCGCATCCCGGACGCCAACGGCCAAGGTGTGTGTGCCGTGTAGCATTGGCGTTGATGAACGTTACCCTGCATTTTTGGGTGCAGTGGCTGATCCCCCGCAGTTCAACGGCTCATATGTGAGCGTCACCGGCCCGCAGCTCGGCGCCGTTGCCATCAAGTCCGCCCTTGAAAAGTCCAAGGTGCCCGTCTCCAAGATCACCGATGTCTACATGGGCAACGTCCTCCAGGGCTCCGTCGGGCAGGCCCCGGCCCGCCAGGCCTCCATGTTCGCCGGTCTCCCCCCATCAGTCGAGGCCATCACCATCAACAAGGTGTGCGCCTCGGGCCTGAAGGCCGTTGTGTTTGCCGCCCAGAACATCCAATTGGGGCTGTCCGAGGCCCAGGTCGCCGGCGGCTTTGAGAACATGTCGAGGGTGCCCTACTACCTGCCGCGGGCGAGCGGGCTGCCCGCCTTCGGCCACGTAAAGATGGAGGACGGCCTCATCAAGGACGGTCTCACCGACGTCTACGACCAGATCCACATGGGCAACTGCGCCGAGAACACGGCCAAGGAGTACGGCATCTCGAGAGAAGAACAGGACCAGTACGCCATCCAGTCGTACCAGCGGGCGCAGGCCGCCTGGAAAGCGAAGGCCTTCGCCGACGAGATCGCGCCGGTGACGGTCAAGGGGCGCAAGGGCGACACCGTCATCACCACGGACGAGGGGTTCCTCGACGTCAAGCTCGACAAGGTCCCGACACTCAAGCCGGCCTTTGTCCGCGACGGCACCGGCACCGTGACGGCGGCCAACTCGTCGACGCTCAACGACGGCGCCAGCGCGCTGGTGCTGGGCAGCAAGGCGATCGCGCAGGAGTACGGCGCCAGCTCGCGGGTCCTCGCGCGCATCTGCGGCTCGGCCGACGCCGCCGTGGACCCGATCGACTTCCCGGTCGCGCCGGCCAAGGCGGTGCCCATCGCCCTGGAGCGGGCCGGTATCACCAAGGACCAGGTCGCCGTGTGGGAGTTCAACGAGGCCTTTGCCGCGGTGATCAAGGCCAATGAGAAGGTGAGGAATTTCAACCGCTTCCCCGCAGTCCGGGATCCACACTAACCGCGGGCGCAGATTCTCGGCCTCGAGGGCGCCAAGGTGAACCCGCTCGGCGGAGCCATCTCGCTGGGCCACGCCCTCGGCAGCTCGGGCTCGAGGATCCTCGTGACGCTGCTCCACCAGCTGAAGCCGGGTGAGTATGGTGTGGCGGCCATCTGTAACGGCGGAGGCGCGGCGACGGCGATGGTGGTGCAGAGGATTGAGTCGGTGTAAACCATGTCCGGAGTGATCTGTGTATTTTGAAAAGTGAATGCATCTGTGGTGTGGTGTCTTTGGTTCAGATCTTGGTTGACTGGCAGACTGGGCGGTTCCATATACTGCAGGGTTGGGGTTAGATTAGCTTTGGTCTTTGAGCTTTGCGATGATTCGCCCAACCTCATCAACCTTGAATCAGCTTCCCGGACGACCCCTGACGTTTTGACATTTGAAGCTTCAAAGCTCCAAAGTCTATTCCTGGCACCTTCTTCTTGATCCTTCTTGATTCCCCTTGATTCCTCTCTCTCGTTTCTATTATGCGCGACCACAATGCGACAAATACAATAACTGTCGAATCGAGTCGCGTGGCCAGAACCGCGGCCAGAACTGCGGTCAGACCGCGTCCATCAACAACTCACAACTCCATATCGACTGTTTCGTCTTTCATCTTCGATTCGTATCATCCCTCCCATATCCGCCAGCTGCGCTCTGCCGCTGCCGCCACAATGAGTCTCGTGGTCCAATTCCTGAGCAGCATCCGGGGATTCGTCCTCGAGCAGAACGGCGACGAGCTGCGCAATTGGCTTCTGGTCGAAAATGAGGTCTCCAACATTTACTTCGACATGAGCGCCCAGCTCAAGAGCGGCTTCCCCCCAAACTCGCCAGCCCTCGAAAAGCTGGTCGAGAAATGCCTGCCGGAAGAGGACGACGTGCCGGAGGGCAGAGGGTCGCCATGGCCCGGCTTCAACTCATTCATGAAGGAGTACCTGGAGTACTGGCGCGACGTCGACTTTGACGACGTTGTCCGACTGCATTCTCGCCTCAGCGACCTTCTCACGTATGCTTCGATTCCGCTTGTCGTTTCCTACCGCACATCAAGCCTGCTGACCACGGCCCCAGATCCTGCGCGAACGCACTTGCTAATCCCACGTACGGCACGATGCTGCTGCAAACCAGCATGTCGCTCTCGGAATCGCTGTCCAAGTTGGTTATGATCCTCACTCGGCAGCCTCACCTGCTCGCGCAGATCCAGGGCGACATGACGGGAGAGGAGTCGGGCGAGAGGAAATCCATCGTGGAGCTGGCAGCCGACATCATCCAGAAAATCTTCACCTCCTGCCTGACGGACCGCTCCAGCACGAGATGGTCGGCGCCGAAAGGGAAGAAGGTGGCCGTTTACCTGTTTGCCAACCTCACGTTGAAGCTGCTCTTTGCCGTAAGGACCCTTCTGCCGCGAGATACTGCCACCAGAGAGTAACTAACTAGGGGCCAGTGTGAGAAATCACGACTTGCGGTGCAGATGTTTACCAATCTCTCGACGAGCGGGCCGGCGCTCTCCCTGTACCCAGCATCGCAGCGGGTCACCTTCCTCTACTATCTCGGGCGGTTCAACTTCGACCAGGGCCACTACCCACGCGCACACATGTGCTTCGAAGAAGCCTACCGCCAGTGCCTCCCACAGTTTCAAAAACACCGCCGGCAGATCCTCACGTACTGGATCCCGGCCAACCTCCTTTTCGGCCGCTTCCCCTCCGTGACCTTACTCCAACGCCCGGAGGCCGCAGGCTTCGCCGACATCTTCCTCCCCATCTGCGCCGCCGCCCGCTCGGGCAACTTCGTCATGTTCCACCAGGCCCTCGCCCTCAGCCGCGACTGGCTCTGGGACAAGGGCATCTACCTGACCTTTCTCTACCGCCTGAAGCCCCTCGTCTGGCGGTCCTTCACCCGCAAGACCTTCCTCCTCACCTGGCAGGGCTCGGGCGACACCAACCGCGCCGCGTCGCTCGCCTTCGACGACCTCGTCACGACGGCGGGGTACGTGCAGAAGCTGCTGGAGGGCTACGTGCCCGCGAAGCCGGCGTCGCGGTTGCGCCCCGCGCACATCAACACCGTGTTCCTCCAGGCCGTGACCAACAGCGCGGCGGGCGGCGACGCGGCCGACGCCGACTCGCTGCTCGTGCCGCCGCCGGGCGGGCCCCGCCGGCTGATGCCGTCCGAGGGCCTCATCTTTGGCAACAAGCGGCCGGATCTCGAGAACATGGAGTCGGTTGTCGCCGGGCTGGTCTACTCGGGCCTGCTGAACGGGTTCATCGCGCGCCAGCAGAAGCGGTTTGCCGTGGAGGGCGCCAAGAAGAAGGGCGGGAATGCGGTTGCTGCGGGCTGGCCGAATCCGTACGAGAGTATCCTGGAGCGGTTTAAGGAGGCGCACCAGGAGGCGCTGGATGCGTGCGACAGCGGGGAGAATGTGGACCCGCCTGGGGAGATGGATGATGTTCCCGGGTGGGTGCGGAATCCACCATAAGGTTGGCAGGGAGGGGGTTTGCGGTGTGGGACAGGGAGGTTACATGAGGTGGTCTTGTATCGTATTGTGTTGATTAACATGTAGCACAACGCTGGCCTGCCTGGCAGGTTCTTTGCTGTATGTTTCTCTTTGTGTTCCTGTTGTGGCATTCAAAGGAGAGCTTACATCCACACACACACACACATCTCTCTCTCACTCTCTCCAGAAAAACGCCGATTTGTAACCGTCAATCATCTTTATATCATTGACTAACTCGCCATGTCTGCCTGCCCCTGAACAACCAGTCGACAGCCACAAGACATTCCACACCAACCAAGCACACCTTTTCGCCCCAATATCCAAGCCCCGAAACAAATCCCTTCCAGATCCAGGCCAGGCCGGGCCGGGCCAAATGCCATTCCTTTCCCCTCTCCATCATTCCGGCCATACATGCATCTCTTTACGTATAAAAACCCAGACCCAAACCAATCTCCAAACCAAACAACAACACCCACCAATCCACCAACCCGTCAATGACCACACGGCCCGAATAATGCAAGAAAGAAAGTCAATGGGGTATATCGCGAAAGCCGCAGAGAAAAAAAGAAAGATAAGATGTAAGAATCGAAGTCCAAATCCAAGCCGAGAGAATCGAAGAAAGCACTGAATCCCAATCAAGGACCAGCATCTGGCCAAAATACCAATAAACACTAACGCAGCAACAAACCGCGGATATGGGTGGGGGTAGGGTGTAGGTGGTGTTTTATAAACAGCGGAAGAAGAACAATTGGCTTTGGTCGACAGCTTAGAACAGCGCCGCCGCAGCAATCAGCGCAACGACCAACCCGGCAATGGCCGACCCGCCCTCGGCGGCAATGCCCTCGTTCTTGGACGTCGTCGACACGGGCGTCAGCTCGGCGGGCGCGGCGCTGCCCGTCGGCGAGGCGGTCACGCTGTGCGAGGTGTAGTTGTACGACGTCTGGCCCGACACGCTGACTTCCTGGAAGATACCCCCCACGAAGGCGCTCGAGGAGGTGGGTGGTGCCGAGGTGGTGGAGGAGGTGGATGTGGAGGAGGGGGTGGTGCTGGTGCTGGAGGATGAGGAGGAGGAGGAGGAGGAAGAGGAGGAGGTGCTGGTGGGGGTGGGCTTGCTGCTTGGGGGGGTGGTCGGCTCGGGGGCTTTGGAGGAGACGGCCGGGGTGCCTTGGGAGCCGTCGGTGTTGAAGACGACGATGTTGGCGGTCTTGCCGCTGGGGACGGTCACGACGCAGAAGGCGGCGTTGCCGACGCCGTTGGTGGCGACGGGGCTGTCGAGGCCGCCGACGCCGCCCTTGGAGGGGTCGATGGCGCAGGGCAGGCCGTTGCAGCCGCCGTCGGGGCACTCGATTTTGAGGCCGTAGGTGGGCGTGGTCTTGGCCAGGGCGGCGCCGAGGAACTCGGGGTTCCAGGCAATCTTGACGTAGGTGTCGCCGTTGGCGACCGTGTTGGCGCCGGCGACGTAGGGGCTCCAGTTGCCGATCGGCTCGGTGATGGTTCCCCATACGCAGCCCTTCGAGGCGGGTATCCCTGGCGCGTTGACATAGTAGCTGACCGGATATTAGTGCTCGTTCTTCACTCTGCCACGACGACGGGTGCTCACTGTGCAGCGGTGCCGGCCCAGTAGTCCGGTCCTGGGACAGCTAGCGTGACTGTGTCTGTGACGTCGGTCGGGATGATCATGGCCTCGTTGCCCGGCAAGACGGTCTGGCAAAACGACACGATGCCTCCGGCCTTGTTCACGGCCTTGACGGCCCCTGTGCCGTCCACGCAATAGGGCTTGCTGTCGAAAGGCTTCTCGGGCGTTCCACCGTTGCAATACAACCCGCCATACTGGATAACACGTCAATATCACGGTGATACCCAGACATCCAAACAAAACCACGCACCATCGATTCGGGATAGTGATATCCTGTGTCGGGTTTCCACTGGGCCATCAGCTTGCCTGGCACGCAGGCAAGCGGGCACCACTTCCCATCCTCGCAGACCTCGTCGGGGCTCATGGCGAAGCCGTGGTTATCGGCTCCGGGGACGCGCACCAGGTCGGGGTGGTCGGGCAGGGTGCAGGGCGCTTTCCTCGCGACAACCTTCGGGGCCTCGATAACCTCCCCGGCCGGATGGCTGTGGATGTGGGCGTGCCGCTTCGCATGATGCTGGTGCGCGTGGCGGTGGGCGAGGTTGGCGGACACGGGCTGGGCGGAGAAGAGAAGCGAGGCCGAGCCGATGGCGGCCTGTAATGTGGTGAATCTCATCGTTCTTGGGAGACTGGGCTGTTGGATGTCGAAGAAGTCGAAAGGGGGCGAAGCAGACGTTCACTCCGGCGGTGGATCTCAGTCCCCTGTCTTCAAGTCTGCCGTCATACGACTTGGACGCGCGAATAACGTCAAGCGAGCGTGTCTGCGCTGAGCAGGCCGGTGTTTGTCCAGGCGAGTGTGTGCGGAATACACAAACAACGAGCGAGCGTGAGGGGTTGAAGCACGGAAATCGCGAAAACGAGCGGCGATGTTCAAAGAGAGAACGTCCTGAGTCCAGAACCACGAGTGAGAAAAACGTTGGACAGGGAAAGGCGCGATGGCAGCAAGGGGGTCAAGTCGATGGGTTTTCTGGGGCGCCACTGGGGCACCCCTTGAAGCCGACCACTGGCGTGATGGCACCCCATGTCGGCCCATCTCGATAGCCTCCACCGCCGGCGTCGCTGATTGGGCTGTCCCTGACGGTTCCTGGTGTCTCATCTCGGCAGTGGACACGCATTGGCAGGGGCCTGCTGGCTCTGGCCCAATGGCGGTTGCAGCACTAACGGCTGGCGAAATGAGCCTCCAACGTGACGGTCTCGGCCCCGGACAAGTTTGCCTTTTGGCTCTGGAGAAAGTGGGAATAAAAACCCTGGCCCATGCCTCTGATGAGAAAAGAGTTTGCCGCCTTGTTCTTGGTCCGGCGATCTGGACTCCACCTCCCCCCTTTGCTTCTGCTCCATCTCGACGGTGGAGTCTTGAGATGGCGGGTGGATGGCCAAGGCGAAGGGGGCAAATCAGGCCGTCGAGCGCAATTTCGCCCAATCAAGCGGGGCTGATGCAAGACAACTCACAGACAACTCACGGACAACTCACTGTGGCTTTTGGGGCGCCGTTGGGGCTGTCCTACCACGTCGCGTTTTCCCTTGCATGGTGGAACGCGCCTTTTTCTGTCGAGAGTTGGGATCAAGAAATCTTGACTCTGCTGGTGCTCTGATGTCGAAAGGGGTTCCTTCATCTTCCACTAGGGAGCACGTGCTGGCGAGCAAGTGATGTTCCTAACAGCCTGCGCTTGGACGACGACTCCACCGCAAGGCGGCCAGAATGTCACGTCGAGCAGAGCTTCGCCGGGCCCAGCCTGGTTCTCTCCCGCTTCGTTTTGGTGGACGCCTGCCATCCTCTGGATGCTTCCGCTCCGTACGAATACCGAGGACGGAGTACCGACCGGCTAATTCCCTCTGCCGCAGCATGCCGTCATCACCAGCCGACGGGACGGTGAACCCTCATCCGACTGACCTCGTCATCGCTTCCCGTGTCTCTTGGCAGCAGCGGTTCGGTTCCTTCTCGGTCCCTATGATGTCGATATTCGTGCCGTCTTTACTGCCGTCTTTACCGCATGAACCTGGAGATGAAATGTCGGATGCGAGGGCGTGGGTGAGAAGACTGATAAGCCGGCCGACTCATCTCTGGCTTTATAGGCGATAGCTATGACGAGGCTGTTGTTGGACATGGTCGCTCGTCGGTTCAGAAAGCCGAGGGCTCAGTATCCAGGCGGGCTGTCTTCCTGAGTCGGCGTCTACGCGGTCAAGGCGATGACCAACATAACCAGGTGAAGAGGGTGTTGAAACCGAACCGAGTCTCTGAGGCAAGTTTCCGTCTCAAAGGTCGGGGCTCAGAATTGGACTCTCGGGCGAGAGGAACGGGAGCCCTTTGCCCTCCCGGAGGAACCGGTTCACACAAGTCAATGGCGCATGAGAGCGTTTGAGGTTGAGGAAGGGAAGGGCCGGTCTCAGTGTCGACTCAGTGTTGACTCGGGCGAGCGCCCCACTTACAAAAAGCCAACCCGCCTCATAACACCCACAACACTGATCATGGTGTTTACCACCACAACCAAGGCAAAAGAAGGAAAAAGAAGCTGACAAGGGCGAGATTCGAACTCGCGCCCCTTTCGAGACTACGGATTGTGATTAAGGGTTGAACACCTTAACGTAGCGCCTTAGACCGCTCGGCCACCTTGCCTGATGCTTGTTGTGGAGGTTTGGGACGGGTGCAGAGTTTTTGTGCGGAACGGGGTCACTGGCGAGACTGGGGCTGCGACGACAGACCGGGCCGACGAGTGGAGATCGTGGGGGTTGCTGTGCTGTGAGGTGGAGTTAAGACGAGTTGTAATGAGGTGTCGAGAATCCAGCCTGTGTGTGGGCGAGCAAGGGAATGGAAGAGACCAGAAAGAACGTAGGAAACGGAATGGGTTTGAATCACAGAGACGGGAAAGTGCCAGTGTGAGTGAATGTTGGTAGCACGCACACACTGTGCACACAGCCGCTGCCTGATGCTGCGAGGGTGTTCCACTTCTCTCGAACCCACACAAACACGAGTTACGCTACACGTGACTTCCACGTGACGTGCACGTGATGTGCGATCCCTTCCTCTCGCATCACCAAACCAAACGACGTCACTCCGTGCCGTTCAGCCCGAAACCATGGCCAGCTCAACAACCCAAGGCGATGCCAGCACCGACTACTGGCCGCTTCACATTGCGAGGAGCGACGGGCAGTCGTGGGACGGATTCCCCGGCAACAGCCATGCGCTGAGCCCCGACGACGACCAGGACGTGACGCAGCTCGAGCGCTGGGAGGTCATCATCGGCGGCCATCTGCAGAACCAGGCCGGGCCCAGGGACGACAAGAGACAGTACAAGCTCGCCGGCTTTCCCCGGGGCTACGAGCTGCGGTCTGTCCACAGGAACAATGACAGCCGGGACTACTACCTCTACGGCCACCCGACCAGCAGCAAGGCCACCTACCGCACCCCCGGCGAGTTCGCTTTGCACGCCCTGTGGCTGATCAGCGACTCGACCGATGTCAGCCAGTGCCCCTGCGACCTGTGCTCCAAGTACAAGCCCGTGAGAGCGGTGAACCAGCCGCCCGCCGCCGCCGCCGCCACATCCCTCCCGTCCTCCGCTGCTGCCGCCGCCGCTCCCGCTCCCGCTCCTGCTCCCGCTCCCAGACCCGCTGCGGTACCACAGCCCTCCGCGTCCGTATCCAGGTCAGCAACGATGACGACAACGCAGCAGATGTCACAGCAGCAGATGCCACAGCAGCAGATGTCACAGCCGCAGATGCCACAGCAGCCGCCGCCGCCCCCTGGGACAACCAGCTGGACCAACGTCTTCCGCGTCGGCGAACTGGTCTGGTACAAGCACATGGCCTGGCGCCTGGGCGTGGTCATCGACATCACGCCGAAGCCCGGCACGGTGGCCCACCCCGGCGCGTCCGATTCCAGCTACCACTTCACCCTCGCCCCGCTCGGCCACGCCCAGCTGGAACAGCCGACCCTGATCAAGGACTGCCAGTCCATGCGGCCCTTCCTCACCTTCAGCGTCCCCAACGCGGGCATGGACGAGCTGAGAGACAAGACCTTTGACATGGTCAACTGGTCCGCCTTGACGGCGCGCCTCACCCTCGAGCCGGACCCGGCCAAGCGCGAAGTCGACCGCCAGGTCCTCGGACTCGAGGCCTCCAAGATGGGCGCCCGCGCCATCAACGACGCCTTCTCGACCTTTGACCTGCTCGCCCAGGGCACCAGCCCCGACGGCGCCGTCCGCATCCAGCACTACGGCGGCCTCTACCTCGGCGCCGAGCTGATCCGCGTCGGCGACCCCATCCGCGTCACCGTCCCGCAGCCGGACTCCACCGCCCCCCCGCTCCCCGCCGACGCAAACCCCGTCATGCTCATCAGCGAAATCCAGATCCTCACCGCGATTTCCCCACCAGGCGGCGCCCCCGCCCGCGGCGCGACCGTCCACTTCCGCGGCAACCTCTACCGCACCGTGCGCTCGCACACGACCCACCCCCTCCCCCAGGGCGCCGTGCCAGCCGACTCGCTGCCGCCGGCCTTCGCCGAAGAGCTCGCGCTGCGCAACGCCATCGAGCGCGACAAGACGATGCGGTGGAGCTGGGCGCTCGTGTCGGCGGCGGCCGGGCCCGTGCGGTGCGCCGAGCCGGACGTCCAGGGCCGGTTCTATGTCACCGACAAGCTCATGAGCGTCATCGACCCGGGCAAGCTGCAGGAGTGGGTGCAGCGCGGCGTGCTGGAGGAGGCGCCCGCGTACCTCAACAACCGCACGCATAGCGGGAGTGGGCAGTTTGCAGGCCGTAGGATGGGGAGGAGGGCTATGTTGAGTGAGGCGGTGGGGGTTGAGTTTCGGGTGCCGTTGGGGATGGTGGAGAATTAGAGGGGGTTTTGCTGGTTTTGAGGTGGCGTTTGGTGGCTGTTGGAAGTCTGAGGAAGGAGGTTTGTTTGAATCGTTGCTCGGGGCTACAAAAGTCTACAAGGGAGTGGATTCCGGTTTGGCTTGAAGCAGAGGGTTCGTTCTGGTCTGTTCCAAGGCGCTCCCACTTGGCTAAAAACTGGCCGGATTCAAGATCAGGGCTACAAAGGTCTACAAAAGGAGGGGATTCTGGCTTGTCTTGAAGCAGGGGGTTCGTTTTCTGGTTTGTTCCAAGGCGCTCCCGCTTGACGACATACCGGCCGGAGTCAAGATGTGTAAACACATGTCCTGCTTTGTTTCCGTGCCTGGAAAATCGGGAGGAGGAGAGAGGCAAGACCTTACCCAAGTTGTCTGTCTATTTGATATCATGGGCCATTCAATGGCCCCCCCAACTCGGTGGCAGCACACCTGCCCAATGTCATGCCAACTTTCTACTTGTACGCATATCCGGACAACGTCCCGCAAAGCAAACAAACAACACATCACACTCGTTTCACTCACGTCCCAGTATCCGCTTACCAACAACTGAAAGTCCCTGCCCAAGCCAACCCAAACTCCGTTATCCCACCGTTTCCTCGCCCCCTCGTGCAGGGACAGCCCCAGATTCCTGGGACGCACCCCAGACGAAACATGCCGCTCTGCAGCGGTCGATCCCGACAAGAACAGGATCACGCTTGTAGTGTAGGTGGAGAGGGGCGTCTCCACCCAGCCAGCAGCCCTTCCCAGCCCGCCGGGTCGGCTTGCTGCGAAGTGCGAGGTGCGAAGAGGCGGCGAGTGCAGATTGCGTTCCGGCACGGAGTTATTAGTCTGTATTTTTTTTGGTGGTTCTTTTTTGGATGCGTGACTGTAAGCCTGGTGGGGTCGGGCGTCCCTTTTTTGGAGTGTCTCAGTGTGTTGATTTGAGGATCGGGGGTGGCTGATGATCAGTGGATTATTTTCCGACGTTCCGAGGGATCGGCAGGTGGTTTTTTCTTTGATGGGCGCGAAAAGAACTTTGCTGGGTCTGGGGCCTCTGGGCTTGGCTGGTTTTCAGCCGCCCGCTGGGGCGCCGATCGCAGCGTGGGGGTGGAGGCTCCGAGGATCAGGAAGGCCATCCATCATCCATGGCTGGTCTGACTTGATGTTTCTCGGAGTTTTCACCAGCAGCGCGGGCGCGCGGCTACTGTGTGAGCTAACGCCATGCTCAACAAGGTGATCGTCGACCTTCCGGGTCCAGAAATGGCAGTCCCCGACTTTTTCTTGTCCTTTTTGGCAGGTTGTTTCGCGCTGCATTGCCACATTGCCAGACCTTCCGCGCCTTCTCCCACCCCCGGCAGGTTACAGGGGCCAGACACGCGCTGACACGTCCCCGACCCGACGAACGAGTCACGACCCAAGCGACCGGTTCCATGGTTCCATCCCCTCCTGTGGTAGGCCCAACCAACCGACCATGCAATGCACGACAGCAAGGGAACCAACAAACCCCAAAATCTCACCCCAAGCCCACCTCCCCCTTCCAGCAAGCAGCCTGAAAGAAAGGCCCGATTCCCCCCAGCGGCACAGCCCAGCCCAGCGCAGCCCACGAAATGCCGGAAGCCAGCCCGCATGCATGGTGTCGGTACCAAACTCGGCCGGTGCTTCCAGGCCTTTCCAAACAAGACAGACAGACAGCCAGGGCAGTGCATCCGCTCCATGCACTGTCTTCTGCGCAGGCGGACCTCCCGTTCCCGTCTGGTCGGGTATCTAGGTACCAAACTGTCGGGAAACCCACGCCCGCCACGGAGGGAGAAAAGTTTAAAAAAAAAAAAAAATATAAAAAAAAAAATATAAAAAAAAAGGGGCAAAAAAAAAAAAGGGATGAACAGACGGGGATTCTGACAGGTGACTGACTGACTGATGGTGTTTCTTGGCTTGCCATGCTTGCCATGATCGTCCATGGCACGGCATCCACTCGGTTCCGACAGAGTGGTTGGCGGTACCACAGCCAAGCCCAAGCCTGAGATTGAAAACTGCATGCATGAAAGTGAAATGAATGCACCGACACGCGTCCACGCAACTAACTACCAAGTAAGTTATCCCGAGACGGGCTACGTTATTGGTGATGTGGATAGGATGGATGTCGTGGCCCCCGGACTCTGAAACAGAAAACTGCTCGGTTGATTGATTGTTTGTCAATGCATTGCCATGCCATGCCATGCCATGCTCATGCGCCGCTTGGTGTGTGCGCCCACACAACACAACACAACACACACTTCAGATTTGCCTCCATTGGAAGCAGGCTGTCGGCACATGACATTAGGGATTTACGGCGCGGAGTGTTTCTGGGCCATACATGGACGGTAATCGAGGACCCGGCTGTGTGGGAGGGATGGACGGGGATGGCTTTGGTTGGTTGAGCTTGTGAAGTTGATTTTGTGTGGGATTTGAGATTGGGGATGTTTGGGTTGGGTTCATGTCAAGGCGTTGTTTGTCTTGTTGGCTGCCTCGGAAGCATGTGAAGTTGCTTGTATTCCGAATACCTAAATTGAACTCGGCAAGTCTCAGCAGGGGATGGGCAACTGCGCGGCGAGAAAGATGTGTTCATTTCATCAGATTGTGCAACCCGCCGACTAGAAGCGGAAATGGAATGTAAGAAGAGGGCGTCCGCAGGAACTGCCCTTGCGTTTCCCCCCCCTTCCTTCAACTGTTTTGGCCCCCTGGCCTGGTGTGCGATTTGCTGCCCCCTCCCACCCGACTTGGTAATGAGGCATCACAGTCTGGCGTACTCGGCCGTTGCAGCATCCAGACCCCGAATCCTCTGCCTTCCGCCGCGTCCCAGCGCGCGCCACAGGCGGCAACCCCGAGGCCCCTAATCCTTGAGCCTCTCTTCCCTACTGCCCCTTCTGCCCCGTCTGCCCCGTCTGCCCCGTCCGAAAATAGGTATTACCCCCCCAGGCTCCGCCCAGCTGGAGATGGAGAAGGGTAGATGCAAAACTGGCTGTCTAGATGCAATCGGGTCGTGTTCGCGTGTGTCTGGTGTGGCGTGGAATTAGATCCTCCGGTGGCTGCTGGCGTCGTGGCGGCAGCGGTTGAGCTTCCTGTCTAGGATTCGTTCGGTCGTGGTCGTCCGTCGAGAGGGTGCGGTGCGCAGTCGGCGAGGAACAGAAAACGAAAATTCAACCGCAGGCCGCCTGGCCGGTCCCCAGGTGAATGCTTGCCAGAAGGGGTGGGAAAAAAAAGACAAATGTTTCGTAGCTAATGAGGTTCATGCTTGCTGAGAAGAGAGGACGAACAGATGCATCCAAGGGGGAATAATGCCAAAATGAAAAACCAAGACTCTGTCGCTCTCTCGCAAATCCTTTTCAACTTCCCTCGTCATGTGTGTGGCGAACTTGTGTGTGTCAACCAAAGTCTCGAGCGAGGACATACTGTCTGTCGTCGAGCGAGGAGTATGCCGGCGCCCGGCTACTGTCACTTGAGTTTCAGACTCTCCAGCTTGTCCTGTAGGCTCTTCAGCACCTCGGGATCGGGCTCCGGGTCGACTTTTCTCGGTGCGAGCCTGTCGCATTTCGCGTGCGAGCATTTGGCGCACGGTAGGTCGTCGTTGGGGGGCGACGAGAAGATGTGTTTGCACTCGGCACATTGGTAGTGCCCGACCCTGGTGCTTGGAGCGTCTCCAGGGTAGCCGTATGGATATTTGTCCTTCTTGGGTCTGTTCGCCGCGTGTTAGCACGAGTGCAACGAAATGGCAGGCAGCGAGGACTTGAACTTACGGGTCCCGTGGACAGTCGGTACAGCGGGTGTGTTGGCAACCTGCGCAGGTCTTGTTTCCGGCAAACAGCGCCTTGCACTCGCAGCACGTTCTCCGGATGCGCTGGCGGGGCTTCCTGTAGTAGAGGTCCTGGCCTCCCTCCTTGGCCGGCCGCTTGAGGACGATCTTCTTCGGGGTCGGGTCCCAGTCTGGGATGATGGGCGCCTTCTCGGCCCGCTCCTTGATGATGGCTGCGCGTTTCTTGCGGCTCTCTTCGCGCTCGGCTTCGGTGCGCTTGGCGGGCACCCGCGGGCATTGCTTGCAGCGCGGATGCCTGCACTTGGGGCACTCCTTGCCCAGGCCGAAGGAGGTGGTGCAGAGGTGGCACTTCCTGTGCACACGCATCCGGATGGGCTTCTCCACACGGATAACATGGCCCTCGGTCGAGTGCCACTCGCTGGCTTTCAACTCCAAGCCGTACATCTCGCCGAGTTTCTTTGCACGCTCCGCGAAGATCTGCGACCTCGGGACCTTGGTGCCCTCCACGGCCGCGGGAGCCTCGGCCTCGGCCTCGGCCACGGGGGTGGGCTCCGCGGGTTGCGCGGTTTGGCTGTGGCATGGGGTTAGACTCAAGAAGACCGAGGGGAGCTCTCTGAAAATGGAGCGGAAAGGGGGATAGAGCAAAGAATATCAGGCATACCTCGTCGATGCTTCGGCGGCAGGTGCTGGCGTGCTGGTGGACTTGGAGCCGAGGGTGGACATTCGCCGAGACGGATCGGCCTTTTTCAGCACCGTCTTCATCCGCAACAAAACCTTTCCGAATCCCGTCTTCTCCTTGCCCTTCGGGGCCGAAGGCCCCCCTGGGGCCGGCGAGCTCATATTGGCGATGTGTGTGCTGTCGTGGTGGTGGTCGTCGTCGCCGATGGGGAGTGGCTTAGCCGAGCATCCGATCCAGCCTCGCGGACAATCGGCGAGTATTTCAGCTCAAGGGTGCCCAGCGATCGAGTCCAGGTCGTGCTGTGTCGTCGAGATTGGCTGCTATGGCATGAGCCCGGTGGTGTGCCGTCGTCCTGTGCAGAGCTGCGGCGAGCTGTCGTCCCCAGCAAAACCCGAGAGATCCTTGCACCGCCCAAACAGTCGACGAGGGTGGCTGTCGGGCTCACGGTCTTGCGCGGCGATTTAAAATGCGCCCCGGGCCTGCACCGTCGATGGGGTGTGCCAGGCCAGCGCTCTGTCGTCGATGTGTCGGTTCCCCACGGCGTCGATGGGGTGGTCGTGCTGTTGGTGTTGTTGTTGGTCGAAGGTCACCGCTGGTCCTCAGGAAGGGTGAGAGAAGCCAGGCCCGGGACGAGCTGCCGTTGCGAGCGGGAAGGGGAGGAGAAGAGGAGCGGAGCGGAGAAGGGCCACGGATACGGTGTGGTGCGGTGCCAGAGGCTAGCAAGGATGCGGATTCTTGCGCTCCAGCAGGCGGAACCTGGAAACGAGGGAGGATGCAGGGCGCTAGTGGTGGTGGTCGACAGGACCGGCATGGTCCACAGCAACCTGGAATTGCGGGAACGGGGGGGGGGCCACGCAGCCAGTCAACAAGCGCATTCAGGCGCAGGCCACCTGGAAAGCGTCAAGCCGGCAAGCCGTCAGGCAGGCGGCCACAGACTGCCCTGCCTGTGCTTGTATCAATAGCGCCTGATATGCAGTGAATGATTTATGCCCAGGCGACATGGCATGGTGCGGGCGAGGCGCTGGCCGAGGTTCCCTTGCAGTTGCGGCGTGTAACTATTCTGTGCTATGTATTCTGTGCCATGTATTCACCACCGGCCACTGACCACTGGCCACCTGGGCAGCCCTGGAGACTGGAGGCTGGAGGCGGTGGGTGGCTCGGGTGGGAGCGCGGGCGAGCGGGCAGCGCGGGTGCCGGGTGGTGAGCTGAGGGGTTCCAGGTTCTCTGTTCCCGACAGCTCGAAACGACTTTGCCACTGGTTGGTCCCAGGCCGGCGGGAGGGGACACGGGAACACTGGGGTCGAAACGGAGGCTCGGGAGGGTAAGGTAGCTCTGCATTCTGGAATTCTGGAATCTGGAATCCGCAGACGCCGGGAAACGGAGCGAGCACACGCGAGACCATAACGGTGCAACCCCCCCCGGTCGGACTGCAGATTGTCGTGGACGGAACACCAAACGCCGATCAGACGGTGCCATCCCAACTGCTCGGTGCTGCGTGTTCCACTGTTCCAGTGTTCCACTCTCCACCTCCAGCGACCCAGCACTCGGACCGACCACTCACCTCGCTTGCCTCTCCGTTGGGACCTGCCCTGCCTGCGCGCCAAATGGGAATTCGCCCGGCCTTCCCAGAATTTTTTCTCGAGGTGGGTCCTGGACCCTTCCCGCCAGCGAGGGCCGAACCCCACTGCTGCCATCCTTGGGCTGCATCACTGCATGTGCGCTCTCGGGTGCAAGTGCAGGACTCCAGACACCACTGGTTTCGACACACGCAACTTGCTGACCCAGAGCTGAAGGACAACACACACTGCAGCCGTCTGCATGTGAATTTTTCTCTCTTCCACAGTAATATCCCTTGCTCTCAGCCAATCGATCTCCTCGCATCGGAGATCGGCTCTGTTGCCGGCAGTTCGCCCTGGTGCAACCCTCGCCCAACCGAGCGGCGCCGGGGACCACACCCACGGGATAGACGGTAGACCGCGGAGGGGCGCCGGACGGGACACGCAAACCGCTTCCATTCCGTCGCTCGGGGGCGGGCGGCGTGCGCAATGTCGGCGAGTCATGGGAGCAGCGGGGTGGCAATTTGTATTGCTCGCCGATTGCGTCAGGTCCTGCAGCTGCCAATGCCACCCAGTTCCTGCAGCGTCGCATCGACAGAGGCACCGGCGGCGATGCACCGGCCGAATCCAGCAGCTCCATGATGCCATGTTGCCAACTCGGGTCAGGCACGCTCTCTCTCTCGCACACTCAGGCACACAACACTGCCGCTCGGTGTCGCCTCATCTCCACGAACGACGATCAGGCCACGCAGCTGCGATGCGAAGCTCGTCGTCATCTCCATCATCGTCCAACCCGCGCCTCGATTGGTTCTCGGACTCAGTCTCTCGAATTGCCGGATAAAGGTCTGGAGCCAATCTGGACCTCCTCCTCCGCGTCCAATCCCCTGCGCGATTTTTGTGGCGACCTGAGAAGATGCACGACGGCGGCCGGGTGGGCAGGAGAGGCAGGCCACGGCCGACTCACAAGTCGTCGGAGTAACGTGTCATCGCATGCCACTCTGTCCTGTTACTATTAATCTATTCTGTATTTTGTGGTGCCATCTCGAGCACCACCGCATTGCCAAATCGGGGATTCTTGAGCGTTCCAGGACATGCGGAAAGTTGGGAGAGCCCGCACGACACATTCGTTTGGTTGGGCCAGACGGAAAGAGGTTGTCCTTGGTCAAGAACTGCCGGACGCTCAGGTATTTTCGTTCCAGGTTCATCGTGCGGACAATGATACAAAAGCGCCTCGAGGCGGACCCAAGACCACGAGTCAGGGATCGCTGGTGCGTTGTCCAGTGTGCTCCTGGCAAAACGGACCAAAGACGGGATGGCCCGCAGACCAGGACCCCGTCGCCGCCGCCGGCCAGCCGGGCGAGTTCCCCGGCCCGCTGCCAGGAACCAAATGGAGCCGATCAGTGTCGTATCCCGAACACTGAGCCTCGCCGTTCATGTTGCAGATATGATTCGACCACCAACTACAGACTTCGCAGCTCGCTCTTTATCATCTTCAGCACAGCGTAATGATACTGTGTGTCCTGTACGTTCCCTCGGACCCAAACCCTCGGGTCGTCCGGGCAAGCACTTTAGCCGGGGCTGCCTTGCACCGCATGAATAAAGTTTTTGCCACCAGGGCTGAGAGATCTAGAGCCCAGCATCAGGCCATTTCGCAACCTGTGTCAACTTCAGTCTGGCCCTGTTTCCGTGCCTGGCGGGAGTCGGTGACCAAACCGGCGGGCCAGCGTCCGTCCCACGCTGGCGGCGGGCATTTCCGCAGCGACTCTCGGACCGCGTCACCCCTCGACATGGGAACCGCAGGCGGTCCGTCTCCTCGTCTTTCTCCATGTTCCCATGGGCTCGCCGGATGCCAGCGCCGGTGCCCCGCGGAGGAGGCGCGCATCTCCGCTGCAGCTGCCGGCGCAGTCGGCGAGCCGAGAGCCAATGGACACGGTCCAGACCAGCCAGCTCTCCTGCGTCGGTGTGCTGTCTTGCTGCAAATGCATCATGCCGGGGCGTCTGGACCCTTGTTTTTGTCTCGACGACGGGAGACGGGAGACCGGCACGGCATTGTGCACTGTGTGTTGTGCAAGAGGACGAGCATGGGGCCCGCCGGAGGCCGGGAGACATGGAATTTGACCTTGTCCATCCTCTCACCATCCCGTCCATGGAATGAGGTGTTGGACAACCCCACCCATGCCATGGCCCATGGAACACACTAACGAACGGGACGCACAGGCCAGTCGATGATCCTGAGACGCACATCATTCGATGAGGGCGGCCTCGCGAGGGTTGCTTCTGGGGACTGTTTCTCCCATGGCACGAGCAACTGCCGTTTCCACCTCTCGAGATGCCCACGCCGAGAGGGTCGGATTCTGGAACTGGGCTCACGCACGCACGCATGCCCAACGCTGTTGACGTGGGGAATCTGGCCGGCGATGGCCCTCCACACCAGCCCACATCACAACCCACAGCACAACCCACGCCAACCCACGCCAACCCACGCAACCCACACAGCCCACACAGCCCACAACGCAAACCAATCCAGTGAAAAAGGAGGCCGGAGCAGTCGACATCTCCGGCCGGTCCTGCTTCCCCGCCCCCTGCGCACACTCACTCCTGAACCAAACACGGGGATGCTGTCAAAAACGGGCCAAGACCCGGTGCAACGGTCAACGTCCCCCTCCCCCCCTCCCTGTCTGGGATCCAACTCCCCGCTGGTCGCTTATCCTTCCATGAGGTCGAGGATGAACATTTACGCGTTCGACCTTTTCGATAACCTGTCGAGCCTGTCCAAAAAAGCATCGGGTTCTGCTGACGGCGGCGGCGAGTGGAGTGTGTTGCTCGGCTCTACCCGTCCGATGTCCCTCCCCGCCGTCCCAAAAGGGGTAGGTGGCAGTGGAAACGGAGCAGCGATCTCCCCCAGTCCCAGTGCGCATCGCCTTGGGGGCGTTTCTCGGCGTCGTCTTGAGCGGTGCAATTCCGCGGTTTGACATGCTTGCGGACTCTGGGCGTCGGGGGTGTAATTCCGCTTTTTTTGCCTGTTCGATGTGGCGGGCGATGATCTTGAATTTGGGGTTGACCTTTTGTGTGCACAATGTAAACCAGGCTTGGTGCTTTTGACGACGCCCCTTTCCAGATGATGCCCTGTTGATGGAAGCTGCGCTGCTGGATGGATGGCCCGATTCGGCGACGTCGACTCGTGGACCCTTGCTGGGGATCCTGAAAGCGGATGCTAGTTCAGGGGGCGGACCGGGCACCTCGTCCCTTTCTGGCGCCGGCCTCGCCAGGGCCTGCCACGCCGGCACTCAGCCCGGGCCAGCACCACGCGAGCCGGCATCGCATGGTTCTCGACTCCCCGATCGCGCACGAATTCACCAAGCCAGTGTTTGTGAGATGGGCTCAGCCCCGGAAAGTTGCAGATTTGCCTGCCGCCGCCGATACTGCAGTCCGGCGGTTCCACGGCCGGCTCTCTCTCTCTCGTGGAGGGAGGGGGGGAGCTAACGAGCTGGGCAGCGCGAACCGAGCACGCAGCGTCGCATTCTCGAGCCACGCTACCGGGCGCCACACGCGGAGCCGCTTTTGGCTCCCCGAGAAACCCCAGTCAGTCACGCTTTTGTGATGCGGCCGATAATGTCGACGCGAGTGTGGATTGTGGACTGATGGCCGGCATCAGGGCGGCGGCATCAAGGATACCATGGCAAATGGTTGAAGCTATTCTGTACTAATTATGGAGGACCCGCTGTCCTCGGTTTGTGATCCGAGAGACTGCGTTCCCCGGGGGAATTGAGAAATTGCCTTTGACAGGAATAGAGACGGAGGGTGGGAAACAATGTCTCAGTCCCCCACGGCAACACGGCAACACGGCAACACGGTCTTTGTGCTGCCGCCGAGGAGGGGCCGGCTAGTACTATTACTCCGTAGTCGGGTGCAAGAATGGGGATTGGGAGAGGAGAGAGAGCGGTGTCGTCTGGCTCATTGTGCTCGTTGCGACAGAGCCAGAATCCCGCGTACAACAGAATACTTTGTGCCACTACAAATACATACAACAAGATATGCCGGAGGGTGGCGTGGACTCGGACTTGGGATGACACTGATTTTGCTTTTTGATGGGAGAAGGGTTCGTTTTCGGGGCAGGTCCGAGATTGATCCTCAGCCAAGGGATTCGAAGGGATTTGCTTGTGTGCGGAGAGGCAACAGTGAAGACGGGCGGGCAGGCAGCTCCGGGCCCAAACCCGAACCCGGAAGACCCCGGCCCACGACCCCACGTGCATGCGGGCTGCCGATTCTGTGGTGACGCGAAAAAACCTGCCGCCAAAACACGTCACACTTTTGGGTTCCGCAAGAGGCAAGACACACACACAGAGCGCACACACCACAGAGCACACCGCACACGATCCTGCATCTGGATTGTACTCTCTACGGATACTCTGTACGCAACAGATCTCGACAGCACACCATCCACACCCTCCCGGAGGACACCCCGACCCGTCTCGTCACGGCCACCATTACCGCACGACCACCCCGACCGACCGCGCAATTACTCGACCGCCGCTTACTACTACTACCCCTCGATCGACTGTGCATCCCAGCCTGCACAGCCGAACCCGAGCTCGTCCCCGGGGCCCACGAAGGATCCTTTATGCAATCAGGGCTGATCGAGACTCCAACCCACGACTTCCACCCAAACAACCCCCGTCACACAACAACCACCACCGCTCAACATGGCTCCGGTCGCTCTCGCTCAAGCTTGCCAGACGCTTGCTCCCCGCCGCCTGCTCGAAGCAGCGTGCTGTCCGGCGCACAGCCCGCTGATGGCGCTCCAGCAGCCGCCTTTGTCTGCCACCTCGATGTCGACCATCTCGACCACACCCTTGGTCGGTTGAGTCTCGTCGACGCCGGCCCCGCTGCAGCTGCCCGAGTCACCCAACTTTCCGTCGCTGGCCAGCGCATTTCCGAGTACGAGAATGCCATCGCCGCCTCGTCGTCGCCTCGCACCGACCCCCGCCCGCCTCTGGGCTTCAAGGTCACTCCCAATTCGCGATCCGACGGCGTCCAGCTGGTCGACTTCCCCAATGGTTCGTGTCTTGCGTCGAGTTGGCGTGCTGCTGCTGCGGGTCACTAACATGAACCGCCCGCAGAGATCCTGACGCAGATCCTGTCCCACCTGCATCCCGATTCCCACGGCGCCGTGGCCCTGGTCTCGAAGCGCTTCTACGCCCTCGTCACCACCCCGTACGCATGGCGCGCCGCCTTCCTGCGCTACTTTGCCGGCCAGGACGCCCTTCCCGGCCACGCAAGGGCCGAGGGCAGCAACCACCAGGCGAGGCATGCCGAGTCGTCGGATATCATCCGGTCCGAGGTCCGCTACTTCACCCGCCTCACCGCCCAGGCCTCCTGGCGCAGCGAGTACCTGCTCCGCACGCGCCTCCTGCGCAGCGTGGTGCGCGGAAAGCCGGGCAGCATCGGCGCGTCCATCCGGTCCAGCCAGTCCGGCAAGAAGGCCAGCGCCGTGCTGACCTACAACTCGAAGCTGCCGTGGATGATCAGCCACGTCCATGCTGACTTCACCGGCGGGAAGAAGGGCCCGAGGGTCATCCATGGCACCCGCGACCTTGGCGTGGCCACCGTCAGCGATCCCACCACGGGCAAGATCGAGAAATGGGGCCTAGATGACCCCTTCTCGTTCCAGCAGCTGGACGAGGTGTTTCCAAACCTCGAGTTCTTTGGCGTCGGCGAGGGGCCCGCCGCCGTGCCCAACGTCATGGACGTGAGCCAGACCTACGGCTTCGTTGGCGGCGAGGGATTCCCGGGCGGCCGCGTCTACTACAAGGCGACCGGCCAGCTGCGCGGGCACTACCTGGGGCGCGACCCCGACCTGGTTGATCCCGCGCCAGAGATGCCGAAGATCCCGACATTGACCGATGCCGTCAGCTGCGTCTGGATCGCCAAGTCGAACAATGTGACGTCCGTTACGCAGTCCATGGTCGGGATCATGGCCGGATCCACGCTCGGCGTGGTAACCACCTACGCGCTTGGCCACGAGTCCACAGGGCCGCGGTATGGAGATGGCGACATGACCGCCCGCTGGGTCCTCAGCCCGGGTGTCCCCATCATCGACATCAAGGTCGACGACCAGTACAGCCTGCGGCGGAAGGCCCTCGGGCGCGTCTGGGCCGTCGCGCTGAACGCCCTGGGAGAGGTCTACTACCTCACCGAGCCCCCGCACCCTCCCTTTCACAAGGGCAAGGCGGAGGATGTCGTCAGAGACGCCTGGCATGCCGGCCGCACCGCGTACTGGGAGCTGATCGAATCCACTCGACGCACCGCCAGCCCCGATGAGTTTGACAACAACGCCGTCTCCGGCGCGCACTCGCCGCGGTCCTCGGCCAACTCGATGAACCTGAGCAGGGAGCAGGTTGTCGCCGAGGCCAGGGAGATGGAGCAGTTCTTCCGACACACGCCGTCTCACTTTAGAAAGGTGTGCCAGGGCTGGGACATGCTGCGGAAGCTCGAGGTCGACTTTGCTGCCGGAGAGAACGGCGGCGGAGAGTCCATCTTCGTCATCACCTGCGGCAACGAGGAGAGCGAGCCCGCCTCTGTTCGCAGGTTTGTGAAGGCCAGCAATGCGGCGGACAAGTCCAGCCTCTCGGGGGCCTTGACTCCGGTTGCCCAGCCGCCGGCCCCTCGCGAGTCCATCTTTGGGGGAGAAGACGCGACGGGAGAGGTTGAGTCAAGCCTCCAAGTTGACAACAGCAACGGGAACGGGGCCTCTTCCCCGGCGTCTGGGCTCAGCACGCCCCGGCTGGGCTTCATACCTGGACAAGTGGACGCTGAAGAATGGCGGTGCAGCGAGTTTGCTTTCAAGCGCAACGCCGCCACAGAGATCACCGCGAGCGCAGTGGACATGTCCACCTTCGCCGTCATGGCCGCCTTCGAGGATCCCCTGCTCCCAGGGTCGCAGGCATCCGGCGCAAACACCCCCGGCACCCCAACCTCCAAGCACGCCACGGGCGAGATCCCCGGGCGGCGCGCGCGCCTCCTGGCCATCGGCACCAACACCGGCTCCGTCATCGTCTGGAACACGCGCGACACAGCCTCGCCCATCGTCCACCCCCTCCGCGTCCTGCAAACCGATTCCCCCGAGATCACCGCCCTCGCCATCTCAGCCCTCTACGTCGTCCACGGCGGCAGCGACAGCCTCGTCCAAGCCTGGGACCCGCTCGCCTCCACCCCAGACGACCCAATCCGCACCCTCAACGCCAAATCCTCGGGCCGCATCCCCCGCCACATCCTCAACACCAACCCGGCCCTGCAGCACGCAAACTACTTTGCCGTCCGCGCCATCGCCCTCGACCCCAACCCGTCTGTGCTCCGCGGCCTGCTCGCCTTTGGCACATTCCTGCGCTTCTGGACGTACTCGTCTACGCCCACGGGGCCGGGGCGCAAGCGCCGCTTGCGTCATGCCGATGTGCATGGTCGGCTCGCGAGCAGGAGGCATAATGGGACTGTGTCGAGTTACATTGCCGCGGAGGAGGCGGAGCTGCGGCAGGAGCGGGAGCATCGCTCCAGGGAGGTGGATAGGCTGAGGAGGAGGTTTGGGGTCGGGCTGGGGGAGCTGACGGAGGAGGAGAGTTTGCAGTATGCGCGGATGATTTCGGAGGAGGCGTTTGTTGTTGAGGAGGCGAGGAGGAGTGGGAGTGGGGGGGGGAGTAGTGTTAGTGTTGGGGGG
>OUNM010260178.1_pt1 | contig 33280 bp, 22 predicted proteins | sample 1769961 | NCBI WGS metagenome assembly OUNM01 (sample SAMEA3914820, study PRJEB12502) | metagenome | biome: forest; material: soil | place: USA | collected 2012-03-12 | depth 0.3 m | reverse complement strand
GCGGGAGGGGTGGGCGAAGAGGTGGGAGGCGATGGGGTTGAGGGGGCCGGCGGAGTTGGAGGGAAGGGAGGTGGTGGAGAGGGATAGGATGGGGATGGCGACGGCTGGGGAGGTGGCGGAGTTGGATGGGAGGGAGGTGATGGAGGTGAATGGGAAGATGGTGGGTGTCGAGATGGAGTTTGGGTATCCCGGGAAGAGGGGGCTTCGGGAGTGTCGGTGGCCGGCCAAGGTGCAGCCGTGGATGGGGGGGCTGCCGCCTCGGCTGGAGACGGTGTATGAGGTGGATTGGGACTGTCGGTGGCCGGCGGAGCTGGAGGGGGATTCGGTGTTCCCGGAGTGATTGATTGATGGTTTGGATTTCCACAAAGGGGGTGGGATCAAAATGTCACGGCAGCCGTATGATGACTCGACTCTTCAGCAAGGGTGAGAAGAAAAGGCTTTTCCCGGTCCATTGCATTCGTTTGATTTACACACCCAACACTTACTCATACAATCTCAATCAACAAAGCGCAGAGCAGAGGAGAGAGAGCAGCTATGCAGTTCCACCTTCTCATCATGCATCATCCCCCTATTCACTGCTTACCAGCCAAGGACGTAGCCCAGGGTGGTACGCGCAGCCGCGAGCTTCAGGATCATGTCGCACAGCGAGCCGGTGATCGAGCCCCTATGATCTCGCGTCAGCATAGATTCACACAACTAAAAAGGAGGGCTCAGACATACACAAGACGGCCCTGCGGCCCGCTCGACGTGTAGCCGATGGCGAACACGACACGAGCAACCGACCACACGGCGCCGAGGGTGGCGGCGAAGAGGGGGTACTGGATGCCCGAGATGAGGAGGGCGCCCAGGAAGGGCGTCAGGTTCTCGGTGAAGTTGGCGTGGGCGCGTTGGGCTGACGAGGGCATGTTAGTATTCTCAGGTCGTATCATCGCTCAACTTCTTCCTGTCCAGGGGCTATGTGGTGGCTATGCGTACCGCAGTTGAAGGCGTACGCCTTGGGGTCCTTGTCGGCCTGCTCGGTGGTGGCGTAGGTGGTGGGGTACTTGATGCCGGCGGCCTTGCGCTTCCGCCCCGTCAGGAAGCCGTGGAAGCTGTTGACGAAGAAGGTGGACGTCGCGGCCAGCAGGACGTACTGGTAGTCGTAGGGGAGGGTGATGGCGGCCATTGTGACGAGTGTGTGGGTTGTGTGTGGCTGATGGAGGCTGAGTTGGGGATGTGAGGATGAGGGATGAGTTTGAGACGAGCTTGAGGTGATTATTACGATGATGTTGTTCTCCCCTCGAGATGTGGAGAGGTTCAAATAAGAGCCGCCGGATCAAGCCACGGTCTTCTGTAAAGTTCCGCACTGCATCGGCACTACGTAACCCGCCCGACGCCTGCTGGACCCATCCCGGACCGCCCCCTTTACCAAGCTAATTGTTTTGACGCGGATTGGCCAATGAGCTTGCGCCTGACGGACCTGAAATCGCCCGAAGCCGCCCCAAAAAGTGTCCGTGGACACGGAATTGACCCGACGGAGTCTGGTCCTGGAGAGCAACTCTCCTTTGCTCTCCGGTGGCCGAATTCCATGTGCGGCCTGACGCGCGGCCGCGATGTTGACGACGGCGGTGATGTTGAATTTAAGTGCGAGATGCATGTCGTGCAGCATCGGGAACACGGCAGCTTCCGCTGGCCTGGGACTGTCACGCCACAGCGGCTTTCCCCCCTGTCTCGGGGCGATCCAGCGCTGTGAGCCAACCACGAGGATCACGATATGCACCCCAGAATGACACAATCGGCTGGCTCCGGGGTCACCCACACCACACATCCTAGGCATGGCCCAAACAGGCATATCGCTCCTCACCCCGTGCACCTCTCCTCCGGCGGCCGCCACTCCAACCCCAGCCCGGCAAACACCCGCCGCTCCGCCGTCAACATATCAGGCGCCGGCCGCCCGTCCGGCCCGCTCTCCAAATCCACCCACGCCCCGTCCCTCCGGCTCCGCACCCCGCTGCTGTCAAACTTGAGGCCCCGCTCCCTCTTGCAATATCTCCTCAGGTCCCTCTGAAACGTCGTCCCGCTCGTCCACCCCAGCACCGCACACCCGGCCGTCTTCCACGGCGCGATAATGATATCCACCCGGCGGTGCGGGTTCGGATTCCGCCCCTCGCCCGTCGTCCACGTCGGGTCCTGCCACACCACCATGGCCTTGTCCAGCGTGTCGAACCCGGCCCCGGCCTTCTTCCCGCTCCCCTTCCAGCTCACGGGCACCTGGCCGCGCTCCGAGTTGGTGGTGGCGAGCGAGAGGGTGTGGGTGACGTAGCCGGCGCGCTCCAGGCGCACGACCAGGCGCGTGACAAAGTCCAGCGTGGCGGCCTCGTCCGGGTGGCTGAGCACGACGTCGACGTCGCCGCTAGCGAGCTTGCCGCGCCGGTAGCCCCCGACGACGACCATCTGGAAGCCGCCCGGCTTGTGCGTCTGGTTGGCGTGCGCGAGCACGGTTGCCGCGATGGCCTCGACCTCGGCGCGCGGGATGGGCTGCTGCAGCTCGTCGTAGTACTTGACGCCGATCTGCTGCGAGCGCGTGAGGCTGTCCCAGCCGTACTCGACGATGTCGTCGAGGTCGCGCCAGCCGCGGTTGTAGAAGTCGCGCGCCGTCGTCTCGCCGACGCCCCAGATCTCGCAGAAGAGTTTGATTGTGGCGAGTCTGGAGTCCGAGGCGTCTCTGCGGGCTTCTTGGATCTGGTTTGTGTCCTTGAATTCCTGGAAGAGGAGGGCGATTTTGCTGCCGCAGCCGGGGAGCCGGGCTACTTCTGAGACGGATTTGTTAGCTGAGAGTCGGCGTGGTGCTGGTCAAGAGTATGCTTTACCGTTTGCCGTCTGAAATGTATATGGGTAAGCAGCAATGGTGGCGATGGCGCTTGAATAGGCCCGCACGCCTATCTTGTCCCCCGTCAAGGTTCTGGACGTCCTGATCTGGGTAAGCTCTTTGATAAAGGCCTCGTTTGGCGGGTTGGCCGGGGTGGGACGCTGGCAAGAATACGTGGTCTGGAGATATTCTGGGATGGGCGGCAGCTGAGTGCTTATTTCATGCTCCGAGGTGGTCTCTCTGACCAAGGGAGGCCTGACGGGGTGGCTTGTGTACGTTTCGCCCCTCCTTCTCTGTGACGATGATGCGGATCGTGGGCTTCCCGGCAGGCCGCCTTTATCTGCAAGAGCGCGCTTAAGGATCTCTGCTGCTTTATCGGCTGATGTCTCTGTGAGTAACGGCCCCGGGGTCTGTACGGGCGCCTTTGGCACCTTGCGGCCTTCATAGACTACATAGTTGTCCAACGGGAGCACTTCTCCGACCTTGACCGAGTCTGTGAACCAAGAGAGCTTTGCCACTTTGACGGTCGGAACGATTGGAGCTGGCTCGGCCAATCGCCTCTGAATCTCGCCCTCAGACGCTGTATCAGAGTCGATGTCGGAGCTGGCCAATACAGGCGTCGACAGCCTGGCTCGTTTCCTGTCCCGAGACGGGGAGGTAACACGCTCCGAAGGATCGACCTCCTCGGTGCTGAGCTGATGCTTCCTGAGCTCGAAGAGGGCTCGCTCCTTGCGAAACACCTTGCCTAAAACGACCTCGGCTTCGTTGATATCATACGTGAGTGTGGGGATCTGGTCCTCGAGGTCCTGGAGTTCCTTCGATCCGAGATGAGCGGAAAGCAGGAAGATGATGGGGAAGGCGAGCGCCATGTGGCCGGCCGACCTCTTTCGAGCGCGAGTGTCTGAATGCATCATCTTTGATTCTGGGTCTGGACGAGTCGTGCCATCGGAGCACGGGGAGGAGAAATTGCCAAGAGCCAAACTAAAGGAGTTGGTTAACGCGAGGAGACTCTGGGAAGGTGGTTAGATGTAATTTAATTAATTCTCGCTGGCGCCGCAGGTGCTACTGGTGTGTCATGGGATGCATCACTGAATGGGTCATGGAGTGAGCCATCGATTGAATCGCTGGCCGCCGACAACCAAGGCAAGAACGGCATCTTCGGTGACGTGCATTTCCAGAGCCCAAAACGGGTGCAGCCGCATCGAATGTGAGAGACTTGAAATGCCCCAAAAGCGTCTGGAACAGCGGCAGAAGCTGGGCGGCCAGTGATTTGGCGGCTTGGCATTTACAGTGCGAATCCGCCACCTCGCCTTCGGATTGTCGCAAGACTCCGCCCCAAACGTTGAAACAGTCGACTTCGACGTTTGGACTGTAGATGCATGCAACAACAGGCGGGACAGACACTGCAGTACATTGCGGTTTTTGTTTGTTTTTTCTGATGCATGATGAACGAACACTGATTCGCGGTCTCGCTCTGCTCTGTAAGTACCTGCCCGCCCAGTGCCCTCTTCCATGTTCAAGCAACCAGCGCTCTCCCTCCCCGTCGCACTTTTCCCACACTGTGGCCAGCTCAACTCACTGCCAACACTCACGCTCAGCCTTTCCAAACTTGCAACCTTGAACCTGGAATTTCATTGTCGAAACAACAACCACACCCTCAAGCAAAGAACCCACCCTGTGTCGACAGGCCCTTTGCCGATGCGTCACGTCTCGACGCGTCTCCGCGACCACACACGTGCGAACCGTCGATAGCAGTGTCTCGCTTTGTGTGGTCCCTGTCGACGCTGGCTTTCTCGAAGTGAGGCTGTCGGACAACAGAGCCTCGCTCGTCGCTCGTCACCCTCGCCGGGCACCATCACGAGGACTGCCTCAATCGCAATCATGGAGGTCGCCCAGACGCTGGTCCGCGCCGTCATGCGCGCCTTCTACACCACCCAGGAGATCCTCGCCATCGAGGCCCTCGTCACCCACTCGGCCCTGCGCGACGATGAGCTGGCCTATCTCATGAAGATGAACCTCAAGGACCTGCACCGCCTCTGCGCCGGCCTTCGCGACGCCCGCTTCCTGGTCGTGCACACCCGCCCGGAGATGCAGGAGGGTAAAACCCGCCCCATCAACCGGACCTACTACTACATCGACTACCGCCAGACCATCGACGCCATCAAGTGGCGCGTCTACAAGACCGACAAGGACATGCAGGGCAGCGTGCAGCCCGCCGACGAGTCCAAGGAGTACTCGTGCCCGCGCTGCCACGCCCAGTGGACCCAGCTCGAGGTGCTCGACTCCGTCTCCTCCGCCGGCTTCACCTGCCAGCGCTGCGGCACCGTGCTGGAGCGCTCCCAGGAGAAGGAGGCCCCCGGCCACCAGCAGCTCTCGCGCATGAACAACCAGTTCAAGTTCATGACCGACATGCTGCAGGAGGTCGACAAGGCCGTCGTGCCCGAGTGCACCTTCGACAAGGCCATCCAGAACGCCCGCCCCATCGTGCGCGAGCCCACCCACGAGGTGCTCGCCAGCATCCCCGTCGACACGGGCCTCAACAAGCCGTCGGCCGTTAAGGGGCTGGCCAACGTCGGGCCCAAGACCATGCAGGTCACCATCTCGGACGACGGCGAGCTCGAGCGTCTCGAGGAGCGCAAGCGCAAGGAGCGCCTGCTCAAGGAGAACGCCCTCCCGTCCTGGATCACCGACAGCTCCGTGCCCGTGTCCGGCGTCGCCTCGACCACGGCGAACCAGTCGTTTGAGATGCCCGACGCCAAACGGGGCGCCGACGACGGAGACGTGCACCCGGCGGCCAAGAGGGTCAAGATGGAGACGGTGGCCGACGACAAGGACGCCGTCTTGAGCAGTATCAAGATGGAGGATGACGACGAGGACGACTACGAGTTTGAGGACGTGGTCTGAGCGGGGCCATGAACCATGCGACGGCGGCCTCGAAGCACGAAAAGCAACCGTCGAGACTGGCCCGCTCGACGAAATGGCCCGGGCACAGGAGGGTGATGCCTTAGTCGGCCCAGAAACAGGCCTTTTTCTGCGATCGTCGTCTTGCGAGTGGGCCCTCCACAATGATGAGGGAGCGTACACTGCTAGTTTTCAGCATACGCCAGCATTGACATGTGCCAAAGCATACACATGACAAGTCGACATGGTCGTCGGCAAGGATCTCAGCAACTTGACGAGTTGGAGGCCATGAGAAGCACAGCTTCCCACCCCTTAGAGCAGGCTTGAGGGAGGCAAATGGTTTAAAGAATGGAAAAAAGTGGCGGGACTGGCCGGAGACCAGGAGTCCACGAAAGCAATGGGTTGGGTAGAACTCATGTCGCAAGGCTGATTTCACTTGCATTTTTCACTGGGCAAAAACGAATCCCAATCGGTGTTGGGAAGGGGGCGGGCGGTAAAACCTGCTGAAGATACAGTCGATAGAAGAATAAAAATAAAGCCGGATCCGGTGCCTTGTTCACCGTAGGAAAAGCCTGCCGTGACGAGAACACAATACATAATCCTCTTCCACCTGCCTGCAACCCACAAGCCAGTCCCCCCTTAACCCTCTACCGCTGCTACTCCTCCCCCCCCGTGTTCCAATCATACATACTTCCGGAGCTGTATCAAAGTCAGTCAAAATCCACATCCAGGCAGGAGAAGGGAAAAACTCACATCCAGCGTCAACGCCCTCGAGCTGTTCACCTCCTGATCGCGGTACACCCCCACCAAGCTCTCACTGTCCTGGAACAGCGTCGGCTTGAGGCTGATAACGATAAACTGCATGCCCGGCCCGGCATGCTCGCGGATGTACTTCTTGATCTTCTCCACGTTGGCGTTGTCCAGCGCGGCGTCGACCTCGTCGAGCACAAAGAAGGGGCTGGGCTGGTAGCTGTGGATGGCGAACAGCAGCGCCAGCGCGGCCATGGTCTTCTCGCCGCCCGACAGGTGCTCCATGTCGCGGAAGCGCTTGAGCGGCGGCATGGCGTGGTACTTGATGCCCGAGAGGTACGGCGTGTCCGTGTCCTCCTCGATGTCCAAGTAAGCTTGCCCGCCGAGCGGGTAGGCGTCGGAGCGGGTCAGGTCTTTGTACACGTGCGTGATCTGCTCCTGGATGTGCGCGAACGCGCGGTTGAAGAGGTCGAAGCGCTTTTCCTTGACCTGCGCGAAGGCCTCGCGCGCCACGCGGAGGGCGGCCCGCGAGTCCTCGAAGTCTTGCTCGGTGGACTCGAGCCGGGACTTGACCGACTCGAGGCGCTCCATGGCGCGCATGTTGGGGTTGAGCTTTTCGAGCTCGGCCGTGAGTGAGGTGATTTTGTCTTGGAGGGTGTCTTCGAGGTCTTCGTCCGAGTTCTTGAGATCGTCGTCGAGGCTGTCAAAGTCGAGCTCGATGCCGTAGTCGTCCATGGCGGCCTCCAACACCTCGTCTTCGTCCTCTTCGCCGTCAACATCCATCGCGTCTTGGTCCTTCCGGAGCAGCACATCTTCGTTGGGGATGTTGTCTAGCGAGCCCTCGCTTAGAGGCAGTTGGACCTGCTCCAGCTTGCACCGCCGAAGCAGGGCAAACTTCTGGGCGCTGCTCTTTTGCACCGCGACCTCGAGGTTGCTGATCTCCTTCAACCTCGACTCTATCTCCTTGGATTTCTTTTGCAAGTCCTGTTTCGCGTCGGCCACCTTCTTGGATTTGTCGGCGTGGCTAGCCTTGACCTCCTCCAGCGCCGCCTCGAGAGCCTCCAACTCGTCCTGATCTTGCGCCTTGGCCTCCTCGATGTCTTCCTTCTCCTGCTGGTAGGCATCGACATCCTTCTGGTGCCGTTGCAGCGTTGACTCCATTGTCCGGATCCGGTCGTTGGCCGCGCCGAGCTGTGATGTTTCCCACGACAAGTTGTTATCAATGCGTTGGCGCTGTAGCTTGAAGTCCTGGCGCTTCTGGTCCGCCTCCTGCTGGAGACTACCTTGTTGAGCTTCGTAGGCACGGACGTTCTCGTACCCGAGTCGCTTGCAAAACGTGGCGAAGATCTTATCCTCGACATCAGAAATGGCCTTCTCGAACTTCTCGACGGTGGCACGTGTCCGTTTCAGCTCGCCCTCCTTCTCCTTGTACTTGGGCTGGTACTCTCGGAGCTCTCGCTTTGCGTGGTCGAGCTCCTTCTCCTTGCTCTTGAGATTCTTGTCAAACGCGGCCAGTTCGCCCTGCTGGAGCCGGAGACGCTGCTCCAACGAGCCGATCTCGTTTTGCAAAGTCTCTTCGGCAGCACCTCGTCTCCCGGGCCTGGGTAGCTTTGCAATGTCGTCTCGGAACTTCTCGGCCAACCGCTGGAGGTTTTGCACATCATGCTCCTCGAACCGTCGCTTCCCGCCCTTATCTTCGGGTAACCGACCGCCGGACATGGTGCCGGCCTTGTGGATCACGTAGCCTTGCACGGTTACCGCCTTGACCTGAATCTTCCTGCCGTAGACGATCTCCTTGGCCACCTCCAAGCTGTCGCAGACAACGGAGCCGCCGCAAGCATATGCGATAGCCCGCTCTAGCGAAGGGTCGAAATCAATGGTGTCAATGGTCAGCCGGGCCCCGGAGGTGCCCTTTACGGCAGAGTTGGAGGTGTTGACCTTGATGTTGTCGAGCGGAATGAAGGTGACGGGAGGGAATCGCTGGTCCTTGAGGTACTGAACGCAGTCTACGCCCGTCTTCTCAGTGTCCACCACGACGGCGTCGAAGTCGCGGCCAAGGGCAGTGATGACGGCCTCGTCAAACTTCTTCTGCTTGGGCTTGCAGAGCTCGCCGACTCGGCCGAAGACTCCCGGGTAGATGCGCTTCAAGTCGCTGATCATGTTCCTCATCCTCGTCTCCTTCTCGTTCTGGCGCCGCCCCATGTCGGCGTCGTCGAGCTTCTTGAGAACGTCCCGAAGCTTCTCTTCCAGCTCCGTGTGGGTGTTGTTTATCCTGATCCGCTCTGACTGAACGCTGTTGAACTCCTTCTTCTTTGCATCGATCTCGCTGGTTAGTTGGCGAACCGAATCCTGGCTGGCATTCCTGCGGTCCTTGAGAGCCTGGACCTCGCTCTGCAGCTTTTCGACGGCGGCCTCGAAGTTGTCAATTTTGCCCTTGAGGCTGTTGACTGTGACTTCATCGCCCTTTAGTTGGCGCTCGAGATTGGCCAACTTTGCCCTGTTTTCCGACGTCTTGCGCATGGCTTCTGCCTGGAGGCCGGTGTACTCCTTGCGATCTGCATCGCTCAGCTCCTTGCCCTGCTTCTTCATCGACTCTGACCATTGCTTCTCGAATTGCTGATGCGCCTTCTCGACAGTCGCCAGGTCCTTCTTGAGCTTCTGCACGCTGGCCGCCTTCTCGTCGCGGTCCTTCTTGACGTCTGAGATGCGCTTCCGGAGAACCGTCATGTCCTGCGAGCTCTGCGTGATTTTCTCGTCGATCGGTACCAGGCTGTTGTCCCGGTCCTGGACGCTCTTCTCCTTGCCCTTGATGGCCTTCTCGATCTTGTTGACCTCGCGGCCGACCGTGGCCTGCTCCTTTCGGGCAGCATCGAGCTTCTTTTCAAAAGCCTCCACGTTACGGCGGAATTCCTTCAGGTTCTCGTGGTGCTCCTGGATCTGGGCGCTCGACTCGTCCATGATGCGCTGGAAGTGGTACAGCTTCCACAGAATGTGGGTGATGACAGCCTCATCCCGCTCCTCGGTCTTCTTCTGAAAATTCTCTGCCTCCTTCTTTTGTTCTTGGTACTGCTTGATTTCCGAGTTGATGCCTCGCCTCCTGTGGAGCTGGAAAGTCTGGTTCTCGGTAGCCTGCTCGGCGTCGGCCTGGAGCTTCTCGTACTCGGCCTTGTACTCCAAACTCCCCGAGATCTGCTCAATCAGACGCGTTAGGTCTTGCGGAGTTTGGGAGGCAATGGCTTCGACATCTCCCTGGAAGACGAGAAAGTTCCGCGCCTTGATCAGGATGTTCTCCTCCTCGAGGGACTCGTTGTACTGTTGGGCGGTAACGACGCGATCGTTGATGCGGTATTCGCTGGTGCCGCTGCTTGTGATGCTCCGCTTCCACCGCTGCTCGTCGCCAGCATCGTCCTCGTAGACGGCCATGACCCATGCCGTCTTGGGGTCGTTCCGGGACGCACGTTGTGAGGAATCTTCATCGTCGCCATTATCGTGGCCGTTAACCTGCCCGTTCGTGGCCGGCGCGGCAGTCCCGTCATCCTGAATTTTGGACGTCTTCATTACCCGGCCGCGGTAGACCAGGTCGCGGAGTTGTGACGATCGCAGGTGTGATGATTTGATGCCCAGGACGAACGAGATGGCGTCCATACTAAACAGAAAACGCGAACATCAGCGCTGGACAACGCTTGGGGCGTAACAGACCGACTAGCGCAGCAACTTACGAGTTGGATTTTCCAGAGCCATTGGGACCGATGATGGAGGTGAAGTAGGAATCGCCGAAAAGGAGGGTGTGGTGTCCTTTGTAGGACTTGAAGTCTAGCAGTCCGAGTCAGCTTCGAGCCGGCGCAGGTCGAGACGGGAATGGCAGCGGTACGCACTGAAGAGCTCGAGGCGGATGAGTTTCCCCATGATGGCGGTTGTGTGCTTGTTGCGTGGATGCTTGCTCCTTCGTGCGCGAAGCTCGTTGTCGAGGTTTCGTCGCGTTCAGAAATCGGGGGCGGAGATGATACGACGCGACGAAGGATAACCCGGAGGAGGTCGCGCAGTCGCGGGCATGGAAACGCGTGTTGAATCAATATACCGTGTCGGTGTTGGGCTGCATCGCCTCGTCAATCGCGTCGCCCTCGCAGTTTCACAGTAACATTATCCCCGAAATTCCATGCGATTGCGATCGGGGCCAGGCGCGCCCAGGTCGGCTTTGGTGGGGTGAGAAGGCGCTCGGACCCTCCTCGGCCGCAACGGAGGGTTAGGGTCAATGGTACCAATTCCCTCCCACCCAGTTGAGCCAGTTCCGCTCAGTTCGTTCTCTGGGCCCATCTCTCATGACCCTCAGGGTCTGGAAGAAGGTTGCTCGTCTCTTGCCCCTGCTTATTCGCTCCAGATTCTGCATTACTGCCTCGAGGCCATTTCCCTCGTTCAGCTGACGTAAAAGCTATGTCTCAGCAACAAACCGCCCCAAACTGTCCAAACTGTCCTGAATCAGGTCAAGAGCCGAAGGCCAGCTCTTGGCCGGATGCTTAGAATGAGGAGGGCATGCACCTCGGACTGCAGAATACCTACATACCTATAGAGCGGTCGTCTTCGACAGCTGCAGAACAGAGAAAAATAAGATAGAATGGTCTCTGACTCCCCCCATCCACTCGTCGCGAGCACAGCCATACTCTCCAAGCTCTGCAAGGCTCATTCAAGGGCCGAGTGACTCGACTTGCACCGGACCCTCCCGAGCTGATAACCTTCGCAGCCTGGAAGCTGCAGCGTTATCGTCCAGTGAGAGTGGAGAGCTCAAGCACGCCAAATCCAGAGCCAGTCGCAGGGGTTCTCTGACGAGCGTCACCTGGGCAGTCCCTGCAGCATCACGAGCCACGAGCCACAGCAGGCAGGCCGCTCCTCTGGCGAGGCCTCGAATCGCGTCTCACAGCCGCAGACAGCTCCAGCCAAGCTGCACCACCACAATCCAAGCCCAGCAGATCCCCCAATCCACCACCACAAAAGCCACCAAACCCCGGCGCATCCAAGACATCCCGACCACAACACCTGCAAGCTATCGAACACCATCTTCGGCATATTGACGGACTCGGGCAGTGCGCGCCGCGCCGCTGCATGCGATCGTCTTTGTTCCCCGATCAAAGCTAGTCCGGACAGCTTCGGTGTAAGTCGACGGCGGCCCACCGCCTCTTGCAGATCGAGCCCACTCGGTGCACATGAATGACGTTGAAGACCTTCCACCACCCCTTTGGAGCCATCTTTTGTTTACAACAACGACAAACTCTGAGAGAACTCTACCTAGTTTATTCTGTACTGACCCCGTTCTCGTCCAGTTTTCCCTTCTACCCCGTCCACGTCTTGCACACGCACACTGTCCACCATGGCGGAACCGGGGAACAGCAGCAACCCCATCCCCATCCCCATCCCCAACCCCCGAAGCAACAAGTGGGAGGAGGGCGCATCCACCGATGGCGAAGCAGTTCTGACGCCAGACATCAGCGGGACACCTCCCGACGACCACCCGCTGAACGAACATGGCGTCGACACGCCCACCCTCGGCCCGACCATCCCCAGGAGCCCGAGACACTCGCGCAACCCCTCCTTCTCCGGGAGCAGCTCCTATCAGGAGGACTGGGACCCGTTCCCGCCTCTGGACCGCTTGACGGTGCTCGACATTCTCGATAACTTCGCCCTGTCGCAGCAGCTCGAGAAGATCCAGAAGGGCATCTCGGCCCAGACGCAAAAGGTGCGCAAGTCGCGCGAGGCCTTCGGCAACAAGAGCCGCCTCGCCCGCGAGCGCATGGTGGACGAGTGGCGCCGCCGCGTGCCCTCGGCCGAGGAGCAGCTGGACCGCTACCGCAAGCGGATGCGCACCAGCGTCGAGAAGCTGGGCGCCCAGTGGAACGACACCAAGGCCATCACCCTGCGCGAAAAGATCTCCTTCATTTGCGGCGTCATGAACATCTTCGTGAGCGGCTACCTGATCGGCGGCTACCCCGAGTACTTCCACCTCTGGTACACGCTGCAGGTGCTCTACTTCATGCCCATCCGCTTCTACACCTACCACCGCCGCGGCTACCACTACTTCCTCGCCGACTTGTGCTACTTTGTCAACTTCCTCCTCATGCTCAGCATCTGGGTCTTCCCGTCCTCCAAGCGCCTCTTCACCGCCGTCTACTGCCTCGCCTTCGGCAACAACGCCGTCGCCATCATCATGTGGCGCAACTCGCTCGTCTTCCACTCCTTCGACAAGGTCACCTCCCTCTTCATCCACATCATGCCGTGCGCCACCCTGCACTGCATCGTCCACCTCCTCGACCCGGACGCCCAGCGCGACCGCTTTCCGGCCATCTGGACCATCAAGAACTCCCCCGCCGGCTCCTCCACCGCCTACGCCAACGTCCTCTCCATGCTCGCCTGGTCCACCATCCCCTACGCCTTCTGGCAGCTCTCCTACTACTTCTTCATCACCGTCCGCCGCCGCGAGAAGATCGCCGCCGGCCGCCCCACCTCCTTCACCTGGTTGCGCCAGTCCTACAGCAAGGTCTGGATCGGCCGCATCGTCCTCTCCCTGCCCGCCGCCCTGCAGGAGCCCGCCTTCATGCTGATCCAGTACTCGTACGCCGTCCTGACCATGCTGCCCTGCCCGCTGTGGTTCTTCAGCCGCTACGCCTCGGCCACCTTCCTGATGGTCGTCTTCGCCTGGTCCGTCTACAACGGCAGCACCTACTACATCGACGTGTTTGGCAAGCGCTTCCAGAAGGAGCTCGAGGCCATGAAGGCCGAGGTCGCCAAGTGGCAGCAGAGTCCGGATGTGTGGGCGCACGAGGAGGGGATCCTCAGCGGTGCGGCCGGCGCGGCTTCACCGAGTGGGGGTGTCACTGCCGCTGTGGGGAGCGTGGCGGATGCCATCTCGGGCAAGGCGCTGGATGATGGGAGTGCTGGTGGTGTGGGAGGGGTGGATAATATTCCGTTGTTGAATGATGAGCGGCCTGCCGCGATTATTGCGACAGGGGCGGATATGGATGGGGGGGCGAGGGACGTCGCGAGGGAGAGGAGGGGTGGTGGCGGCAGCGGGGAGGCATTGTGATTCTGTTCCTCTCAGCGAGCGGTCTTGATACCTTGGGCTCGTTTGATTTCTGTTTCTCTTTCGGCTGCGTTGGATGCGGCTCATGGGCTTTGATTTTGCCGGCGCTGGATTATTAGAGGTAATGGGGTATGGATTTCATCAATCCGTCCTTCCTGCTTGTGAGACGGCACACTCTGTCAGCGAGGCGGGATACGAGGAGGGTGGCGGGAGCAGGACCAGATTGGATCTCTATGATACCCTCGTTTATTAGCGCTATTGGTCAATCTATTGCAGTTAAACACGTTGCTCATGCTTGGGTTTGGGCGTTGGTTTCAGTTACCTTGCCTTTGCACCCCCCTTTGCCCTATTTATGGCCAGTAGTTTGAACTTGACATGGCGTTGTGGGAAGATACTCGGTTCTCAAGTTCTCATGTGTGTTGATCCACTCAGTCAGCCTGTCACGGATAGCAGAGAAACCGAGAGCAAGATGTATGTCAAGAAGCTGGCATTGCTAAACCCCAACTCCAGACAAAAGCCATCCCATCATCATGACCATCCGATGCTTGACCCAACGCCACAACTCCCCATTCCACAAACACAATTACCAAGCCCGCATTTCGCTAGTCAAGTCAGTGCCTATCCCATGCGCACACGAAAACCCGGTTCGCTGATGAAAAAAAAGAGAAAACTCCGATTCCCCTGGGTCGTGACGCGGAAACCCTCCTCATCCCAAGCAGCAAAGATCCCATTCCCAAAGCCAAATCAACCCGCTGCTGCCCAGTTCTGTCCCAGATTCATTCACTAGGTAACCACTCCCATCCCACCCGGAGAGCCGTTCCAACTCCAGCAATCCCATGTCCCGAATGCATCCCGGCTTTCTGCCATTTAGATAGGTATGTAGGGCATCCGTCATGCCCTTCCCGCTTGCCCAAACCCCTCCTTAAAAGCAATCCCAAAAGAGCAACGCTTGCAACCTCCCCGCTCCCACAAAAAAACACGAGGCTGCCCACTCTTTCCTTTTTCCCCATCAGCAACACGAGCTCACTCCCCTTCCCCACAACTACCGAATAACCGGCAGGTCAATGCTGCCCCCCAACAGGCGGATCGGCTGCTTGGGCTTGAACACCTCCCAGAAGCGGAGCGTCTCGTCGCCCGCTCCCGTGACGACCTGTGTCCCGTCCGGGCTCATCGCCAGGTAGAGAACCCGATAAGTGTGACCCGTGAGGCTGGCGACGCGCGACATGGAGGGGTATTTCCACACGACGAGGTTGTTCTGGATGTATCCGTGGGTGGAGACGAGCTCGTTGGAGTTTTTGGACCACATGAGGTTGCAGACCTGGCTGCCCGTGTCGATGTCGTTGCGGACCGTGCCGCGGACCGTGTCGTGGAAGATGATGCGGCGGTCGGCGGTGCCGCCGCCCGAGGCCAGCAGGCCGCGCTGGTGCGGCGACCAGGCGAGGGCCTTGACGGCCGCGATGTGCTCGGCAAAGTTCCAGAGAGGCTTTTGGTCCATGCACTTGTCCCAGACCAGAACCGTGTTGTCGTTAGAACCGCTGGCTAGCTGGCCGTCCTGGCAATTCCACTTCAGACCGCACACCTCCTGCTTGTGCCCCGAGAGCTGCTTCACCCACTGGTCCGGGGCGCGGACGTCGCGGTGCATGATGGTTCGGTCCCGGGAGCCGGTCGAGAGGATGTGGGCGTTCCACGCCAGCGAGCCGACGCGCGCCGTGTGGCCCGTCATGGTCCGGAGTCTCTTAAACTTTTGTGCATCCCATATCTGCACGAGGCCCTTCTTGGTGCCGACGGCGAGATGGGTCCCCTTCTGGATCCAGGATACACTGGTGACCTTGTCGTCTTCGAGCGTGCAGAGCTTGGCGACCTTTCCGTTCTGTGCGTTGTACATGAAGACGCCGGTGCCGAGACCGACGGCCAGAACGTCCGAGCTGCCCCAGTCCATCAAGTTAAGATAGAAATCCTCGGCTAGGTTCGGTGCGTCCAGGACCTTGATCGGCACTTTAGCGACGGTTCGGTGTTGCTTTCTCGGTTCAAGCAGCATCTGTTGGCTGGCGTACGAGATGGGGGTGGTGCTGTGGTAGGTAGCCAGGCGCGGATCGGGGATCAGGTTGTGTGCTCTCTGTGGGGTCTTCCTAGGTGTGGAAAGGCCGATAAGATGTTGGTCGCGAGGAGAAACATAGGAAAACAAATTCTTTTGCGGTGTCGCTGGAAGAGACGGCGAGTTCCTAGGAGGTGTGCGCATTCGATCATCCGAGTTCCATCTAGGGGAAACCTGCGGCACGGTGGTGCCATCGAAGAGCTCTGCGCGCAATAGCTCCCTGAATGTCTCGTCGGCTTCTTCACCTGGAGGGCGGCATTAGAATCGCAAACGGATAGGGAACAACAGAAGACAACTCACTCTTCTGCGATCGATAACCTCTAGGCGGGCTCCTCGGCCTCCCTCGCTCGGGAGTCGGCCGCGGAGGCGGTGGAATCAAGTGGAAACCAGACTGCAAATCGCGACCGGAACGGGCTGGTATGAATCTGGTGGGCGGAGTCAGCATTCGTACAGCGACGAGCAGAGCGCGGCTAGGCATACCGGTCGGCATTTACCCTCTGTCGCTTCCTACGCGGGCTTCCGTAGAGGCGTTCCCCCTGCCTATCGGCCGAGTTGGGCACTCCCGGGGAGCCGGCGTGCGTGTCGTTTCCATAATCGGCGGTGGTCGGGCGGACCTGGCCGAGCGTTGTGCCGGCCCTGGATGACGGCATGGAATAAGGAAGCAATCCTGAAGATGGCCGTTGCGCAGAAGGATGACTGAACTTTGCGCCGGCTGACCCTGCCGCGGAGGCGGAGGCTTCCCCTTCGGGGGGAATGTTGAGGTTCGACATCGCGAATCGATGCAGCGCTGCTTAGAAAGCAACGAGGGCAAGGGCGGCGAGCGCGCGGCCGAAGAACCACCGACTGCTAGAGCGGCCGTTGCGAGAGACGCGTTCCGATGGCTGGAGCGAAGAAATACGAAGGTACGCGGGACTAGGTCAAATAGCGAGCAGAATCCTAGGTGCGAGTCGTTTCCCTTGGAATGCGCGTGCTGTGGTGCTGGCCGAAAAAGCTGTCGCGCAGAAATGAAATCAACGAGCGGCAGCTATCGAGCTCGCAGTCGCGGGTTGGAAAGCCGAGCAGAGTTCGAAGCAGCGATGCAACGGCGAGGATATCGAAGATGCGCCGCCGTTGGGCTCGCTGGCGTTGTCGCTGGTCGCTCGTTCGATGGCGGGGCAACGGGGAGGCGATTAGGAAATGGGCAGCCGCCCAAGAGTTGCGTGCGGATTTTAGGTCCAGAGGTTGCAGAGGTCACCGAGTCATCTCAATCGCGCGAGGACAGCCAGGCCGACAACCAGAACGACAACCAAGACGACAACCAGTTGTTCGGTGACGAGATCGCCGGTGAGGGTGATGATGCGTGGCAGGCGGAGAAGCGTGGTTGACAGGAAGGAATGAGGTTGGACGAGAGCTGGGAGGGTCAGGTACCTGCCGCCCCCTGCTTGCCTGCTCCAGTGCTCTCTGCCCGTCGTCTTGCTCGGGTTTGGCTAGCGTGGCGACCCTGTTGTTTTGGCGGGCCATTGTGTGACGGTATTGGCGGGCTTATTCTTCCCATCCATCCGCCGTTCTGCCCTGTCCTCCCTGCTCTTGGCGTATTATTACGGTTATTTACACGCGGTCGGCTCGTATTTCATTCGCCAACGGCGGGAGCAGCGGCATGCGGAGGCGCGCTCCACCGCTCATTCGCCCTGGACCAGCCATCCTGGAATGCACGGGCCATCAACACAATTCCACAACAAACCCGCGCTTGCGCTGTGTGACTTGGCGGCACCATCTCCGCCCAGCCGCGATTCAAACGCCAGGAAATGTCAACAACCCGACGTTATCGCCGCGTTCCCCGAATCAATGGCCTGCCCTCCCGAAGCTCTTCTCAAGAGAATTTTGCCTGCTGATGCTCCTCGCTGCTGGCCACGCGGCATTGCGTTCTGTATTCTGTGCAGAATTCTACATCTACACAATTGCCAACATCGTCTCGTGCCTCTCGTGCAAGAATGATGACGCGATCCATTCGACATGCCGTCTTCGCCCTGCCTCTGCCCAACCTCTGGTCAACGGTCCCTGCATTGTGGCGCATCGCCGGGTCTCATGCCGTGCAAACAAACCGCCGGCAGGGGCATTCCCCAGGGCAAGTCGAGACGCAGTGACACGATGGGAAATTTCCTGGTTATTGTGTATTTGTATTTACTATGTATTCCTCTTTACTGTGTACACTGCAGCGAGTCTGCTCCCTTGCGTACCGGGAAAGGCGCGTACTGCAGCAGCTCTCCGCCGGATTGGATCTTCTTGTTGTTTTGTTTTGTTTCCGCTCCTGCACGGGCTCGGCTGCAGCAGCATGAGTGGCTGAAAACCCCGGATGCGAGGTCGTGTGGCACTGACTGCCGACCCTGGCCAATCCCAGACGCGTTTTCGCCTGCGCTGTCGCGTCAAGCAACGCGTTCCCATTAAACTCGCCCCACTCATCCCCCCCCACAGAGACCAGCCTTCGATTTTGGATCACGAGAGGGATTCTTGCTTTTGAATCTGGACATCGCGCGTAATACACGAGGGGTAAAATTCAGGAACAACAACACGAGACGCGTGGAGTGCTCCGTAAGAGAGACGCAGAAAGACGATCGATCGATTGGTCCTCGCCGCGTATTCTGGTCTCTGTATTCGAGACTAGTCAAAATAAGTTCTGTACGGAGGACTCTGTATTCTGTGCCGTCCGTCCCACCTCGCACCCCAGCAAATTGCCAGCTCGGACGGACGGTTGGACGCAAAGATCTCCAACTGCACGACATCCAGATCCCTCCCAAGCACAGATTACAGATTACAGATTACATCAGATCAGATCAAGCAAGCCTCGCAGCGGCAGTTAATAAACGACCCGTTTCCGAGCCTTGGCTAGCGTGATGCTGCGCGCCGTCCCTCGTCCCACACCTCAACCTTAATTCTTCCTCCAGCCTTCTCTGTCTTCGTCTTGTGTGTTCCAGTCTGACTTCGAAGAGAGATGTTCGTATTATTGAACACACACACATCCCCAACACCCACCAAGCCAAGCGTGATCGTCATTTCAGGCGTAGCTGCCAGATGGTACGCCAGCGACAAAGCGAGCTGGCATTTTGTGTTGTAGCTGCGAAAGTACCAGGGACTTTTGTTTCCCTACGACGACCGACCCATGGGGGTATCATGACCGAGTGATCCGTTTGCTCCGTTCCCGTCCTGTTTTGAAAAAAAACCAGTGACCTTTTCCGAGAGTAACCCAGCAAGCAAAACTCCCTTCCAGCCATCCATGCAAAAGCAAAAGAGAGAAACATGACCAGAATATCCCACAGCCGTGGCCTCAACACCAGAAGCCACGAACCCGCACTACCTCTCCCTAGCACGACTCCTCACTCCTCCAGCAACAGCGCGCTCACACTCTCCCCATAATGAACCCGCCTCACCGCCTCAGCAAACACCCCACTGATATCCAGCACCTCGAGCTTGGCACACTCGGCAGCATGCTTCTCCTGCGGGACGGTGTTGGTGACGACCACGCGGTCGAGGGCGGACGCCTCGACGCGCGTGACGGCGTCGCCGCTCAGCACGCCGTGCGTCAGCAGCGCCACGACCCGCACCGCGCCCTCGCGCTTCAGCAGGTTGGCCGCGCGCGTGATGGTGCTGGCCGTGTCGGCCAGGTCGTCGATCAGCACGCACACGCGGCCCGCGACCTTGCCGACTAGCATCATGGTGGCTTTGGGGGGGGCTGAGATCTTGGGGGAGCGGCGCTCTGCGTTTGGTCAGTGAGAGTTTGGTGTGTGAGAAGAGGACGAGGGGATGTTTACCCTTGTGGATCAAGGCGAAGGGCATGCCCAGGCTGTCGGCGATGGCGGTGGCGCGTTTGGCGCCGCCTGCGTCAGGGCTGACGATGACTGCCTCCTGGTAGTCGGGGATGTTCTGCTGGATGTAGCGCTTCAGCAGAGGGCGGACGTGGAGGTTGTCGACTGGCCAGAATGGTCAGTAAAAGGTAACAGCCCCGCCAATGCCTAACAAATGGGAAACCACAAAAGAGAACATACCAGGAATGTCGAAAAAGCCCTGGTAAGCGTTCTCATGGAGGTCGCAGGTGAGGACGCGGTCCACGCCAGCGCAGGTCAACAAGTCCGCCATCAGTGAGCCCGCGCGAGCCGTGAACTGCTTATGTCCCGACTTGGCCTGCAGCGCCATCATCAACGACGGGTTCTCGTAGTCGTGGGTGGTGTACATGTATGCGCCCAGCTGGTGCTCCGCGGTCGACGACGTCTCTCCCTTGCCCAGCGTCACGCCGCCCATCATATCAACCACATCGGTGGGGCCCTCAGTGGCGTGGTCGACGGCTCCCTTGCCCTTGACATCGGACACCTGCTCGCCCGACGCAGAGCCATGCTCGGAGTGCTGCTCCAGACCAGTCAGGGGGGCGCCGATCTTGGAGAAGGGCAGGTCGGGCTGTCTGGAGTAGGGGAACAGCGGCATCACCGCGGTGACCCGCTTGGCGCTGCCCGTCTTGCAAGCCGAGATCATGATGCAGAGCTCAACAAAGTAGTCGTTGACAGTGTAAGGCTTGCCCGGAGCCACGACCTCCTCGGCATCCTCTCCCTTTCCACCACCACCATCAACCTCCTCACCCTCATAGCCATCATACACGCTCTCCTCAGCAACACCAACCACACCGCCATCCGCGCCCTCGCTACCATTGGCGGAAGCAGAGGCAGCGGCATCGGAGATGGCGCTAGCGACGGCCGTGGCAGACGTGCCGACGCCGAAGGTCTGGACAATGTACACGTCCATGCCGCGGACCGAGTCGCGGATCTCACACTTGGTCTCGCCGCTGGAGAACTTGGCTAGGACGCGGTGGGCGGGCTTGGTGCCCAGGCTGTCGGCGACCGCGTCGACGAAGGCCGGGTGGGACGAGCCCGAGAGGAGGACGATGTTAGACATGATTGCTGTCTTGGTCTTTGGTTGATTTCTCTTCCGTTGGTGGGAATTGTTTGTGGGTGTTCGGTGTTTGGCTTGCCAGGTCGGTCGTAGGTCAATCGGTTCAGTCCAGTGGTCACCCAGAAGGAAACACCTTACGGGGCACGTCGGGAAATGGGGTAAAGACCGTGGTATAAGGAGAGTAGAGAGAGTGTCGTGGACTAAGTCTACCCACAAGGAACGAAATGCCCAGTCCAGTCGAGATGTTGACGAGCAGAAAAAGAGGGACAAGAAGAAAGAGAAAGAAAGCAGGAAGAGTGCACAAGTTGAGGAACCCGCCGACCTGAAATCCCAAGCACACCGGGCCTCGTCAGAAGATGATTGGGCGCCGACAAGACCGCCGGCTTTCCGCCCAAGCGAGGAGCCAGACGTGACAGACGAGCCGCGGGAAGGAGGGGGAACGCACCAGATGATGTTGGCCGTGTGTGGTGTCGCGTGTCACTGCGTGACGTTCCGTTCTGGTGCTCGGCCCGCAGTCGTTCGGTCGTACAGTGAGTACAGTAGTACAAAGAAAGCGGGAGGGGCGGGTAGGTGCGTTCCCAGGCCAGAAGGGGGTAGAGACTCCAGCGGGCTGAGAGTCGAGAGAGTGAACGTGACAAACAGGGAAGAGATCACGAGAGAGAAAACGAATCCCCCACTTCTCGTAGAATAGCGTGGGTTCAGTGATGGACGGTCGAGGTCGGAAGAGGATAGAAGGCGCTGGGGTATGCATCTCGGTGCCGGAAATGGAAGGGCGGACCCGTAACGGTCGATGGGGCGTCGAATGGCGCGGGACTTGGGCCGAACTACTCGGCGCGGGGCCATGCCTGACCTGCGGCCACTCACGGCTCGTGATCTCGGAGTCCAGGGCTTCTCATCTGATGCGGCCGCCTTATTGTGTTTGTCTTGGTCTCTGGTCAGTACTGTATTGGTGCCTGTTATTCTGTTATTTGTGCTGAGTGGTGCGCAGTCACAAACTGAGACAAGAGGCTGTGGACGGAATGTCTCTATTTAATCCTGGCATATCTGCATATCTGCATCCGCTGGGAACCTGTGTCTTTGTCAAAGACCAGGCCCATCTAACCCCATTTTTCTTCAAAAGCAACAAAACGAAGTGAAGTTCGGCCCTGTGCAAATCAGGGGTAATGTTGAGCTTGAGCCACCAAGAAATCTCCAGATGAGCCCCACTCAATGCAGGTCCAGCAGAGCCTGGGCACCAGGCTCGCTGCACACGTAGATGACGTCATGGGTGTTGGGAAACCCATTGAACGTGGTGGCCGAGCACTTGGTGTAGGCGCCCATGTCCTCAAAGTACAGCCAGTCGCCCACGTCCAGCAGCAGCGGGAAGCGGATGCTGTCGGTGATGCGGTCGATGCCGTCGCAGGTCGGGCCCCAGATGCTGTACTCAATGCCGGCGGCTGACTCGGTGGCCTCGGCAGCGGGCGTGTCGTACAGGGTCCGGTCTCCGGAGCGCAGCACCTTGGCAACGGGGTGCTGGTGGTCGAACATGATGCTGCTGAAGTTGCCGTACAGGCCGTCGTTGACGTACACCATGTAGCTGGCAGCGGAGGCGTCCTCGATGGTGCGGCGGGCAATGACGTTGCAGGCCAAGGTGAAGGTCGACGAGGCATAGTAACGGCCAGGCTCCGCAATAAGGTTGATGCCCGAGTGGGCCGGGAAGTAGTCGTCGAGAGCGGCGCGGAGCACGCCAGCCATCTGCTCAAACGTGTTGTCGCTGCAGAAGCCGCCGCCGACGTCCAAGGTCTTGAGGGAGAAGCCGTGCGAGGTCGCCTGCTGGAAGACCACGTGGGCATCCTGGACAGCCTTCAAGAAGGCACAGGGATCCGAGGCTCCCGAGCCGACATGGAAGCTGACGCCCACGACATTCAGATCCAGCTCGCGGGCCAGGGCCAGGAGGCCATCGGTCGAGTCGAGCGAAGCGCCAAACTTGAGGCTCAGCCGGCAGAGCGAAGACGAGTCGTCGGTCAGGATGCGCAGGTAGAGCTCGGCCCCGGGGTACAGGCGCGCGATCTTGCGGAGCTCGTCGGCATTGTCGAAGGTCATCTGGCGCACATCCTGGCTGGCGACATAGCGCAGGTACGAGTTGGTCTTGCACGGCTGCGCATAGATGATGCGAGAGGGATCGACTCCCATGTTCAGAACCTGCTCGATCTCGTTCTTGGAGGCGCAGTCGAAGCCAGTGCCGAGGAGGGACAGCATCTCCATCAGCTTCGGGTCCGGGTTGCACTTGACGGCTATCACAGAGTTAGCAGCAGCTCGGCCAGAGCTGGAGAATGCCAGGGAATCGTCAAGCCTTACCATAGAACGGCTTGACGCGCGGCAGATTCAGCTTCCAGCGGAGGTGCTGGCGGTAGACCTCGCCAAGGTCGGCCACGAAAAAGGTGTCCTCATCACCGGGTTCGCAGAAATCGTGATCGATGTTTTCAACACGCTCGCGGAGAGCGTCCCCAATCAGCTGCTTGGCCCTGTTGGCCTTGCGCGCATCATGATGGTCATGATGGACGTGGTGGTGGTTGTTGTTGTTGTAATCGAAGAAGCCATTGTTGTAGCTCTTCATAAAAACATGATTATTCGTAAAGTCCGTATAATCAAGTGACGTGAATCGATCCGTGACAAGCGTTGGCATCACCATATCCCACGATTTGAGCGAGGGGACGGTGTATCGAGGAGGGCGCGTGGAGGAGGTGGAGGGGGGGGACGAAGTCGTAAGCGTACGTCGGCTGTGGCGAGCTGAGAGAGCGCGAGGTTGGAGGCTGTCGAGAGACAGGAGGGGACTGGTTCTATAGCACGAGTGCTCAAGCGGGTCTTAGGGAGGTCGATGTCGAAAGCAGACTGATCCCTGAACGGTCTGACGAGACTTCGTCGACTCTTCCTCGGTTAGAGGAAGAACCGCAGAACTCGTCCTATGCGGCAGCTGGTGGTGGGAGTCGAACTCGGGGTTCTGGTGCAGGAACGAGTCGAACAAGGAAAACTCGAGTTCCTTAGGCGACCTCAGCAGGTGGGGGCAGCGAGTTGATGATGTGGAAGGTTTTTCGGAGGCTGAAATCGTCGTCTGATACAAGGGTTACGGCCGAGAAAGCCGTAGTCGAGGGAGTTGCCTTTGAGTAGACCAAAGGCAGTCGGGTGATTCGACGGGGTGGGAGATTGTTCTTGGAGCAAAAAGTCAGCATTGTTGAACAAGCGTTGCTGCTGTGTGGTGTGGTGGCTGTTGTTGGATATCCATCCCATCTTGCGCGTCGAGGGATGGCGATGGAGGGGCAAAAAGCAGGGACTGCAGAGCGCAGGGCACGCACGCGCGCACTGCAGCACCACCACCGCACCACGAGTCGCCCATTTGGGGCTGTGCGACCGTGACTGGTCCCGGGGTGGCGTCGTGCAAGCCGCAGACAGAAAATCCCGCCGGTTGAGAAAGGCAGCGCTAGCACTTACTGATTTTCAACGTTGAATGCAGAAGCTGTACGGCCCAGATGGATGATTGCGTGAAGGTGAGAAACAGGTTGCCGGGAGGAAGCCGATTGAGTGGAAAGGTGGGAAACGTGGGCAGTCTGGGTGGTGGGAGCTCCTTATTATGAATTGAGGGGGCGTGCAGTGGTGTGCAATCACTTGTGGGGAATCAACGAGGGTTCTTCAATTTTTTTCTTGGTGTCCATGGTCGGTGCGCATCAAACCCCACAGCGAGTCTGGATGGGGACCCTCCCCTCCACGGCAGGGACGGGCTCGACAGGGCCTTGAGCATCGAATGCGGTGGAGTGGGCCAGAAAGCACACTAATCATGGGTCCTGGTGGCCAGACGTCGGAGAGAGGCCGGTTTTAGAAGCCACAAGGTCCGAAATAAGTACCTTTGTGCATTCCCATGGCCAAAGATGGTGCTGGGTTGTGCGTGACGCACAATTCAGGTTCCAGGCACAGAATTCGGTGCTGTCGCCTGCCCATGACATCAGATAGGGTCCAGCTTCCAGGGGTCCGAGATCGACGGTTGGTCCTCGGATTTCCACGGCAGGGTTCATTGTGGCGGACAGGCCAACCACATCGAAACCTGGGGGGGCATCGCGGGACAGGCCGGCCGGGTCGACGACGACGTTTGAAGCCGTCGAGGCCATCGAGGCCATTGAGGCCGCCAACCCCTCCACTCCGCATCCTCCGTTGGAGCTGCTACGCTCGGCGGCTCGAATGCACTCCTACGGGCGGGCCACTTTGAAGCCGCAACTTGCGGTCAGCGGCAGTACAGAAGCGGAATGTGGAATCCCAAGCTTCCCCGCTAAACGTCGCTAAACACCAACGTTTTCACCCGATGAGGGCGAGAGGGTGACGCCGGGCGGGTCCTGCGGCCGCCAGTGCCAGTGCCAGGCCCATCAAGACACCGCAAGTCGCCCATCGGAATTCGAGGGGTTGGCCAACAATAAAAATCGCGCACCGGCGGCGGCAGCCCCCAGCATTAGCCTGTTTCTTGTCGTGTGCACGAGGCGTGATGTGATGAAGCGGTCGTCGCTGGCGAATTGCACCATCCGGCTCGACAGCCAGTCATCACAGAGTTGAGTCGATGGGCGAGCCGTTGGGGATGAGGACGGCTCGACGGGCCCTGCTGCAGACGCAGCAGACAGACCGCGGCTTCTTGCCGGCGACACGCACGATCAAGCGGCGAGGATAAATCGCTCGCAGCATCTGACTGGCTCGAGACGACGCGGCGCAGATGTTACCCAACGCCGTGCGACAACTGGATCCGGTTGCCGCCGCATTACCGAAGGAACCCTGATATCGAGGCATTGGCATCTGCTATGTGCCGGCATAAGCCAAAGGGTATTGGCCGCCGCTCTCCTCGTTGCTGCAGGCCGATCGCCGCCCACTCGGATCTGGGCCGTACTGTGTAAGGGGGAGCACATGGACCTACCTAATGCTGTGATGTAAGCCAGGGGACGCAGGCAGGGGATCGGTCTAATTCATGTGGGGGGGCGTGGAGTGAAAACTCCCAGCATGTACTCTGTTCTTTAGTCCGCGAATCCAAAACTGTGGAAGGCAGCTCTGAGAGAACGAGCCCAAGCCCGGTGTGACCGGTGCATGGCGTGCTTGATCTCGCGTCTCGCTGTGGTCTCACTGCTATAGCCTGGAGCAGTGAGACGTATCGTATCTGGACGCTGTGAAAAAGAGAGAACGGGGCGGGACGTTTTGGGATGAGCTTTAGATCACTCAAGATGGGGCTAGAGATCTCGCGATCGTAGGCTGTGCTGCGGGACTCGGCGAGGGGGGTAAGAGAGAAGGGTATCATCGGTATGTGTTGTACATATTGTTAAATACATGGTGACTGGGTGTCAGTTGGTCGTTATTGTAGGGCTGCCGTTTAGGCAGACCCGTTGATGTCCATCTCGTTGATCGCCCAGGACTTGTCGACAAAGTCGCGCTTCTCGCCGAGGAAGACGATGCGTTCGGTGTTTTGGCTCAGCGCCCCGACGATGTATTTCTGCGCGACCTCCCGGATCTGGTCTTTGGTGACATCGAGGAGCTGCTCGCGGCGCTTCTGTTTCATCTCGTCGGTGATCCCGTAGACAAAGTTGGCCATGCCCTCTTCATTGACTGCCCGAGGGGCGTCAACACCCTGGAAGATTGAGATCTTGGCGTCTTCAAGGTCGCGGTCGGACCACTTCTTGTCGACCGCCCACTGCCCAGCGTTCCGCATAATCTTGAGGGTGTTGACCGGGTTCGGGTCGCGGTACGAGTAGAAGCCAAAGATGCCGTCGATGGCGCGGGAGTAAGCGCCACCGCCATAGGCACCACCCTTCTCGCGGATCTCGTGGTGCAGGTGCTTGTGAGTCAGGAGAGAAGACAGGACTTGGAGTGGGGCGCCGTCGGGTGATGTATAAGAAGCGGTGGGCAGGGCCAGCGCGCCGTAGTACACCTGGTACGGCAGGGGGTAGAAGGACTTGATGTTCCTTGTGAAATCCCGAGTCTGTCGCGGCGGGAAGTCGGCCTTGTGCGAGGGGAGCGAGCCCAAGAACTTGGAGAGAGCACCGGTGTTGTTGGCAACGCTCTCGCTGTCGCACGTGATGGCGGCTCGCATGGTGCCGGCGAGGGCGAATTGCTGGATCGTTTTCAGCTTTCCAATGACATCCTCGAGCTTGTCGGACTCTGGGCGGCTGGCGAGGCTTGTCACCAATTTCACTTGAGACAGCCCGCTCACTTGCTCCCTGACGAAGGCGTCCCAAGTCAGGCCAGCCTCGGCAGCCCTCCGAGCATAGGCATGCCCAGACGAGGCGATGTCGTTGACGACACCATCGGCACCGGCATGCAAAAGCTGCCGAATCTGCTGGGCAGCTTCGGGGCTGTCAAAGTTTGTGTCAACGACCACCTTGCGCAGGAGATCAAACATGACCGGCACGTTGCGGTCCAGGGCCATCCCTGAGAAGGAGAAACCCTCCTGTGCTTGAGTGAAATCCGTGGCCCGGGATGCTGAGTGGTAGCCCACGGAAACGCCACCGGTCTTGAGCTTGATGAGATCCTCGATTTGCTCCATGGTCATATCCTTGGTACCAAGGCGCATGATGGCATCGGTGAAGAGGGGAATGAGAGACCGCAGTTCGTCGGGCAGGTTCTCGAGTGTGCTGATTGCCCGGAAGTAGGTCAAACCGTTGGTCGGCGCTTCGCGCAGTTGGAGCTTGACGTCACCCACGGTCTCGCTCCGCAGAACCACCGGCTCCTTCTGGCGCGGGATATCCTTGACGTGAACACTGGGCAGGCAGCTCAAGTCTTCAGTGTTGGACTTGCCCTGCTCCGTCAACAACGCCAGCTCCCGTGCCTCGAGCGCGGCGCGGGCCTTCTCCTCGCCACCGGCATCCGCGACGGCCTTGGAAATCTTAGACTCGAGCCGGCTTGCCTCCTCCTTCGCAAGCTCCTGAACGAACTCGGCAGAGGGAGCCATGGTGAAGGTCAGTGTGTTGTCGTTCAGCAGGTACTTGTCCATTAGTCCCTCCAGGTAGCCGCCCTTGGCATACAGGGCCTCGAAGGCGGTGAGCGTGTCGTTCCACGCAAGCGAGTCGAACGGGTCGACGCCCGTGAACCATTTCGGCTTCAGCCGGTGCAGCAGAGACATACCAAAGTTGGCCGTCTTGTGCTTGAGGCCCAGCTCCAGCTGGTGCAGATAGCCGTCAATCTTAGATCGATCGAATCCCTTCGCCCGTACGCTGCGCAGGATTTCTTGCACAGTCGGCTTCAGCTTGGACACATCCGACTCTTGGACGCCGGTCAGGCCGATGGAGAATATCCCGTCCTTGCCGGAGCTGTCGTAACCCGAGTTGGGACTCCAGTCGGTGCCAAGACCGGTCTCGATGAGCCCCTTGTACAGCGGCGAGCCGTAGCCGTCACTCAGCAGGGCGGAGATCAAGGCAAGGGAGAAGGACTCGACAACGTCTGCCGTATCCCCAAGAACCCAGGACACAGATGTCTTGAACTGCTTGTTTAGATCCACCAGTGGGTCGACGGGGCCCTGCAGCTGAACCTCGCGGGGGCCGCTGCTGAGATCAATGGGGCGGTGGACAGCCATATCGCCCTTGATCTTCTCAAAGGCGCCCAGCTGAGCATCGACCTCTCTCAAGTGGTCCGCCAGCGGCATGTCTCCGTAGGTGAAGACCTTGGCGTTGCTCGGGTGGTAGTGCTCGGCATGGAACTGCTTGAGCTGCTTGTAGGTCAGGTCGGTGATCTTTTGGGGATCACCGCCCGAATTGTTGATGTCGGGGAAGATGTGGTCTTGGAACCTGATGTAGAACAGATAGCCGGCATCCGACATCTGGCCCTTCATCTCGTTGTACACGACGCCCTTGAAGACAAGCTTCCGGTCCTCGGGGGTGACCTCGGCACCAGCGGCAATAGCTTGTGGGTTCTCGGGCCCGATGCGCCACCCCTCCTGAGTAAAGTCGGATTCCTTCAGCAAAGGCCGAAGCGTTGCATCGAGGTACACGGACATGAGGTTCTTGAAATCCTGGGCGTTGGTGGTGGCGAAGGGGTAGAAGGTGTGGTCCGAGGCGGTAAATGCGTTCATGAAGTTGGACAGCGTGCGCGGGAGCATCTTGAAGAATGGGTCGCGGATCGGATACCTGGGTGAGAGTCAGCATCGCTGCTGGCAGAGGAGGCGGGAACTGACTTCTCGCTGCCACAGAGGGTGGTGTGCTCCAGGATGTGTGGGACGCCCGTGTCGTCTGGGGGGTTGGTCTTGAAGCCGATCGAGAAGACATTGTTGGAGTCGTCGCGGGCAATGTGCAGGTGTTCGGCACCCGTCTTGTCGTGCCGCAGGTGCAGGGCCGTCAACTCGAGCTCGGGAACATGCTTGGTGCGGAGGAGGGTGAAGCCATGCAGCTGCTCGCCGGGCTTGGGGAGCTGCGAGAGATCGGTCGCAGCTCTCGCAGCCCGTTTGGCCGTGCTGCGGAGCATCTTGACGGCAGTGGCGGGGGAGAGGGGTGAGTTATGCGAGCAAAGTCTCGTGCTTGATGAAGCTTGATGTCGAATCTGGAAATCTTGAGGCCAAGAGTTGGAACTGTCAGTGCCCCCGGCTCTTTCGGACAGCAGCCCGCCCAGCACCAATCGGAGGACGGAAGCCCTGAACCCGACAGAGCCCAGTGATGTGGGACGACCTTCAAGAATTTTACATGGAAGATTCAATGTGTTCCATAAGGGAATGCTTTTCCTGAGATTTTGAGGAAGCAAGAAAAAGCTGAATAAAAAAAAAACTCAAAGATCGAGACTCTATTTCTGTGTGTCTCTTGTTCCGACATCAAAGTCTCAACGTCTCCTGCCAGCATCGCTAAAGGCCGGTATATTATCCGTATTGCAATACAGCTTCCCGGCCTTTGCTTGATTTCCTGAAACACAGGCGTGTCGCGCCGTGAAGAAAAGCGCCGAGGGCCCGGTCAAGGCGGCTGTCGCACCCCTCGGCGCTCAGTGGATGCCGGGTGGCCACAATGCCTACAGGACAGAATGCCGCTGAGAATACGGAGTCCTGTCCTCTCTGTCCCACTGCGTCCACGTCCGCGCCAATAACGTTACCACTGCACGTGCCCACCACGCTCAAGGCTGAATAAAAGAAGCGGTACGGAGCGGCAGATTTCGGTGGCCCCCCCCAAGGTCTGAACTCACCGCGGCTCTCCACCAAGGCGGCACCTCTCCCAATGTCCATGGCCAACCCCACGATGGCTTCAGCGACTGTTTTGCCGCGACCGGCGACTCCCGTGGCGAACGGGACCCCGAATCAATCGACGACCGACCCGGCCCACGCGGGGCATCCGGTGGCCGGCCATGACAACCGACAGGCCCCGGCGCCGCCCGCCGCGGTGCCCGGGAAGAAGGGGAAGCAGAAGAAGACGCCCGAACCGACCGAGGCGTCCAAGTTGATTGCGCAGCGGATCTCGCAGCTCGAGCTGGACGCGGCCGGCGAGAAGGACCAGGAGGCTGAAATTGGTGGGTGCACGTCCCCAAATTCGATGTTGTGTGCGGGTTGGCAAGGCAAAACCGGATTCGTTGCGATCGTGGGCCAGAGCGAGGACGGGGCTGTCGGATATCGCGCGACAAGTGTCGGTGTCGTGGACGGGCGGTTTGATGCCGAGTTTGGTGGCTGATTGCGTTGCAGAGCGGGAGGTCAGGAAGGCGAATCGGGAACTGCACACCCAGACGTCCAAGATGAGCGACATCCAAAAGATCGAACACCTCACGAAACGATGCTCCGATCTGCTGTCGGACATGAAACGGCACGAGCGGGAGAGCATCAAGAACAAGAAGCGCGGCGACCAGCTGCAGAAGGACAAGGACAACAGCAGGAACGAGCTCAACAAGACGGTGTCGCTGAAGGAGAAGCTGGAAAAGCTCTGCCGGGAGCTGCAGAAGGAAAACAACAAGTTGAAGGTCTGCTCCCTTCCTTGCCCGAGGGCCGGATTTGGGAAGCCCGTTTGTGCTGATGGATATGGCTGGGGCAGAATGAGAACAAGACTCTCTCCGACACGCAGGTCCGAAGCCAGAACTCGTGGGATGAGAGGTACTCGGGTCTTCTCCGGCGGATGGACGACTACCAGGAAGAAAAGGACAATCCGCGCAAGCAGGTGGTGGACATGGAGGTGGAGGAATTGTACGTCTCGCCTCGTCCCGTCTCTCCTTGTTCTTTCTCCGGCCGTGGCAGCCCCCGCTTACCGTGCCCAGATTCTGCCAGCGGTTCAAGTCCTTCATCGACCAGTACGAACTCCGAGAGCTGCATTTCCACTCGCAGATGCGCACCAAGGAACTCGAGGTCCAGTACAACCTGGCCAGGTACGAGCGCGAGAAGAAGAGCTACGAGTCGGAGCTGGCGCGGTCGAGGCAACTCAACGCGCAGGTGCAGACGTTTTCCAAGACGGAGACGGAGCTCAGGCAGCAGCTCAACGTCTACGTGGACAAGTTCAAACAGGTCGGTCGACCTCAGTCTGGGGCGAGGTCGAGATGGAGGTCGAGCGCGCAGGCTGACGCGCAGGCACAGGTCGAGGACACGCTGAACAACAGTAACGACCTATTCATGACGTTCCGCAAGGAGATGGAGGACATGTCCAAGAAGACCAAGCGGCTGGAGCGGGAGAACGAGAACCTCAAGCGGAAGCACGACCAGGTCAACGGCAACATCCTCAAGATGGCCGAGGAGCGCAACAAGAACCTGGGCGAGATCGACGAGCTCAAGAAGAAGCTTGAGAAGCTGAACGGCATCATCCGGCAGATGCAGCAGCAGGGCCGCGGCATCCCGCAGGGGCTGACGGGCACGGTCGAGAACGGGTACGGCGAGGGGGACCTCGAGGGGGACGAGAGCGAGTACGAGGACGACGAGTACGACGAGGGCGAGGACGAGGAGGTCAGCGACGAGGGGGACGAGTACGACGACGAGACCGAGGACGAGCTCCACCAGCAGCAACAGCAGCAGCAACAGCCGCAACAGCCGCAGGCGCAGCCCCAGCCGTACGGCCCCGAGCGACCGCCTCCCGCGCCGGCCGCGCCGGCCGCGGCCCTCACCAACGGGCATCGTTAAGGGGGCTGCGAGGGATGTCGGCGTGAAGGAGGGCGGTTTAGCTGCGATGGAAGGACATTCGGCTGCGTCACTTTTGGGGATGATTCACTCGACATGGAGTACGACAACCGGCTGGAGGAGATGCTTGCGCTCCTCCCGCCCAATTCGTGATGTGGCTCTTGGGGCTCCCGAGTCTCGCAGAGCTCGCGGAACTCTGGAACTGTTGGGATCGAATCTCTACTGCATACATGGCGTGATCCAGGCTGCCTTATTCGGTAATGTTGCCTCCTCCGCCCTCCCAGGCTCTGATGCATAGTGTAGAAAATTACCTGCAAAATACTGTATTCATATGCTGCAATAGTACTGGAGATGCGGATGTGGTGTGCATGTGTGCGAGGTTGTGTTGATTTCTCGGGTCTGCGATGATCTCATTGCCGAATGGAAAGCTCCACAGGTGCGTGGTGTGCTGTGCTGTGGCTTGTAAGTAACGGGGCCCCACGGGCTTGGCGGGATGTTCCACGTTCCAAATCCAGGGCGCTCAAACGACCGAATTGGTGCTTCCCCTGCCCGGAACCGTCTGCCGGACCGCTAACGTAGCACTGACCTCCAGGTATGCATCAATCCACAACATTCCAGGTCAGAGATGCAGCAGCAGCCGCATGCTGGAGGAACGGGAAGTTTACTGGAGTCGGTTTGTTGCCTTATCACGCTCGGGTGCCGACGACTAAAACTGCAGCGCCGCACACGCTCCGTCATGGAATCCGGGCATCTGACACCATCGCCATCTCGCGCGCCCAGTCTCACTGTGATTGTCTGTTTTTAGATTTGTTGCGAAACGGCGCATCATCACCACCCAGCGACAGGAACCGCAGCGGACTCGGCACATCGTCGCTGCAGCACTTGAAGCTCGAGTCCTGCACAACCGGAGCACTTGCTCCCTCGTCTCGATCCATTGAAGCTGGACAAGCCGCCGTCGCCTCAACTCTCGAGATCCCACGGCGGAACCCGACACGGCCGATTAGATTTAGATTCCCCCGCGCTGGCGCCGGCAATTGAACACGCCCGACCAACGCGACCGAATGCCGCCCGGCGCATCCACTAGCACCTCCAACCTCCCCCTCACCCATCATCACCACCAACCACCCTCCCAAGACCCAACCTAGCGGGCGGGTGGCGGGCCCAAAACCACCAACCCTCAACAACAAAAACCACCAACCACAAACCCGCCAGAAAAGAAAGAAAAAAAAACCATGGCCTTCATCCAAGACCCCCGCCTCCGCCAGCGCTGGAACCAGCTCTCCCACACCACCGAGGCCGTGACCTCGGACGCGGCAGCCGGCATCTGGACCTTCGGCCACCGCTACCTGACGCCCTGCCTCGACTCGCTGTGCGGCGCGCTCGACGCCTGCGCGGGGCGCGTCTGCCTGGGCGGCAGCCGCGACGAGCGCGCACGGTGGGCGCGCGAGCGGGACCGGGGCGCGCGCGGCACGCGGGCCGCTGGCGGTGCTGCGGGTGGTGGTGGTGGGAATAGGAGGGCGGAGTATAGTTTTGATTTTTATGATGATTGGGAGGAGGACTTTCCGGGGGAGGTGTTTCCCGCGGGGTATAGCGGGGAGGAGGGCGGGGAGCATCAGCACCATTCGCAGAGGGGAGGGGGGTTGTTGG
>OUNM010234823.1_pt1 | contig 33353 bp, 31 predicted proteins | sample 1769961 | NCBI WGS metagenome assembly OUNM01 (sample SAMEA3914820, study PRJEB12502) | metagenome | biome: forest; material: soil | place: USA | collected 2012-03-12 | depth 0.3 m | reverse complement strand
GCCCATGCCCACGGCCGAGCGGGCATGGCGGCCGGCCTCGCCGAACACCTCGACGAACAGGTCGGAGCAGCCGTTGATCACTTCCGGCTGGCTGCCGTATTCGGCCGTGGCATTGACCATGCCGAGTACCTTGACGATGCGCTTCACTTTGTCGAGGTCGCCCAGCTCGTCCTTGATGGCGGCCAGGATGCTGATGCCGGTGTCGCGCGCGAGGCGGTAGGCCTGCTCGATCGAGAAGTCGCGGCCGACCTTGCCCACGGGCAACGGCTTGCCCGGCAAGCCCGGTCCCTTGCCCGCCATGTAAAGGAGGTTGCCGGTGCGCACGGCATTGACGTAGCTGCCCATCGGCGTCGTGGACTTGGGAAGCTCGATGCCCAGTTCCTGCAAACGTTGCTCGATCTTCATCATAGTCCTCTCTAGAGCGCCTTCACCTGATCCAGGAAAGCGCGAATACGGTCGACGGATTTCACACCGCGACCAACTTCGACGCCAGAAGAAACGTCGACCGCGCGTGCGCCAGTGACGCGCACCGCTTCGGCGACGTTCTCGGGCGTGAGACCACCGGCGAGAACCCACGGCAGCGGCACCGAACGGCCCGACAGGATCGTCCAGTCGAACGCCTTGGCGTTGCCGCCGGGCAGGATGCCTTCGGCGGCATCGAACATCAGCCGGTCGGCGACCGACGCGTAAGCCTCGATGCCGCGCTCGACGTCATCGGCAATCGTGACCTTGATCGCCTTCATCACCGGCTTGCCCGTGCGCTGCCTGATGGCAGCCACGCGCTCCGGCATCTCCGCGCCATGAAGCTGCAGCATGTCGAGCGCGCCGGTTGCGAGCTTCTCGTCGAGCAGCGCGTCGCCGGGATCGACGAACAGGCCAACCCGCATCACGCTCTTGGGTACGCGCGCGCCCAGTGCGCGCATCGTCTCGGTCGAGATGTGGCGCGGCGACTTGGGGTACGTGACGAAGCCCACGTAGCGCGCGCCGAAGCGCACGGCGGCATCGACGGTCTCGCCTGTCGAGAGCCCGCAGATCTTCGCTTCGATCGTCATTGACTAGAGCGCTTCCAGCTCTTGTGCGATCGCCTGCGCCGCCGCCGCGGGATCGGCCGCTTCGGTGATCGGCCGGCCGATCACGAGATAGTTGGCGCCGAGATCGATGGCCTGTTTGGGCGTCATCACCCGCTTCTGGTCGCCGACGCTGGCGCCGGCCGGACGGATGCCAGGCACCATCAGGACGAAATCCTTGCCGCAGGCGGCGCGCAGGGCCTCGACCTCGAGGGGCGAGCAGATCACGCCATCGAGGCCCGCGGCGCGCGCCAGCAAGGCTAGTCGGCGGGCCTGATCGGCGGTGTCGCTCGCAACACCGATCGCGGCAAGGTCGGACTTGTCGAGCGAGGTCAGCACGGTAACGCCGAGCAGCCGCGGCCGCGCGACGCCGAGCCGCTTGGCCTCCTGCGCCGCCGCCTCGGCGGCGGCGCGCATCATCGCTGTGCCACCTGCCGTATGGATCGTGATGAAGGTCGGCTCGAGCTCGACCACCGCGCGCATGCCGCCTGCAACAGTATTCGGGATGTCATGCAGCTTGAGATCGAGGAAGAAGCCCACGCCTGTCGCACGCACAGGCGCGGGGAAGGCGTAGCGCACGCCCGGTGCGCCGTGCGCCAGGAAGAACTCCAGGCCGAGCTTGATCCCGCCAACCATCGGCCGTGCCCCGCCTGCGACGGCGCGGATCAGCTTGGCGGCTTGGGGAAGGTCGACGGTGTCGACGGCGCAGTAGACGGGATTGGAGCGGCTGGCCATGGCGCGCGAACCTAATCGCCGCGCCGCTCGGCATCAATCAGGAACTGCGCACGCGGCGCACGGCGTCCTGCCAGCCGGCGTAGCGGCGGTCGCGCGAGGCCGCACCCTCTGCGGGCTTGAAGGCGCGGTCGAGCGCCCAGGTGGCCGACAAGGCATCGAGCGAGGACCACAGGCCCGCCTGCAGGCCCGCCAGGAAGGCGGCACCGAGGGCCGTGGTCTCCGTCACTTTGGGCCGCTCCACGGGCGCACCCACCGTGTCGGCCAGGCGCTGCATCAAGGGATCGTTGACCACCATGCCGCCATCGACCCTGAGCTCATCGATCTGCGCGCCGTCGGCGCGCATGGCCTCGACCAGGTCGCGGGTCTGGTAGCAGACCGAATCGAGCGTGGCGGCGGCGATCTCGCCGGGACCGGAATCGCGCGTCAGTCCCAGGATTGCACCCCGCGCGTCTGCGTCCCAATAGGGCGCGCCGAGACCCACGAAGGCCGGCACGACATAGACGCCGTGCTCGGGGTTGGCCTTTTGCGCGATCGCCTCGACGTCGGAGGACTTGGCGATCACATTGAGGCCGTCGCGCAGCCATTGCACGGCCGCGCCCGCGACGAAGATGCTGCCTTCCAGCGCATAGGTGCGCTGGCCGCCCAGCTGATAGGCGATGGTGGTGAGCAGCCGGCTGCGTGAGTGCACGGCGATGCTGCCGGTGTTGAGCAGCGCGAAGCAGCCCGTGCCGTACGTCGCCTTCACCATGCCAGGCTTGATGCAGGCCTGGCCGATCGTGGCCGCCTGCTGGTCACCCGCCATGCCGAGCACCGGCACCTCTGCGCCCAGGATGTCCGCGGTGGCGATGCCATGGGCGCCCGCGCAATCGACGACCTTGGGCAGCATCGATTCCGGCACGCCCAGGAGCTTCTCGAGATCGGGATCCCAGCTTCCTTTGCGGATATCGAGCAGCAGGCTGCGGCTCGCATTGGTCGCGTCGCTCGCATGCACCTTGCCGCCGGTCAGGCGCCACAGCAGGAAGCTCTCGATCGTGCCGAAGGCCAGCGCGCCCTTGTCGGCGGCGGCGCGCGCGCCCGCGACGTGCTTCAGGATCCAGGCGATCTTGGTGCCGCAGAAATAAGGATCGAGCAGCAGGCCGGTCTTCTCCGAGACCAGCTTCTCATGGCCGGCCTTCTTGAGATCGCCGCACATCTGCGACGTGCGGCGGTCCTGCCAGACGATGGCATTGTGCACCGGCTTGCCCGTGCCGCGGTCCCACACGACCGTCGTCTCGCGCTGATTGGTGATGCCGATGCCGGCCAGCGCCTTGGCGTCGAGCCCGGCCTTGGCGAGCGCGCCGCGGCAGACCTCGACGGTCGCGCGCCAGATCTCTTCCGGATCGTGCTCGACCCAGCCGGGCTTCGGAAAGACCTGCGGCAGTTCCTTCTGCGCCGACGCGACCGGACGACCCATTGCATCGAACACGATCGCGCGCGTGCTGGTGGTGCCCTGGTCGATGGCGAGGATGTGCTTGTCTTGGTTTTGGCCGGCCATATGGCCGGAATTAGTGCGCCCGGTCGATGGCGAAGTCCACCGCTTCGAGCATCGCGGTCTTGAGCGGCGTGTCGCCGAACAGGCCGAGCGCATCGCGCGCCATCGAGCCGTAGTGGCGGGCGCGCTCGAACGTGTCGGCCACGGCGTGGTGGCGCTCGATCAGGGTCTGCGCCTGCGCGAGATCCTCGGGCCGCTGCTCGAGCTTCTGCACGGTGCGCTTCCAGAACTCGCGGTCGACGGCGCCGCCGCGCAGGAAGGCCAGGATCACCGGCAGCGTGATCTTGCCCTCTCGGAAGTCGTCGCCAACGGTCTTGCCGAGCTGGGCCTCGCGGCCGGAATAGTCGAGCGCATCGTCGACCAGCTGGAAGGCGATGCCGAGGTTCATGCCGAAGCTTTCGAGCGCCACGCGCTCGGGTCCGTTGCGGCCGGCCACCATGGCGCCGACCTCGGACGCCGCGGCGAACAGCTTGGCGGTCTTGGCCTTGATGACCTCGAGATAGGTCGCTTCCGGCGTGCTGATGTCGCGCTGGGTGACCAGCTGCAGCACCTCGCCCTCGGCGATCGTCGAGGAAGCCCGGCTCAGCACGCCCAGGACGTCCAGCGAGCCCACATCGACCATCAGCTCGAAGGAGCGCGTGAACAGGAAGTCGCCGACCAGCACCGAGGCCTTGTCGCCCCACAGCGTGTTGGCGGTGGGCCGCCCGCGGCGCAGCTCGCTCACGTCGACCACGTCGTCGTGCAGGAGCGTGGCGGAATGGATGAACTCGACGCAGGTCGCGAGCTTGATGTGGCGGTCGTCGTCGCTGTCATAGCCGCACAGGCGCGCGGCGGCGACCGTCAGCAGCGGCCGCATGCGCTTGCCGCCCGCGCCCACCAGATGGTTGGCAAGCTCGGGGATCAGCGCGACGGGCGAGCGCATGCGCGCCAGGATCTCGCGATCGACCCGCGCCATGTCGTCGGCGCAGAGCGACAGGAGGGGATCGAGGCTCGGGGCCCTACGCTTGCCTTCGAGGGAAACGACGGTTGCCATGACGAAAGGATAATCTCATCCAAAGGGCTGACGTTGCGACACGATGTCGTGAGAGAATACGAACGATTATCATGGAAATGCCCCTGACCGAAGACGCGTTGCTGGGCGGCCGCGTGCGCCTGCTGCAGCCGCGCCGTGGTTACCGCGTGGCCGTCGATGCCGTGCTGCTGGCCGCCGCGGTGGCGGCAAAGGCCGGCGAACGCGTGCTCGACCTTGGCGCCGGCGTCGGCTCCGTGGGCCTCTGCCTTGCGATCCGCGTGCCCGGCTGCGACGTGGTCGGGATCGAGCTGCAATCTTCTCTGGCGGCAATCGCCGAACGCAACGCCGCGTTGAACGGCCTTGGCGAGCGTGTACGAACGATCGTGCACGACCTCGCCACGCCCCTTCCCGCCGGAACAGGCCTGTTCGACCACGTGGCGACCAACCCGCCCTATCTGGCCGCCGCCGTGGCCGATCCCCCGCCCGATCCCTCCAAGGCGCTGGCGACCGTCGAGTCGAGCGCCGATCTGGCGCGCTGGCTCGCGGTCGCGACCGACGCGGTCAAACCTGCAGGGACCCTGAGCGTTATCCATCGCGCCGACCGGCTGGAGGAGATCGCAGGTCACCTCGGTCGCCTGGGTTTCAACGACCTCACCGTCAAGCGCCTGCCGCCTGCCGCCCGCGTTCTCGTGCGGGCGCAGCGCGCGGAGCACGCCCATCGGCGCGAGGCCCCGCCGCTGGTGCTGCATCGGCCGGAGGGCGGCTACACGGACGCGGCCGAGGCGATCCTGCGCCACGCCGCCTCGCTTGCCTTCTAGGGCCGCCGCCGCGACAGTGCCAGTCATGTTGCAATGGATCAAAGATCGTCTTCGCCGCGGGCCCGTCGTGCCGGTCGTCCGCCTGTCCGGCGTCATCGCCTCCGGCGGCCTGCTGGGCGTGCGCGGCCTTTCCATCGAAAGCGTGGCGCCGTTGCTGGCCAAGGCCTTCAAGACGCGCGGCGCCAAGGCCGTGGCCCTGGTCATCAACTCGCCGGGCGGCTCGCCCGTGCAATCGGCGCTGATCGCCCAGCGCATCCGCCTGCTGGCCGGCGAGAACGATCTTAGCGTGATCGCCTTCGTCGAGGACGTCGCGGCCTCCGGCGGCTACTGGCTCGCCTGTGCCGCCGACGAGATCGTGGCCGACCCCGCCTCGATCGTGGGTTCGATCGGCGTCATCTCCTCGGGCTTCGGCTTCCACGAGCTGATCGCGCGCTATGGCGTCGAGCGGCGCGTGCACACCTCGGGCAAGAGCAAGTCGATGCTCGATCCCTTCCAGCCCGAGAAGGCCGAGGACATCGAGCGCCTGGGCCGCCTGCAGGCGGAGATCCACGACGGCTTCAAGGACTGGGTGCGCGAGCGCCGCATGTCGCGCCTCAAGGGCGACGAGGCTGCTTTGTTCTCCGGTGAGTTCTGGACCGCCAAGCGCGGCCTCGAGTTCGGCCTCGTCGACCAGCTCGGCGAGCTGCGCACCACGCTCCAGCAGCGCTATGGCGCGAAGGTGCACCTGCCGGTGATCCAGCCGCGCCGCCGCTTCCTGTCGCGCTTCGGCATCGGATCCCGGATGGAGGCCCCCATGGGCTGGGGCATCGACCAGATCGGCGCCTCGACCCTGGCCGCGATCGAGGAACGCGCGCACTGGCAACGCTTTGGACTCTAGGCCGACTTGCAGGATCGACAGATGAACCTCCGCACGCCACCGCATCCGGACGACCTCGCCGCCACCCGCACCTGGTTCGAGGCGCTGGCCTCCCACTGCCGCGCCATCGACTACGAAGGCGCCCGCGCGATCTTCGCCGACGACCTGATCGCCTTTGGCACCTTCACCGACTTCATGCACGGACAGCGGCTCACCGAGGAGAAGCAGTGGCGCAACGTCTGGGGCACCATCCGCAACTTCACCGTCAAGCTCGACACGGTCGAGGCCATCATCTCGGCCGACCGCCTGACCGCCATCGGCATGGGCGTGTGGACCTCCGACGGCTTCCATCCCAACGGCGACCGTTTCGACCGCGGCGGCCGCGCCACCGTCGGCCTTGGCCGCATGAAGATCGGCGAGCCGTTCGTCGCCACCCACACGCACCTGTCGCTGAACCGCGGCACGCCCGAGCGCAGCTACGGCAACTTCGGCTAGCACGGCTTCAGCCGAACAGGCGCAGGAACACGACCAGGCTGGCGGCGAACAGCACCGAGCCCAGCAGCATGCAGGCCGGCACGGTCAGCACCCAGGCCAGCAGGATGTTGCGCATCGTCCCCTTCTGCAGGCCGGAGTGATTGGCGAACATCGCACCGGCAACGCCCGACGACAGCACATGCGTCGTGCTGACCGGCACGCCCACGATGCCCGCTGCGCCGACCGTCGCCATCGCGACCAGTTCTGCCGACGCGCCCTGGGCGTAGGTGAGATGCGACTTGCCGATCTTCTCGCCGATCGTGACGACGATGCGCTTCCAGCCCACCGTGGTTCCCAGCCCGAGCGCCACCGCGACCGCGATCTTGACCCACAGCGGGATGTAGTCGGTCAGCAACTGCAGGGAATCGTAGAGTCCCTTCAGTTTCACGGCATCGTCACCGCGCACGGCACCGCTTTTCAGCAGCCGCGTGATACCGCCATCGACCAGATAGACGTCGCGCCGCAGCCGCGAGCGCTGGCCCGTCGTCATCTCGCCGATCGACTTGAAGCGCGTCATCGCGGTGACGATGCGCGCGTTCTTGAAGGCGAGCGACGGCAGCGTCAGCGGCTCCATTTCGCCGGTCGTCAGGAAGCGCGAGATGGCGGCGTCGGCCACGACGCTGTCCATCGGCCCGGCGAATGCCGCGGGAAGCGGTGCCTTGTCCCACACCGGCTGGGCGCCCTGCGCGGCCACCAGAAGCACCTGCATGTTGTCCTGGGGCGTCGCCAGACGCAGCGCATAGGTCGCGGGCAACAGGCCGATCAGCACCAGCATGATCAGCCCCATGCCCTTCTGCCCGTCGTTCGAGCCGTGCGCGAAGCTGACGCCGGTGCAGGTCAGCACCAGGATGCCGCGGATCCACGCCGGCGGCGGCGCCTTGCCCTCGGGGGCGCGATAGAGCGCGGGATTGCGGATCAGCGCCTTGGAGAGCAGGAGCAGCATCGCCGCGGCGATGAAGCCGACAAGAGGCGACACCAGCAGCGCCATCATCGTTTCCTCGAGCTTGCCCCAGTTCACGCCTTCGCCGAAGCCGGCGCCGTTGATCCAGGCGTTCGTCAGCCCGACGCCCACGATCGAGCCGATCAGCGTGTGCGAGCTCGATGCCGGCAGGCCGAAGTACCAGGTGCCGACGTTCCACAGGATCGCCGACAGCAGCAGCGAGAAGATCATCGCGAAGCCGGCCGACGCGCCCACATGAAGGACCAGCTCGACCGGCAGCAGCTCGATGACGCCGAAGGCCACCGCGCCCGAGGACGTGATCACTCCCAGGAAATTCCAGAGCGCGGCCCAGACCACGGCCTGGGTCGAGGTGAGCGAGTTGGTGTAGATCACCGTCGCCACGGCATTGGCGGTGTCGTGAAAGCCGTTCACGAACTCGAAGGCCAGGGCCAGGGACAGCGCCACGGCCAGCGCGAGCAGCACCTCCGCGCCGGGCAAGCCGTCGAACAGGAGGCTCATGCCGGGTCGACGGCGCCCTTCTGCTCGACGATGCGCCGGTACTGGTCGGGCTGGCGGTGAAGCGCAAAGTTGAAGGTCGTGGTCTTGTAGCTCTTGCCCGCGTCGAGGTCGCAACGATGCACGATCAGTTCGTCGTCGCTGCCGGCGGCCCGTGCCACCACCTTGCCCGAGGGCGCCACGATCATCGAGTCGGCCAGCGAGGGCACACCCTCCTCTGTGCCGCCCTTGGCGACGCCGATCACCCAGGTGCCGTTCTGGTAGGCGCCAGCCTGCATCGAGAGCTGGTTATGGAACCACGAGTGCTCGTCGTGGTCGGGCGACGGCGCGTTGTGCAGCGGCGTGTTGTAGCCCAGCATCACCATCTCGACGTTCTGCAGGCCCATCACGCGATAGGTCTCGGGCCAGCGGCGGTCGTTGCAGATGCACATGCCCATGTTGCCGCCGAATGCCTTGACCACCGGGAAGCCCAGGTTGCCGATTTCGAAGTAGCGCTTCTCGAGATGCTGGAACGGCCGCTGCGGCTCGTGCTCGCTGTGGCCCGGCAGATGGATCTTGCGGTACTTGCTGACGATGCTGCCGTCCTTCTCGACGATGATCGAAGTGTTGAAGCGGCGGATCCTGCCCTCTTCCCTGGTGAGCTCGGCGTAGCCGAAGGAGAAGCCCAGGCCGAGCCGCTTGGCCTCGGTGAAAAGCGGCGCGGTCTCGTTCGACGGCATCTCCTGCTCAAAGAAGGAATCGATCTCGGCCTGGCCGGGCATGAACCAGCGCGGAAAAAATGTGGTCAGCGTGAGCTCGGGGAACACCACGAGATCGCAGCCCATGCGCCTGCCCTCGCGCAGAAGCGCGATCATACGTTCGACCACGTCGCGCCGGGAGTGGCTGCGCTGGATGGGGCCCATCTGCGCGGCGCCGACTGTCAAAATTCTGGCCATCGATCCTCCTGGGGCGGCGGGCATCCTCGCCCGCGCCCGTTAAACTAACGGAAATTTAACGGGCCGGATTCTCAATCCTTTGATGTGGAAAAGAAATGCGGCAGTGGCTCGCTGCGGAAACGGCGCGAAACCGGCGCCTCGTCCCTGAACAAAAAAGGATGCCATTTCTAGAACATTTCTGGAAACGTATCGCGTCGTCCAGCAAGCGGCTGATCTGTCGGCACTTTGTCGCTTCGCGCGGAAGGATTTCGGGAAGTTTTCTAGAATTCTAGAATCGCCAGGACCGCCGTCTGGCAGAGGGGCCGGGTGATCACGGAAACGAGGTGCCAGATGCATCGATGTCATATTGCTATTATCGCACTATTTGTCAAGCGATGCCGTGCGATAAAAGCTATGCTGCCGGTCTAGGTCGCCCGCCTCCGCCAACCGAAGGGAGACAGCAGCAGGCCGCCCACGATCAGGAACGGCAGCGACCGCATGGCGACGCTGCTCCACAGATCCTCCTGCAGGCGCGCGGCGTAGGCCTGCGCGCGTGCAAGCGCCTCCGGCTGGTTGGCAAACGTGTCTTTTGCCGCCAGGACGAGCTGTGCCTCCCGCGAGAAGCCGAGCCAGGTCCCGAGCGCGATGACCAAAGCGAAGACGACGAGCAACAGGCCAAGCACGATGTCGCGCGGCCGCACGGCCGGCACGCCACTCGTCACTCTCGCATCGTCGCCGGCCGGCTGGCGCAGCCAGTAGTAGAGGGCCGACCACAGCGCGATCCAAAACAGGTACCGCGCGCCGAAGGCCGAGAAGGCGTCCCACCACCAGAAGCCGAAGAACTCCAGGAGATCGTGCCGGCCGATCGACTGGCCGTTGCCGCCCAGCCCCACCGCTTCCAATTGATTCCACGCCGTGAAGGCGAAGGACGCGAACGGGAAGACGAAGACGAAGGCCAGTCCGGCCATCAGGACCGCCTTGCCTGCCTCGCCGCAGGGCTTCGTCCTGACGAAGGTGAAGGCGGCGATGCCGGCGGCGAACATACCGAGGCTGGTGCCGACGCCGCTCCACAGCCAGGTGGGAACGCCCCATTGACGGACGAGCCCCCAGTACTGGCCGAAGCTGTCGTACCGCAGGCTGTAAACGACGTCGTCGAGTTCGGAGAGCAGCACGCCCAGCACCAGGCCCAGAGCAAAGACCCAGGCGCTGTTGAACGGGGCGGAGCGGCTACACCACGCCCTCAGCCGTCCGATTGTCGATCCCCCCATTGGAACGTCCCCCTCGTCCCGATAGTCTCACGGTCCGGCGCGTTTCACATCATTGGTGAACTCGGCCGAACAGAAGGTGCCGCCCTGGAAGAGATCGCCGACCGGATCGGGACCGATCTTTTCCTGCTCGGCCACGGCGTGGGCGCGGTGCTCTTCGGCCTTGCCGGTCGGACGATAGCCCAGCCGTTGCGCCCGCGAGTTGTCCCACCACGAGGCCTCGTTGTCGGACGCGCCGTAGAAGATCTCGAAGCGGACGTCGGGATGCTCGAGCCCGATCTGGAAGAGCTGCACCAGGTCCTCGGGCGAGATCCAGATCGACAGGCGCCGCACGTCGAGCGGCACCGGCCCGACATTGCCGATGCGCAGGCAGGTGACGGCGATGCCGTGCTTGTCGGCGTACATCGCACCCAGCGCCTCGCCGAAGGCCTTGCTTACGCCGTAGCGGCTGTCGGGCCGCACGGTGACGTCGGTGCCGATCTTCTTCTTGCGCGGATAGAAGCCGATCGCGTGGTTGGACGAGGCGAAGACCACGCGCTTCACGCCGGCGACCCGCGCGGCTTCGAAGAGATTGTAGCAGCCGATGATGTTGGCGTTCAGGATCTGCTCCCACGTGCCTTCGACCGAATGGCCGCCGAGGTGGATGACGCTGTGCGCGCCCTTCACGAGGGCGGCGACCTCGTCGGGCCTGGTGAGGTCGGCGGCAACGAACGTCTCCGTCGGCAGCAGGTCCGCAGGCCTCACACGGTCGCTCAGCACCAGCCCGGGATAGAGCTTGGCCAGCAACGGCCGCGTCATGGTGCCAATGCCGCCGGCGGCGCCGGTGAAGACGATGTGGCGGGAGTTCTGGTCGGTCATGGCTTCGATCCTTGTGCGAGATGGCGGTAACGTTCGAGCGAGCGTGTCAGATGTTCGCGCATGGCGCGACGGGCCTCGGCGGGATCGCCATCCGAAATGCCCGCCACGATGCGCGCGTGCTCGTGCTGGAGGCGCTCCAGATAGGCGCGCCGGCTGGCCGGTGTGTCGGCGGCCAGGCGCACGCTCTGGCGCGGAATGACGTGGCTGCCGAGGAAGCCGAGGAAGCGCGGAAACTGATCGTTGCCGGTCGCCTCGGCAATCGCGCGGTGGAAGGCGAAATCCTGGGCGACGGCGCCTTCGCCCGCCCGCAGGGCGCGGTCGATGTCGCGCAACGCCGCGCGGATGGCCGCGACCTGGCGACGGCTTGCCCGCTCGGCGGCAAGGGCTGCGGCCTCGACCTCGACGGCGAGACGGAGCTCCATGACGTCGAGCACGGCGTCGAGCCCGCCGCGCTGCGGGCCGACGATGCGGAACGGCGAGGCCGCGGGATTGTCCACGACATAGGCGCCCGAGCCGCGCCGCGTCACCACCAGCCCATCGGCGCGCAAGGCGGCGACGGCCTCGCGCACCACGGTGCGGCTGACCCGCATCGTCGAGACGAGCGCCTGTTCCGTCGGCAGCCGCGCGCCGGGCGCGAGACGGCCGCTGCGGATGTCGCCGCCCAGGCGCTCGAGCACGCGTTCGGCGAGGTTGCCGGGAGACTGCTTGTCGGTCATCGGGCGGGATGGTAGCGTGCCCAAAGTTGTCAGACAACTTCAGAACAAAGGCAACGGAGGAAACGATGCGCGCGGCAAGATACATGGCAGCCCTCGCGGCGGCGGCGTTCGTGGCGACGATGTCCGCGGCACCCGGTCAGGCCCGGGAATTCCGCTCTTCCGATGTCCATCCGCTCGACTATCCCACGGTCCAGGCGGTCGCCTACATGGGCAAGCTGATCGGCGAGCGCACCGGCGGCAAGCACAGCGTCAAGGTGTTCGGCCAGAGCACGCTGGGCTCGGAGAAGGACACGATCGAGCAGACCAAGATCGGCGCGCTCGACATGGTGCGGGTCAACGTGGCGCCGCTCAACAACATCGTGCCGCTCACCATCGTTCCCTCGCTGCCGTTCCTCTTCAAGTCGACGGCGCACATGCGCAAGGTGCTCGACGGCCCGATCGGCGAGGAGATCCTGGCCGCCATGGAAGCCCAGGGCTTCGTCGGCCTCTGCTTCTACGATTCGGGCTCGCGCTCCTTCTACAGCGGCAAGAAGGCGATCAGGAGCGTGGCCGACACCAAGGGCATGAAGATCCGCGTGCAGCAGTCCGACATGTGGGTGGCAATGATGCAGGCGATCGGCGCCAATGCCACACCGCTCCCCTATGCCGAGGTCTACACCGCGCTCAAGACCGGCGTGGTCGACGCCGCCGAGAACAACTGGCCGTCCTACGAATCGTCGCGCCACTACGAGGCGGCCAAGATCTACAGCCTCACCGAGCACTCGCTGGCGCCGGAGGTCCTGGTCTTCTCGAAGAGGATCTGGGACGGCCTGCCGAAGGAGGAGCAGGCGATCATCCGCGCCGCCGCCAAGGAGTCGGTGCCCTACATGCGCAAGCTGTGGGACGAGCGCGAGGCCTCGGCGCGCAAGACGGTCGAGGCCGCGGGCGCACAGATCGTCTCGGACGTCGACAAGAAGTCGTTCTCCGACGCCATGGCGCCGGTCTACGCCAAGTTCGCCGCCGACCCGAAGATGCAGGACATGGTCAAGCGCATCCAGGCGGTGGACTAGCCGCGATGTTGGCTCCCACATGGCGGGCGTTCGTGGCCTTCAACGCGACGGTCTCGCGCTGGTGCATGTATGCCGCCGTCGCCGGGCTGGCGGGCATCGTGGCGACCGTGGCCTGGCAGGTGTTCGGCCGCTATGTGCTGAACGACACGCCGACCTGGGCCGAGAGCACGGCACTGGTGCTGATCCTCTACGTCACCATGCTGGGCGCCGCCGTCGGCGTGCGCGACGCGGGCCATATCGGCCTCGATTCGCTGCTGGTCCTGGCTCCGGAAGGCCTGCGGCTGAAGCTCGAGATGGTGATCCACCTGCTGGTCGGCGGCTTCGGCGCGATCATGGCCTGGAACGGCGCGATCCTCGCTGAATCGGTGATGGGCTACAAGATCCCGACGCTGGGCTTGCCCGAAGGCATCAACCACCTGCCGTCGGTGATCGCGGGCGTGCTGATCGTGCTCTTCTCGCTCGAGCACATCGTGGCGCTGCTGCGCGGCGAAGACGTCGAACCATCCTGGTATTGACCGCATGGCCCTGACCATCCTCTGCGTGGTGTTCACGCTCTGCCTGATGCTGGGCGTTCCCGTGGCCTTCTCGATCGGCCTCTCCGCCGTTGCCACCATCGCCTACGAAGGACTGCCGCTCGCCGTCGTGTTCCAGCGCATGACCTCGGGCATGAACATCTTTTCCTTCCTCGCCATCCCGTTCTTCATTTTTGCCGGCGAGCTGATGCTGCATGGTGGCGTCGCCGACCGGATCGTGAGCTTCGCGCGAAACCTCGTCGGCCACGTCCGCGGCGGCCTCGGCATGGCCAATGTCGTGGCCTGCACGCTGTTCGGCGGCGTCTCGGGCTCGCCGGTGGCCGACGTCTCGGCGACCGGCGCGGTCATGATCCCGATGATGAAGAAGGAAGGCTATCACGCCGACTATGCGGTGAACGTGACGACGCATGCGGCGCTGGTCGGCGCCCTGATGCCGACCAGCCACAACATGATCATCTATGCGCTGGCCGCCGGCGGCAAAGTGTCGATCACCGCGCTGATCCTGGCCGGCATGGTGCCGGCCGCGCTGCTGATGATCTGCATGCTGGTCGCGGCCTACGCGGTCGCGGTCCATCGCGGCTATCCCGCCGGGACCTTCCCCGGCTGGGCGCCGGTCCTGCGCTCGCTGCTGCAGGCGATCCCGGGCCTGTTGGTCGTGGCGATCATCCTGGTGGGCATCCTGAGCGGCGTCTTCACCGCCACCGAATCGGCCGCGGTCGCGGTGGTCTACGCTCTGCTGCTCACCATCTTCGTCTATCGCAGCCTGAGCTGGCACAATTTCCTCAAGGCCGCGGCGAAGGCGGTGAAGACCACCGGCATCGTCCTGCTGCTGATCGGCATCTCCAACACCTTCGGCTACCTGATTACGCTCTACGAGGTCGCCGACCTGACTGGCGCGGCGCTGGCCAGGCTGTCGACCGATCCCTGGGTGGTGTTCCTGCTGGTCAACGTGATCCTGTTCATCCTCGGCACCTTCCTCGACATGGCCGCGACCATCCTGATCTGCACGCCGATCTTCCTGCCGATCTGCATGCAGTACGGCATGGGGCCGGTGCAGTTCGGCATGCTGATGCTGATCAACTGCGCGCTGGGCCTGAACACGCCGCCGGTCGGCACCACCCAGTTCGTCGGTTGCGCCATCGGCGGCATCTCGGTCGGCCAGGTAATGCGCACCATCCTGCCGTTCTACGGCGCGCTGATCGCCGCCCTCTTCCTCGTCACCTACGTGCCGGTCTTTTCCCTCGGCCTGCCGCGCCTGTTCCTCGGCAAGTTCTAGATCGCTCCAGCATCCGATCGGGCAATATCTCGGCGCCGTGGCATGGCCTATAGTGAGCGCATGTCCGACACCCCTCCCGCCGCCGCCGATCGTCCGATGCGCTGGGGGCTGGCGGGCAAGGTCTTCGCCATCCTGATCCTGCTGGGGGCCGTCGCGGTCCTGGTGACCGGCGTGCTGGGTTACGTGCGCGCCCGCGACGCGCTGGAGACGACGATCTACAACCAGCTCACGGCGGCGCGCGAAGCCAAGACACGACAGGTCGAAACCTACTTCCGCAGCATCCGCAACGACCTGCGCCTGCTCGCCACGTCCAAGATGGTCGTCGATGCCACGCGCGAATTCCACGCCGCGTTCGAGCAGCTCGACCAGAAGCCCGTGCCCGACGACATGCAGCGCAAGGTCGACGACTGGTACAACGGGCAGGTCATGCCCAACGTCCGCCGCCTGCTCGGCAAGGAGGCCGCCTTGGCCGACTATCTGCCGACCGGGCCGGCGGCGACCTACCTCCAGTACCACTACATCGTGGCCAACCCGCAGCCCGCAGCGCGCCGCCGGCTGGTCGACGACGCCGGTGACGGCAGCGCCTACAGCGCGCTTCATGCCACCTACCAGCCGTTGCTGCGCACCGCCGCCGCGACGGTCGGCTTCTTCGACTTCATGCTGGCCGACACGAAGTCGGGCCGGCTGATCTACGGCATGGCCAAGGAGACCGACTTCGGCACCTCGCTGCAATCGGGACCGTATCGGCAGACCAACCTCGCCGCCGCGGTCGCCCGCTGCGCCGGCGCGGCCGACACGTCGGTCACCTGCCTCGAGGATTTCGCGACCTATCTGCCGTCGGACGGCCAGGCGATCGCCTTCATGGCCGCACCTGTGATCGACCGGGGCGTCGTGATCGGCGTCTTGATTGCGCAGCTCTCGATCGAGGAAATCGACCGCGTAGTGACGGGCAACCGCCGCTGGCGCCAGGAAGGCTTCGGCGACACCGGCGAGGCTTATCTCGTCGGCCCGAACTCGCTGGTGCGCTCGGGTCCCCGCCTGTTCTACGAGAACCGCGATGCGTATTTCGCCGAGCTGAAGGCCAACGGCGATCCGCCCGAGGAGATCGACGCCATTCGCCGTTACGGCTCGCCGGTGATGCACCAGAAGGTCGACACCCAGGCCACGCGGGCGGCGCTGGCGGGCATCGAGGGCACTGGCCAGGTGATCGGCAACTACGGCAGGTCAACGCTCGCCTCGTGGGGGCCGCTCGCCATCGCCGGCGTGCATTGGGCCTTGGTCGCCAAGATCGAGACAGCGGAGGCTTTCGCGCCGATCTACCGGCTTCAGCGCGACCTGATGATCGTGGGCGGCCTTGCCCTGCTGATCGTGATCGCGATCGGGGCCTGGCTGACGCGCTCGTTGCTCGGGCCACTTCTCGAGCTGACCGCCGGCGTCAGGCGCTTTGCAGGCGGTGACCATAACGCCCACGTCCCGGTGCGCACGCGCGACGAGATCGGCCAGCTCTGCATCGCCTTCAACGGCATGATCGACGAGCTCAGCGCCAAGAACGCCATCATCGAGACCAAGAATCGCGAGAACGAGGACCTGCTGCTGAACGTCCTGCCCGCGCCGATCGCCAACCGCCTGCGCGGCGGCGAACAGGGCATCGCCGACGGCTTTGCCGAGGTGACGGTGGCCTTCGCCGACCTGGTGGGCTTCACCGAACTCTCGTCCGAGATGCCGCCGCAGCAGGTCGTGGCGCTGCTGAACGGCCTGTTCACCCGCTTCGACATCGCAGCCCAGGACATCGGCATCGAGAAGATCAAGACCGTGGGCGACGCCTACATGGCGGTGTGCGGCCTGCCGCATCCGACGGCCAACCATGCCGAGCGCATGGTGAGGATGGCCATCCGCATGGTCCACATCACCCGAGAGCACGCGCTCGAGCACCGCGTGTCGATGCAGCTGCGCATCGGCATCAACAGCGGACCGGTGGTGGCAGGCGTGATCGGCAAGAGCAAGTACATCTACGATCTGTGGGGCGACACCGTGAATCTCGCCAGCCGCATGGAGTCGGGCGGCCTGCCCGGCGTCATCCAGGTGACGCGCCCGGTCTATGAGAAACTGAAGGACATCTTCACCTTCGAGCCGCGCGGCCTGATCGAGGTCAAGGGCAAGGGCAGCGTCGAGGCGTGGCTGCTCAGGCTCTAGCTCATTTGCCTAGATCATTTGGCAGCGAGCTGCCGTTCGGCGGGCAGGCTCATGTAGTGGCTGGCGACCTGGCCCGGAAGGGTCATCCAAACCTGGTCCTTGTAGGACAGGATGTGCTGCAGCGCCTTGCGCAGTCGGGCGAGCCGGAAGGGCTGGCCCATGATGAACGAGTGCAGCGAGATCACCGAAACCAGTGGCGCATCGGCGGAACGGCGCAGCATCTCGTCGAAATTCTCCACGATCATGTCGCAATATTCCGCCGCCGAGTTGTGGCGATAGGCGATGGCCGGCTGGTCGTTCAATTCGATGGGATAGGGAACGGACAGGATCGGACGGGTCCTTGTGTCCACCCAGAACGGCTGCTCGTCGCAGATGCCCCAATCCAGGACATACGAATAGCCGGCCTCGGCCAGCAGATCGGAAGTCACGTTGCTCGGCGTCAGATAAGGGCTCAACCAGCCCTGCGGGCGAACGCCATCGGCCTTCTCCATCAGCGTCGTGACCTCGTCAATCATCGCGCGCTCGGTGTCTTCGGCCATCTCGATCTGGCGCTCGGCGTTGGATCGGCCATGGCCGATCATTTCGTCGCCGCGGGCGCGGTGGGCCGCGATCAACTCGGGACAGTGCGCGTAGTTCTCGGTGTTGACGATGACGCCGACATTCAGGCCGAGCTCATCGAACAGGTCGATCAGGCGCCACTCGCCGATGCGATTGCCGTACTCGCGCCAGAGCCAGCTGCGCTGGCTCCACGGCTGGGTCTGGCGGTCGAGGTCGACGCCGCACTGCACGCCATAGGGGAAATGCTCGATATTGACGGCGATGTAGACGGCCAGCCGCTTGTTGCCGGGCCAGTCGAACACGGGCCGTTGCTTGATGGCGGAATATTTGAAGCGATTATGCGACGGGAGCATTGCTGGGGTCCTCAACTCTCTGCCAGTTCCAGTATCAGATTGAGCAGTACCTCGGCGCCGGCGATCAGGTCGCCCGCTTCGGTATGTTCCTTGACGTTGTGGCTGAGGCCCGCGACCGACGGCACGAAGATCATCGCCGTGGGGCAAAGCCTCTGCATCATCTGCGCGTCGTGCCCGGCGCCCGAGGGCATGCGGCGCGTGCTGCGGCCGAGCGCGCTCGCGTGATGCTCGACGCGGCTCACCAGGCCCGCGTCGAAGATCACCGGCTCGAAGCGCGCCAGCACCTTGGCCGCGACCTCGACCTTCTCCGTCTTGGCCACCTCGGCCACGTGCGCGGCGACCCGTGCTTCGGCGTCCTTCAGCAACGCCTCGTCGGTGTTGCGCAGGTCGACGGTGAAGACCGCGCGATTGGGCACGACGTTGATCAGGTTGGGACGCAACGCCATCTCGCCCACCGTGGCCACCTGGTCGCCGCCCATCTCCCAGGCGAGCTTGCGCGCGAACAGATTGACCGAGGAGGCGAGATAGCCCGCGTCGCGGCGCAGGCGCATCGGCGTCGTGCCGGCGTGGTTGGAGACACCCGTCACCGTGTACTCCGTCCAGGAGATGCCCTGCACGCTCTCGACCACGCCGATCTGCACCTTCTCCTCGTCGAGGATCGGGCCCTGCTCGATATGCAGCTCGACGAAGGCATGCGGCTTCTGCGTACCCGGCTTCACCGGCCCGAGATAGCCGATGCGGCGCAGCTCGTCGCCGACCGACAGCCCGTCCTTGTCGGTCGCGGCATAGGCCTCGTTGAGGCCGAGACCACCGGCATAGACCAGGCTGCCCATCATGTCCGGATGGAAGCGCGCGCCTTCCTCGTTGGTGAAGAAGGTCACCGCGATCGGCCGGCGCGTCACCGTGCCCGCCTCGTTCAGCGCGCGCACGACCTCAAGCCCCGCCAGCACGCCGTAATTGCCGTCGTATCGGCCGCCGGTCCGCACGGTGTCGATGTGGCTGCCGGTCATCACGGGAGCGAGCTTCTCGCAGCCCGCGCGCAGACCCGTGACATTGCCGATCGCATCGACCGTGACGGCAAGACCCAGTGCCTTCATCCAGCCCACGACCAGGTCGCGGCCGGCCCTGTCCTCGTCGGTCAGGGCCAGCCGCGCACAGCCGCCGCCGTCGATCGCGCCCACTGCCGCCAGCGCCTCGATATTCCCAAGAAGGTATGATGACGAAAGACGCGGCAACATGGAATTCCTCAAGGATCGCAGGAGCTTAGCTTATCACGTCGCGGTGATCCGGTTTGCCTTGCCAGTGCGCAGGCTCGGGGTCACTTAATACGGCATCATGAAGCGTTTCCTTGTCCTGTTTTTCGCCCTTTTGATCGCGACTCCGGCCTTCGCCCAGGCTGTCGTGAAGACCGACAACGTCCACGCCGAACTGATCTCCGAGGTCTCGGCGATCAAGGCGGGCGAGCCGTTCTGGGTGGCGCTGCGCCAGACCATCAGGCCGCACTGGCACACCTACTGGAAGAATCCCGGCGATTCGGGCCTGCCGACCGAAATAGCATGGACCCTGCCCGCCGGCGCCAAGGCCGACCCGATCGTGTGGCCGACGCCGAGCTTCATCGACGTGCAGGGCATCGTGAACTACGGCTTCCACGACGACATCCTGCTGCTGGTGAAGATCACACCGCCGGCCAATGCAAGTGGCAGCTTCGCCCTCAAGGCCGACGCCAACTGGCTGGTCTGCAACGACGTCTGCATTCCCGAGGAAGCCAAGTTCTCGCTCGATCTGCCGGTCGGACCAGCCGCGACGCTGGCCGATGCCGCCACGCGCGCGCTGTTCGACAAGGCGCGCCGCGACGTGCCGATGGAGAGCCCGTGGCCCGCGCGCTACGGCATGGCGAAGTCGGGCGATCCCACGCTCGTGATCGATGCCAAGGGCCTGAAGGCCAGCACGATCAGCGACATCTATTTCTTCCCGTCCGACTGGGGCGGCGTCGCCAACATGACCAAGCAGAATGCGGTGGTCACCGCCGACGGCATCCGCATCCCGCTGAAGAAGGGCGAGGCGCAGGCAAAAGGCGGCGCGCCACAGCAGGTCTCCGGCACCCTGGTGCTGACCGAAAAGACCGGCGACGACTCCCATCGCCAGGCCTTCGACATCACCGCCAAGCTCGATCCCGCCTTCGTGCCGTCGGCGATGACGGTCGCGGCGAGCAACGAGGAGACGCTGACCTTCGCCGAGGCGCTGCTGTTCGCGCTGGTCGGCGGGCTGATCCTGAACCTGATGCCGTGCGTCTTTCCGGTGCTGGCGATGAAGGCCGCGGCGTTCGCGCGGCTGGCGGGCCATGCGCGCTCGGAGATGCGGCGCGACGGCATCGCCTATACCGCGGGCGTTCTGGTCTCGTTTGGCGCGATGGCGGCGGCGATCCTGGCGATCAGAGCCAGCGTCGGCGAGGTGAGCTGGGGCTTCCAGTTCCAGTCGCCGATCTTCTCGCTGCTGGTCGCCTATCTGTTCTTCGTGGTGGGCCTCAACCTTGCCGGCGTGTTCGAGATCGCCGGCGGCTTCAGCGGCGTCGGCCAGGGGCTGGCGTCACGCGGCGGCACCACCGGCGCGTTCTTCACCGGCGTGCTGGCGGTCGTCGTCGCCACGCCCTGCACGGCGCCCTTCATGGCCGCGGCCCTGGGCTTTGCGCTCAGCCAGCCCGCGCCGCAGACCATCGCCGTGCTGCTGGCGATGGGGCTTGGCCTGGCGCTGCCCTATCTCGTTTTGTCGGTGACGCCCGCGCTGCAGCGGCTGATGCCGCGGCCCGGCGTGTGGATGGACCGGCTGCGCCAGTTCCTCGCCTTCCCGATGTTCGCCTCTGCCGTTTGGATGATCTGGGTGCTGACCCAGCAAACGGGCGCCGACGGCGTGCTCTACGCGCTGGGCGGGATGATCCTGATCGCCTTCGCCATCTGGCTCCTGAAGATCCGCGGCCCCGCCTCGCCCGCGGCCTGGCTGCGCCGGGGCGTGGCCGCCATCGCCGTGCTGCTGGCGCTGGCCGCCGTGATCAAGCTCGAGGACGGGCCGGCCACCGCGGCGTCAGCTTCGGGAGGTCCGTCGGCGGGCGTGAATTTCGACGGCTGGGAGCGTTTTTCACGCGATCGCATGAACCAGGCCGTCGCCGCCAAGAAGCCGGTGTTCGTCGATTTCACGGCAGCGTGGTGCATCACCTGTCTGGTGAACGAGCGCGTGGCGCTCGAAACCCCCGGCACCAGGCATGCCTTTGAACAGACCGGCACCGTTAAATTGAAAGGCGACTGGACCAACCGCGATCCGGAGATCACGGCGCTGCTGAAGGAACTGGGCCGTGCCGGCGTTCCGCTCTATCTTTACTGGCCAGCCGGCGCTGACAAGCCGCTGATCCTGCCGCAAGTTCTCACCGAAGCAAGCATCGTCGCGCAATTGACCGCCAAATAGGAGGCCATCATGAAGCGTCGTTCCGTGTTGCTGGGTTCCATTCCTCTCGTTCTTGCTCCTGCCGCCGCCTTTGCGTCAGCCGACCTCGGCGCTGTAGCACCCGCCTTCAGCGCGACCGACAGCAACGGCAAGAACTGGTCGCTCGCCGACCTCAAGGGCAAGATCGTCGTGCTCGAGACGACGAATCACGACTGCCCCTACGTCGCCAAGCATTACCGCGCGAGCAACATGCAGGCCCAGCAGCGCGAAGCCGCGGCCAAGGGCGTGGTCTGGCTGACCGTCGCGGCCTCCGCACCCGGCGAGCAGGGCTACGTGACCGCGAGCGACGCCAACGCGATCGTGGCGAAGAACAAGGCCGCGCCGGCCGCCGTTCTGCTCGACCCCAAGAGCCAGATCGCACATGCCTACGGTGCCACGGTGACGCCGCACATGTACGTGATCGATAAGGCCGGCATGCTGGTCTACAAAGGCGGCATCGATTCGATCCCGTCGGCCAATGTCGACGACATCCCCAAGGCCAAGCAGTATGTGCGCGTGGCGCTGGACGAGGTGCTGGCGGGCAAGCCAGTCACCGACTCCTCGACCCGTCCCTACGGCTGCAGCCTGAAGTACAGCCGCAGCTAGCTAGAGACCGAATTCAACGAACACCGGCCAGTGGTCCGAGGCCACGATGCCGGTGCCGATCCAGGCGCGCTTCACCTTCGCCACGAGATCGGGCGTCACGAAGACATGATCGATGCGGCCGTCGCCCGGACAGCTCTCGACATTTTCCTCCGAGTTGCCGGCGACGCGCCAGGCGTCCCGGAGACGCGCCGTCGCGACAGGATATTCCGGATGCGCCGGCGTGAAATTGAAGTCGCCGGCCACGATCGCCGACTGCGGCACCGGCAGCGCCGGCTCCTGGAACAGGAAGGTCCCGGGCGCGGTGGCGTCCCAGGTCGCGCCCACGTCGGCGGCGTGTTCGACCGCCTCCAGCAGCGCCGCGATCTGCGGCAGGCGATGGGTCGCGGCGACATGGCTCAGGTGCGTGCAATAGATCCGCAGCGACCCCGAGGGCGCGGCGACCACGGCTTCGATATAGCCGCGCTGCAGGTCGAAGACATCGGCGCTGCGCGTCTTCGGCAGCATCACGCCGCGCGACCACAGGATCGGCCAGCGCGAGACGATGGCGTTGCCGAAGCTCCTCCGGCGGCTGGTGATCGTGCCGTCGGCAGCGACGGTCGAGGCGTCGGCCTCCATCGGGCCGTGGAAGCGGTAGTAGCGGTTCAGGCGCTTGCCGATTTCGGCGGTGTGATCGGCGTGGCCGTTGCCGGGAAAGCCGCGCGTCACTTCCTGCAGGCAGACGACGTCGGCCGGGGCGACGGCGTCGGCGATGCGCGCGACGTCGTACGTGCCATCCGCGCCGACGCCGTAGTGGATGTTGTAGGTGCCGAAAAGCATCGCCGCTTCTAGAGCGCGAACGGCAGCCACGCCATCGGATTGAGCGCGTCGGCGGCGCGATAGGGATCGACCACCAGCCCCAGGGTCCAATAGGCGGTCGTGGTCGCGGCCGCCAGCAGCGACAGCGCCACGAAGCCGGCGCGCGGCCGGTCGAAATGGACGGCCGCGATCGCCAGGTGCGTCAGAAATCCGAGCACGAGCACGCCCATCCAGGAGATCGCTTCGATGTAGTTGCTGCCGAGCCACAGGCGGTCCGAGCGGGTCCGCGCCACGCCATTCAACAAGGTGTTGAGCTGACTCGCCGAGGGCGTGGGAATCGTGCGCGTAGCAAGAACCACCTGGACCTGGAGGTCGCGCAAGGCGCCGTCGGCGCGCTCGCTCGGGCGGCGGTTGCGGCTCTTGCGCCACTCGTCCTTGAACACATACTTCACGTAGCGCTGCAGCTGAAGGCGCGCCTCGGGCAGGTCCAGCTCGTTCGGCGCCAGCATCTCGTCCATGCGCTTGATCGCGGTTCCCGCTTCGATGAAGGCGCGCTCGGCCTGGTTCTTGTGCAGCCAGACATTGTTGGCATGGAAGGCGAGGAAGAGCGCGAACACCATCGACAGCGATGCGAAGAACGGTCCGACCGGCGTCCACTGCAGCACGTCGGCGCGGCGATTGAAGAAATACAGGAAGGCCATGCTCACGCCGAGAACCGCGAAGCCGTGGACCAGGAAGACGACCAGCTGGAACCATGCCGACTGCTGGAAGATGTAGTTCACCGCGCTTTGCATGGTCTCCACCGAGCAGGTCAGCCGGGAGCTTTCACGGCGCGCGGCGCGGCGAGGGCCGCAGTGACCTTCTCGTCGAGTTCTTCCGGTTCGGTGACGGTGACGCCGAGGTCGCGCAGCAGGCCGTCCTCGAGCCCATAGATCCAGCCATGGACCGAGACTTCCTGGCCGCGCCGCCAGGCTTGCTGCACGATCGAGCTGCTGGCGACATGGCGGACCTGTTCGATGACGTTGATCTCGCACAGGGCGTCGATGCGGGTCTTGCGGTCCTTGATCGCATCAAGCTCTTCCTTGTGCGCCAGGCTGGTCTGCACCACGCCGTGCAGCCAGTTGGTCAACAGGCCGAATTCGTGCTGCTTCAGCGCGGTCTTCACGCCGCCGCAGCCATAGTGGCCGCAGACCACGATGTGGCGCACCCGCAGCCAGTCGACGGCGTATTGCAGGACCGCCAGGCTGTTGAAGTCGACGAACAGCATCTGGTTGGCGACGTTGCGATGGAAGAACACCTCGCCGGGCATTACCCCAATGCTCTCGTTGCCGGGGACCCGGCTGTCGGAGCAGCCGATCCACAGCACGCGCGGTGTCTGCTGCTTGGCGAGCCTCTCGAAAAACCCAGGATTATCCTGGTGAACCTTTGCCGCCCAGGCCCGGTTGTTAGACATCATCCGGGAGAGCACGTCTTCTTCAGAATTGGCCATGTCTGCTGATACTAAGGAATTGCCAAGGCAAGCAAGCTATCATGCGGCCACGATGCGCTTGCCGCTCTGCTGCTCGAAAAGGTGGAGGTGCTTGGCGTCCACGTTGAACCGCCGCTTTTCGCCGGACTTGGCCAGCACGTGGCCGGGTTGGCGAATTGTCACAAGGTCGCGCGCGGCGCCAAAGCGGCCGTGCAGCAGGGTGTCGGCGCCGAGCGGCTCGGCCAGTTCGATATCGAACTCAAGCGGCCCGCTGGCATAAGGCACGAGATGCTCGGGCCGGATGCCGACGGAGACCGGCGTGCCGGGCGCGGCCGTGGTCGGGCCGTTGAGCGGCAGGTTGATTCTGGTGCCGACGCCCGCGAGATCGATCGACCGGCGGCTGTCGGCCACCTCGCCGGCGAGAAAGTTCATCGCCGGTGAACCGATGAAGCCCGCCACGAAGGTACTGGCCGGATTGTCGTAGACGTCCATCGGCGTGCCGATCTGCTCGGCAACGCCGGCATTCATCACGATCAGCCGGTCGGCGAGCGTCATCGCCTCGACCTGGTCGTGGGTCACGTAGATCGAGGTGACGGCGAGCTCGCGCTGCAGCCGCTTGATCTCGAGCCGCATCTGCACCCTGAGCTTGGCGTCGAGGTTGGAGAGCGGCTCGTCGAACAGGAACACAGCCGGTTCGCGCACGATGGCGCGGCCCATGGCGACCCTCTGGCGCTGGCCGCCCGAGAGCTGGCGCGGCTTGCGGTCGAGCAACGCTCCCAACTCGAGGATCTTGGCGGCCTTGCGCACTCGGGTGTCGATATCGGCCTTGCCGAGCTTCCGGATCTTGAGGCCATACGCCATGTTCTCGTACACGCTCATGTGCGGATAGAGCGCGTAATTCTGGAACACCATGGCGATATCGCGGTCCTTGGGCTCGAGCTCGTTGACCACGCGCTCGCCGATCTTCGCCTCGCCGCCGGTGATGCGCTCCAGCCCCGCCACCATGCGCAGCAGGGTGGACTTGCCGCAGCCCGAGGGACCCACGATCACGATGAATTCGCCGTCGGCGATGTCGATGTCGATGCCGTGGATGACCTCGAGCTTGTCGTAGGTTTTCTTGACGCCGTGCAGGCTGACGACGGCCATGCGCTATTTCTCCGTTTCCACGAGGCCGCGCACGAACTGGCGCTGCATGAAGATCACTACGATCACCGGCGGCAGCATGGTGAGCATCGCCATCGCCATCAGCAGGTTCCAGCTCGGCACGCTGTCGACCACGTTGGCCTGGCGCGAGACGGTCATGACCGAGGTGTAGAAGCTTTCCTTGGTGGTGATCAGCAGTGGCCAGAGATACTGGTTCCAGCCGTAGATGAACTGGATCACGAACATGGCCGCGATCGAGGTCCGGCTCATCGGTAGAAGGATGTCGACGAAAAAGCGCATCGGTGAGGCGCCGTCCACGCGGGCGGCTTCCGCGAGTTCGTCGGGCACGCTGAGGAAGAATTGCCGGAACAGGAAGGTCGCGGTCGCCGAGGCGATCAGCGGGATGATCAGGCCCTGATAGGTATCGATCATGCCCAATGCCGCCACCACGCCGTAGGTCGGCACGATGCGCACCTCGACCGGCAGCATCAGGGTGACGAAGATCGCCCAGAAGCAGGCCATGCGGCCCGGAAAGCGGAAATAGACGACCGCGAAGGCCGCCAGGATCGAGATGATGATCTTTCCGATCGCGACGCCCAGCGCCATGATCATGCTGTTCATCAGGGTGAGCGCGACGGGCGTTCGATTGATCGTGCCGTAGCCCTTGGTCAGCACCTCGGTGTAGTTCTCGATCAGGTGCGTGCCGGGCAGCAGGGGCACCGGCGGGCGCAGCATGGTCGCCTGGTCATGCGTGGACGCGACGAAAGTCACCCATACCGGGAAGGCCATGATGACCACGCCGAGGATCATCACGAAGTGGCTGAGCCACACGAGCCAGGGGCGGTTCTCGACCATCAGTAGTGCACCCGCCGCTCGATGAAGCGGAACTGGATGAAGGTCAGCACGATCATCACGACCATCAGGATCACCGACTGCGCCGAGGAGCCGCCGAGATCCTGGCCGCGGAAGCCGTCGTTATAGATCTTCCAGACGAGAATCTCGGTCGACTTGGCGGGGCCGCCCTGTGTAAGGGAGCCGACGACGCCAAAGGTGCCGATCAGGGAGTAGATGATGTTGACCACCAGCAGGAAGAAGCCGGTCGGCGAGAGCAGCGGGAAGACGATGTCCCAGAAGCGACGGCCCGGTCCCGCGCCGTCGATCGCGGCGGCCTCGATCAGCGACTTCGGGATCGACTGCAGGCCCGCCAGGAAGAACAGGAAATTGTAGCTGATCTGGCTCCAGATCGAGGCGATCACGATCAGCAGCAGCGCCTGGTTGCCGTTGCTCACGTAGTTGAACTCGATGCCGATGCCGTGCAGCAGCCAGACCACGATGCCGACCGAGGGATTGAACATGAAGGCCCACAGCACGGCGGCAACGGCGGGCGCCACGGCATAGGGCCAGATCAGAAAGGTCTTGTAGACGGTGGCGCCGCGGATCACGCGGTCGGCCATCACCGCCAGCAGCAGCGACACGCCGAGCCCGATGGCCGCGACCAGCGCGGAAAAGGCGATCGTGAGCCGGATCGAATTGACATAGGCGTCGTCATGGAAGAGCGCGATGAAGTTGTCGAACCAGACGAACTTGGTGTTGCCGCCGAACGCGTCCTCGATCAGCAGCGATTGGTAGGCCGCCTGGCCCGATGGCCAGAAGAAAAAGACGAGCGTGATGATCATCTGCGGCGCTACCAGCAGGTAGGGCAGCCAACGTTCGTTGAAGGTGACTCGCTTTTCCATGCGAAGAAGAAAGGCCCTCCCCGACGGGAGGGCCTTTCGACAGGCTCTACTTGTTCGCGGCTTCGAACTTGCGCAGCAGCTCGTTGCCGCGCTTCACCGCGTCGTCGAGGGCAGCCTTCGGCTCCTTCTTGCCCGACCACACGGCCTCGAGTTCCTCGTCCTCGGCGTCGCGGATCTGCACGAAGTTGCCCAGGCGCAGGCCCTTGGAGTTCTCGGTCGGCGGATTAAGCATGAGCTGCTTCACGGCGACATCGCGGCCCGGGTTCTTCTTGTAGAAGCCTGACTCCTCGGTGAGCTTGGCGGCAGCCACGGTGATCGGCACATAGCCCGTCTCCTGGTGCCACTTGGCGGCGATCTCCGGGCTCGAGACGAAGTTCAGGAACTTCGCGACGCCCTTGTACTCGGCCTTCGGACGATTCTGCAGCACCCACAGCGTGGCGCCGCCGATGATCGAGTTCTGCGGCTGGGCCTTCACTTCCGGCGAGTAGGGCATCATGCCGATGCCGACATTCTCGGGCTTCAGCGAGGCGAACATCGTCGAGGCCGAGCCGGAGGAGGTGATCTCCATGCCGCACTCGCCCGAGGTCATGAGCGGCGTCGGCTTGTCTTCGCGGCCGCCATAGACGAAGCGCTTGTCCTTGCTCCAGTCAGACAGCATCTGGATCAGCTTGACCCGCGGCTCGTCGTTGAACTTGAGCTCGGTGTTCAGGCCGCCGAAGCCGTTCTGCTGGGTGGCGAAGGGCAGGTTGTGCAGCGCGCCATAGTTCTCGAGCAGGACCCAGGTCTGCCAGGCCGTCGTGAAGCCGCACTTGGCGCCCGAATCGACCAGCTTCTTGGCCGCCGTGCCTACTTCCGCCCAGGTCTTGGGCTGGACCTCGGGATCGAGGCCGGCCTTCTTGAACATCTCCTTGTTCCAGTAGAACACCGGCGTCGAGGAATTGAACGGCATCGACAGCAGCTTGCCGTCGGTCGTCGAGTAGTAGCCGTAGACGGGACCCAGGAAGCCCTTGGGATCGAAAGGCTCCTTCTCGTCATCCATCAGCTTGTAGACCGGATAGACCGCGCCCTTGGCAGCCATCATCGACGCGGTGCCGACCTCGAAGACCTGCACGATGGCTGGGCCCTGCTTGGCACGGAAGGCCGCGACGGCCGCCGTGAAGGTCTCGGAATAGGAGCCCTTGAAGACCGGGACGACCTTGTATTCGGTCTGCGACTTGTTGAACGTGTCGGCCATCGCACTGACCGCCTCGCCGAGCTTGCCGCCCATGGCGTGCCACCACTGGATCTCGGTCTGCGCGGACGCGCCCGACGCGCTCGCTAGCACGGCGACAGCGGCGGCGGACGACAGCAGGATGCGTGACATGCTCATAGAACCTCCCTGAGAAACCCGGTCGTTATATCGACGGGGCTCGCGACTGCGATGTGTCTGTTATATTTCAGTTGGATGACAGTCGGCCAGACTATCCCCGGAACGCAGGCCTTTAGGCAAGGGCCTGCAAGATCACATCGGGGGCGTCCGTGATGACGCAATCGACGCCCATGCCGACCAGCACCCGGGCCACGTCGCCCTCGTTGATCGTGTAAACGCTGAGAATAAAGCCTGCCTTCTTGATCGCGACCGCCTGCGGGGCGGTGAGCTTCTTGCCGCTGGTATTGATGCCGACCGCCTGCACGGCCTTGGCGCGCACCAGCCAGTCGTCCTTTATTTCGTCGATCAGGTTGGCCCGGACATATTCCGGAGCGGCCTTCAAGGCGGCGGCAAGCGAGGCGTCCTTGAAGGACGACAGCATCGGCGCCGGCAGCGACGCCGGCCAGCAACGCCGCAGGATCTCGACCGCGACACGCCCGGTCTCCGCCTCGCGACCCTCGCACGGTTTTATTTCCACGTTGCAGCCCAGTCCCAGTTCGCGGAAGCAGTCGATCGCCGCCGCTAAGGTCGGCACGTCCCCGGGCAGGTCGGCCGCCCTGGTCTCGGCGACCAGGCGGTCGATGCCCGTGGTCCGCTTGAGCGAGGCATCGTGCATCAGGATCGGCACGGAGTCGGCCGTCAGCTTGACGTCGATCTCGACCCAGGTGGCGCCGCGGCGCTTGGCTTCACGGAAGGATTCCAGAGTATTTTCAGGCGCGTAGGCGGCGGCCCCGCGATGGCCCACGACTTTCGGCAGTTGCAGCATGGGGCAATAAATAGCTAACTCGACCGCGATGTCGACCTTTCCCGAAAAGTTCCGGCTCGATGGCCGCACCGCCCTGATCACAGGCTCGGGCCGGGGGCTCGGCTGGGAAATGGCCAAGGGTCTCGCCGAGGCCGGCGCGAGGGTTCTGCTGCATGGCCGCGACCGGGCGCGCCTCGAGCCGCGCCTGTCGGAGCTGCGCCGGCAAGGCGTCGCCGCCGACGCCCTGGCCTTCGACATGGCGGACCGCGCCGCGATGAAGGTGGAGATTGCCAAGGCGCACGCAATCGACGTCCTGGTCCACAATGTCGGCGAGCGCGACCGCCGGCCGTTCCTCGAGATCGATCCCGAAGCCTTCGCCCGCCTGGTGGACGTCGACCTCACGGCGGCGCACGCGCTGGTGCATCTGCTCCTGCCGGGCATGATCGAGCGCCAGTGGGGCCGATTGATCATGGTGACCTCGATCGTGGCCGAGCTCGCAGTCCCCAACGCCTCGTCCTACACCACGGCAAAGGGCGGCCTCGCCGCCCTCACCCGCGCACTGGCGTCGGAGTTCGGCGCCAAGGGCATCACCGCGAACGCCCTGTCACCCGGCTTCTTCGCCACCGAGACCAACGAGCAGCTGGCCGCCTCGCCGATGGGAGAGCGCCAGCGTGAGCGCAGCCCGGTCAAGCGCTGGGCCGATCCATCGGAGATCGCGGGAGCTGCGATCTTCCTTGCTTCCCCTGCCGCCTCCTACGTCAACGGCCACACTCTGGTCGTGGATGGTGGTGTTTCCGCCACCTATCTCGCCTGATGCCGTCGCGGCTCACATACTCAGTCGTGAAGGTGTTCGCGCAGCGTGCGGCCAGTGTAGTCGGTCCGGAACACGCCGCGCCTCTGCAGCTCCGGCACGACGCTGCGCCCAAACTGCTCCCAAGTCCCGGGGAAGACGGTCGGCGTCAGGATGAAGCCGTCGCAGGCTTGGCTTTCGAAATAGTCCTGGAGCTGGTCGGCCACCGACTTGGGCGTGCCGACGATCTGCGGCGCGAGCTCGCTGGTGGCGAAGCGCTTGGCCGCCTCGCCCAAGGTCAGGCCATGGGCTTTCGTGCCCTGCAGGATGACCTCGAACGAGCCGCGCGCGCCCTGCTCGATCTCGATGTTCTGCAGCGGCTGGTCGATGGGGTATTTCGACAGATCGACGCCGATATGCGTCGAGACGAGCGCCAGCGCCACCTCGGGATCGACCAGCTCGTTGACATAGGCCTGCTTCTCGCGGGCAATCGATTCAGTCTCGCCGATGATCGGGTCGACCGAGGGCAGCACGGCACAATCTTCCAGCGGCCGGTCGAACTTCGCCACCCGCTCCTTGATGTCGGCGTAGAAGGTCTGCATGTCGGCCTTGGAATGCTGCAGTGTGAAGATCATCTCCGACCAGCGCGCGGCAAAGTCGCGGCCGCGATCGGAAGCGCCGGCCTGCATGATGACGGGGCGGCCCTGCGGGCTGCGCGGTACGGTGAGCGGCCCGCGCGTCTTGATCCATTTGCCGACGTAATCGATGTAATGCACTTTGGAAGGATCGGCGAAGACGCCGCTTTCCTTGTTGACGATCAGCGCGTCGGGCTCCCAGCTCTCCCAGAGCTTGAAGCAGGCCTCCATCACCTCGTCGGCGCGGTCGTAGCGCAGGTTGCGCGGCGGCAGCTCGTCCTGGCCGAAGTTGCGCGCCTCGAGATTGCTGATCGAGGACACGACGTTCCATGCCACGCGGCCCTTGCTCAGCACGTCGAGCGTGCCCAGCGTGCGGGCGATCTGGTAGGGGTTGTGAAAGGTCGTCGACATCGTGGCGCCGAGGCCGATGTGCCGGGTGACGCGCGACATCACCGCCAGCACCGGCAACGGGTCGAGAAACCCCATCTGGCCGCCGCCGCGCAGGATGGCGTCGAAGTTGCCGCGGTAGTTGTCGAAGAGGCCCAAAGTGTCGGCGAAGAACAGGCAGTCGAACTTGCCCTTCTCCAGCACCCGCGCGACATGCTCGTACCAGGCGGGGTCGAGGAAATCGTTGTCGGTCTCGGGATGCCGCCACATGCCGTGGTGGTGGGCGGTCGGCCCGGTCTTGAGGAAGGCCACCAGCCGCATCTTGCGCGTCTTGCTCATTGCACACTCCCGACACCCTTCGTGCCGGGAATGTAGCAGGCTTTTGGGCGCCGGCAGTCGACCGCTTACCCGCCCGCTTTGCGCCTGTAGATCGACAGGACGATCTCGCCGTCGACCTTGATGTCGTGAAACAGTTCGAAGTCGGCCACGTCCGCGATCCGTTCCCTTGCACCGTAGTAGTTGTCGATGGCATAGGCCGCACGCTCGCCGTCCGCGGCCTCCCGCAAGCGGACGCGTTCCGGCGGTGCGAGCGTATCGATGCTGCCGTGAAGCGGCGTCTCGCTGGCGGCCCGCACGACGATGACCGGGGCGGGATCGTTGCGCAGGATGTATTCGAGCGCCATCCGGTTGCCGAGTCCCCAATAGTCCAGGTCGAAGCGGTCCCTGAGATTCCTGCCGGCCAGCGCATTGAAATAGACGTTCTCGAGCGGATGCGCCTTCACCATCCAGAATGCGGTCGACAGCAGGCAGGCACCGGAGACGACGGCGATGGCCAGGCGCTGCAGGGGAAAGACGAGGCGCGCCTGCCAGATGAGCTGCAAGCCGCGCAACGCCACGAGGACGAAAGCCGGATAGATGAAGTAGAGGTGCCGCCAGCCGCCATAGAGCACCGACTGCATCGCGATGACGGCGGCAAGCGGAACGACGACGAGCCCGGCGAAGAACAGGTCCTGCATTTCCCGCTCGGTCCGCCAAAGACCCACCCCGCTTCTGGCGAGACAGACCGCTATCGCACCGGCGCCCGCGAGAAAACAGACGAGATAGAGCGGCGGCGTCGTGACGGCGATCCAGGCCGGAATGTAGTGCCAGGGCAACGCCGCGCCCGGCACCGCATTCCCCATGTACAGGATGTCTCCGGTCCAGCGGAACTTCGACATCAGCCGGAATGCCTCGAAGAAATTGCCGATGGGATCGGCCCACAGCCATGGCCACATCGCCACCGTGAAGACGATCGAGACAAGGAGATAGAAGAGCCAGGCGCCGGCCGTGCGGCGCAACGGCACCTCGCGCTTCAATAGCCGGACCGCCAGCATCGCGGTCGCCGCCACGAACAGAAGCACGCCCATGAGGCGGACGTCGGTCGCGAAGCCGGTGGCCACGCCATGCAAGAGGGCCGTCCATACGCCCGGCCTGATGATGAACGGGATTGCCGTCGACATGCCGATTGCGAAGGCGGCCATGAAGACCGCGTCCTTGGAATTGTAGAAGGATTCCGCGAACAATCGGGGCGTCAGCACCACGAACAACGCGCCCAGCAGTCCCATCCGCCAGTCCGAGAACCGGCTCGAGGCCACCAGGCAGACCGCGACGATGCCGAGCGAGCAGAAACAGAACGTCAGCAGGTGGCGCAGCCGGTAGATGTCCTGCTTGTCACCAAGACCGAGGATCGCTTCGGCAGCGAGCAGCGGCAGCTCGAAGGCGACGCCATGGTCGCGGTCGAGGTAGTCGGGCAAGGCCGGCAACCGCGCCAGGTCATCCGTGATCAGGCTGGGCGCCCAGCGCTCGAGGATGTGCTTCAGGTTGACCGCGCCGGTGAAGCGCTGCTGCGGTTCGTCCCAGGACAGCCCGTAGTCCCGGTGAACCCCGAGTCCGACCGCCAGCAAGACGAAGAAGAAGAGGTAGACGCAGAAACGCTTCAATCTGCGTCCGCCGATCGTCGCCATGTCCTCAGACGACGCGGAAATTTTTGAATTTTTGTCGATCTCTGAAAACATTAGTGCACTAACAAGATAAAACTAAGACCTCGGCACGTCCTCTGGCGCAGATCGGCCGGACGCTAATTGTAAGCCGTAACTTACTGTTTCGGCAGGTTTCTTCCGTTGCATCTGCGAACCAGGTTGCAAGCGAAGTGCCCCCCGCTATGCGCGATAGAACGTACCCGACACTGTTGACTCCGCGACTCATCTTGCCACTGTACGCGTTTTTCCACGCTCGTCCGGACGGTCATGCCGCGCTGCGCGAGAGAAAAAGGCGCCCGGCGCAGGGATTCATGGCTTTACCGACGGCACTCCGCAATTACAGCCCACTGCCCGACGAGTTCCGGTTCCTGCACAGCCTACTTTTGGCCTCGGACGACTGCGTCAAGATCCTCGATCTCGACGG
>OUNM010359135.1_pt1 | contig 33408 bp, 33 predicted proteins | sample 1769961 | NCBI WGS metagenome assembly OUNM01 (sample SAMEA3914820, study PRJEB12502) | metagenome | biome: forest; material: soil | place: USA | collected 2012-03-12 | depth 0.3 m | reverse complement strand
TTATGGCTGTTCATCCGTTCTCCTGGTCTGTGATGCTGGGGTGTGGAAACACCAGCTTCTCAAACCGGAGACGGGTGAACAACCTCCTGGAACATCACATCTAGGACAGCATCGACGCGTTGACCGCTCCGCACTCCGCGTCATCGTCTTCAAAGATCACGATGAACCAGAACGACTGCGCGGGCGAGCCGTGCACGTCCTGCAGGTCCGCGGCGGGCTTGGACAGCTTCAGCCTGAGATCCAGCGGCAGCTCTTCGGCGGCAGCCAGGTCTTCGCGCGCCACAGCCTGAAGCTCTGCGGGCTCGTCGCGGAAGTCCAGCACCACGACCAGGTCATTGGTCTTGAAATGGCGCTGGGCGGCTTGCGCGAAATCGGTGACGCGCTCGTCGAGGATTTCCTGGATGCGGTCGGGAACGGGTGGGCTCATGACGAAATGATGGCTCAGAAGCTGCCCGCCGGGATGACGTCGCGGTAGACCGCCAGATAGCGCAGCGCCGCATCGTCCCAGCCGAAATGCTGGCGCATCGCCGCATCGCGCACCCGCCCCCAGTACTCGGGCCGGCTCCACAGCGCAAAGGCACGCCGCAGCGCACGCCGGTAGGCGTCTGCGGTGAAGGTGTTGAAGACAAAGCCGGTCGCGGTGCCCGCGGCCAGGTCCTCGATGGAGGTGTCGACGATGGTGTCGGCCAGACCGCCGACGCGGTGCACCAGGGGCAGCGCGCCGTAGCTGAGGCCATAGAGTTGCGTCAATCCGCAGGGCTCGAAGCGGCTCGGCACCAGCATCACGTCGCTGCCGGCATAGATGCGGTGGGCCAGGCCTTCGTCCATGCCGGTGCGGCGGGCGATCTGGCCGGGGTGCCTGGCGGCAGCCGCGGCGAACTCGGCTTCGAGGCGGGCATCGCCGCTGCCGAGAATGACGAGCTGGCCGCCGGCGTCGATGAGGTCCTTCAAGGCCTCCAGCACCAGCGGCAGGCCCTTCTGCTCGGTCAGACGGCTGACGATGCCGAACAGCGGCGCCTCCGCTTTCACATCCAACCCGCATTCGCGCTGCAGCGCGGCCTTGCAGTCGGCCTTGCCCTCGGGGCGGTCGACGCTGTAGGCCTGGGCGATGCTGCGATCGTGGGCAGGCGACCAGACGGAGTAGTCGACGCCGTTCAGGATGCCGTGCAGCACGTCGGCGCGATGACGCAGCAGGCCATCCAGGCCGCAGCCCTGCTCGGAGGTCTGGATCTCGCGCGCATACGTCGGGCTGACCGTCGTGATCGCATCGGCGAAATGCAGGCCGGCCTTCATGAAGCTGACCTGGCCATAGAACTCCACGCCTTCGACGGCGTAGTGCGCAGGCGGCAGGCCGAGGTCGCAGAACTGGTCGGCCGGGAACAGGCCCTGGTAGGCCAGGTTGTGCACGGTGAAAACCGTTCGCGCCTCGGTGCGGCGGCGCGAACGGCTGGCGGCGATGTGGGCGCAGGCCAGGCCGGCATGCCAGTCGTGGGCATGCACGATCTGCGGCCGCCAGGCCGCGTCCACGCCTTCGGCGAGGCGCGCAGCGGCCAAGCCCAGCAGCGCGAAGCGGCGGTGGTTGTCGGCATAGGCCACGCCAACGGCATCGCCATAGGGGTTGCCGGGGCGGTCGAACAGGCCCGGGGCATCCAGTACATAGACCGGCATGTCAAAGCCCGGCAGGCGGCCGCGCAGAAGCGCCGCCCTGCCCTCGCTCCACGGCAGGGCCACGGGCGCGACGGCGCATTCATTCACCAGCGATTCGCGGATGGCCGGAAAACCCGGCACCAGCAGACGCGGCTCGGCACCAGCCGCTGCCAGGGCCGCGGGCAGGGCGCCGGCCACGTCGGCCAGGCCGCCGGTTTTCAACAGCGGGAACAGCTCCGCGCTGACCTGCAGGACGCGCATCAAAGTTTGGCCAACATCTGCTTGGTGATCAGCACGACGCCATTCTCGGTGCGCTCGAAGCGCTCGGCGTCCAGCTTCGCGTCCTCGCCGACGACCAGGCCATCCGGGATCTCGCAGCCGCGGTCGACGATGACCTTGGTCAGCCGGCAATGCCGCCCGATCTCGACACCGGGCAGCAGCACGCACTGGTGGATGTTGCAGAAGGAGCGGATGCGCACGTTGTTGAACAGCACCGACTGCACGACATGCGAGCCCGACACGATGCAGCCGGCGCTGACGATGGTGTTGACCGTCATGCCGTGCATGCCGTTGTGGTCGGGGATGAACTTGGCCGGCGGCAGCTGGCGCTGGTAGGTCCATATCGGCCAGTCGGTGTCGTAGATGTCGAGCTCGGGGCTGATGGAGGCCAGGTCGAGGTTGGCGGCCCAGAAGGCATCCAGCGTGCCGACGTCGCGCCAGTAGGGCGGCGCGCCATTGGGGTTGTGGATGACGCTCATGCTGAAGGGATGGGCCACCGCGCGCTGCTCGGCGACGACCTTGGGGATGACGTCCTTGCCGAAGTCATGGCTGGAACCCGGGTCGGCCAGATCCTCGGCCAGCAGGCGATAGAGGTAGTCGGCGTTGAAGATGTAGATACCCATGCTGGCCAGGCAGACGCCCTCGCGGCCGGGGATGCAGGGCGGGTCGGCGGGCTTTTCCTTGAAGGCGGTGATGCGGCGCGCGTCGTCCACAGCCATCACGCCAAAGGCGCTGGCCTCGCCCTTGGCGACCTCGATGCAACCGACCGTGCAGCCCGCGCCCGTGGCCACGTGATCGACCAGCATGGATGAGTAGTCCATCTTGTAGATGTGGTCGCCGGCCAGCACGACGATGTAGTCGGCGCCGGTGCTCTGGATGATGTCCAGGTTCTGGAACACCGCGTCGGCCGTGCCGCGGTACCAGCTCTCCTCGTCGACGCGCTGCTGGGCCGGCATCAGGTCGACCGTCTCGTTGAGCTCGGCGCGCAGAAAGCTCCAGCCGCGCTGGATGTGGCGCAGCAGCGAGTGACTCTTGTACTGAGTGACGACGCCGATGCGGCGGATGCCGCTGTTGACGCAGTTGCTCAGCGCGAAATCGATGATTCGGAACTTGCCGCCGAAATAGACGGCCGGCTTGGCGCGCGAATCGGTCAGCTGCTTGAGGCGCGAGCCACGGCCGCCGGCCAGGACGAGGGCAATCGCGCGGCGCGCGAGCTGATGGGGCGAGGCGACGGGGGGCATGGACCGATCTCCGCTGGGCTGCAAACGCTTGCAGTTTGCCGAGTGTCTCACCGCGTCGCAGGCGGGCTTCCCCTCAGCCTTCGTCAGTGGCGGCGCCGGGCGTCGTCGGCAATTGCTGCTGGGCCAGCTCCCAAAGTGCATGCAGGCGCGTCACGGCGAAGTCGTCGCCGGCCAGCAGCGTCGTCAGCCGCGCCAGCGGGTGCACGGCATGGCTCAGGCAATGGTGGCGCCAGGCCCAGGGCAAGGCCAGGTCGGTGGCGGCCTGCAGCAGCAGGCGGAACATGCGCTGCTCGGCCTCCACCTCGGGCACGAAGCCGTTCTGCGCCATCTTGCGGCCCACGCCGATGTAGCAGGCGATGACGCAGGGCTTGCCGGGGTTGTAGGCCAGGCGCACGCCCAGGCGGATGCGCTGCCAGCGCTCCAGCGACCGGTCGGCCAGGCCCTGCAGTTCGGGCGTCATGCGGCCTCCGTGGCGGCTTGCGCGAGGGCGCGTTCGAAGGCGCTGCGGCTGGGCGTCTCGACGAAGACGCAACGCTTGCCATGGCGCTTGCAATGGTCCTTCACGCGCCAATACGCGTCGTGGCTGATGCAGCCGGTCTGGCAGATGACCAGGTCGGCCGCCGCCAGCTGCGGCTCCAGCTGGGCCGGCTTGTGCTCGCTGCCGCCGTCATGATGCAGGAACTGCGCGCCGCAGCCCTCCACGGCCTGGCGGTACTGGGGCACGCTGCCACCACGCCCGCCGACGCAGAGCACGACGCGGTGCTCCAGCTTGACCGGTTCGGGCGGCAGCTCTTCCTCCATCAGCGACGCTGGCTCCACGACTTCCGCGGGCGTGCGCGACGCCAGCCGGTTGATGTCGCGTTGCAGCGCCTGGTTGCGCTCCAGCTGCTCGGCCAGGCGCTCGCGCAGGGCTTCACGCTCGGGCAGGTCGGGCCGCGCGGCCTGCCAATGGGCGAGCTGCTCATGTGCCTGGGCCAGTTGCGTCTGCAGGCTGATCTGCGCCGCACGGAACTGCATGCGTTCCTGTTCCCAGGCCTGCTGTTCGCGGGCGCGCTCCTGGCTCCAGCCGGTCACGCGTTGCTGCACTTCGGCGTAGTCGCGCGCCAGCGCCTGATGCTCGGTGGACAGCTCGCGGTGGCGGGCGATGTCCACGCGCTGGGCGGCGCCAACCTGGTGCTGCAGCATGTGCACCTGGCCCAGCACGCGCATCTCCAGCCATTCGTCGCAACGGGCATGCGTCAGCGTCGCCCACAGTGCGCCGGCGATCTCGCCCTGGGCCGCGCGGTTGCGCCACCACGTCATCAGGCTCTCGCGGCATTTGGCCTGGGCGGCGTTGCGCACGTCCAGCGCGAAGCGCTGCTCCAGGTCCTTCTGCAGCGCCTCAGACACGGCGTTGCGGCGCGCGGCGGCAGTGACGAGGCTGCAGTGCAGCGTGTAGTCGTCCTCGTCGCCTTGCAGCACCAGCAGCTTCCTGGCCAGCACGCGCACGCGCTCCAGCGGCACGCAGACGCCGACGACGGGGCAATGCGCGTGGCTGCCCAGTTCCCACAGGCGGCGGCGGCGCGAGCCGGTCGTGGGCGGCATCGCCGCATGGGCGGCGCAACAGGATTCAGCCATTGCTGGTCTCCAAGGCGAAACGGACAGGGAACTCCACCCAGCTGCCGACGGGCTGTGTGCCGCGCAGTGCCGGTTGGAAGGGGCAGCGGCGGGCTTGCGCCACCGCCGCGTCGTCAAACAGGCGCCAGCCGCTGCTGGCGGCCAGCAGCACCTGGCCGGCGCGGCCGAGCTCGTCGACCCAGACACGCAGCCGCACCACGCCTTCGATGCCGCGCTCGCGCAGGGCGAGCGGGTGCGGCGCGGGCGCACAGGCGGCGCGGCGGGCGGACTGCAACGTCGGCTCGGGCGTGGGCGGTTCGTCGCGTGGCGCAGGCGGCGCCACATAGGCCACTTGCTGCAGCGTGGCCGCAGGCGCTGGCACGACAGCAGGCGGCGCGGAGCGGGACTCGACCTGCACCTCGAAGCCGGGCGGGGCAATTGCTGCAACGGCGGGCAGGTTCAGCGATGGCGCCGTGGCATGTGGAGCCGGCATCACGGGGGCTGCGACGGCCGGCAGCAGCCTCACGGCCAGCACGGGCCGCGCGCCCGCTGGCGCCGATCGCTGCTGCAGGGACCACAGCGCCAGCAGGGCCGCGCCATGCACGGCGGCCACGACAAGCATGGCGCCCGCTTTCACGCCGCGGCCTCCAGCCGGCGTGCCGCCAATGCCCAACCGCCGTCCTGCGCTGGCAGGGCCTGCAGGCGCAGGCCGAACAGGATCTCCAGCGCCGGCAAGGCCGAGGCATTGGCAGGCAAGTCGGCCCGCATCTGCCCGCGGCTGATAAGGATCAGGCGATCAAAGCCATTCAGCGCCTGCTGGATGTCATGCAGCACGGCCACCAGCGCATGGCCGCGCTCGCGGCAGAAGGTCGACAAGGTATCCAGCAGTTCGAGCTGCAGGCCAGGGTCCAGCGAGGCCAGCGGTTCGTCCACCAGCAGCAGGCCGCTCTCGACATCGGCCAGCTGGGCCAGCACGCGGGCCAGTTGCACGCGTGCCTGTTCGCCACCCGAGAGCTGGTCGTAGCGCCGCCCCTGCAGATGACCGGCGCTGGCCCAGGCCAGGGCCTGGCGCACCCAGCGCGCGTCGTCGGCACCGGCCCAGCGACCCAGGCTGACGACCAGTTCGACCGGCAGGCCGAAGGCGATCTGGTGCGACTGCGGCAGCACCGCGCGGCGGCGGGCACGCTGTAGCGGGTACATGGCCGCGATGGGTTGGCCATCAAGCAACACGCGGCCCGTCGACGGCGCGAGGTCGCCCGACATCAGCTTCAGCAGCGTGGACTTGCCCGCGCCGCTCGGTCCCAGCAGCGCCACGCGCTCACCGGCATCGACGCGCAGATCGAACGGCCCGAAGCCCTGGCGGTGTCGCATCAGCGTGGCGTCGTCCAGCAGCAGCATGTGATGCGTCACCAGCCGCCTCCCAACTCACGCTGGGCGCGCTTGAGCAGCACGAACAGCACCGGTGCGCCGAACAGCGCCGTCAGGATGCCAACCGGAAGCTCGGCCGGCACGGCGACGGTGCGCGCCGCGGTATCGGCCAGCAGCATCAGCAGCGCGCCAAACCAGGCCGACGCCGGCAGCACGCGCCGCGCATCCGCACCGACCAAGCCACGCGCCGCGTGCGGTGCGAGCAGACCCACAAAACCGATCAGCCCGCACCAGGCCACGGCCAGGCCGCTGAGCAGGGCCAGGGCCAGCACCAGCAGGCGGCGCAGGCGCGCCACCGGAACACCCACCTGTGCCGCGACCGCCTCGCCCAGCGCCAACGCATTGAGCGCTTGCCCCCATCGGCGCGACATCAGCAGCGAGCCGACGACCGCGACGCTCAGCACCGCAACGATGGGCCAGCTCGCCAGCGCCAGCGAGCCCAGCTGCCAGAAGGTCAGGTTGCGCAACTGCTCGTCGGTCGCGAGATAGGTGCACAGGCCGACCACGGCCATGGCGAGCGCATTCAGCGCCAGCCCGGCCAGCAGCAGCCCCGCCACGGCACCCGGCACCAGCAAGCGCGCCAGGCCCTGCAGCAGGCCGCACATGACCCAGGCGCCGACCAGCGCCGCCAGCGGCACCGCAAAGGGCCGCCAGGCCGCCGGCAGGCCGCCGGCCCAGGCGGACAGCACGGTCAGCATCAGCGCGACTGCGCAGATCGCACCGCCGGGAATGCCCAGCAGCGTCGGCTCCGCCAGCGGGTTGCGGAACACACCTTGGGACAGCGCGCCCGCCAGGCCCAGTGCCGCGCCGACGACGAGGGCGAAGGCCACGCGCGGCAGGCGCAGCTGCGCGAGCACCATCGCGCCCTGGGTGTCCTCGCCGTTGAGCAAGGCCTGCCAGTCGGCCCAACCCAGCTTGAGCGCGCCGCTGTTGGCCGCCAGCACGATGGCCAGGGCCAGCAAGGCGAAGGCGACAGGCCAACCCGGCAAGGCGGGCCAGCGCATCACGGGACGATCAAGCCGTGCGTCCATGCAGCTTGCCTGTCAACTCGGCCACGGCCTGCGGCAGGCGCGGGCCGAAGCCCAGCAGCAGCAGGGCCTCCATGCCCACCACACGGCGCGCGCGGCCGGCGGGCGTCAGCGCCAGGCCGGGCGCCTTCAGCAGGCCATCGGCGCCGCCCTGAGCCTCCACGCCCTGTTCGGTACAGAGGATGACGTCGGGCGCGGCCTGCAGCGCGGCTTCGGCCGTCAACGGCTTGTAGCCCTGCACACCGGCAAAGGCGTTGCGCGCACCGGCCAGCGTGATCATGGCGTCGGCACCGGTGCCCTCCCCCGCCACGCGCAGCTGGCCGCCGGCATGGGCCAGCACGAAGAGCACGCGCGGCGCGCTGCCGGCAGGCGGCTTGGGGCGTGCAGCCCAGTCCTGCTGCAGCCGGGCGACGAGCTGGGCCGCCTCGTGCTCGCGGCCACAGAGCTGGCCGATGCGCGCCGTGCGTGCCAGCACCCCGCCGAAGCGATAGTGCTCGTCCAGCACCTCGATGCGCACGCCGGCGCGCTTGAGCTGATCCAGCACCTGGGGTGGACCAGCCTCGCCGCTGGCCAGCAGCAACTGGGGCTTGAGCGCCAGCACGCCTTCGGCCGACAGCGTGCGCGCATAGCCGACCTGGGGCAGACGCGTCGCATCCACGGGAAACAGCGAGGTGGTGTCGACACCTGCCAACTGGCGCTGCGCGCCCAGCGCAAACACCGTCTCGGTGACCGCACCGCCGACGCTGACCATGCGGGGCTGCACCTCGGCTACACCCAGCCCAGGCAGCAGCCCCGCCAACACGAGGCAGTCCCGCCTCTTCATGCTGCACATCCTGCGGCCTCTTCGCTCCAGACCGGGTCGTCGACCAAGCCGTCGAGCAATTGCCGCCATGCACAGCGCTCGGGCTGGCCGGGCTTGCGCTGGCCGAAGAACTGGGCGATCAGCTCGCCGTCTGGCGCGTAGAGCTCCAGCGAGCTGACCAGGCCGTCGACCGTCGGCTTGCGCACCGCAAAAGCCTGGGCGATGGCGTCCTCGCGCAGATGCAGGTTGAAGCGCGGGTCCAGCACGTTCAGCCAAGGTCCCATGACGGCGACGCGCTGCACAGGCCCGCCATGGATTTGGATGACGCCTTTGTTGCCGACGAAGACCATGATGGGCGTGCCGTTGGCCGCCGCGCCCTGCAGCACGACCCGAGCGGCATGCAGGTCGACCGGCTGTGCAAACTCGGGCGCCGCCAGCTGCATCGCGTCGATGCGGCGCAGGCCATGCTTGCGCAGCAGGCCGAAGAACTCATGGGTGTCGCGCAGCGCGGCCCAGCCGGCGCGAAAGGCCCCGGTGTCGATGGCGACCGGCTCCGCAGCCGCGGGCTCGGCCGCCGGTTGCCACTGCGGCGCCGGCGCGTCCAGGTCGGCCCAGCGCACGCGCAGGGCCTGCCAGGCCGCGAACTGCGTGGCTGGCCGCGTGAACACCTTGTGCACGGCCACGCCCTGAGCATCGAAGAACTGCAGGCTCTGCTGCTCGCCCTCGCGCACCGAGTAGCCATGGGCCCAGTGGCTGTAGAACAGGCGCAGGTCGATCTCGTCACCCAGGGCCATGCCCATCTCGCGGCCGGCCTCGCCCTGGGCGCTGAGGTTCTCGTAGACACCGGTGCGCTCGTGCACGCAATGCGGATTGCGCGTCAGCGCCATCAGCTCGCCGGCGCGGCTCAGCTCACCGAGCAGGCGCGGGAAGTCGCGACGCAGGCGCTGGGCCTGCAGGCCGCCGTTCGGTGCGCCGACGTGGGCGTCGATCAGCATGCCCTCGGTGACGCCCAGCGAGAGGGCGATGTCGCGGTGACGCGTGGCGCCCGCGGCGCGGGCGTCGAGATAGGCCTGGCGCAGATCCATGCGGGTCTCCTTAAAGCTGGGCTTGCAGCACAAGGCCGAACTGGCGGCCGGGGGCGGTGTAGGAATCGAGACCCGCGCTGGTGGACGTGAGGCCACGCACATCGGCCCAGCGCCAGTACTTGCGGTCGGTGACGTTGTCGATGCGCGCGGACAGCAACCACACCGGGTTGATCTGCCAGCCGGCGCCCAGGTCCAGCACCGTGTAGCCGGCGGGCGTGAAGGGCGTGGCGGCGTAGACGCGGCCGGGCTGCTTGCCGGAGGCGTGCAGCACCGTGGCTTCCCAATGCCAGTCGGCGCGCTGCTGGCGCAGGCTGGCCGCGGCCTTGGCTGGCTCGACGGTGTCCAGCGGTCGCTTCACGCCATTGCGCTCGGCATCGCCTCGCGTGCGCGCATAGGACAGGCCCAGACGCCACTGCTTGTCGATCTGGCCATTCAGCCTGGCTTCGAGGCCGCGGATGCGGGCACCGTCCAGGTTGATGGACTGGAACACCAGCGGGTTGTTGGGCGCACCGGTGCCACCGACAACCTCCTGGCTGATGAAGTCGTCATAGCGGTTGTCGAAGGCGCTGAGCTGCCACTTCCAGCCGCTGATGTCGCCACGCAGGCCCAGCTCGCGGCTGTCGGCGCGCTCGGCCTTCAGGTTGGGGTTGCCGATGGACGTGTAGCCCTGGGCCAGGTTGGTGAAGCCGTTGTTGACCTGCGAGGGCGTCGGCGCCTTGAAGCCCTTGGCCCATTGGGCGTACGGCACGAGGCCCGGTGCAGCCTTCCACAGCACGCCCAGACGCGGTGTCACGGCACTGTCGCCGAGGTTGACGATGGTGCCGGTGAAGCCGTTGGCCGTCGGCTTCAGCGAAAAATGCTCGTAGCGCACTGCAGGCACGAACTGCCAGTCGCCCTGCGCGAATTCGCCCTGCATGAACGTGCCGATCAGGCGGTAGTCGGTGTCGGGGAAAGGCTTGGCCGGGAAGGGATCGCCGGCCGACGGCGTGATGCCGTCGCGCAGGCCCTTGACGGTGTTGCGGCTGGCGTCCAGGCCCAGCGTGATGCGCTGCGCGCCCCAGCCGATCTGGCCGGTGGCCGACAGGCCGGTCAACGTCTCGTCGTAATGGTTGTCGCGCGCACGGTCGGTCGTGGTGCGGTCCTCGAAGGCGTACTGACCGACGCGCGAGTCCTGGTGATAGAGCTGCACGCTGGCCTGCTGCAACCATTCGGCGTTCGGATCGTCCAGCGTCCAGGCCAGCGATTCGCGCGCGCGGCGGCTCAGGTCGTTGGCGCGAAGGTCCAGCGTCGTCGCCGTGCGGGCCGACAGCACCTCGTACCCGTCGCGCTGACGCACGCCTTCCAGCGTCGCTTCCAGGCGCTGCTGGGCGTTCAAGCGATAGCCGACCTTGCCGAGCAGGCTGTTGCGTTCGCGGTCCAGCGGATCGGGTTTGGTGCGCGCGACACCGTCGCCGCCAACCGTGCCCTGGTTCTCCAGCTCGTGAGAGCGGCGCGTGGCGCCTTGCAGCAGCCAGTCCCAGGCGCCTTCGCGCCAGGCGCCGGCGAGGTTGAGGCCCACGCCGTCGTCGCCCGTGTAGGCCGAAGCCTGGGCCCGCAGCGCGAAGTCCTTGCCGGGCTTGAGCAGGTCGCTGGCGCGCAGCGTGCGCAGGGCCAGCGCGCCGGCCAGGCCGTCGCTGCCGAACTGCGTCGATGCGGGGCCGCGCAGTACTTCGAGCTGCTGGGCGCCTTCGAGGTTGAGCAGGCTGACGCGGCCGGTGGCAAAGGGGCCGAAGCTGAAGGACTGCGGCATGCGGATGCCGTCGACCAGCATCAACACCTGGTTGCCTTCGAGGCCGCGGATGTTGATGCCTTCGTTGCCGGCGCGTCCGGTGGAGCTGCCGGCCAGGCTGAAGCGCGGGTTGGGAGCGCGCACGGCGAGGTCGACTTCATCGCGCAGCAGGTCGCGCAGGTCGCGCGCAGCCGCATGGGGCTTGATGACACTGACCGTGGCGGGCACCTCGTCCACACGGCGATCGGCACGGGTGGCGGTATTCGTCAGCTCAGGCAGCTCAGTCGCTGCGTTAGGGTCGGTTTGGGCCTGGGTACAGGCACAGGCGCAGGCAGCGGCCAGCGCAACGGCAGTCTTCAGCACGGGGGCTCCGGTGGGAGGCGCGGGCTGGCGAAGGCGGGCTGGCGCGGGTATCGAAAAAAGAGAGGGGGCTTACTTGGTCAGGATCAGCTTGCCCTGGGCCGTGACGCGCAAGCGATAGACCTGCTCGTGATGGACGATGAAGACCTCGCCCTTGGGGCCGAGCAGCGTGGCGCTGTCGATCTGGCGGGCCTGGCCCACGCCCAGGGCCGCTGCGACAGGCCGCGCCGGAGGTTGGGGGGATGGGGAATCAGCAAGCATGGCGCCACTGTAATGAGAATCATTCTCGATTGCAAGCCATGCCGCGGCAGCCATGAAACAAAAAAGCCCACCTCGAGAGGTGGGCTGAAAGGCACGCGGGGATGGGAGCGCGTGCCTGGGAGGAAGGCTCGACTCAGAAGCTGTGGCGGATGCCGGCCACGACTTCGGTCAGGTTGCGGTCGTTGGCGTTGGTCAGCCCCACGGGGATGGAGCCGGCAGCGCGGTCCACATAGCCCACGCCCTCGTTCTTGAAGCGGGTCACCGAGCTGTACAGCGCCGTGCGCTTGGACAGGTCGTACTGGTAGCCCACGCCGAAGGCCTGGGTCTTGCCGTCCAGCAAAGCGCCGTCGTTCTTGCTTTCGACATACTGCCCCTTGAACAGGTGCTGGCCCATGCGGTAGCTGGCACCCACCCAGTAGCCCTTGCCGTCGCGGTCGGCAACGCTGCGGTCGTTGACCTCCATCACGCCGCCGTTGAAGCGGAAGCTGTTCCAGTCATAGGCCGCGGCAGCAGACACCGTGCGCAGGTTCTGGCCCAGCGCATTGGCCTTGTCGTCGACAACGGACAGCATCGCGTCGACACCGTGGCCGGTGTAGCGGCCGTAGACGTCGGCCACGCGGTTGCCCTTGGTGTCGCCAGCCACCTCGCCCATGCCCCACAGGGCACCGGCGCTGAAGCCGCTGTAGTTCTGCGATTCCAGCTTCACCGAGTTGTTGACGCGCGCCGGGCCGCCGTTGCCGGTGGCCGAGCCATTGCCGCCTCGCACGGGCTCGTAGCCGCCGAAGCCACCGATGACGGCGGTGCTGGCGCCGGTGCCGACATTGGAGAACTGGCTGAACTCGTTCGTCAGCGTGTAGACGCTGCCGTATTGGCGACCCAGCGAGACCTTGCCATAGGGCGTGGCGAGGCCGACGAAGGCCTGGCGGCCCCAGAAGGTGTTCTGGCCATAGCTGCCGTCGTCGACATTGATGCCCGACTCGAGCGTGAAGAAGGCCTTCAGGCCACCGCCGAGGTCTTCACTGCCGCGCAGGCCGAAGCGCGAACCCTGCAACCCGCCGGACTGCACGCGCGTCTGCTTGGACGCGCCATCGAGCACCTGCACATTGGCATCCAGGATGCCGTAGAGCGTCACCTGCGGGCCCGAAGACTGGGCAAAGGCAGCGGAACTGGCAGCCAGGGCCAGGGCGGAGAGAGCGAAAGTCTTGTACTTCATGGTCATGTCCTTCGATGGCTTGCGGCGGCTGAAGCGCCGCCGCACGGAGAAGGACATCGGGGACGACCCGAAGATCAAAAGACAGGGAGCCTGGAACGGACTGTTCCGGAATTGCTTTCAATGGCGGCAGCCACAGCTGATGGAGATGCGCCCGGGGTCGACGGTCACCCGGGACGGCGGGGCGCGTCAGCCCTTGCGCCGCTCGCTCTCGTACAGGCAGATCGCCGCCGCGGCAGCCACGTTCAGCGACTCCTCGCCGCCCGGCTGAGGAATGCCCACCTTCAGCGCGCATCGCGCCATCAGCTCTGCGGACACGCCCTGCCCTTCATGGCCCATGACCCAGGCGCACGGGCTGGGCAGCGCCACGCGGGGCAATGGCTGGCTTTCGTGTGAGCTGGTAGCGACCAAGGGCACCGACAGCGCCGCCAGGTCGGCCACGGCCAGGCCTTCGATGAGACGCAAGCCGAAATGGGCGCCCTGCCCGGCTCGCACGACCTTGGGCGACCACAGCGCCGCCGTGCCCTTCAGCGCAAGCACCTGGCGCACGCCAAAGGCCGCCGCGCTGCGCAGGATGGCGCCGACGTTGCCGGCATCCTGCAAACGGTCCAACACGACGGTGGCGGCGGCCGCGTCGATCTGGGGCGCCACCGGCAGCGCGAGCTCCGCACCGATCTGCGCCGGCGACTCCAGGCCGCTCAATGCCTTGAACAGGGCTGCCGGCACGACCAGCACACGGGCGGCGGACTCGGCCAGCGCGCGCAGCCACTCATCCTGCATGGCGGCCTCGGTGATGACGACCAGCCCGAGCGGCCAACCGCGCTCGCGTGCCGCGCGCAGCAGGTGGTCACCCTCGATCCAGGCGCTGCCGGTCTTGCGGTAGCCGCCCGCGTCTGCGCTGAGCTTGCGCAGCCGCACCAGTGCCGGGTTGTCGCGGGAGGTGACGTGGTCGAGCTTCATGCGAGCGGGTTGGTTGTCACGTCCAGGCACACCTCACGCACGGGCGCGAAGCTGCGCCGATGCCAGGGGCTGGCGCCGTGCTCCTTCAACGCAGCGAGGTGCTCGGGCGTGCCATAGCCCTTGTGCGTGGCGAAGCCGTACTGCGGATGGCTCTCGTGCATCTGCTCGCAGAACAGGTCCCGCGCCACCTTGGCGAGGATGCTGGCGGCCGAGATGGCCTGCACGGTGGCGTCGCCCTTCACGATGGCCTCGGCTGCCATGGGCAGCACGGGCAGGCGGTTGCCGTCGATGCGCACCAGCACGGGCTTGAGGCGCAGGCCGTGCACGGCACGCTGCATGGAAAGCAGGGTGGCCTGCAGGATGTTGATCTCGTCGATCTCCTCGGTCGTGGCATGCGCGATGCAGAAGCACAAGGCCTTGGCGCGGATCTCGTCATAGAGCTTGGCGCGCCTGGCGGCGGTCAACACCTTGGAGTCGGCCAGACCCTGGATGGGCTGCAGCTCGTCCAGGATGACGGCGGCCGCGAACACCGGGCCGGCCAGCGGGCCACGGCCAGCTTCGTCCACGCCGGCGACGAGGCCAGGCGGCGTCCAGTCGAGTGACACCTGCTCAGGCACCGATGAGGCTCGCGATCGCATCGCTGGCGCGCTGCGCGGTGTCTTGCCGCAGCAGCTCGTGGAGTTGGACGAAGCGCTCGTGCAGGAGCGCGCGGCGTGACGCGTCGGCGAGCAGGCCTTCCGCTTCGCGGGCGAGGCTGGCAGGCGTGCAGGCGTCCTGGATCAGTTCGGGCACAAGGAATTCTCGCGCCAGGATGTTGGGCAGGCCCACCCAGGGCTGCAGGCCGCGGCCCTTCATGCGCCACCAGTTCAGCGCATTCATGCGGTAGGCGATGACCATGGGGCGCTTGAAGAGCGCCGCCTCCAGCGTCGCCGTGCCGCTGGCCAGCAGCGTCAGGTCGCAGGCCGCCAGGGCCGTGTGGGACTGGCCGTCGACGAGCTGGATGTCGGCGCCCTGGATCAGCGGCTCGACCAGGCCGCGCAGGCCCGGCACGACGGGCATGACGAAGCGCCGGCCGGGCCGGGCCAGCAGCCTGGCGGCGCCGATCAGGGCCGGCGCGATGTACTTGATCTCGCTCTTGCGGCTGCCCGGCAGCAGCGCGATGACGGTGTCGCCCTCCGGCAGCTTCAGTGCCTCGCGGGCCGCCACGCGCGGTGCCTCCATCGGAATGGCATCCGCCAGCGGGTGACCGACGTAGGTGGCGCCGATGCCGGCCTTGTGCAGGATCTCGGGCTCGAAGGGGAAGAGGCAGAGCACATGGTCGGCCGCCGCCTTGATCTTCCCGACACGCTCGGGCCGCCAGGCCCAGATGGAGGGGCAGACGAAGTGGACGGTCTTGATGCCCGCCTCGCGCAGCCGCGTCTCCAGGCCGAAGTTGAAGTCGGGCGCGTCGACGCCGATGAAGACGTCGGGCCGGTTCGAGATGAGGCGCGTGCCGAGCTGCTTGCGGATGGACAGCAGCTCGCGGATGTTCATCAACGCGTCGACGTAGCCGAAGATGGACAGCTTGCTGTGCGGCCACCAGGTCTCGAAGCCCTGAGCGATCATCTTGGGGCCGCCGATGCCTTGCGAAGTCAGCTGCGGCCAGCGCGCGCGCAGGCCCTGCAGCAGCAGGCCGGCCAGCAGGTCACCACTGGCCTCGCCGGCCACCATGCCGAGGCGGGGCGCGGTTTGCATGTCGATCAGCGCACGATGCCGCGCGTCGAAGCGGCGAGGAAAGTGAGCATGTTGTCGACGTCGGCGTCGGCCGCGCCGCCTTCCGTGCCCTTCAGCGCTTCGATGGTCGCCCTGGCCTCGTCCAGCGTGTGGCCGCTGCGGTAGAGCAGCTTGTAGATCTGGCGGATGACGCCAATGCGCTCGGCGCTGAAATCGCGGCGCTTCAGCCCGACGACGTTGACGGCACGGGCCGCCAGCGGGTTGCCGTCCACCGTCATGAAGGGCGGCACGTCCTGGGACACATGGGCCTGGAAGCCGATCATGGCGTGGTCGCCGATGCGCATGCGCTGCAGGATGCCGGTCAGGCCGCCGATGGTGACGTGGTCGCCCACGGTCACGTGACCGGCGAAGGTCACGCCGTTGGCCAGCACGTTGTGGTTGCCGATGAGGACATCATGGGCCAGATGGCAATAGGCCATGATCCAGTTGTCGTCGCCCACCTTCGTCTCGCCGCGGTCCTGGACCGTGCCGATGTTCAGCGTGCAGAACTCGCGCACCGTGTTGCGGTCGCCGATGACCAGGGTCGTCGGCTCGCCGGCGTACTTCTTGTCCTGGTTGGCCGCACCGATGGAGCTGAACTGGAAGAAGCTGTTGTCTCGGCCGATGGTGGTGTGGCCTTCGATGACGACATGCGGCCCGACCTTCGTGCCCGCCGCGATCTTCACGTGCGGGCCGATCAGCGAGTAGGCGCCGACCGTGACCGACGAGTCCAGCTCGGCGGCAGGGTCAATCAACGCGGTGGGATGAATCAAAGACATGCCAGCTCCAGAGAAGCACGCGCAGGGCGCGTGCTCGACTCCTCCAGCAGCACCCGTGGAACTGGCTTGGCCAGGCCACTGGTTGCGCCCCCTTGAGGGGGAGCGCCGGAGGCGCTACGGGGGTGGGTCATGCCTCGATGCGGCGCATCGTGCACATCAGCTCTGCTTCGGCGGCGACCTGCTCGCCCACCAGAGCCCGTGCGTTGAACTTGTAGATGCCCGCCTTGGCACGGCCCAGCGTCACTTCCAGGATCAGCTGGTCACCCGGCTCGACCGGACGCTTGAAGCGCGCACCATCGATGCCCGCGAAGTAGACGACCGACTTCTCGTCCAGCACGATGCCGACGCTCTCGATGGCCAGCAGCGTGGCGGCCTGGGCCAGGGCTTCGAGCACCAGCACGCCGGGCATGACCGGGCGGTGCGGGAAGTGGCCGAGGAAGAAGGGCTCGTTGATGGAGACGTTCTTGATGGCGCGGATGCGCTCGCCCTTGATGAGCTCCACGACGCGATCCACCAGCAGGATGGGATAGCGATGCGGCAGGCGCCGCAGGATTTCGTGGATGTCCATCGTCGTGGCGACAGGGGTCGGGGTCGTCGTTTCGTCGTTCATTTCTTCTCCAGCGCGCGCACGCGTTCGCGCAGGGTGCTGAGCTGTCGCAGCGTGGCCGCGTTCTTCTGCCAGCTCGAATTCTCTTCGAAGGGATAGGGGCCGCTGTAGACGCCCGGTTCGCTGATGCTGCGGGTCACGGTGGTGGCGGCCGAGATGTGCACGCCGTCCACGATCACCAGGTGGCCGATGATGTTGGCGGCACCACCGATGGTGCAGTTCGCACCGATTTTCGTCGAGCCGGCGACGGCCGCACAGCCGGCCATGGCCGTGTTGCGGCCGATGTGCACGTTGTGGGCGATCTGGATCTGGTTGTCGAGCTTGACACCGTCTTCGATGACGGTGTCGGCCAGGGCCCCGCGGTCGATGCAGGTGTTGGCGCCAATCTCGACGTCGTCGCCGATCGTGACATTGCCCAGTTGCTCGATCTTCACATAGCCCTGCTTGGACGGCGCAAAGCCGAAGCCGTCGGCCCCGATGACGGCGCCACTGTGCACCAGGCCATGGGCGCCGATGCGGCAGCCATAGCCGAGCACCACGCGCGGCGCCAGTCGCGTATGCGCCCCGACGATGGCGTCACGTTCGATGACGCTGTGGGCGCCGATGCGAGCATGGTCGCCAATGACGGCACCGGCCTCGATGACGGCGAGCGGGCCGATCTCGACGCTCTGGCCCAGCTTCGCGTCCGGCGACACGATGGCGCTCGCGTGGATGCCGGCCCGGGGCGATGGGCGCGTGCGCGCTGCCCACCACTGCGTCAGGCGCGCGAAGTAGAGATAGGGGTCGGGCGTGACGATGGCCGCACCGCGCGCGGCGGCCGCTTCGGCCATCGAAGGCGACACGATGACACAGGCCGCCGCTGTCGTGGCGAGCTGGGCCTGGTAGCGCGGATTGGCGAGGAAGCTGATGCTCTGCGCGTCAGCCTCGTCCAGCGGCGCGATGCGGGCGATGCGAATCTCGGACCCACCAAGCAAATCGCCGCCCAAGGCGGCGATCAGGTCGGAGAGCGCGACGTCTGTCGGGCTCATGACGACACGCGGCTTACTTCTGCGCGTTCAGCGCGTCGATCACCTTCTTGGTGATGTCCACGCGGGCGCTGAAGTGGATGGCGTCCTGCAGGATCAGGTCGTACTTCTCGGCTTCAAAGATCTGCTTGATGACGCGGTTGGCCTTCTCGACCACGGCGGACAGCTCTTCGTTCTTGCGTTGGTTCAGGTCTTCCTGCCATTCGCGGCGCTTGCGCTGCAGATCACGCTCCTGCTCGACGACGTCGCGCTGGCGGCGGTTGCGCTCGGCTTCGGACAGCGTCGGGGCGTCCTTTTCCAGCTTTTCGGCGGCACTGCGCAGCTTGGTTTCCAGATCGCGCAGATCCTTCTCGCGCTTGCCGAACTCGGTCTCCAGCTTGATCTGGGCGGCCTTGGCCAGATTGGCCTCGCGCAGCACGCGCTCGCTGTTGACGTAGCCGATCTTCAGTTCCTGGGCTTGCACCACCGTGGTGGCCATCATCATCGACGCGGCCAGGGCCATCGATTGCAAGAGCTTGCTCATCATCAGAATGCAGTCCCGATCTGGAATTGGAATTTTTCGATTCTATCCGTCCGCGCCTTGCGGATCGGTTTGCCATAGCTCAGGCGCAGCGGGCCCATGGGCGAGATCCAGGACAGGCCGATACCGGCCGACATGCGCAGCATGTCGCGCCCCTCGTTCTTGTTGGCGTCGGTCAGCGTGTTCCAGTTCAGCTTGGCGTCGGGACCCCAGACACCGCCGAGGTCGGCGAAGCCGAAGATGCGGAAGCTCTTGTCGTTGCCGCTGCCCGGCACCGGCAGGTAGAGCTCGGCGTTGGTGTTGAAGCGGCGGTTGCCGCCGATGTAGGAGCCGGTCGGGTCGACGGGGCCCAGCGAGCCGGCCTCGAAGACGCGCACCGAGCCCAGGCCGCCGCCGTAGAAGTTCTTGAAGATGGGATAGGGCTTGCCGCCCAGGCCCACACCCCAGCCAAGTTCGCTGTTGATGCCCAGCGTGATCTTGTTGGTGACCTCGAAGTACTGCTGGTACTGCAGGTTGATGCGCGCGAACTGCGCATCGCCGATCGCGCTGGTCTCCACGTTGACGCGCTGGTACTTGCCCTTCAGCGGCGAGATGACGCTGTCGCGGCTGTCACGCTGCCAGCCGATGGTGAAGGGGATGGAGTTGCTGCGCTGGCCGAACTGGTTGACGAACAGCAGATAGCTGTTGGGCAGGCCCTTGGACGTCGTGATGTCGGTCTGCTCGTAGCCGATGCCGAAGAAGACGGTGTCGATTTCCGAGAACGGCACACCGAAGCGCAGCGCGCCGCCCTTGGTGACGTACTGGTACTCCTCGCCCAGGGTGTTGATGGGGCGGGTGGTGCGGTAGAAGACGTCGACCGCGCGGGACACGCCGTCCACCGTGAAGTACGGGTCGACCGTGCTGACCTGCAGCTGGCGGCCGGTGCGGGCCGTGGCGACGTCGATACCCAGGTAGTTGCCGGAGCCGAAGACGTTGTCCTGGCGGATGGAGCCGGTGAAGGACAGCTTGGTCTGGCTGGAGTAGCCGGCGCCGACGGTGATGGCGCCGGTGGGGCGCTCGACGACGGTCAGCAGCACATCGACCTGGTCCTGGGCGCCCGGCACCTCCTGGGTGTCGATGGTGACTTCCTTGTCCTTGAAGTAGCCCAGGCGCTCGACGCGGTCGCGCGAGTTCTTGATCTTCTGGCCGTCGTACCAGGCCGCCTCGAACTGGCGGAATTCGCGGCGGATGACCTCATCGCGGGTGCGCGAGTTGCCGGAAATGATGACCTTGCGCACGTAGACGCGGCGCTGCGGCTCGGCGACGAAGGTGACGACGACCTGGCCGGTCGTGCGATCGATGTCGGGCTTGCTGTCGACGCGGGCGAAGGCGTAGCCGTAGGTGCCGAACAGGTCGCTGAAGGCGCGCACCGTGTTGGCCACCTGCTCGCCCTGGTAGGCCTCGCCCGGCTTCAGGAAGACGAGGTGCTTGAAGTCTTCCTCGCGGCCCAGGAAATCGCCCTCGAGCTTGACGCCGGTGACGGTGTAGGGCTGGCCTTCGCTGACCGTGATGGCGATGCTGATGCTCTGCTTGTCCGGGGAGATGGTCACCTGCGTGGAGGTGACGGCGAACTCCAGATAGCCGCGGTTCAGGTAGTAGCTGCGGATGGTTTCCAGGTCCGCATTCAGCTTGGCGCGCGAGTAGCGGTCGGTCTTGGTGTACCAGGTCAGCCAGCCGGTGGTCGTCTGCTCCAGCAGGCCCAGCAGCGTGCTCTCGGAGAAGACCTTGGAGCCCAGGATGCGGATCTCGGCGATCTTGGCTGGCTCACCCTCGGTCACGGTGAAGCTGACGTTGACGCGGTTGCGCTCGATGGGCGTGATCGTCGTCGTGACCTCGGCGCCGTAGAGGCTGCGCGTGAGGTACTGGCGCTTGAGTTCCTGCTCGGCGCGGTCGGCCAGGGCCTTGTCGAAGGGCTTGCCTTCGCCGATGCCGACGTCCTTCAGCGATTTGGTCAGGGCTTCGGTGTCGAACTCCTTCAGGCCGACGAAGTTGACGTTGGCGATGATGGGGCGCTCGTCGATGATGACGACGACGGCATTGCCCTCGATGCTGATGCGCACGTCCTTGAACAGGCCGGTGGCAAACAGGGCGCGCAGGGCGGCGGCGCCTTTTTCATCGTTGTAGGTGTCGCCGATGCGAAAGGGCAGCGAGGCGAACACGGTGCCCGGGTCGGTGCGCTGCAAGCCCTCGACGCGGATGTCCTTCAGAACGAAGGGGTCGACCGCCCAGGCTGCACCGGCCTGGAACATCCCCGTGACAGCCAGAGCCAGCAAGCCGAGGCGGAAGGGGCGACGCTTCGCTCCCGAACTGAAAGAAAAGGACATGGGAACCGGGAGTTTCAGTGTCAATGCCAGCCCGTCAGGCGGGAGGCAATGTCGTTGGTAAAGGCCAAGGCCATCATCAGCACCAGGATCAGCGCACCAGCGCGCTGCAGTTGCCGTTGCCACCATTCGGAGACGGGGCGGCCGCTCAGACCCTCGAAAAGATGATACATGAGGTGCCCTCCATCGAGCATTGGCAGCGGCAGCAGGTTCAACACAGCCAGACCCAGGGAGATCCGGGCCAGGAATTCGAGATAGGGCACAAGCCCGGCGCGCGCGGATTGTCCAGCGGCATCGGCGATCGCCAAGGGTCCGCCAAGGTTCTTTACCGAAGCCTGCCCCACCAGCATGCGGCCCAGCAGGCGCACCGTCGTGGTGGCGAGGTCCCAGCTCTGCTCGAAGCCGCGGGACACGCCCTCCAGCACGCCGTAGCGCACGAAGACGCGCTCGGGTGGGGAGCCGGGCAGGATGTCGAGACGGGCGACACGCTGGCCGCCGTCGTCGATGAGGCGAGGCGTCGGGGTCAGCTCGACGGTCTGGCCGGCGCGCTCGACGCGCCAGACCATGGCGCGCGGCTGGTCGCCGTCACGGGCACGGCGAATGGCGTCGCGCAGATAGCCGGCGTCCGGCACAGGCTGGCCGTCGATGGACAGCACGCGGTCACCCACCTCCAGGCCTGCCGCCGCTCCGGCACCACCGGCCGTCACCTTGGCGATGAGCGGCTCCATCAGCGGTGTCAGGCCGATGTCGTACTTGAGCCTGTCGTCCGTCGGCGCCCGGCCCGCCAGCCCTTCGATCTCCAGGCGCACGCTGCGGACCCCGTGGCCCTGTGGCCCGGTGACCGACAGATGCAGCCCCTCGCCCAGGGCCTGGGCGCGAGCAACGGCGGACATCAGATCCGCCAGGGAGTCGATGTCTTGCCACTGCTGACCGTCGCGCGACGTGGCGCGCACCGAGTCGCCGGCGTGCAGGCCGGCGCGCTCGGCCAGGGAAGCGGCCGATGGCGTGCCGAGAACGGCTTTGGGCACTTCGCTGCCGATCCAGGCCACCACGGCGAACAGCAGCACGGCCAGCAACCAGTTCGCCGCAGGGCCGGCGGCGACGATGGCAGCGCGCTGGCGCAGCGGACGCTGGTTGAAGGCCTGCTGGCGCTCCTGTGGCGCGACCGGGCCGTCACGCTCGTCGAGCATGCGCACATAGCCCCCCAAGGGCAGCACCGACAGCGTGAATTCGGTGCCCTCGCGGTTGACGCGGCGCCACAGCACGCGGCCGAAGCCCACCGAGAACCGCAGCACCTTGACGCCGCAGGCCCGCGCCACCCGGTAGTGGCCCCACTCATGGAAGGCGATCAGCACCGCGATCGCGAGCAGGAAGGGCGGCAGGTCGGCGAGGGTCATACCAGGCTCAGGGCATGAACGCGGGTGCGGGCGTCCAGTTCCAGCAGCGCCTCGATGCTGGCGCAGTCGCCCGGCTGAACGTCGGCCAGGCATTGCGAATTGACGGCATGGATGCGGTCGAAGCGCAGCCGGCCGTTCAGGAAGGCGTCCACGGCCACTTCATTGGCCGCATTCAGCACGGTGGTGCTGCCTTCGGGTGCGCGCAAAGCCTGCCAGGACAGATGCAGGCCGGGGAAGCGCACCGCGTCGGCCTCCTCGAACGTGAGGCTGGGCGTGGTCAGCAGATCCAGGCGGCTGGCGCCGGAGGCGATGCGCTCGGGGAAGGACAGGCCATAGGCGATGGGCACGCGCATGTCGGGCGTGCCGAGCTGGGCCAGCACCGACTGGTCGCGGCAGACCACCATCGAGTGAATGATGCTCTGCGGGTGGATGATGACCTTGATCTGGTCCGGCGTGAGATTGAACAGCCAGCGCGCCTCGATGACCTCGAGGGCCTTGTTCATCATCGTCGCCGAGTCGACCGAGATCTTGCGGCCCATGACCCAGTTGGGGTGGGCGCAGGCCTGGTCGGGCGTGACGTCGGCCAGCGTGGCCGGGTCGCGGCTGCGGAAGGGGCCGCCGGAGGCCGTCAGCACGATGTGGTCGATGCGCTCGTGCCAGGCGCTGCGGTCTTCCGGCAGGCACTGAAAGATGGCTGAGTGTTCGCTGTCGATGGGCAGCAGCGTGGCGCCGCCCTCCTCCACCGCCTGCATGAACAGGGCGCCACCGACGACGATGGCCTCCTTGTTGGCCAGCAGCAGGCGCTTGCCGGCGCGCGCGGCCGCGATGGCCGGCGCCAGGCCCGCGGCGCCGACGATGGCCGCCATGACGGTATCGACGTCCGGATGCGCGGCAATCTCGGCCAGGGCACCGGCGCCGTCCAGCACCTCGGTCGCACTCCCCGCCTCGCGCAGCAACGCGCGCAGCCGCGCAGCGGCCTCGCGCTCGGGCATGACGGCAAAGCGCGGCTTGCAGGCCAGGCATTGCTGTAGCAGTTCGTCCACGCGAATCATCGCGCTCAATGCCACGACTTCATACCGCTCTGGATGGCGCCCGATGACGTCCAGCGTGTTGACACCGATGGAGCCGGTCGAACCGAGGACGCAGACGCGTTGGCGATTCATGTCAGAGGCTGATCAGTGCCAGGGCCAGCGGGAAGACCGGCAGCAGCGCATCGATGCGGTCCAGCACGCCACCATGGCCGGGCAGCAGATTGCTGCTGTCCTTGGCACCGACGGCACGCTTGACGAGGGATTCGAACAGATCGCCGACCACGCTCATCGCGCTCAGGAAAACCAGGGCCAGCAGCGACACCCAACCGTGGCGCTGCACCAGCAGGGTGTAGAGGCTGGGCGAGTCGACGGCCAACTTCACGTCGATGACGTGGACCCAAAAGAAGCCCAGCAGGATGACGCCGGCAAGACCGCCCCAGACGCCTTCCCAGCTCTTGCCGGGGCTGATGGCCGGCGCCAGCTTGCGCTTGCCAAAGGCACGGCCACAGAAATAGGCCGCGATGTCGGCCATCCACACCAGGCAGAACACCGACAGGATGAAGTTGATGCCGTGCACCTTGGCTTGCACGATGGCCAGCCAGGCGCCCCAGAGCAGCAGAGCACCCAGGGCCAGGCGAACGCCGCGGGCGATGCGCGGCCAGCCGGTGGGGCCGGCGCGCAGCGCGAAGGCGCCGCCCAGCACCCAGACCAGACTGGCCAGGGACCAGACCCAGGCCGGCGGCGCATTCAGGCCGCCGATCAGCAGCGTCCAGACACAGGCCAGGGCCAGGGCCACACCGCCGGCGATGGCACCGGTGCCGGGCAGGCCGTTGAGCCTGACCCATTCCCAACCCGCCGCGCCGATCATGACGACGGTGACCCAGGCAAACGGCCAGGGCGAGGCCTGGAAGAGCACTGGCAGCAGGATGGCCAGCAGCACGACGGCGGTGATGACACGGGTCTTCAGCATGGCCTTCTCTTGTTTCGATCAGGCCGCGGCGGGCGCTTCCTTGACGCCGCCGAAGCGGCGATCGCGCTCGTGGAAGGCGGCAATGGCCGCATCCAGTTCACGCTCGCCGAACTCGGGCCACAGGCAGTCCGAGAACACGAATTCGGTGTACGCCGCCTGCCAGAGCAGGAAGTTGCTGATGCGCACCTCGCCGCCGGTGCGGATGAAGAGATCGGGGTCCGGCGCATAGCTCATCGCCATGAACTCCGACAGCTTGGCCTCGGTCATCTCCTCGGGCTTGACGCCGGCCTCGATGGCCTTCCTGCAGGCCTGCACGATGTCCCAGCGGCCGCCATAGTTGAAGGCGACGTTCAGGGTCAGCTTGGTGTTGTGCAGGGTGCTGCCTTCGGCCTCGTTCCAGGCGTTGCGCAGCTTGTCGGACACCGCATCGCGGTCGCCGACGATGCGGATGCGCACGCCCATGGCGCCCATCTTGGCGAGGTAGCGGCTGACGGCGGCCAGCACCAGGCCCATCAGGCCCGACACCTCGTCGCTGGGACGCTTCCAGTTCTCGCTGGAGAAGGCGAAGACGGTCAGGTACTCGATGTCGCGATCGATGCAGGCCTGGACGACCTTGACGAGGCTGTCCACACCCGCCTTGTGGCCGAAGAAGCGCGGCAGGAAGCGCTTCTTGGCCCAGCGGCCGTTGCCATCCATGACGATGGCGACATGGCGCGGCGGCGCCAGCTGATCCTGGGTCACGGCAGCGGACTTGTTCAAGACCGCGCTCAAACCGCCAGGATCTCGGCTTCCTTGCCCGAGATCAGCTTGTCGATCTCGTTGATCACCCGGTCGGTGAGCTTTTGCAGGTCGTCGAGGCTGCGGCGCTCGTCGTCCTCACCGATTTCCTTGTCCTTCAGCAGCTTCTTGGCCTGCTCGTTGCCGTCGCGGCGCAGATTGCGCACGGCCACCTTGGCGTCTTCGCCGACGTTGCGCACGACCTTGGTCAGGTCCTTGCGACGCTCTTCGGTCAGCGGCGGCATCGGCACGCGGATCAGGTCGCCCTGGCTGGCCGGATTCAGGCCCAGATCGCTTTCGCGGATGGCCTTCTCGATCTTGGCGCCCATGCCCTTTTCCCAGGGCTGCACGGAGATGGTGCGGGCATCCAGCAGCGTCACATTGGCCACCTGCGAGATCGGCACCAGGGAACCGTAGTAGTCGACATTGACCTGATCCAGGATGCCGGGGTGGGCACGGCCCGTGCGGATCTTGTGCAGTTCGTTCTTCAGGGCTTCCACCGACTTGGCCATCTTGGCCTCGGCGTTCTTCTTGATGTCAGCAGTGCTCATGATCTGTCTCTCTCTCGTTCGCTCACACGTGGACCAGCGTGCCCTCGTCTTCGCCCTGCACAACGCGCTTGAGGGCGCCGGGCTTGAAGATGCTGAAGACCTTGATCGGCAGCTTCTGGTCGCGGCACAGCGCGAAGGCGGCGCCGTCCATGACCTGCAGGTTGCGCGTGATCGCTTCGTCGAAGGTGATGCGCGAATAGCGCGTCGCGTCGGGATTCTTCTTGGGGTCGGCGGAGTAGACGCCGTCGACCTTGGTGGCCTTCAGCACGATCTCGGCGCCAATCTCGGCACCGCGCAGGGCCGCAGCCGTGTCGGTCGTGAAGAAGGGGTTGCCGGTACCGGCGGCGAAGACGACGACCTTGCCCTCTTCGAGGTATTGCAGGGCCTTGGGACGCACATAGGGCTCGACGACCTGCTCGATGGCGATGGCCGACATCACGCGGGCAACCATGCCCTCCTGGCGCATGGTGTCGGCCAGGGCCAGCGAATTCATGACGGTGGCCAGCATGCCCATGTAGTCGGCGGTGGCGCGGTCCATGCCGACCGAGCCGCCGGCGACGCCGCGGAAGATGTTGCCGCCGCCGATGACGACGGCCACCTCGATGCCCATCTGCGTCACTTCACGGATTTCCTGCACCATGCGCACGATGGTCGCGCGGTTGATGCCGTAGGCGTCGTCGCCCATCAGGGCTTCGCCGGAGAGTTTGAGCAGGATGCGCTTGTACGCGGGCATGGTGTCCTCAGTAGTGGGGGCCTATGGTGGGCCGCAAGTTTAAAGGGCGCCAACTTGGCGCCCTTTCATTTCGCAAGAGTCTTTACTGACCCTTGGCAGCTGCCACCTGGGCAGCCACTTCAGCCGCGAAGTCGTCGACCTTCTTCTCGATGCCTTCGCCGACGACGTAGAGCGTGAAGCCCTTGACCGTCGTGTTGGCAGCCTTCAGGTGGGCGCCCACGGTCTGCTTGCCGTCGGCGGCCTTCACGAAGACCTGGTCCAGCAGGGAGACTTCCTTCAGGAACTTCTGCACCGAGCCTTCGACCATCTTGGCGACGATGTCGGCCGGCTTGCCGGATTCGGCAGCCTTCTCGGTGGCGATCTTGCGCTCCTTCTCGACCAGCTCGGCCGAGACGTCGGCGCCCGACAGGGCGGCCGGCTTCATGGCGGCGATGTGCATGGCCACGTCCTTGGCGGCGACGTCGTCACCTTCGAACTCGACGACCACGCCGATGCGGGTGCCGTGCAGGTAGGTGGCCAGCTTGCTGCCGGTGTAGCGCTGGAAGCGGCGGATCGTCATGTTCTCGCCGATCTTGCCGATCAGGCCCTTGCGCACGTCTTCCACCGTCGGGCCGAAGCCTTCCTGCGACAGGGGCAGGGCCGACAGGGCGGCGACGTCAGCGGGGGCAGCTTCAGCCACCAGGCCGGCCAGGGCGCTCACGAAAGCCAGGAAGGCATCGTTCTTCGAGACGAAGTCGGTCTCGCAGTTGACTTCGATCAGGGCGCCATTGCCGTTCACGACGGCAGCCGACACCACGCCTTCAGCGGTGATGCGCGAGGCGGCCTTGCCGGCCTTGTTGCCCAGCTTGACGCGCAGGATCTCTTCAGCGCGGGACAGGTCGCCCTCGGCTTCGGTCAGCGCCTTCTTGCACTCCATCATCGGGGCGTCGGTGCGGGCACGCAGTTCGCCCACCATGCTTGCAGTGATTGCAGCCATTTCTATCTCCAGATTTCGGTTGGCAAAAGGGGCCTCGCGGCCCCTTTCAGATGCAGGGTCGAGAAGGCTCAGGCCTCTTCGGAAACCTCGACGAACTCATCACCGGCGGGGGCAACCGCAGCCAGCACGTCGTTCGTGGCATTGGCCTTGCCTTCCAGCACGGCGTCGGCGACGGCGCGGGCATACAAGGCGACAGCCTTGGCGGAGTCGTCGTTGCCGGGGATGACGTAGTCGATGCCTTCGGGCGAGTGGTTGGTGTCAACCACGCCGATGACGGGAATGCCCAGCTTCTTGGCTTCGGCCACGGCAATCTTGTGATAGCCGACGTCGATGACGAAGATGGCGTCCGGCAGGGCGGTCATGTCCTGGATGCCGCCGATGTTCTTTTCCAGCTTGGCGATGTCGCGCTGGAACAGCAGGGCTTCCTTCTTGATCGCGGGCTGGGTGCCAGCCTCGACCTGGGCCTGCATGTCCTTCAGGTTCTTGAGGGAGGTCTTGACCGTCTTGAAGTTGGTCATCATGCCGCCCAGCCAACGCGAGTCGACGTAGGGCATGCCGGCGCGCTGGGCTTCGGCGGCGATGAACTCACGGGCCTGGCGCTTCGTGCCGATCATCAGGATCGTGCCGCGCTTGGCAGCCAGCGAGCGCACGAACTTCATCGCATCGTTGAACGCGGGCAGCGTCTTCTCGAGGTTGATGATGTGGATCTTGTTGCGATGGCCGTAGATATACGGGGCCATCTTGGGATTCCAGAAGCGGGTTTGGTGGCCGAAATGGACGCCGGCTTCCAGCATCTCGCGCATCGTGACAGACATGGGTCTTACTCCGAAGGTTGTGTCTAAAATCCGGCCCGAATTGCGTCGCAGCGCCTTGAAACGAATGTTTCGAGACCGCCGCAAGCCGCAACACCTTAGTGAGGCCGGTTTGCGATTTGTTGCGATGAATGGCCGCCAACACCCGTTGGCCGCTGCACCCCTCACAACCGTTTTGCTGGTGAAAAGCAGCTTCTAGAGCCACCCCCTCCGGCAAAACCCGCAGAGTATACACAACTTCATGGCCATCCTCAGCCGACGCCGCGCCCCAGCGGTCGCCAGCGCGCCCTTCCCGACTGCCACCAGGGTGCCCGCGTGACACGTCGCGTCGCGGTGGTGGGCGCCGGCCTCGCGGGCGTCACGACGGCCTATGAACTGGCCGCCCTGGGTTTGCAGGTCCAGGTCTTTGAGCGTGGCGGCAGCGTGGCCGAGCAGGCCAGCTTTGCCAGCAGCGCCCTGCTTTCTCCCTTCGTACCGGACCTGGCCGACGCCAGCGCCCCGGCGCCGCTCGGCTTCAGGTTTCGCCGTTGGCGCGCCGGCCGAAAGGGGGGTGATGCCGCCAGCCAGCTGGCCGCGCTGAGCCTGCTCAGCCTCGCGCGCACGACCGACCTGCGCCGCGAACTGGGGCTGGACGATGAACCCAGCCAGGGCCTGCTCGTCGCGCTGACCGACGCCAAGCGTGTGGCCGCCGCCGAGGCGCGACTGGAGGGATGGAAAGCCCTGGGCCTGCAGGTCGAACTCATCGAAGGCGGCGAGGCCCGACTGCGCGAACCAGGCCTGAACCCCGACGCCCCGCTGGCGGCGGCTCTGGCCCTGCCGCGCGGCGGCACCGGCAACGCCCGGCTCTTCGCCCAGCAACTGCGCTTGCAGGCCCAGCGCCGGGGGGCGAGCTTTCGCTTCCACACCACCGTGCGGGCCGTCGCCACCGACGGCGCCGGCCTGGCCCTGCGCTACGAGTACACACCACCGGTGGAAGCCCCCACGCGCGGCAGCGAACGCGAGGCCGGCGACACCCTGCCCCAAGCGCTCGGCCCACAGGAGGAACGCTTCGACGCCGTCGTGCTGTGCAACGGCCTGGACGCTCCGGCCCTGCTCGGCCAGCGCCTGCCGCTGTCGGCCCAGCACGAGGCCTCCGTCACGGCCCCGCTGCGCCTGCTGGAAGCCCATCCCGACCTCGGCCCCAAGGCGGGCTGGGTCGATCCCTCTCGCGGCCTCACCGTGACTCTCACGGGCCAGCGCGTGCGTGTGACCGGTGGCTTGACCGTTACCGACGCCCGCGCCAAGGTCGCACCCGACTTCGAGACCCTTCACCGCGGCCTGCAGCACTGGTTCCCTGGCTCGGTCCTGCACCAGCAGGTCCAGCAAGGCCAGAGCCGCCGCGCTCTCAGCGCCGACGGCTTGCCGCTGCTGGGTGTGAGCGGTCGTGCCGGCGTATGGCTCAACCTGTCGACCGGCGGCCAGGGCTGGGGCCTGGCCTGCGGCAGCGCCCAGGTGCTGGCGCAGCAGATCGCAGGGCAGACGCCGGCGCTGGACATCACCGCCCTCAGCCCGCAAAGACTCGCCTAAGCTCGTGGGCATGCACGCGCTGCTGCCCACCACCGCCACCCTGCCCCTGTTCGATGTCGCCGCCAGCCGGCGCATCGAGGCGCACGCCCTCTTCCACTCGCCCGACCTGATGGAACGCGCCGGCTTGGCCGTGGCCAAGCTGGCAATGGCGCTGCGCGAAGGTTCGGGACCGGTCTGGATCGCCTGCGGTCCGGGCAACAACGGCGGCGATGGGCTGGTCGCCGCGCGACGCCTGGCCGAGCGCGGCGTGCCAGTTCATGTGAGCCACGAGGCGCCGGCCAACCCCTCCCTGGTCATCGACGCCCTGCTGGGCCTGGGCCTGAACCGCGCGCCCTCGACCGAGATACGGGTCACCATGGCCGCAATGGCCGCCTGCGGCGCACCCGTGCTGGCCATCGACCTGCCCAGCGGTCTGCTCGCCGACACGGGCCAAGCCGCTGGCGGCCACGCAGTGCGCGCCGACCACACCCTCACGCTGCTGACCCTCAAGCCTGGACTCTTCACCGGCGAAGGCCGTGCGCACTGCGGACGCATCTGGTTCGATGATCTGGACGCCACACCCGACGAGGCACCGACGGCCGACTTGCTCGGCCCCGCGTCAACTCCGACACGCAATCCGACCAGCCACAAGGGCAGCCACGGCCAGGTCCTGGTCGTCGGCGGCGCGGCGGGCATGCAGGGGGCGGCGCGTCTCGCGGCTCGCGCGGCCCTGGCCTGCGGCGCAGGCCGTGTCTATCTCGACCTGCTGGGCCAGCCCGCAGGCGAGCCCGCCGACCCGGGCCGGCCCGAGCTGATGCGAGGCCAGCTGCAGGACCTGCCGCAGGCCGTCGGGGTCATCGGCTGCGGCGCCGGCCCGGCCATCGCTGCAGCCCTGCCCGAGTTGCTGCGGCAATTGCCGCGCCTCGTCATCGACGCCGACGCGCTGAATGCGATTGCCGCCGACGCAGCGCTGCAGCAGTTGCTGAAAGCCCGGCCCGCGGGCTCGACCCTGCTGACGCCCCACCCGCTCGAGGCCGCACGCCTGCTGGAAAGGGACACGGCCAGCCTTCAAGCCGATCGCCTGGCAGCCGCGCGCGAGCTGGCCACGCGCTTCAATGTCAGCATCGTGCTCAAGGGCTCCGGCAGCATCGTCGCCTCGCCGCGCGAGCGACCCGCCATCTGCGCGAGCGGCGGCCCCGCCCTGGCCACAGCCGGCAGCGGCGATGTGCTGGCCGGCTGGCTGGGCGGCCTCTGGGCCCAGCAGCCGGCGTTCGGCGCCCACGCCATCGCCTGCGCCGGCGTGGACGCGCATGGCCGCGCCGGCGAGGTCGAAGGCGTGCTGCGCGCAGGCGACCTCATCGGCCGCCTGGCCACACCGCGCTGAGCCTCAGCGGCGCTTGCGCGGCGCCGCCTTGGCCGAGGTCTTCTTGGCGGCCTTGCGCGCCGCCTTGACCGGGTGCAGGCCCGCGACAGCGGCCTTGCGGCTCTGCTTCACGTCGCGATCCGCCTGTCGCACCTCCTCCAGCGTCTCGATGGCGGTCTGGGGCGCCCGCTTCTTGGCCGGGGCCTTGCCTGACGGCTTGCCGGACGACTTGGCGGCAGAGCCGCGGCTGGGCGACCGCAGCTCGTCGCTGTCGCGAACCAGGCGGAAGTCGATGCGGCGGCCGTCCAGGTCGACACGGCTGACCTGCACCTGCACGCGCGCGCCGGTGGCATAGCGGATGCCAGTGCGCTCGCCGCGCAGTTCCTGGCGCATGTCGTCGAACTTGAAGTACTCGCCGCCCAGCTCGGTGATGTGGACCAGGCCTTCGACGTAGAGGGCATCCAGCTGCACGAACAAACCGAACGACGTGACTGCGCTGACGGTGCCGGCGAACTCCTCGCCGAGGCGGTCGCGCATGTAGCGGCACTTCAGCCAGGCCTCGACGTCACGGCTGGCTTCATCGGCACGGCGCTCGTTGGCGCTGCAATGCGCACCGACGACCTCCCAGCGCTCGGCCTCGTTGCGCGCGTCCGCCGGATTCGGCGGCGGCGGGCGGCCCGGGCGCTTGGGCGCTTGCGGCACGTTCATCTTGGCCGCATCCAGCGTGTAGCGCTTGCCCGCCAGCAGGCATTTGATGACGCGATGCACCAGCAGGTCGGGATAGCGCCGGATCGGGCTGGTGAAGTGGGTGTAGGCCGGATACGCGAGGCCGAAATGCCCCGAGTTGGTGCCGGTGTAGATGGCCTGCTGCATGGAGCGCAGCAGCATGGTGTGGGTCTGCTGGGCGTCGGGGCGGTTCTTGGTGGCCTCGGCCAGCTGCTGGAACTCGCGCGGCGACGGATCGTCGGAGATGCCGACGGAGATACCCAGGGAGCGCAGATAGTTCTGCAGGGTCTGACGCTTCTCGGGCGTCGGGCCTTCGTGCACGCGATAGAGCGAGGGGTGCTTGGAGCCCTGGATGAAATCCGCCGAGCAGGTGTTGGCGGCCAGCATGGCCTCCTCGATCAGCCGGTGGGCGTCGTTGCGGGTGCGCGGGATGATCTTCTCGATGCGACCGTTGTCATCGCAGACGATCTGGGTCTCGGTGGTCTCGAAATCGATGGCGCCGCGGCGGTGGCGCTCGCCCAGCAGCGCGCGATAGACCTCGTGCAGATGCAGCAGATGCGGCACCAGCTCGCGGCGCTTGGCCGCCTCGGGGCCATGCGTGTTGGCCAGGATGGCCGCCACCTCGGTGTAGGTGAAGCGCGCGTGCGAGCAGATCACCGCCGGGTAGAACTGGTAGGCCGTGACCGTGCCGTCGGTCGACACGAGCATGTCGCAGACCATGCTGAGCCGGTCTTCATACGGGTTCAGCGAGCACAGGCCGTTGGACAGCTTCTCCGGCAGCATCGGGATGACACGGCGCGGGAAGTAGACGGAGGTGGCGCGCTCGTAGGCGTCGGCGTCCAGCGGTTCGCCGGGCTTCACGTAATGCGACACGTCGGCGATGGCGACCAGCAGGCGCCAGCCCTCGAAGGCCTTCTTGCCGCGCCCCTGCTTGAAGGGCTCGCAATACACCGCATCGTCGAAGTCACGCGCGTCCTCGCCGTCGATGGTGACGAGCGGCACGTCGCGCAGGTCGATGCGGTTCTTCAGGTCGACAGCGCGCAGCTTCTCTGGCAGCTTGGCGCTCTGCGCCAGCGTGTCGGGGCTGAAGCGGTGCGGCACGTCGTACTTGCGCACCGCGATCTCGATCTCCATGCCGGGGTCGTCGATTTCCCCCAACACTTCAACCACACGGCCAACCGGCTGCGAATACAGCGACGGCGGCTCGGTCAGCTCGACGGCGACGACCTGGCCGGCCGTTGCGTTGGCGATGCCATTCTTGGGGATGAGGATGTCCTGGCCCATGCGCCGGTCTTCGGGCGCGACCAGCCAGATGCCGGACTCGAGCAGCAGCCGGCCGATCAGCGGGCGCTTCTTGCGCTCGAGGATCTCGAGCACCTTGCCTTCGGGGCGGCCGCGCTTGTCGAAGCGCACGACGCGCACACGCAGGCGGTCGCCATGCATGACGGCGTGGGTTTCCTGCGAGGACAGGTAAATGTCCGAGGAGCCGTCGTCGGGGATCAGGAAGCCATGGCCATCGCGATGGCCTTGCAGCGTGCCCTCGACCTCGCCGAGCAGGCCCGCGCCGTCGCCCGTAGGCGATGAAGTTGTGTTCTTCAAGTTTTTGATGATATAGTCTCTGTTTTCCTGAAACGGCTCAGGACTTCGCTAGAAGTTTTGAGCACCTTGCCCAGGTGGCGGAATTGGTAGACGCACTAGTTTCAGGTACTAGCGGGTAACTCCGTGGAGGTTCGAGTCCTCTCCTGGGCACCAAAACAAAAGCAAAAGGCCGATGCGAAAGCATCGGCCTTTTGCTTTTGGTGCCCAGGAGAGGACTCGA
>OUNM010016194.1_pt1 | contig 33476 bp, 19 predicted proteins | sample 1769961 | NCBI WGS metagenome assembly OUNM01 (sample SAMEA3914820, study PRJEB12502) | metagenome | biome: forest; material: soil | place: USA | collected 2012-03-12 | depth 0.3 m | reverse complement strand
TAGAAAAGGATTTTGCGGTCAAGACCTGAAAATGTTACCAGGAGTGTGTCCATTTGCCCGCAGGAGCATTTTTAATTCGAATTTATGGCCTCTTTCAGTGCAGTGGGATAACTTTCCCTCTTTTTTGTCGTTTCTTGCACTAAATACCGGGTCATGCAGTTTCAGGCTAATTTTTTTGAACGTCTTACTACCGTCATTTATCCTACTTCGGAAAAAGCTTCCCGCGCAGTTGCCCAAGAAATAGCGGAGTGCATCCGGCAGATGCAAGCCAAGGGAAAACCGTGTGTGTTGGGATTGGCAACAGGCTCTACGCCCAAAGGTGTGTATGCCGAATTGATCAAGATGCACCTACAGGAAGGCCTGAGTTTTGCCAATGTCCATACCTTTAATTTGGATGAGTATTATCCGATAGCTCCTCATGCCCTTCAAAGCTATGTGCGCTTTATGCACGAGTATTTGTTTGACCACATAGACATACAAAAAGAAAACATCCACATCCCGGATGGCACTTTGCCAAAGGAAAGCATTCCTGCTTTTTGCATGGAATACGAGGCAAAAATCGAGGCCCTCGGGGGAATCGATGTCCAGTTGTTGGGCATCGGCCGTACAGGCCACATCGGATTTAATGAGCCAGGGTCCAAACTCACCTCTATCACCAGGCTTGTCACCCTCGACCACTTGACGAAAGTGGATGCTGCCAGCGATTTTTTTGGAGAGGAAAATGTACCGCGCCATGCCATTACCATGGGAGTGGGCTCCATTTTCAAAGCAAAAAAAATAGTCTTGATGGCTTGGGGAGAAGGCAAGGCTTCGATCATACAAAAAACGGTGGAAGGCCCTATTGTGGAAACTGTGCCTGCCACTTTCCTGCAAAACCATCCTCAGGTAGAAGTGATCTTGGACAATGCGGCGTCCGCGGAGCTGACAAGGGTAAAAACTCCTTGGTTGGTAGGAAACATGGAATGGGACAAGACAGCCATAAAAAAGGCCGTCATCTGGCTGTGTGGCCAGGTAAAAAAGCCCATTTTGAAATTGACGGACAGGGATTACAGTGAACATGGGTTGGAAGACCTCCTCACTGCGCACGGGCCTGCCTATTCCATCAATATCCACATTTTCAACCTTCTTCAAGAAACCATTACAGGATGGCCGGGAGGGAAACCTCATGCGGATGATTCCCGTCGTCCCGAACGTGCTGCTCCCTTCCCCAAAAAAGTCCTGATCTTCAGCCCGCATCCCGACGACGACATTATCTCGATGGGAGGTACCTTTATCCGTTTGGTGGATCAGGGCCATCAGGTACATGTAGCGTATCAAACTTCAGGAAATATCGCCGTGTATGACGACGATGTGATCCGCTTTGCAGATTTCGCCAAAGACTTTCACGAATTGGTACATGCTGGTGAAAAAGAAATCACGACCGTGTTCAAAGATGTCGTAAAAGCCTTACGGCATAAAAAACACGGAGAAATCGATACGCCGGAGGTGATGAAAATAAAAGGCCTGATACGGAGAGGAGAAGCGAAATCCACATGTCGTTACGTAGGAATCCCGGATGGGAATGTACATTTTCTGGACATGCCTTTTTACGAAACAGGATTAGTCAAAAAGAATCCGTTGAGTTCTGCTGACGTGGAAATTGTCAAAGAAGTACTGCAAAAAGTAAAGCCGCATCAGGTATTTGCAGCCGGGGATTTGTCGGATCCGCACGGCACGCATCGCGTTTGCCTAAAAGCCATTTTTATAGCCCTGAAAGAATTGGAAACGGAAGCTTGGATGCAAGAATGCCGAATCTGGCTCTACCGCGGAGCTTGGCAAGAATGGGAAATAGACCAAATCGAGATGGCAGTGCCGCTCAGTCCCGATGAGTTATTGCGCAAACGGAAAGGAATTTTTAAGCATCAATCCCAAAAAGATGCCCCCATGTTTCCAGGGGCCGACCCCCGGGAATTTTGGCAGCGGGCGGAAGACCGCAACCGAAAGACGGCGCAACGGTTCAATGAATTGGGGCTGCCGGAATATGAGGCATTTGAAGCCTTTGTCCGTTGGGATGGAAGAATGGAATAGCAAACGATCCATCTGAGAATCCCTGGCGTGCTTTTGCATCATGACGGAAGATCCTTCCTGCTTGCAGTTCCCTTCGTCTAAAGCCATCCGTCCAACGGAAAATATTTCACAAAAAGAGAGCTAAAAGCAGAAAAAAAATACTTTTAGGAAGATAGTGGCATGATTTTTTAAGAAATTATTTTTTTATAAGCAGGGAAGGATAAGATATTGAAAATGAGTGTGCAAAACATTGTTTGTTTCGTTTTGGCATGTCAATATTTTTCTCAAATTTTAGACTTCTCTCTTGACCTCCTTGTTTGTGACATTCACCCTTATATACCTGTACTATGACATTGACCGCAGCTACTAAATCCATCAAAAGGACAGAGTCTTTGGATACGATGGAACTTTACAAAGTATTGACAGAAGTTCGAAACGGTGATTTTTCAGTGCGCATGCCGATGGACCAAATCGGCATCAACGGCAAAATCTGCGATGCGTTGAACGACATTATCGACATGAATGAAAAGATGATGTTAGAGTTCACGAAGGCCGGTAAAATTATCGGGGAAGAAGGAAAATTGACAGAAAGAATCATATTACCGAAAGGAAAAGGGGCATGGCGTAACGGGGTGCAGGCCTTGAATTCCATGATCTCCAACTTGGTAAACCCGACCATCGAGATTGCCCACGTAATCGAATCTGTGGCTCAAGGGAACCTTTCCACGGAGATGCCGCTCAAAATTGGAGGCCATAGCCTCAAAGGGGAATTTTTGCGCATCGCCAAAGATGTGAATTACATGGTAAAGCAGTTGAACTTGTTTTCGATGGAAGTAACCCGCGTAGCCCGGGAAGTAGGGTCGGAAGGAAAGCTGGGAGGCCAAGCCAAAGTAAAAGGAGTCGGTGGGGTATGGAAAGACTTGACCGATTCGGTAAATAACATGGCGGGAAACTTGACCAACCAAGTACGGAACATCGCGGAAGTGACCACGGCGATCGCCCGGGGGAACCTTTCCAAAAAAATCACAGTGGACGTAAAAGGGGAGATGTTGGAGCTGAAAAACACCATCAATACCATGGTGGACCAATTGAACTCCTTCGGCTCGGAAGTAACCCGCGTGGCCTTGGAAGTGGGGACGGAAGGAAGATTGGGAGGCCAGGCGACGGTAAAAGGGGTGGGCGGCGTCTGGAAGGATTTGACCGATTCTGTAAACCAGATGGCTTCCAACTTGACAGGTCAAGTGCGGAACATCGCGGATGTGACCACGGCGGTGGCGAAGGGAGACCTTTCCAAGAAGATCACCGTAGACGTGCGGGGAGAGATGTTGGAGCTGAAAAACACCATCAATACCATGGTGGACCAGTTGAATTCGTTCGGCTCGGAAGTGACCCGTGTGGCGAGGGAAGTGGGGTCGGAAGGGCAATTAGGAGGACAGGCGACAGTAAAAGGTGTCGGTGGAGTTTGGAAAGATTTGACAGACTCCGTAAACCAGATGGCAGGAAACTTAACCAACCAAGTACGGAACATCGCAGGTGTAACCACGGCGGTGGCCAACGGAGACCTTTCCAAGAAAATCACCGTAGACGTGCGGGGAGAGATGTTGGAGCTGAAAAACACCATCAATACCATGGTGGACCAATTGAACTCCTTCGGGTCGGAAGTGACCCGTGTAGCCTTGGAAGTAGGGACGGAAGGAAAATTGGGAGGCCAGGCCACAGTAAAAGGAGTCGGGGGCGTTTGGAAGGACTTGACCGATTCTGTAAACCAGATGGCTTCCAACTTAACGGGCCAAGTGCGGAACATCGCAGGGGTGACCACGGCGGTGGCCAACGGTGACCTTTCCAAGAAAATCACAGTGGACGTACGGGGAGAGATGTTGGAGCTGAAAAACACCATCAATACCATGGTGGACCAGTTGAACTCGTTCGGCTCGGAAGTAACCCGCGTGGCCTTGGAAGTAGGGACGGAAGGAAAATTGGGAGGCCAGGCGACGGTAAAAGGGGTCGGAGGCGTTTGGAAGGACTTGACCGACTCTGTCAACCAGATGGCAGGAAACTTGACCGCCCAAGTGCGGAATATCGCAGGGGTGACCACGGCGGTAGCGAAAGGTGACCTTTCCAAAAAGATCACCGTGGACGCCAAAGGGGAATTGTTGGAATTAAAAAACACCATCAATACTATGGTGGACCAGTTGAACTCCTTTTCTTCGGAAGTAACCCGCGTAGCCCGCGAAGTAGGTTCCGACGGGCAGTTAGGAGGGCAAGCCAACGTGCCAGGGGTCGGTGGTACATGGAAGGACTTGACCGATTCTGTAAACCAGATGGCCTCTAACTTGACCAACCAAGTGCGGAACATCGCGGAAGTGACCACGGCGGTGGCCAAGGGAGACCTTTCCAAAAAAATTGCCGTGGACGTACGGGGAGAGATGTTGGAGTTGAAAAACACCATCAATACTATGGTGGACCAGTTGAACTCTTTCGGTTCGGAAGTGACCCGCGTGGCACGCGAGGTGGGATCGGAAGGACAGTTGGGAGGGCAAGCAGATGTACCTGGCGTAGGGGGTACTTGGAAAGACTTGACCGATTCCGTAAATAAAATGGCAGATAACCTGACCAATCAGGTGCGAAATATTGCAGAAGTGACCACGGCGGTGGCGAAGGGAGACCTTTCCAAAAAAATTACGGTGGACGTAAAAGGAGAGATGCTAGAGCTGAAAAACACCATCAATACCATGGTGGACCAGTTGAACTCTTTTGCTTCTGAAGTAACGCGGGTAGCGAGCGAGGTGGGATCGGAAGGAAAATTGGGCGGGCAAGCGACGGTAAAAGGGGTCGGTGGGGTATGGAAAGGCTTGACCGATTCAGTAAACCAGATGGCAGGAAACCTGACGGCCCAGATCCGGAACATCGCGGATGTGGCCATCGCAGTGGCCAACGGAGACCTTTCCAAGAAAATCACGGTGGACGTGCGGGGAGAAATCCTCCAATTGAAGGAGACGATCAATACCATGGTGGACCAGTTGAGAGGCTTTGCTTCGGAAGTAACCCGCGTGGCACGCGAAGTAGGAACAGATGGAAAACTGGGAGGACAAGCCTTCGTGCCGGGTGTAGCGGGTACTTGGAAAGACTTGACCGACTCGGTGAACCAGATGGCAGGAAACTTGACCGACCAAGTGCGGAACATCGCCGGTGTAACCACGGCGGTGGCCAACGGAGACCTTTCCAAGAAAATCACGGTGGACGTTCGGGGAGAGATGTTGGAGCTGAAAAACACCATCAATACCATGGTGGAACAATTGAACTCCTTCGCATTTGAAGTAACCCGTGTGGCACGTGAGGTAGGAACAGAAGGAAAATTGGGAGGTCAGGCCGAAGTGCGGGGAGTAGCCGGGACGTGGAAAGACTTGACCGACTCGGTAAACCAGATGGCCTCGAACTTGACAGGTCAAGTACGGGGGATCGCGAAAGTAGTGACCTCCGTAGCCAAAGGAAATTTGAAACAGAAATTGTCCATCAATGCCTTAGGAGAGTTGGCCCAATTGACGGATACCATCAATGAAATGATCGATACGCTGGCGGTATTTGCCGACCAGGTAACGACGGTGGCACGTGAGGTAGGGGTGGAAGGCCGATTGGGCGGTCAGGCTTCCGTGCCCGGTGCTTCCGGTACATGGAAAGATTTGACGGAAAACGTGAACCAGTTGGCTGCGAACCTCACCACGCAGGTGCGTTCCATTTCCGAAGTGGCCTCGGCGGTAACAAAGGGAGACCTTTCCCGTACCATCCGCGTGGATGCCAAAGGAGAGTTGGAGGCCTTAAAGGATACCATCAACCAAATGATCACCAATTTGAGGGAGACTACCTTGCGAAACCAGGAACAGGACTGGCTGAAATCCAACTTGGCCAAATTTACCCAAATGCTCCAGGGACAAAAAGACTTGAATGCCGTGACCAGAAGGATCCTGTCCGAATTGGCGCAAGTAGTTTCGGCTCAGTTGGGCCGTTTTTATATTTTGACACAGGAAGAAAATATCCAAGAGGTAAAACTGAAATTGGTAGCGTCCTATGCCTATAGAAAGGAAAAAGAAAATGATGGGCCGGAATTGATTGCCATTGGAGAAGGATTGGTAGGGCAATGTGCCATGGAAAAAGAACGCATTTTGCTCACCAATGTACCGGGCAATTATATCAAAATCAGTTCCGGGCTGGGTTCCGCCAACCCTGCCAACCTCATCGTACTGCCTGTATTGTTCGAAAACCAGATCAAAGCGGTCATCGAATTGGCCTCGTTTGACACGTTTAGCACTACCCACTTGGACTTTTTGGGACAATTGACCGAAAGCCTTGGAATCGTGCTCAATACCATTGAGACCAATACCAGGACGGAAGAACTCTTGACGCAATCCCAATCGTTGGCCGATGAGTTGCGGAGAACCAATGAAGAATTGCAAGACAAGGCAGTTCTCTTGGCGAAGCAAAAAGAAGAAGTGGAAGAGAAAAACAAAGAAATCGAGGATGCCAGGAAGTCTTTGGAAGAAAAAGCAGAACAGTTGACCCTTACTTCCAAATACAAATCCGAATTCTTGGCCAATATGTCCCATGAGTTGCGCACGCCTCTCAACAGTTTGCTCATTTTGGCCCAACAGTTGTATGAGAACCCGGATGGAAACTTGACCTCTAAACAGGTGAGTTTCGCGAAGACCATCCACTCTTGCGGGGACGATTTGATTCAATTGATCAATGATATCCTGGATCTCTCGAAAATAGAGTCCGGATTTATTTCTGTGAACATGCTGCAGGTCCGCTTCAAAGAAATCAGCGCGTTCGTAGAAACGACCTTCCGGCCTATTTCAGAAGCCAAGCAATTGAAATTCAATATCAACATCGAAGATGATCTGCCAGAAATCATCGAAACCGATTTGCAGCGCTTGAACCAGATTTTGAAGAATTTGCTATCCAATGCCTTCAAGTTTACAGAAAAAGGCGAAGTAGATTTGAAAATCTACAAAGCGCGCAAAAATTGGAAAACGAAGAGTTCGTTCCTGAACAAAGCAGAAAGTGTCATTGCCTTTGCCATTACGGACACGGGAATCGGGATTCCCAAAGACAAGCAGAACATTATTTTTGAAGCCTTCCAGCAAGCGGAAGGTTCTACGAGCCGTAAATATGGCGGTACTGGATTGGGCCTCTCCATCAGCCGCGGCTTGGCAGAACTCTTGGGCGGAACCTTGGAATTGGAAAGTGAAGTAAACCAAGGAAGTACCTTCACCCTGTTTTTGCCACTGAACGTCGCGCTGAACGCCACACAACCCTTGGAAGAAGCACCTCTGGCCGCGTACGAGGGGCTTCATGAAAACGGAAGCAGCAATGGTTCTTTCTCCAAGTACTTACCGGTAAACAACAAAATGAACTTGCCGTCCAATGACTTGGATTTGGTAAAGGAAATGGTCAACGATACGGGTGACGACAGAGGGAATATCAAGCCCCAAGATAAAGTGGTATTGGTGGTAGAAGACGATATCCGTTTCTCGAAAATCATGATCGACAAAGGGCACGAAGTAGGAGTAAAGGTAGTGGTGGCCACGAATTACGGCGAAGTGTTCTATTTTTCCAATACCTACAATCCCATCGCTGTGACATTGGATATCAAGCTGCCGGATGCAAGCGGTTGGCGGGTCATCGACTTGTTCAAAAACGACCTCAACTTACGGCACATTCCCATCCATGTCATTTCAGGAGAGGAAAACAAGTCCTTGGCCTATAAAAGGGGAGCGAGGAGCTTTACCTTGAAACCGATCAAGAATGAACACCTTAACGAATTATTCCGCGATATTTCAGGATTTGACAATGAGAGAAAAAGAGAGCTTTTGCTCATTGAAGACAACAGCATCGATTCGTCGAGGGTGGCACAGTTATTTGCGGAAGATGGGCGGATCCAGTTGACCATTGCTTCGACAGGTACTTTGGGTCTCAAACTATGGCGTGAAAAGACATTTGATTGCGTTATTTTGGATTACACGTTGCCCGATATTTCTTTGCCTGACCTGATGAAGGAATTGCATACCAAAAAGCAATTGCCCCTCACCCCTTTGATCATTTACTCGGCCAAAGATTTCACGACCAAAGAAGCCACGGAACTGAAAAAAACGGCGCACAGCATTATCTTGAAGGACGCAAAATCGTTTGATGTATTGTACGAAGAGACGATCAAGTATCTCCACATCCCGCACCATCAATTGCCGGAAGACAAGAAAAAGATCATTGAAAGTGTGTTGATCAAAGAAGACGTTTTGAAAGGGAAAAATATCTTGGTAGTGGACGACGATGTACGCAATTTATTCGCCCTGACCACCGCTTTTGAACGTTTCAATATCAATACGATTACCGCAGAAAGCGGGAAAGAGGCCATCAGCATCCTCAACGATGCTGATAAGCACATCGATTTGGTGTTGATGGACATCATGATGCCGGAAATGGACGGATATGAGACCACACAAAAGATACGGAGGGAGAACAAAAACAATACCCTTCCGATCGTGGCGGTCACAGCGAAAGCGATGAAGGGCGATAGGCAGAAATGCATCGAGGCAGGTGCCTCCGATTACATCACAAAACCTGTGAAAATTGATCAATTAATGGCCTTGATGCGTGTTTGGCTTTATAAATAAGATGTGCCTAATTGACATTATAGATGGATAGTTCAGAAATCAAAATCCTCTTAGTGGATGATCGGGAAGACAACTTGGTGTCCATTCAGGCTGTCCTGGAAAAGGATGGCTATACGTTCCGGCAAGCCAATTCAGGTCAGCAAGCGCTCAAGATCCTGTTGAAAGAAATCGATTTCACGCTGATCTTGATGGATGTGCATATGCCCAACCTGAATGGGTTCGAGACTGCTTCCCTCATCTATGAAAGGGACAAATTAAAACACATCCCCATTATTTTCATCACCGCCAATAACAATGACAATAATGCCTTTAGAGGGTATCAAACGGGGGCTGCGGATTATATCTATAAACCGATAAATCCTGATCTGTTGAGGGCAAAAGTGTCTGTTTTTGTGGACTTGTACCGCAAAAACCATCTCTTGCTGACCCAAGAAAAAAAACTTATCCAAATCAACAACGAACTGGAGGAACGTGTACGGAAGAGAACCGAAGAGTTAGAAACCAAGAACACCGAATTGGAAATTAAAAATGCGGAACTAAGTAAGGTAAACAACGACTTGGACAATTTTATCTATACTGCGTCGCATGATTTGAAGGCTCCCATTGCCAATATAGAAGGCTTGCTCACGGCTTTGTTCGAGGAAATCGAAGAAGAAAATGTACTGGACATAAAAAAAATGGTGCTTTCGTCCATCGAAAAATTCAAGCATACCATCAATGACCTGACGGAGATAAGCAAAGTCCAAAAGGAAAGCTGGGAAGACGTGGGGGTTGTCAAGTTTGCCGATGTTTGGGAAGAGGTCAAAACAGATATCCAAACCTCCATTGACCAATCCAAGGCCCAGATCAAACTGGATTTCAAAGTGCGTGAGATCCAGTTTTCGAAAAAGAACTTGCGGAGTATCCTGTACAATTTACTTTCCAATGCCATTAAATACAGTTCCCCGGAACGGACTCCCCTCATTGAGGTCGTAACCCACAAAAAACACGATGCCATTATATTACGTGTCTCCGACAATGGCCTAGGGTTCAATCAGACGTATCAGAACAAGATCTTTGGAATGTTCAAACGATTGCACCAACATGTGGAAGGATCAGGAATCGGTCTTTACATTGTCAAGCGGATCGTGGAAAACAGCGGAGGCAAAATCGAAGTCCATAGCAAAGTCGATGAAGGGACAACTTTTGAAATCTATTTTAAGAAAAATGGCAAAACAAATGATGGAGAGACGTTGAAGATTGCTCCTAGCAAGGGAGAGGTTGTAAAATAAAGGCGTTTTGGCAATTGTCAAGTTTATTTGCAGTTTTGTTTTTTCGACCGTGATGCATCTTTTTACTGTGGGAAACCTTTCTGGTGTAACAAATAAACTTTTTTGCCCAAAACAGAGATGAAGAGCAAGTCTTGGGGTTTTCTTCCTATTCTGGCAACAGGCTGCCTTTTATTTCAAATTGTGATGGACTGTTTGGGGAGTGTAGTGGCATTCCCATTCATGCATTTTGCGATGTACTCGGAAATTGTTCGAAAGAGGGAAACGTACGAACGGTATTCGATCGTAGTGGACGGGGAGAAATTGGATGTGCGGGATTTCAGGATTCAACATTGGGACCATATCATCGCCCCCTTAGGTGCTTATGAGGATACGAGAAATCCTCTTTTTTATTCAAAAGAGATCCATTATTTGCAGCTAGGATTCAGGGAACTTGGCCTAGTGGAGTTTGCCGCCACCATTCCCGAAAGAATATCCAATCGGAATTACGATCAGGCCACCTTTTCCCGCTATTTCAAAACATACCTCAAAGTAGTGTTACATAGAGAAATCCACCATCTCCAAGTATACAAGGAAATCTATTCCTATGAAGGCGGCCAGTTCCGTTTTCTTAAAAAAGTACAACTAGTATGAGTCTTGGTTTTCTCCATAAATGGTCAACTAAGACCCTCTACATTGTAAATTTTTTGCTGTTTTACTATGGCCTATTATTCTTCTGTGTGCTAAATGGGAAGGTCTTCTCTTTGGTACACCCGCTGTATTTTAGGAATACGGACAACTTGAGCGAAATTGCCTTGATTTTACTCGGGATTCCGCAATGGTTTGTCTCTCATCCCTCTTTTTTCAATTTGCTGGATGTAGGTATTTTTTTCTTTCCTGCCCTCGTCTTTTGCTGGTATTGGCGCAAAAAGAAATTCTCCGTGCTACTAGGGCTTTGCTTCACGGTTTTTTTCTTTCTTTATTTTCTTCTTAACAATCTTTTTTTCTTGATTGCCTTGGAAGGCATCATTCCCATCTTTTTTTATACCCTGCTTTTTTGGGCCAATAAAGAAAAGAACTGGAATCTGGGAGTGAACGTCGTCCGTTACCAACTTTTATACCTGATGTTCACAGCAGGAGTATGGAAGGTGTGCAGAGGAGCTGTTTTTTCCACCAATGTCATGAGCAATATATTGATAGCACAGCATGTGGATCTGTTGGTTGACAAATGTTCCTTTTTCCAATGCGGGATATATGAGTACCTGATCGAACATCCTACAGTGGCCCAAATACTTTACGCGTCGGCGACCGGCATGGAATTGCTATTTGGGATAGGTTTTTTCACGAAAAAATACGATAAATGGTTGGCCGCACTCTTGCTTCTGTTCATTATAGGCGACCATTTTATCATGCGCATTCCTTATTGGATCCTTTTATTGCCTGCCATTACCTTGTGGTTGCCAAAGCAAAGAGACAAAGAAGTAAGTCCGGCAGCATAAGCTATCGGAATGGCAACCACCTACATGGATAGGCACCCTGCTTATTTTCATTCCCATCCGTTACCCTAGGAAAAGATTTTTGATTTAGAAAATTAAGGAGCGTGTCATACGGAAAAAATTATTGTACAAATTTTTGACACAATAATGCAATTATGTCACCTGCTAATGGGCTACCTTTACCCTATATTCGATATCTGGACGCATAAAACAGAAAAACATGAATTTATTTTTTAGGAAATCAAGGATGTGCCTACTGTTGGCATGTCTGGCTTTTACCGGCATTTTTGCCCAATCGGAAGAAGAAGGAGTGCCCGATTTCATGAAAATGCGAAAATTGAATTTTCATAAAATCAAACGCAAAGCGGAGCGCTATTTCAAGAAAGAAAAAGAATACGAAAAGGAAAAGGAAGAACTGGCCAATGGCCAATTTGAAAAAACATTGAGCGGATCGGGGAGAGAGGAAGACAACGATTACCACCGGTACATGCGTTGGGAATGGTTTTGGCGCCATCGGGTAAATGCGGATGGGACTTTTCCGGATCAATTGAAGGTGCATCAAGTATACATGAAACTTCAAAACGAAGCAGGACAGAATTTGCGGGAAGAAGATGCGAACCCCACGTGGAATAGTATCGGATTTACGCAAAACAGTGGCGGATATTGGGGAATGGGTCAGGCTAGAACAGTGGCAATATTTCCTGGAAATGCCTCCATCTATTATGTGACAACAGTAGGAGGAGGGATTTGGAAAACAACAAACGGAGGAAAAACCTATTTCCCGATCGGGGATAAGCTCCCTGCTCTTTTTTGCGGAAAAGTGGTGGTACATCCTACCGATGCCAATACGGTATATGTGAATGTGGGAGGGACAGGGGAGTGGTGGTTGCCAGGGTTAGGGGTATACAAATCCACCGATGGCGGGATTACTTGGGCGGTGACAGGCTTGAGCGGGACCAGGGCAAACGGGATCAACGTAGAATGGCTAGAAATGAGCCCCACGGATCCCAATGTACTGATCGCGGCAACAAATACCGGGCTCTACCGCACCGCGAACGGAGGCACCACATGGACACAAGTGCGCACAGGTGAACATGGACATGTCGTGTTTCGGCCCAAAGACGGCAACACGGTGTATGCAGCGACCAACGATTATTACAATGGAAGTGAAGTATATCGCTCCACCAATGCGGGTGCTACCTGGACGAAAGTGAGCAATTGGGGATATACGAAAACAAAAATATGGTTGGCCGTGACACAGGCAGACCAAGAGTTTGTGGCAGCTTCCGTCAATCACGATGGAACGAAAGATTTGTATGTGTCTACCAACCGTGGGGCCTCTTTTGATACCAAAATGGCGGCCAATAATATGGATGCAGACGTATTCTATGTATCACAAGTAAATAAAAGCACCATGTATTGTGGGGCCGTGAATGTGAAGCGTTCGGACGATGGGGGAAATAATTGGACGGAAATAAGCAATTGGTGCTGCGGTACTGCGACAGTTCCAGAAGTGCATGCAGATAACCATGGCGTGATCCACAATCCATCCAACTATTCCGAAATTTATTTCTGCAACGATGGCGGTGTGGACAAATACAATGAGAACACGAAACAATGGACGAAGTTGTCCAATGGCTTGGTCATCACCATGTACTACCGCATTGCTTCTGCCCAGACGGATGCAGTCATTATTTCGGGCGCTACGCAAGACAATGGGGGCAACAAACGGAATGCGGACGGCTCTTGGAGAAATACGACGGGGGGAGATGCCACCATGGCCATGATCGATCCCACCAATGAGAATGTACAGTATTCTTCTTATGTGAATGGGGATGGGATTACACGCACAGACAATGGATGGAACAGCACCACAGATCTGACCCCCGCCCTTCGAAACGCGGGGGCTGTTGGAGGGGATTGGGCCACTCCGTTTGCCATGGACAAAACCAATACCAAAACAGTGGTAGCGGGCTACCAAGATGTGCTGCGCAGTACAGACAAAGGGGCGACATGGACAAAAATCAGTACCAATCTAACAGGAGCCGCCAATCTCCAACACATTACCGTCGCGCCCAGTGACGGAAAAGTGATCTATACGTCAAATGATGCGAATTTCTACCGGACATTCAATACGGGGAGTACTTGGAGCACCATTTCGAGTCCAGGAGGCAATATCACAGGAATAGAAGTAAGCCCTACCGATGCAAAAGTCGTGTACCTTACTACTAGTGGCGGAAATGGCAAAAGGGTGTACAAATCTACCAATGGAGGAGATTCGTGGACGAACATGACGCTCAACATTCCCAACGATATAAATGTCAATTGCATCGTGTACGAAAAAGGAACCGACGAAGGGCTCTATGTAGGCACCGCTGTCGGAGTATTTTACAAGAATGCTTCTTTGACTCAATGGACCTATTTCGGGATTGGCCTTCCTAATTCAGAGATCAATGACATGTCCATCGGATATTCTGCCAAGAAAATTCGGGTCGGTACGTGGGGAAGGGGAATATGGGAAACAGATCTGTACACTTCGGGTACAGTCACGGCCCTTGAGAATCCTGCGGATGCCAATCCTGCACCTGTGCAGATTTACCCCAATCCTTTTATGGAAGGATTTTATGTCCAAGATGGAAAGGGTATCGACAAATTGAAGATATTTTCAGTTTCAGGTGTCTTGATAGACGAGCCGAGCGTATCGAGTTCGGGGCTGATCAAAACTCCAACTCTTTCAAAAGGTACCTATCTCTTGGAGATCACAGAAAAAGACGGGGGCAAGATATCTAGGAAAGTGGTGAAAGAATAAGGTTCATTTTTTAACAGACCCTATACGACCTATTCATTGCATACGATTCTTCCTTAAAGGAAAAATACAGTACATACTTATGTGTTTTTTTACATAAAATCCCTTTAATTTTAACTTAAACCAATGAAAAAACAATTTTTACTCGTGTCATGCCTTCTTGTTCCATTGCTTTCCCTATTTGCACAATCTCAGCACCAATTGAAGGGCAAAGTTGTAAGCAGTCAAGATTCGACCCCCTTGATCGGGGCTTCCGTATACATTCCCGAACTGAAGATGGGAGCCTTGACAGATTCGGCAGGCATTTACCTCATCCATCATGTGCCAAGCGGCAATTATCTCTTAGAAGTGCGTCATGCTGGGTATGCTCCTCAGGCAAGGGAAGCCAATGTGAAGAGTGCAACCCAAGTTAATTTTGTCCTGATCTTGTCCAACGTAGAAGTAGGAGAAGTAGTAGTTACCGGGGTAGCCTCGGCAACGGAGCAACACACCAACCCTTTCCCGATCAGTACGCTCACGCAGCGTGATATCCTTCAATCCTCCTCTACCAATAGTATTGATGCCTTGGCAAGAGTGCCTGGAGTTTCCCAAATTACGGAAGGGCCAGCCATCTCCAAACCTGTTATAAGAGGGCTTGGCTACAACCGAGTCGTGGTCATGAATGACGGGGTAAGACAAGAAGAACAGCAATGGGGCGACGAATTCGGAATCGAAGTGGATCAGTACACCGTCGACAAGATCGAAGTGCTCAAAGGGCCGGCCAGTTTGAGCTACGGCTCAGATGCCATGGCAGGGGTGATCAACATGTTAGCTGCACCGAACCTTCCCGAAGGACAAGTGAAAGGGAATGTGCAGACGAATTACCAAACCAACAATGGCCAGGAAGCAGTCTCGGTGAATATGGCGGGCAACCTCAAGGGCATTACCTGGGATGCGCGCTACACCAACAAGAATGCGCACGACTACCAGAACAAATACGACGGATATGTATACAATTCCGCTTTCGGGGAAAACGACTTTAAAGGAAGCTTGGGTTTGAACCGGAAATGGGGATATTCCCGCCTCACGCTTAGTTCCTTCGATTTGAAACTGGGCATCGTGGAAGGAGGGAGGGACAGCGCCACAGGAGCGTTCAACCGGCATGTTTTAAGTTCTACTGGAGAGGACAGTACGGCCATCGTCCCTTCCAGCAGAGGGACGAAATACGATTATGACCAGATCATCCACCAACACGTGCGGCACCATAAGGTAGTTTGGGACAATAGTTTTGCGATCGGGGAGGGCCGTCTCAAACTTACTTTAGGTGTACAACGCAATTATAGGCAAGAAGCCAATGATGTCACGAAGGGCAATTACTACAACAACAGCTTTTATTTGAGCACACTCAATTACAACCTTCAATATGTGCTGCCGGAACGGGACAAATTGGAAGTGTCTTTTGGGGTGAACGGAATGAAACAATCCTCGGAAAACAGGGGCATCGTATTTTTGGTCCCGGAATACAATCTCTTCGACTTTGGGGCTTTTGCCATTGCCAAAAAGACCTGGGAAAAGCTTTCTTTGAGTGGTGGTATTCGGTACCAGTCTAGGACGCTCAACGGAGTCGACCTGTACTTGGACTCTGCAGGAAACAAACTGTGGAAGAATCAGGAAGGGGCCGTCCATCGTTTTGTCTCCTATAATAGCAGTTTTACGGGCATGGCAGGCAGTATAGGCGGTACATACGACATCTCACGGAACCTTTATGTAAAAGCAAATCTCTCCCGTGGATTTCGGGCACCCAACATTGCCGAAAGCGGGTCCAACGGGATTCACGATGGGACCCCTTTTTATGAGATTGGCGATGCCAACCTGAAGCCCGAGACGAGCACGCAAATAGACGTGACGCTGGGGGGGCGCACGGAAAATTTTACCTTGGAGGCCAACTTATTCCAGAACAATATCCACAATTATATATTTCCGGAAAAGCTTGCCAGTACTTCCGGTGGCGATTCGATCCGGAACGATGTCATGGCAGGGATGGAAGGGCCCGCTTTCAAATATGTGCAAGGAGATGCGGTATTGTCAGGGGGAGAGGCCATCTTGAATATCCATCCTGCATCATTGAAATGGATCCGTTGGGAGAACAGTTTCTCCATGGTGAATGCCGTGCAGAAAAATCAGCCAGATTCATCCAAGTATTTGCCTTACACGCCGCCTTACAAACTGATCTCACAACTGGTGTTGAATTTAAAAAAGACGAGCAATACGTTCAAGAATATCTACCTGAAAGGGGGCGTGGATTACTACTTCAAACAAGATAAAGTATTCTATAAATTCGGAAATGAAACAGTGACTCCTGGCTACGCGCTCGTGAATGTAGGAGTGGGCATGGACGTGTGCTCCAAAAGCCGAACTCTATTTTCTTTCTATGTGTATGCAAGCAATCTGGGAGATGTCGCCTATCAAAGCAACATGAGCAGGTTGAAGTATACCGATCCCAATAATGTAACGGGACGCGTGGGAGTATACAACATGGGACGAAACATCAGTTTCAAGCTGGTGGTGCCCATCGATTTTAAAAAGTAAACTATTCGGAAATATTAGAGGGATCCCATTTAAGGACCCCTCTAATATTAATTCTGCATCAAATAAGCCTTGATGAACTCGTCCAAGTCGCCGTCCATCACCGCTTGAACGTCGGAAGTTTCAATTCCTGTGCGGTTGTCTTTGACCAATTTGTACGGATGGAAAACATAATTGCGGATCTGGGAGCCCCATTCGATTTTCTTTTTGGTACTTTCCACTGCCGCGCGCGCTTCATTGCGTTTTTCGATCTCCATTTGGTAAAGCCTCGACTTTAACATCTTGATGGCGTGTTCTTTGTTCTGCAATTGGGAGCGTTCTTTTTGGCATTCGATGATGATGCCGGAAGGCTTGTGTTTCAACCGGACCGCAGTCTCTACTTTGTTCACATTTTGCCCACCCGCACCGCCCGCACGGAAGGTATCCCAATCGATGTCTCCCATGTTGATTTCGATGTTGATCGAATCGTCCACGATAGGGTAGGCATATACCGAGGCAAAAGAAGTATGACGCCGCGCATTGGAATCGAAAGGGGAAATCCGGACCAAGCGGTGTACGCCGATCTCAGCTTGAAGGTACCCATAAGCAAAAGGGCCTTCGATTTCCAAACCACCCGATTTGATGCCGGCACCGTCGCCTGGATTGTAATAAAGCTCTTTGACGGAATAACCATGTTTTTCGCCCCACATGATGTACATGCGGAACAACATATCGGCCCAATCTTGGCTTTCGGTACCGCCTGCCCCGGAGTTTACTTCAATGATGGCCCCCAATTGGTCCTCCTCATTGCTCAGCATACGCTTGAATTCCAGTTTTTCCAGTAGATCAAGCGATTTTTTGTACTCCAGGTCGATTTCCGCCTCTTGTACATCGCCTGCCTGGAAGAATTCGTAGAGTGCCTCGAAGTCATCCGTATTGCGTTGTAATACCTCGAAATCGTCCGTCCAGACTTTTTTGGATTTGATCGACTTCAATACTTTTTCAGCTTCCTTTGGATTGTCCCAAAAGCCTGCGGCATTGGTGGCTTCTTCTTCTTCTTTTATTTCTTCAATTTTGGTATCGTAGTCAAAGATACCTCCTCAAGACCGACACACGGTCCCTCAAGTCGCGCATTTGTTCAGCGTTCATCGTCTCTTTAGGTGAATTTAATTAATTGGAATGTAAGTAATTTAAAGATCAAATAGTTCCATTTATTCTGGCAAGCGGATGAGATGCCGAAGTACCTCGTACACTTTGTGAATAGGCAGGCCCATGACGTTGTAAAACGAACCCACCATTTTCTCCACAGCTACGTAGCCCAACCATTCTTGGACCCCATAAGCGCCTGCTTTGTCAAATGGACGGTAATGGTGTACATAATAGTCGATTTCCGAAGGGCTCAAAGGTTTGAAATATACCTCAGTCACATCTGAAAACAATTCCTTTTTCCCCTCATGGCACATACATACCCCGGTGATGACCAAGTGCATTTTTCCCGAGAGTTTCTGCAACATTAGGCTTGCCTCTGCCGCATCTGCCGGTTTGTTCAATATTTCTTCCTCCACAATGACCACCGTATCTGCGGCCACCACTACGTGTGTCGGGAATTTGCCGACAAGCATTTCCGCCTTCCGTTCGGCCAAGTATTCAGGAACCTTGGAAAGAGGCAATGTGGGAGGAAAAGACTCGTCCGCATGCGAAGGAACTACCTCGATTGGGTATCCCAATCCAGATAAGAGTTCTTTCCGCCTCGGTGAAGCAGAAGCTAATATGATCGGTTTTTTTTCCACTTAGTGAAGGCTGACGTTGCGGAAAATCTCCAAGAAAACGGCCACGAAAGGAGAGGCCAACAACCAGCCGTCGAAACGGTCCAAAAAACCACCGTGCCCCGGGATAGCGGTGCCCGAGTCTTTTATTTCGAGGCTTCTTTTAAACGAGGATTCTACCAAATCGCCGTAATTGCCGGCAATGACAATGATCACGGACATGCAGATCCACTGCCAAATGTTCAGTTCGGTGAAAAAACGCGAGAGGCCGATGGCGACGAGAATGGATGTGAGCCCGCCACCCAAGGACCCTTCCCAGGTTTTGCCGGGCGAAACACGCTTGAATAATTTGGTTTTGCCGAAGGTCTTTCCCGAAAAATAGGCTCCGGTGTCACTGGCCCACAAAAGGAACAAAGACCCTAGGCATATCTGCCAGCTGTAATACCCGTTCACAAAAGTGGAAACGTGCATCACCGAAAAGGGAATACTCACATATAGCACACCTAAAATGGTGTATGCCACATTGTTAAAAGGTTTTTTCTTGTTGTTGTAGTACAGTTCGTAGATAAAAATAAAAGCGCAGAGGGGAAAAAGGGTCAGGTAACATTTGCTGGAAATTATTCCTTTTTCAATTAAAAACACCAACGTGTACACGCACATGCCAATGACTGTGCCAAACAGCTTGTTGGGTTTTTTTTTGTCGGCAATGAGCAGGTCGTAAAATTCAAGATTGGCCAATAGGCAAATGCCAAAGAAAAGAACAAAATAGCTCCACTCGCTCCAATAAATTGCATTGATGACGACTAAGCCACCCAATATCCCTGCAATTAAACGTTGTTGAAGATTGGTGAGATTCTTGAGAAAACCGAACATTCTTGTTTTAAAAGCTGCAAAGATAGAGGAATATGCGAAAATAAATAGGAGGTAAAATATCCCTGATCGTAGATCAAAAAATACTTTCTGCCATAGATTTTCCAGGATAAAAATGTTGAATGTGTTTTATGTTTATTTTGCGTCCTTAAAACGTCGAGAAATACTGTGAAAAAGAAATTGATTCTAGGGCTATTGGCATTGGTAGTCGCCATGCAATTTATCCGTCCAGGCAAAAACAAAGGGACTGTGGAAGGACCGGAAGACATCTCCCATGTGGTAACGGTATCCCCTTCCGTTAAAACGATCTTGGCCGTAGCGTGCAACGATTGCCATTCGAATCACACCAATTATCCCTGGTATTCCGAAATCATGCCGTTTGGATGGTGGCTAAACCACCACGTGGAAGAAGGAAAAGAACATTTGAATTTTTCCGAATTCGCAACATACGAAAAGGAAAGACAAGACCACAAATTGGAGGAAATGGAAGAAGAAGTAAAAGAGCACGAAATGCCGTTGGAATCATACACTTGGCTGCACAAAGAGGCCAAGCTTACCGAAGAACAAACAAAGGCATTGGTGGAATGGGTCAATCAAGCCAGATTAGAATTGAAGTCAAAAAATTAACCGTAAGGTCTTGCAGTTACACAACATCTCTCCCTTTTGGCAAGACTATGAATTGTTGGATTCGGGAAATTTTGAAAAATTAGAACGATTTGGGCCCTTTCTATTGGCTAGGCCTGAGCCGCAGGCCTTATGGGACAAGAGCTTGTCGGCTACTGAGTGGCAGACAAGGTCACATGCCACTTTTACCCGCGATGCACAAAATCCGGAAAAAGGATCTTGGTCGCTCAAGCCCAGCATGAAAGAGCAGTGGCTTATTTCCTATTCCCATGGTGGCTTGCATCTCCGGTTTCGGTTGGGACTTTCGGCGTTTAAACATGTTGGGCTCTTTCCCGAACAAGCTGATAATTGGAATTTTATTTACGAGCGCTGCCGTGTCCTGGAAAAGCCCAAAGTCTTGAATTTATTTGCTTATACTGGAGGCGCTTCTTTGGCCGCGAAAGCCGCTGGGGCCGATGTGACCCATTTAGATTCCGTCAAACAATGTATTTCGTGGGCACGGGAGAACATGGAAGCCAGCAAATTGGACAACATTCGCTGGATGGTGGAAGATGCGTTCAAGTTTGTGAAACGGGAGGCCAAAAGGGGGAACAAATACCATGGCATCCTATTGGATCCTCCGGCTTATGGACGGGGACCCGAAGGGGAGAAATGGGTATTGGAAGACTGTCTGACGGACACCTTGAAGTATTGTGCCGATATTTTGGAGAGCGGAGGTTTTTTGATCCTCAATTTATATTCCATGGGATATTCTGCCTTACAAGCGGAAACGTTAGTCTCCTCTATTTTTGGAAGGCGGGCAGGAATGGAAATCGGGGAGTGTTACTTTGAGGATCAGGCATCCAAAAAGCTACCATTGGGGCTCTTTGTGCGTTTTTAAGGTTACTCGGCGAAACAGGCGCGGATGTAATGCATCATCGCGTACTCCGAAAACGCGATTTTATCGTCCACGTTGATCAAATCGTGCAAATCCGATAATACGTCTGCTTGCATCTCTTTGCTGAGTTTGTATTTTTTGTTCAATTCCTCGATAATATGAATGCGTTCCATTTCGGAACTTGTGACGGCAGTTCGGTGCAAATTTTTTAGGAGGAATCGGATGTCGATCTTGATAGAAGGGAAGTGACGTGACAACAAGGGGGCCAATTTTGTTTCAATCACATGCAGTTCCATGGCGGTAAGGTCCATATCTGCGCTGGCGATGGATAAATAAAGGTAGGCCAAGTATTCTTCCACGGTCCAATGAATGGCGATCTGTGCTTGGCTTTTTTTGAAATTTTCCATGGTGCAATAGGATTGTTTTTATATCCTAAACGCATTTGCGCAAATGGGGTTGGGCAAGCGGACAGGCAATTTTAGGGACAGCCAAGTATTCCACTAGGTAAAAAAAGAGGCCGTCAGCGAAAGCTACGGCCTCTTTTGAAGCAATTTCGAAAAATAATAACAGAACTAGTTGATTCCGAATGTCTTTTTCAAATGATCTATATAATCCAGTTTTTCCCAGCCGAAAAACTGTACTTTTTTCTTCATCGGATTTCGGGTTTCCAAAATTTGGTTGCCTTTTTGTTCTATCGTCACATAATTCACTTCCACCTCTTTTTCGAAAGGTTCGCGTCCCATGTGCCCGTATTTGGCTGTTTCGGAATAAATTGGATTTTTAAGGCCGAAACGCTCTACGATGGCCTTTGGGCGAAGGTCGAACAACTGGGCCACTTCTGTCGCGATTTGTGCGTCGGTCAATCCCACTTTGCCGGTTCCATACGTATTTACGTTCACGGAAACAGGTTTCGCGATTCCGATCGCATAGGCCACTTGCACCAATGCTTCTTCCGCTACACCTGCGGCCACTAAATTTTTGGCAATGTGGCGTGCCGCATAAGCCGCGCTCCTGTCCACTTTGGAAGGATCTTTTCCTGAAAATGCACCACCTCCGTGTGCCCCTTTTCCACCGTACGTATCCACGATGATTTTACGGCCTGTCAAGCCGCTATCGCCATGGGGGCCTCCGATCACGAATACTCCGGTTGGGTTAATGAAATATTTCGTTTGGTCATCCAAGAGTTCTTTGGGAACGCAAGCGGGGATGATATGTGTCAAGATATCCTTTTTAATGACTTCCAACATGGCCGCGTCGGCTCCCTCCTTGGCTTGTTTGCTTTCGTCTTTCGGCTTCACAAAATCGTCATGTTGTGTGGAGACGACAATTGTGTCCACGCGTTTCGCTTTCCCTGCCTCGTCGTACTCGATGGTCACTTGAGACTTTGTATCAGGACGCAAATAGGTCATGATCTTGCCTTCCTTGCGGACTTCCGACATATATTTGACGATGCGGTGCGAAAAAGCAAGTGCCATGGGCATAAACTCGGGGGTTTCTTTGCTGGCATATCCGAACATCATGCCTTGGTCGCCGGCTCCTTGCTCTTTGTCCACTCCTTCTCCTTCGTTTACCCCTTGGGCGATATCGGGCGATTGGGAGTGAAGCGCATTGATAATGCCACACGAACGTGCCTCGAACATGTATTCTGCTTTTGTATATCCGATTTGTTCGATCGTCTTGCGCACTACTTCTTGGATGTCTACAAAGGCCTTCGTCGTGATCTCTCCCGCCACTACGGCCAAGCCTGTTGTGACGAGCGTTTCACATGCAACACGGGAATGTGGGTCTTGAGCCAACATAGCGTCTAGCACAGCATCCGAAATTTGGTCCGCGACTTTATCTGGGTGACCTTCCGAAACAGATTCTGAGGTGAATAAAAGAGCCATTTTTGTCAAATAATTAAATGTAATAGAGAATGAAGGGGCGAATTTATGTCCGTCTGTCCATATTTTAAAATAATTTCTTGAAAATGTAGAAAAACCATATATTATTCTGAGTCAAATTTTCCAAGCAGAAATATTGTTGGTATTTTATGGATATTTGGAATATTATTTTTCCAATAATGTGCCTTTTGGGTAGATATTATTTCGTCTGTGGATGTGAGGTTGGAAGCAATGCAAATGAGGGTTTCGCTTTGGAGGGTGGAGACCAAATCGCCCAAGAGGGCAAGATTTCGGTAAGGAGTCTCAATGAACAGGTGAGTATGCCCTTTTCGTTGTACTTCTTCCTCGATCTTTCGGATTGCTTTGATCCTTTCTTCCTGTTTGATGGGCAAGTAGCCGTGAAACGTGAACTGCTGCCCGTTGAATCCAGAGCCCATCAATGCCAAAAAAAGGGAAGAGGGGCCCGGAAGAGGCACAATTTGCCATCCCGTAGTATGTCCCAATGCCACCAGTTTGGCGCCAGGATCTGCGATACCGGGGCATCCGGCCTCTGATAAGACGCCTATATGTTCGACATTTTCTGGGATTTCACGCAATAACCCCTTGATGTCGCCTATGGCTGTGTCTTTGTTCAGTTCAGACATCCATAGAGATTCAATGGGGATTCCCAATTTCAAAGAAGAAATAAAACGCCGTGCCGTCCGCAGGTTTTCAACGAAAAAATACTGAGTCGTTTTGATTATTTCCGAGCTCAAAGGAGAGAGCAGCCCTTCTTTTGCCGTATCGCTCAAAGGGCTTGGAATGAGGTAAATGATTTTCTTGCTCAAAAGGGGATCTTTATGGAGCCAAATAACAGATTTTTCTCTTTTCACCGCACAGTGTATAGATTTTATTATTTTTACACGTAGCTTTTGTACAGAACCAAGACTGTTAGATTTACAACACTCATGCATCAACTCAAATTTTCCTTTTTCGGATTTCTATTCTTTGTTTCTTTTTCCATTTCCTATGCACAAAAGTCCGCAAGGGCGATCAAATCAGAGGCGGACGAATACTTCAGGGTCGAAGAATACCACCATGCCCTGCCATTGTACTTAAAGGTGGACAGTTTGCAGCCTGACCATCCGGAGGTAAACTACAGGATCGGGGTGTGCTATTACAACACGGAGTATAAACTGAAGGGACTGTCATATTTGGAGAAGTCAAAAAAACTCATGCACAAACACCATGAAATGGATTTGATGCTGGGAAGATTGTACCATTTGCACCACGATTTCGATAAAGCGATCGAACACTATAACCACCATCGGAAATACCTCAATACCAAAAGCGAAGAGGGGATGGAGGGATTGAAACAAATCGCGTTGTACATTACCCAATGCGAAAATGCCAAAGAACTCATCAAAAAGCCGGTGGATTACGAGATCACTAACCTAGGTCCCAAGATAAATACCCGTTTCCCCGAATATGCTCCTGTGATCTCTGCCGATGAGACGGAACTGATTTTTACGTCTAAGCGGAATACGACCACAGGAGGAGGATACGATGAATTGAATGACTGCTATTATGAAGACGTCTATATTTCCCTGCGTCAAAATGGCGAATGGGCGGAAGCCAAAGGAATCGGTGCCAATATCAACACGAACGACCACGATGCGGCCATAGGCTTGTCGCCCGATGGACAAAAATTATTTGTGTATAAGACTCAGCCAGGAAGTAGGTTGGCTGGCGATATTTATGTGAGCGACGAAGAGGGCGACGTTTGGCAAAAGCCAGTAAAGTTGGGATCTACCGTCAATACGGATTATTGGGAGTCCCATGCCACCATCTCGGCAGATGAACAGACGCTCTATTATACCAGCGATAAACCAGGAGGGAAAGGCCATAAAGATATTTATGTATCCAAACGGATGCCTAGTGGACAATGGAGCGTTTCGGAAGATTTGAGCGATAAGATCAATACCGAGTTCGATGAAGACGGCCCTTTCTTGCACCCAGATGGTAAGACCTTGTATTTCAGCTCACAAGGCCATAAATCGATGGGTGGCTATGACATTTTCAAAACGGTGTACAATGAGGAAAAACGCGAGTGGTCAGAACCGGAAAACGTAGGGTATCCGCTCAATACAGCCGACGATGACCTTTTCATCGTGTGGTCGGCAGACGGGTCCAGGGCTTACTTTGCCTCTATCCGTTCCGACACGTATGGAGAAAAGGACATTTACGTGGCCAAAAGGAAGGATGTGAGCAACTTTGTGGTCGTGTTAAAGGGACATGTGGTGGACAAAGACACGAAAAAGCCCATTGCAGCGACGATTACCATCCAAAATTTGGCCAATAACCAACCAGGAGGGGTGTTGAATTCCAACAGTGCCACGGGAAAGTACGTGGTAGTGCTTCCTGTAGGAAAGAACTTTTCGGTAACGGCAGAAGCCCCAGGGTATGTATTCCACTCGGAGCACATCGAAGTGCCCGAACCGGATAAATTTATCGAAATAGAAAAGCTCATCGAATTAGAACCGGTAGGCAAGAAGGACAAAGTGGCCACTCTCAACAATGTTTTCTTTGATTATGACAAGGCCACCTTGCGTCCCCAATCCAAAATGGAATTGGACCGTTTGGTCAATTTGGTCAAGACAAACAAGGACGTCTACGTGGAAATCGCTGCCCATACCGATTCGGTGGCGAACAATCTATACAATACCCGGCTTTCTTCTGCCAGGGCAAAATCGGTGGTCGATTATTTGATCCTGAACGGGATTGACTCTACGCGCCTTTTTCCTATTGGATATGGAGAAGATTTTCCGATTGCCAGCAATGCCACTCCCGAAGGGCGTCAGTTGAATAGGCGATGCGAGTTCATTTTTGTGGAAAAATTCGATGCCAATCGCGCAGAAAACACCAAAAAGGCCTACTATTACCGGAAGGAAAAAGACGAATTGTCAGTGGGCAAAACCCTCTCGGATGCCTCGGCAGTCAAGCTTGTGTCGGCCGACCAAGGGAAATCCTTAGTAGTAAAGGACAATAAATACCATCTCCGGATTTATTTCAGCAAGGCAAATCCACCTCTTTTGGATACCAACAATGCAGAGTTAAAACGCATGGCAACGCTCCTGAAAGAAAACAAGGGACAGGTGTGCCAACTCATCGGCCATGTGGACAAAGCCACAGAAACGGCGAAAGTCGAGCTATGCAAAAAGCAGTTGAACTTAGTAAAAAGCTATTTTGAAAAGCAAGGCGTACCTCCCGTGTCTTTGTCAGTACAATTTGCGGGCGACCAGAATCCTTATGCTTCCAATACCACAGCGGAAGGCCGTAAACTGAACGGAAGGATCGAAGTATTCCTTAACCTACGCAACTTGAATGAGTAGAATTTGCCTGTTTCTCTCGTGCATCTTCCTTTCGGTTGGATCGTTTGGTCAAAACTTGAAAAAGATCCTCAAGGAAGCAGACGACATGTACAACGAAGGAGTATACAGAACGGCGGCGATTCACTACCAGGATGCCCTTAAATTGGCCCCGGACGATCCCCTCACGAATTATAAAATGGGAGTCTGCCAGTTGCATTCTGCCAACAAGACCAAGGCCTTGGCTTATTTGGACAAGGCCTATAAAAGTGCCCCTACCGTGGATCCGGATGTGCACTACCATTTGGCATTGGCGAACCATTACTGTTTAAAGTTCAAAGAAGCCCGGAAATTATATGAAAGCTACGCTGCGGCCAACAAAGAAGATCCGGAAGTGGCCGAATCGGTGGGAAAGCGGTTATTAGAGTGTAAGTATGGGGAGGAATTGGTCGCACATCCCGTATCGGCCAAGATTATCAATTTAGGAAAAGACATCAATTCGAAATACGACGATTATGTACCCGTCATCAAGGCGGACGAGAGCGAAATGGTGTTTACTTCCCAAAGAGAAGGCACCACGGGAGGTGGCAAAAATGAAAATTTCGATTCATATTATGAGGACATTTACATTTCCTACCAAGTAAACGGGGCATGGACCTCGGCAAAAAACATGGGAGATCCGGTCAACACGGACATGGAGGATGCTTCCATCGGCTTATCTCCGGATGGAAGCAAACTGTATATTTACCGTGATGACAACAATGGGGACCTCTTTTTCTCCAAACTAAATGGGGCAGTATGGTCAAAGCCACAGCCCTTGAAAGAAGTGAACACAAAATATGGGGAGCTGCATTGCTCCATTTCTCCCGATGGCAACTCGCTCTATTTTTCCAGCAATCGGCCAGGGGGCTTTGGAGGATTCGATATTTACAAAATTACCAAGAATGCGAGGGGGAAATGGCAGGAACCCCAAAATTTAGGCCCAAAAGTCAATACGAAATACGATGAAGATGCCCCTTTCATTCACCCTGATGGCACCACCTTGTATTTTAGTTCGAAGGGGCATACTTCCATGGGCCGATACGATATCTTTTTGACCCATTTTGTATCGGATGCTTGGAGTGAACCGGAAAACTTGGGATATCCCATCAATTCGCCTGACGACGATATCTATTTTGTTCTCTCCGCCGACAACCGGACGGGGTATTTTTCCTCCGCCAAAGAAGACACCTACGGAGAAAAAGATTTGTACAAGATCATTATGCCTAGGGAGGTCTTGGCAACAGAAGTAGCCACCCAAAAAGTAAGCACGAACGATCCGTTGGTGAAAAAAAACTTGAACTTGTCCATTGCACAAGCACCTACCGTCAATCCCATCACCGTACTCAAAGGAACGATCCGCGATGCGGTGACCAAGCAATCTTTGGAAGCCACCATCTTATTGACTGACAATGGTAAAAATGAGTTGATGAGCGAAATGCAGTCCAACCAGACCACCGGAAAATATTTGGTAGTGCTTGCCTCGGGTAAAAATTATGGGATTTCCGTTGAAAAGCCCGGATATATGTTTCATTCGGAAAATTTTGATATCCACCCAAGTGCCGATTACCAGGAAAAAGTGGTGGATGTGGAACTGAAAAAGATCTCTGTGGGAACGAAGATTATTTTAAAGAACATTTTCTTTGATTTTGATAAGGCCACACTTCGGCATGAATCTACCGCAGAATTGGAACGGCTTTATGCCATATTGAGTCAGACCACCATCGTCATCCAGATCTCGGGTCATACGGACAATAAAGGGACTCCAGAATACAACAAATCGCTTTCCGAAAAAAGGGCAAAAGCGGTCGTGGATTATTTGGTCGCGAAAGGAATCCCCGCTTCCCGGCTCAAGTATAGCGGGTATGGTGCCGAAAAACCGCTGGCTCCTAACACCAAGCACGACGGGAGCGATAACCCGGAGGGACGGCAGTTGAACAGGAGAACGGAATTTGAGATCATCAGCGAAAAATAATGGCAGCGTGATCTGATGCTTGAAGGCTTCGCAAATCAGAATTCTCCTACTTCTACCTGCTGAGAAGCTTTCAATGGATTTCGTGTTTTCCAATTGTCGGATTCCACAATATCTTTCTTGAAATACCCAAAGACACATTCGGCCAACGAATTACGGAAATGAACATACGTGGCATTGTAGACGGGTGTACATCCTAAGATGGCTTTTGCTTCCAAAGAAGTTCTGCCCATGTACAGCCATTTTTTCTTTTGGAGAATGGCTTGTTCCAATACAAGGAAATGGATGTAAAAATAAAGGGAATAGGTGGCATTGAGTGTATATTCCATTCCGACATAATGCACATCCAATTCGTCGTCATGGGAAAAAGTGCTGAAGAATGCGACCAATGTGCCCTGAAGATACAATCCTTTGATACAAAAGGCATTTCCAAACTGCCTTTTCACGGTACTGAAATAGTTCTCATTCAATTCCCCGAAAAGGAAAGGTTGGTGTTTCAGTACTTGCTTATAGAGCGTATGGAGGAGGTGCTTGTTTGCCTCGATCTCTTCTAAGTCCAATTCTTTTACCTCCAAATCTTTGGCCGCTTGGAGGATCTTTTTTGCTCGGGCGGCATATTTTTTGGAAAGAGCGGCTTGGTAGTTTTTAAGCGAGGTCCAAGAAGGATCCAGTTCCATCCGCATCGAAATATCTCCTTCCAGTTTTTCGAGCTTTCCGATAGAAGGGAGCATCGCGTTGTTTTCCATATCCTTGAGCATGATGGCGGATACTCCTTCTTTTGTTGCCACTAATTCCAAGGCTTTTGTAAACAATTGCGTTGCCTGAGTGTCAGACAGTGCGCTAGGGATAAAATAAAACGACGCAGAACGATCTTTGAATACATTTCCGGACACCAAGAGCGAAATGTCATGAAGATTTAACATGACTTGGGCCGCATATTTTATGAATTTGTTCTTCAATTGGGTGCGGAGATTTTCAGGTCTGATCCGGATCAATTGGAAGGCAAAACACATGATCGGTTTTTGTTCCTGATACACGAGGACATAACGGTAACTTATTCCGGAAGTGGCGCTTTTTTCGTACAAAAGGCCATAAGAAGAGCTAAGCCAATGGCCAGGCGGCAAAAGAGAATTCCAATCTTGTTCGAATTGATGGATGGAATCTGCTACCCTTACATCAAAAAGAAAAGTTTCTTTAGGAGTGTGGCAAATCCCTAAATTGTCCAACGCTTTACCAAGGAAGCAGTACTCGCCAGTTGCGGAATTCAAGGGGATGTGTTTTTATTTTGCTGTAACTGTTTTTGCGGGAAATAAGTTTCTAGAAGAGGAGATAAAAAATTATTTTCATCATTATCCCCTGTTTGAAAATAAACAGAAAATGTAGTTTTTTTAAATGTTAAATTTTTTGAAAAAAAGAAAACAAGATTCTGATTTAGACTAAAAAATAGTAATGTTGCCCCACATTGTCCTATTAAATTAAAAGGGTTTTTTCTTTTTGTGATGGATGAAAATGGATGCGTCGTAGTAACAAAGAAGGTCGGCCTCGTAAAGAAATTATTTCGGTAATAACGTACGTAGGATTTCGTAAAGTTTTAAACTTATTAAAACAATCGCCCGTATGGAAGGAAAAGATGTGTTGGGTAGAAAGTAGTAGAAAAGAAAGTCCTATGATCTTATATGCATGTCTTTCTGATGTCAACTAGAGCTCCTCGTATGAAAAGATGGTTTTGTTTTTTCCTTTTTCTTGTCTTCTCCGGGCAACTTTTCGCCCAGTCTTCCGCAGAAAAAATATCCCAATACCAAACACTTGTCGATAAATTCCACCAAGAGGGAAACCTTCGCGAAGAGGCCAAGTATTTAAATATGGTGGCTACTTTGCAATGGGATGCACAGCAATACCAAGAAGCATTGGCTACCTATCAAAAGTCGTTGGATGCCAATCAGGCATTGGGCAATAAAAATGCCGTCGCCACCATTTTAGGAAATATCGGCATGATCTACGGGGATTTGAAAAACCCCGATAAGTCATTGGCTTATTTTGACAAAAGCGTGGAAATGAGAAAGCTGATGAAGGACAGGGTAGGATATGCCTCTGAACTTGTCAATTCCACCATGCCCCTCATGACTTTGCAAAAATACAAAGAGGTCATTGCACGGATGAACGAGGCCTTAGAAATCGCGATTGAATTTAACAATAAGCGCCTAATCAAGACGTGTTATGGTGGGCTGTCGGAAGCATACGACAAATTGGGCGACAAACAAAAAGCATTTGACTATACCGGACTGTACAATGCGTTTGAAAAACAAATCCAGAATGAGGACATCCAAGCGAAGGAAACCGAAATGAACGACAAAGTGCGCAAGGCCACCCAGAGGAGCCAGGAGTTGGAGGCCTTGAATCAGCGGAAAGAGTCAGAATTGGAAACAAAAAATAAAATACTGGACCAAGACGAGGAAAAAATCAAACTGGAAGAAAGCCAGATAGCAAGGAGGCGTGCCCAGATGAAGGAAATGAAGTCGGAAATGGAACAAGAAGAGGCGACTTTGAAGGAAACTAGTACAGAATTGGAGACTGAGCGGTCTTTGCTGATCGTAAGCATCACCGTTATCGTAGCATTTGTGGCCATGGGGGCAGGATTGTTTTTCTTGGTCCGAAAACTCAATAATTCCAATAAACTCCTCACTTCCCAGAAAGAAGAGATTGAAAAGCAACAGACCGTTTTGCAGGAGCAACACAAAGAAATTGAAGGTGCTTTGGGGAAAATCGAGCGCCAAAACAAGGACATCACTTCCAGCATCAACTATGCCAAAAGGATTCAAGATTCCATGCTGCATCCTTTTGATGAACTGCAACGCCTTGTCCCCAATTCTTTTTTACTGTTTAAACCGAGGGACATCGTGAGCGGGGATTTTTATTGGTATTATGAAATTCCGTCCTCCAAGAAAACAAAAGATGTGGCGATTATGGTCGCGGATTGTACCGGCCACGGGGTACCTGGTTCCATGCTTTCCATGTTGGGCATGAACATATTGGACGGGATCGCGAAAGATGGCATAAAAAGTGCCTCACAGGTGCTGGAAGATTTGCATGTGGGAGTACGAAAGGCCCTAAAACAGGAAAGCAATGAAGTGAGGGACGGAATGGATTTGGCGCTTGTCATTATCCGGTTCGAAGAAAAGGTCATCGAATTTTCAGGAGCCAAAAATCCGATGGTCTATATTCAAAATGGAGAACTCACCTGCCTGAAGGGAACCGGATGGCCTATAGGGGGGGCCCAGAAGAGCACCAGTCGGGAATTTGAACAACATACTATCCCGTTGACCTCGCCCACCAGTGTCTACTTGTATTCCGACGGGTATGGCGATCAATTCGGCGGGGAAAAAGGACAGAAATTCATGACCTCCAATTTAAGGTCTTTGTTTTTGGAAATCCACCAAGAACCCTTTGAAAACCAACGGGAAAAATTGGATACCGTCATCGAAGCATGGAAAGGCTCGCACCACAAGCAGATCGACGACATTTTGATCATTGGATTTCAAATCGCATAACAATACCAAATTTCGATTGCCACGAAACACAATCTCATGGAAGTGAAAAAAATAGCCTGTTTTTTGATAGTAGGTGTATGTGCTTGGTTGCCTATGTCGCTCCAAGGGCAAAACAAGCCCCAATTTGAACGAAAAGTATACGTAGACGATAAGAACCACGTGTACGTGCAAGATTCTTTGCCTGTGTATCTTTTTATTTCCACTACGCCCGATGGGAGCGGGGCGGTCAAATTGCAATCCGAATCCCAGCCGAAATTAGTGAACCCCATGTACTTTGACGGTCATGGCAGGCATCACCTCATCCACAAAGATTATGACCACGAAGTAGAGGTCAAATACGACATTTATGCGGACGGGATTGCGCCGGCCACTGTCCACAAAAAAGAAGGGGCTCCTTTGTTCCAGAAAGACGACAAATTGTATTGCGGCAAAGACTTGAAAATAAGGTTGATCTCTTCGGACGAGATGAGCGGGGTGGACAAAACCTACTATTCCATCGATCCGGTCGATTTCGTGGAATATACTTCCTTGCTTTCGTTCGACACAGAGCATGATTACGTGTTGAAATATTTCTCGGTGGACCATACGGGCAATGCCGAAAAAATTCATTCCCAAAAATTCACTGTAGACTTGACGGCACCTACTACGCAGTACAGCCTTGGCGGTGATAATTTTCAGGACACGATTCTTTCTTCCAATGCGAAAATTACATTGAATGCCTCAGATGCCCTTTCCGGAATCGAAGGGGTGTACTATAAATTGGACAATAAGCCGACTGCCGTATACTCGGAGCCCATCACGACGGCCGGGCTTTCGGAAGGGAGCCATGTGTTGGTCTATTTTTCCATCGACAATGTGAAGAACAAAGAAGAGAAGAACGAATTCCATTTTTATTTGGATAGGACAGCGCCGGTGGTCTTGAACGAGGTATTGGGTGACAGCTATTTTGTGAACGGCAAAGAATATTCATCCGGAAGGTCCAAGTTGAAATTGACGGCAGTAGACAACAAGGCAGGAGTAAAGGCCATTTATTATTCCATCAATGGGGCGGAATATAAAAAGTACGATGCCCCTATTTATATGCCTGCCACGCAAGGGAATATGGTGCTGAAGACCTACGCCTTGGACAATGTGAACAACCGCACGGGCGCCAATAAGGAGGCCAATAACCTGAGAGCCTCCTATGTGGATTTAACAGGACCGGAATTGTCTTATTCGTTCAAGGGACTTCAGTTCAAGGAAAGGGATACATCGTTCATAACCCCGAAGACGGATATCATCCTCAAGGCCAGAGACAATGAATCCGGACTGAAGGAGATGCTCTACTCTTTGGACGAACAATCAGAAATGGGATATGAGAAAAGTTTCCGTGTTTCCAAGGAAGGAAGCCACCATGTGGAATTTTCGGCCTATGACAATGTCAACAACAGTTCCAATGCGCATCTGCATTTCATTGTAGACGACGCGGGACCCGAAATTTTCCCTCGTTTTTCCATTACTCCCATTGGCACGCGGGAGGTAAAAGGCAAAAAATTGGATGTCTATCCTCCGCATATGGTCTTGTTCTTATCGGCCACTGACACTCAATCCGGGTTCCTGAAAATGAGTTATAGCTTGAATGGGGCCAAAGAACAACCGTATACAGGTATAATCCGTGGCTTTTTACCTAAAAAGAACTATACACTCAAAGTAAAGGCCTGGGACGAATTAAATAACCAACGTATCACGGAAATCGAGTTTGCC
>OUNM010470039.1_pt1 | contig 33481 bp, 27 predicted proteins | sample 1769961 | NCBI WGS metagenome assembly OUNM01 (sample SAMEA3914820, study PRJEB12502) | metagenome | biome: forest; material: soil | place: USA | collected 2012-03-12 | depth 0.3 m | reverse complement strand
GGGGGGGCCCGGCTCGTCGAACCCTTCTTCGAGGATTCGGTGAGGACGGCGCGCCGTCGCCCGATCAACCGGCTGCTGCGGTGGCGCACGCCCCTGTCTGTCCTGATGCAGCCGCCGCCCGCCGATGCGGCCGGGGTGCCTGACGGGCTTATCTTCCACATGTCGCGGTGCGGCTCGACCCTCGTCGCGCAGATGCTCGCGGCGTCGCCCGACCATGTCGTCGTCTCCGAGGCGGCGGTGTTCGACCAGGTCGTCCAGATGGCGCATGTCAGCAGCGGCCTCCCGCTGGATCAGCGGCTGGGGCTGCTGCGCGGGATGCTGTCGGCGCTGGGGCGGCGCGCGGGGCCGGACAAGGGGCGCTTTTTCGTCAAGCTCGACAGCTGGCACATGCTCGCTTTCCCCCTCCTGCGAGACGCCTTTCCGCAGACACCATGGCTCTTCCTCTATCGCGAGCCGGTCGAGATACTGGTCTCCCAGGCGCGCATGCCGGGCCTCCAGGTCGTACCGGGGGCGCTCGGCGATCTCTACGGGCTCGGCGACGGCCGGGGCCTGGCGCCGGGGGAATATGCGGCCTGCGCGCTGGCGCGGATCGGCGCGGCCGCCCTCGAGCAGCAGGACCAGCCCGGCGGATTGTTCGTCGATTATGGCGAGCTTCCCGAGGCGCTGGAACGGCGCATCCTGCCCCATTTCCATGTCCGTCCCGATCCGGAGGCTCTTGGCCGGATGCGCGAGGTCGCCGCACGGGATTCCAAGACGCCGGCGCTGCCGTTCGTCGATGACCGGCAGGCCAAGCGCGACGCCGCGACCGCCGCGATCCGCGGGTTCGCCGATCGCCATCTGTCGGAGCTCCACCGGAGCTTCGGGGCGCGCTCGGCTCGGACCGCCGCCGAAGCAGTCCGGGAGGGGACGCCATGACCATCCGCAAGCGGGGAGACTGGCTGAGCGCCAGGATCGATGACGAGATCCTGATGATGAGCGCCGAGAACGGCCTCTATCTCGGGCTTCGCGACGTGGCGGCGCGGATCTGGGAACTGCTCGACACGGAACATGACGCGGATCGGCTGTGCGCGGCGCTGGAGCGCGAATTCGCGGTATCGCCCGAGACCTGTCGGGCCGAGCTGGACGTCTTTCTCGACGAGCTCGTCCGTCACGGTGCGATCGAGATCGTGCCCCGGGCCGGCGCATGAAGGCGCGCGCCGCGGGGAAGGGCGGAGGCCGGCGGTGAGCGCAATCTACGGCATCGTCCGCTTCGACGACCAGCCGGCCTCGCCGCGCGAAATCGACCGTATGGGCGCGATGCTCGCGCATCGTGCGCCCGACGGACGGGACGTGCTGGTCGACGGCGCGATCGGCGTCGGCCACGGCCTGACGCGCGTCAATGTCGAGGATTTTCATGAGCGTCAGCCGCTCGTCGATCGCGAGAGAGGGCTGGTGCTGGTCGCGGATATCCGGCTCGACAATCGCGAGGAGATCGCAGGGCTGACGGGTCTCGCCGCCGCGCTGCTGCCCGAGACGCCCGACAGTGCCCTGCTGCTCGCGGCCTGGCGCCTGTGGGGTGAGGCGTGCGTCGATCATCTGGTGGGCGATTTCGCCTTCGCGCTGTGGGACCGCCAGGCGCGCCGGCTCACGCTCGGGCGCGATCATATGGGGCAGCGCGGCCTCTTCTATCACCACGGCCCCGATTTCATCGCCTTTGCGAGCGAACCCCGCGCACTCTGGGCGGTGGACGGCGTTCCCCGTCGACTATCCGAGCAGCATATCGGGCGCAGCCTCCTCCATCCGATCGATCCCTGCGACGGCGCCACCCTGTACGAGGGCATCGCGCAATTGCCGGGCGCAACCGTCGTCCACATCGGAGCCGGCGGGACGCGCACGCTTCGCACCTATTGGGAGCCGCACGCAGCCTCCCGGCATGTCGGTCGCGACGATGCGTATTATGTCGACGCCTATCGCCGCGTGCTCGGGGAGGCCGTGGCATGCCGCGTCCGACGATTGACGAAGGCGCCGGGCCTGCTCTTCAGCGGGGGCTTCGACAGCGGCAGCATCGCCGCGATCGCGGCCCCGATCGTGGCGGAACAGGGGCGGCGGATCATCGCCGTCTCCTCCGTTCTGGGCGAGGACAAGCCTGCCGGCCAGCGTGACGCCCGCGCCGCCTGCGAAGCCTTTCGCGACTGGCCGACGCTCGACCTGCGCTATTATGTCCGCGACAAGGAGAGCATCTTCACGGACATCGAGAGCAGCTTCGATCGCGGCGTGGGATGGGGTGGCACGCCGTATGTGCGCAAGGCGCTCTACACGATGGTTGCGGAGGCCGGCGCGCGTCTCGTCCTGGACGGGATGGGTGGAGATTATACGCTGCATGTGCGCGCGCCCGCGATGCTGGGACGCATCCTTCGGCGGGGGCACGGCAGACGCTATCTGAGGGAGCTGGTTCTGCGCCGGCGTGCCACTGGTCGCTCGTGGCGGGAACTGTTGCTTTACGACACGTTGCCGGCGCTGCTGCCCTTGCGCGTCCTCGCTACGATCACGTTCGCTCGCCGCGGCTTTCGGCCCATCTGGAAAACACGGGCGATCCGCGACGACTTTGCAAGGCGGCTTTTCGACGGCGGCGACATCGATCCGGCCCGCCTGCGCGAACCGGCACTCGTCCATAATCGCTGGCGGGATCGCTGGCTCCACCTGTTGCGCAAGGCGCTCGCCGGTCCTCCGGTGCAGACGACGCTGGCGGCCGTCCACGGTCTCGCTTTTACTCGGCCCTTTCACGACAAGCGGGTTGTCGAGCTGGCCCTGGCCATTCCCGAGCGGTTGCACCTCAGGGATGGGCAGGAGCGCTATCTCGCGCGGATGGCGTTGGGAGAGCGGTTGCCGAAACGCCTGCTCGATCGTCCGCCGGGCAATGATCCCGAAGCGCCCGACCTGTTTCGGATGGCGCGCGACAGTGCGCCGGAGGCTCTTGCGCAGGCTCGGGCGCAAGATCGGGACGGCCGCGTGTCCCGCTATGTGGATCTGGACCGGATTGAACGCATGATCGAAAATCCGAGCGACAAGCGGCCAAGAGACGTGCTGAGGCTCGATGTGGCCACGCGCGCGCTGGCGGTGGCCCGGTTCGTTGCGTGGTTCGATTGCCGCAATGAACGCTGATCGTCGGCAGCCTCTTCGGGCTGTCGTTCAGGAGCCGTATTGATAACCGTGTGTGCTTGTCCCGTCGGATCCTACGGCGACATGCGCACCCGTCTTGCGCGCATCAGCCACCGTCACCACCGGCGTCGTCCACGGCCTGCGTTCGGAGGCCGAACGGGGGGTAAGAAACTCGCCAGACGTCGACGCGTTCAAACCGGATTCGACGAATGGCGAAGTCACAGGCAAGCCCCCCGTTGCGCGGTTCAGCTACTAGACTGCAAGACATCTGTCAGAAATGGTGCAAACTTTCAATCTAATGCACTAAAATAAGACCCAATGCGGTTGTAACAGCCGCCTCCATTAACACATTCGGGTCTGGAACAATCATTTCGCCCGTGTATCGTGCGCTTCCGAGCGGTAAGACGCGGGGAGGGGCACCAAACGCACCGGCCTCGTCGTCCTCCAGGATCAGCATGAAGTCGTTGCCGTCGGCCCGACCTGCCGCCGGCATCACTGGCCGAATGAGCGGGAGGTGATGATGTCGGATCCCTTTGTCGGTGAAATCAAGCTTTACGGCTTCAACTTCCCGCCGCGCGGATTTGCGGCCTGCAACGGCCAGCTCCTGTCCATTGCCCAGAACACGGCGCTCTTCTCGCTGCTCGGCACGACCTATGGCGGCGACGGCGTGACGACCTTCGCGCTGCCCAACCTGCAGGGGCGCTCGCCGGTTCATTTCGGATCGCAGCTCCCGCAAGGCGCGGTGGCCGGCGCGGAAGAGGTTACGCTCACGACCGGCACGCTGGGCCCGCATACGCACGGGCTGACCGCCATCAACGCCGACGCGGACAAGCGCCCGCCTACCAATTTCCGGTTCGGCAACGACAAGTCGGCGACCACCGATTTCTTCGCCGCGCCCGGCGCCCTCGTCGCGCTCGCGCCGCAGTCGATCGGGAACACGGGCAACGGCCTGCCGCACGAGAACATGCAGCCCTTTCTCGTGATGAACTACTGCATCGCGCTCAATGGCATTTTCCCGTCGCGCAACTGATCGATCGAGCCCCGGCCAGGATTGAGGGAGGAAGACATGGTGACCCCCTATTTGGGCGAAGTGCGGATGTTTGGCGGCAATTTCGCGCCTGCCGGATGGGCGTTGTGCAATGGCCAGATCCTGGCCATCGCCAGCAACGCCCCGCTCTTCTCGCTGCTGGGCACGACCTATGGCGGCAATGGGCAGACCAACTTCGGATTGCCCGACCTGCGCGGCCGGCTCCCCATGCATCAGGGCACCGGGCAGGGCCTCACGCCGCGTGTCATCGGGGAGCTGGGCGGGGTGGAGAATGTCACGCTGACGGCCGACGAGCTTCCCTCGCATTCCCACGCGCTCAATGCGACCAGCGCGGACGGCGGTCTGCCGAGCCCGGCCAATGGCCTCCCGGCGACACCGAAGAATGGCGCGACGCCCTATCTGTACCTGGTACCGGGCACCAGTCAGGTCAATCCGGTCGCGATGGGGGCCAGCATCACGCCCAATGTCGGCGGTCAACCCCATGACAACCTGATGCCGTCGCTGTGCGTGAGCTTCATCATCGCCACGGCCGGCGTCTTCCCCAGCCGCAACTGAGCCCGGAGGTTCTGACCATGTCGAATGCTTTCGTTGGCGAGATCAAGGTCGTCGGCTTCAACTTCGCGCCCCGCGGATACGCCTTCTGCAACGGGCAGCTGATGTCGATCCAGCAGAACGCGGCGTTGTTTTCGCTGCTGGGGACAACCTATGGCGGCAACGGGACGACGACTTTCGCCCTGCCCGATCTTCGTGATGCGGCCCCCATGCACTGGGGGCAGGGGATCGGTCTGACGAACAGGGATCTCGGCGAGGCGCTGGGAACGCCGTCCGTCTCGTTGCTCGGTTCAGAGGTTCCGCCTCACGTCCATGGGCTGAACGCCGGCGTCCTGGCTTCGCCGAACCCCAGCCAGAATGTGCCGACGCCCGGGTCGACCGCCGTGCTCGGGCCGTCCAATCCCGGCCCGACCTACACGGACGCCACCACGCCGGTCGTCGCCATGGCGCCGCAGGCGATCGGGCCCGGCGGCAACGGCCAGCCCCATGAAAATCGTCATCCCCTTCTGGCGCTCAATTTCGTGATCGCGCTGCAGGGTGTTTACCCCTCGCGCAATTGATGCGCGGCTGATGGGATTTCTGGGGCAAGACACGTTCCTGCCCGCAGTTCCGGACGGACTGCGGGCACAGGGCATCGCGCTGCGCCGGGAGGAAGAGGCGGACCTGCCCTTTCTGAAGGCGCTGTATGCATCGACGCGCGAGGAAGAGATGGCGCGTCTCGCGCTGATCTGGGACGAGGGCCAGAAGCAGGCCTTTCTCGAGCAGCAGTTCATGGCCCAGCGCCTGCATTACCAGACCCAGATCGAGGATTGCCGCTTCGCGGTGATCGAAAGGGAGAATGAGCCGGTCGGCCGGCTCTATCTCCAGGAACGCCAGACCCAACTCCAGATCGTCGATATCGCGCTCATGCCGGTCCTGCGGCGGCAGGGCGTCGGAAGTGCGCTGCTGTCGGCGCTGATCGATGCCGCCGGGAGGGTCGGGAAGGGGGTCGGGCTCTTCGTGGAGCCCGACAACCCCGCCATCCGCCTATACCGTCGGCTGGGTTTTGACGGCATCGTCCAGACGGGTTTCTACCTGGAGATGGAGCGTCCCTTTGAGGCGATGGCGGTCAGTTGAAGGCCGCTTCATAGACGGTGCCGTCCCCATCCTGCGCGATCGGAACCAGGAAGATGTTGAGCTCGCCCATCATTCCATGCCGCAGGCGATAGAGGCGCTGCTCCAGGATGCGCCGGTCGCTTGTCCTGAAGAGCAGCGAGAACGGCGCGCGCTGGTTCGGGTGGCCGTGCACGCCCATCGGCGTCGCCTCGAACAAGGTCGCATCGCTCTCCCCGTCACCTTCTTCGATCACGAAGCTGGTCCCGACATGGGGAACGAAATCCTCAACGCAAAGCAGACGATCGAACATGTCCTGGCTTCCTCACAGGTTGCGCCGCTGGATAGGGAAGTGAAGGATCGACAGGCGATAATCAAGCGTCATAGAAGATGGGCATGACGACCCGTCTTCGTCCATCCCGCTATGGCGACGGTCCGGATATGTCTGCTGAATTTCGCCTCGTATGCGCCTGTACGACATGGCCTCCTTCATCGGCACGCACGGAGCGGGTCGTCGCGACGGCAGGGCCGCATATCGACGGAGACAGGCTCGCCCGGATTGCCCGACGCCATGGCGTGGCGGGGCTGGTGGTGCAGGGGCTCGGCGATGCAGGTCTTCCGGTTCCCGGGCGGCTGGCGCGCATCGCCCGGCGCCGGGGCATGGTCGCGCTCGAGCAGGCGGCGGAGGCGCTCCGGCTCCAGGCCCTGTTCGATCAGGCGGGCGTCACGCTGCTCATACTCAAGGGCGCGACGCTCGCGCGCCGGGCCTATGGCGAGATCGCCCTTCGGGACGCATTCGACATCGATCTGCTGGTGACGCCCGCGCAGGTCGAACCGGCATGGCGGATTCTCGCGGACGCCGGCTACGATCCCGTCATTCCCCGCCGGCCCTTGGCGGGATCGGCCCGGCGTCTTTTCCAGAGGCTCGCCAAGGACAGCCTCCATCATCATCGCGAACGCCAGCTGATCGCGGAGCTGCACTGGCGGATCTCCGACGATCTCGCCGCGCCCTATCTGCCCCCGCCGGATCGTCGGCAGGTCGTCGATATTGCGGGCTCGCGCGGGCTCGTGACGCTCGCGGAGGAGGATCTCTTCCTCTACCTGTGCGTGCATGGCGCGGCCCATCTCTGGGCCCGTCTGAAATGGGTCGCCGATATTGCGGCGCTGGTCAGCCAGGCGCCGGACGGTGGCGCGCGCTACTGGCGTGCGGCGGGCGATGCGGGCGCCGGACGGGCGGTGGCGTCCGGGCTCCTCCTCGCCCATGAGCTTCTCGGCACGGCGCTGCCACCCGGCTTCGAGGCACCGCGCTCCTGTCGCCTGCGCCTGCTCGTCATGCTGGCGCGGCGGGCTCTCCTGGCAGGTGGAGGGGCCCGTGACCTTGCCGGGACGCCCTTTCGCGGCTGGGCCGAGTTCGCCGCCAAGCTGCTGATCGCGTCCGGGCCGCGCCCATGGCTGGCGGTCGCCCAACGTATTCTCGTGTCCGCCGAGGATGTCGGCAACATCCGGTTGCCGTTCATGCTCTTCTTTCTCTACCCGCTGCTCAGGCTGCCGCTGCTCGTTGCAAGACGGGCCCGCAGGGGCTCGGGCAGGCTTGCCGAAGCGTCATGACCGAAAACGCCGACGGCCTTTGGCGACCGCTTGTCAGTGTCGTCCGCAGCTTTCTGCGCTTCGCCGGCTGGCGCGGCCCGCCGGCTGCCCTGCTGATGATCGCGGGAGGAGCGCTCGAGGGCATGAGCCTCGCGCTTGTCGTGCCGCTCGTCGCGCTGCTGTCGGGACACCACGCCGCCGGACATTCCATCGTCGCCGGATGGTTCGACAGGATCGGCGTGATGGCGCCGAACGCCCAGCTCATGGTCGCGCTCTGCGCTTTCGTGTTCGCGACGACGCTGCGGGCGGTCATCCTCGTGGCGCGAGACAGGCTCCTCATGAGCCTCCAGGTCGCCTTCACCGACAAGCAGCGCACCGATCTCGTCACCGCGCTTGCGGCCTCGCGCTGGCAGGACATAACGGGGCTTCGCCATGCCCGCATCCTTCATGCGCTCGGCAGTGAAATCCCGCGCGCCGCCACCGCGCTGCATCTGTTGCTCGCGATCGCGGCCTCGGCCGCCATGCTGTTCGCCCAGTGGGTGCTGATCCTCTTCCTGTCGCCGGGCCTGGCTCTCCCGGCGCTGCTGGTCATGGTGCCGGCAGCCCTCATCACGCGGCCGCTGCTCCGCCAGGCGGGCGCGCTCGGCCATGCGCTGACGGGCGGGAACCTCCAGATGCTGGATGCCACACAGCAGTTTCTCGGAGGCCTGAAGCCCGCGCTCGCGCAGAATCTGGAGGCCCCGTTCCTGGCGGAGTTCCGCAGCACGCTCGCCGCGCTGGCCGGGCGGCAGAAGGACTATGTCCGCAGGCAGGGGTATGGGCGCATCCTCGCGACCGCGCTGGCCGCCATCGCGCTGGCCGCCGCGATCCTGCTGGTGCGGCGGCTTGCATTGCCCATGGCTGTCACGGTCGGCATTCTCGCGGTCTTCCAGCGCATGTTCGGCCCGGCGATGACGATCCTGCGCAGCGCCCAGCAGCTGGCGGGCATGCTGCCATCGACGGTGGCCATCGATCAGCTCCGGTCCGAGTTGCAGAAAAGCATGAGGACCGATGAGGGCGGGCCGGTGGAGGTCGGGCACGTCAGCATCCGTTTCGATCGGGTAAGCTTTTCCTACCGGCAGGACGGGGGGGAGATTGCCGGCATCACCGACGTTTCGCTCCGGATCGAGCCCGGCGAGCTTGTCGGCGTGGCCGGCGCGTCGGGCGCGGGGAAGACCAGCTTCGTCGATCTTCTCGCGGGCCTCGTCCAGCCCGACAGCGGCACGATCCTCCTAGATGAAACGCCGCTCGATCCTCGCGATTACAGGCGGATACGGGCGCGGCTTTCCTATGCGACGCAGGACGGCTGGCTCGTCCACGATACCGTCCGGCGCAATCTCACCTGGGGCCTGGAGGCCGTGGACGAGGAGCATGTGTGGCGGACGCTGGAGATCGTCGAGGCGGCGGCGTTCGTGCGCGGCCTCGACGGGGGCCTCGACAGCGTCGTCGGCGAGCGGGCCTGCCGATTGTCCGGTGGCGAACGGCAGCGCCTCGGGCTCGCCCGCGCGCTTTTGCGTTCGCCCTCGCTGCTGATCCTCGACGAGGCGACCAACGCTCTCGACATCGAAACCGAGAGCCGCGTCCTTCAGCGCCTCGTCGGGCTCGACCATCGTCGGACCATCGTGCTGGTCAGCCACCGGCCCGAGACATTGCGGATCTGCCCGCGCATCCTGACCTTCGACCGCGGCATGCTGGTGAACGACCATCGTCCGGCCGTCCCGGTTTCAGCGTGATCCGAACCCCGTCAGCAGGGTCTTGATCGTCCGCACGACGATGAGCATGTCGATCCAGAAGGTGAAGCGGCTGATATAGAAGAAATCATAGCTCAGCTTGCGCAGCACGTCGTCGAGCTCGCAGACATGCCCCTGGCTGACCTGCGCCCACCCCGAAAGGCCGGGACGCACGATATGGCGGTATCGGTAGAAGGGGATCTCGGCCTCATACCATTGCGAGAGGATATCCGCTTCGGGCCTCGGCCCGATCCAGCTCATCTCTCCGCGCAGGATGTTGAAGATCTGGGGCAGCTCATCGAGGCGCAGACGCCGGAGCGTCCGGCCCACGCGCGTGACGCGGGCATCGGCGGCGATCGTCATGGCCGAGCGCCGCATGTCCTCGATCCGTTGGGGCGGGACGGGGGCGCCATGCATGGTGCGGAATTTCCACAGGCGGAACGGCCGTCCCCGATAACCGATGCGGGTCTGACGAAAGAAGATGGGGCCGGGAGAATCCAGACGGACGGACAGGCCGACGACCAGCATGAGGAACAGGGCGAGAGGCAGGAGCGTGAGCGCCACGAGGAAGTCGAAGGCGCACTTCACGGCCAGATAGGTCGCGTTCGGCATGAGCGAGCCGAAGGCGTTTTCGGAAAGCCTCTCCATCTCGATCTGGCCGGTGAGCGATTGCCGCAGCTGCTTGGAGGAAACCACCGCGACCCCCTCCAGCGCGCATTCGGCGAGGAAGCGCTCCCATTCCGGCGGGAGGTCATGGTCGAGGTCGGCGGTAAGCGCCGCGCAGCCGCCCGGCATCACCGGCGTTCCGAGCGGGAGCCAGGTGATGCTGTCGATCGTGAAGAGCCTGTCGACCTTGCCGAAGGGCACGACGGCGATGCTCAGGCGCTGCCGTCGCTGGATCATGAAATAGACGATGTAGAACCAGACCAGCGCGATGGCGAAGCCGGCGACCAGGAGGGAGCGGCTATATTGGAGCCGCATCAGGAAGAAGATCGCGAAGATCGCGCCGAAGGTGGAAGCAAAGACGGGCAGAACATAATAGCTCGCCCGGATCCCCGGAAAGACGATGAGGTTCCGGAACAGCCAGAACCCCATGACGATGCCGCTCAGGCTTCCCAGAAAGGAAATGGGGTAGAGGCCGAGCGCCAGCAGGCGGGGCTCGATCAGCGCGGCGATCGTGAAGGGGAGGATGGTGGCGAGCAGGATGGCGCCGCCGAGCTGCGAAACGCGCCGATGCCAGAAGGATCTGGCGGACAGATAGCCGTCATAGCGGCTCATGGCATCGCATCGTCCGCCCGGCGGATTTCATGCCGATGAAGCCGGCAACGCCCGTTACGCGTGTCGTCATGCCCCGGATCGCCCCTGTCGTCGGCGGCAGAAGAGATCAGCCGGCCATGAGGAGGTGTCAATCAGACAAGCGATCTAAAGCGAAAGAGATCGACTAATAACGGATCTATATCGGTCGACAATCTCGGTTTCCGGGAAGCGCCTGATCGCGTCCTTTCGCGCGTTGACGCCCATCATGACGCGATCGTCCCTTTTCAATTCGAGCATGGCCCGCATCTTTTCGGCGAGGTCATGGGCGTCGCGCGGGCGACACAGCAATCCCGTGCGACCATGCTGAACCACGTCGCGACATCCGGGCACGTCGCTGGCGATCGCGGGGCGCTCCATGGCCGCCGCCTCGATGAGGACGCGCGACCGGCCTTCGCGATAGGACGGGAGCACGATGCAGTCCGCCCGCGCGACGGCAGGACGGACATCGTCCGCAGCGCCCAGATATTCGATGCATCCTTCGCGCATCCAGGCCTCGACCGTCTCGCGCGGGATCGCTGTGCGGTTTCGGACGTCGAGGAAGCCCATGATCTGGAAGCGCACGCCCGGATAGCGCGCGGCGAGCATGCGGGCGGCGTCCACATATTCGACGATGCCCTTGTCGCGGATCAGCCGCGCGACGAGCAGGAAGCGGAACAGGCCGTCGTCGGAGACTGGATAACGGCGCGCGTCGAAGAGAGAGGCATCGATGCCGGAGCCGGGAAGCAAGCCGACCTGTGAGGGGCGGACCAGTTTCCGGGCCAGGAAAAGGTCGCGGTCGTCGGTGTTCTGGAAAAACACCCCGACCGAGCGGCGGAGGCCGAGCCGGTAGAGCCTGCTCGCGATCCAGCCGAGCCATCCTTGCCGGATGAAGGCGGTGCCGAGGCCCGAGATATTGTTGATCGCGGGCACGCCGGTGATCGCGGCGGCCAGCGACCCGTAGACATTGGGCTTGATCGTCCATCCCAGGAAGACGGCGGGCCGTTCGCGGCGCATCAGCGCCAGATACCGAAGGAAGAGCCGGACATCTTCGAGGATCGAGATGCCCTGGCTTGCCATCGGCAGCGGCTGCACGCGAACCCCCATGGCCTCGAGCGCGGCGCAGGACGTGTCCGCGCCGACGGCCGCCACTATCTCATGGCCATCGGCGATCAGCGCCTTCACGAGCGCGGAACGAAAATGGGCGATATTCCATGCCGCATTGGCCGATATCAGCACCTTAGGCACAGATTGTCCTGAAAGAAGAAGGAGCGGTAGGGAAGCCAGTAATTCACGTTGTCGGCGAAGTTCAGCCACACGAAGAAGGACAGGGCATAAAGGACGATGATCGCCGCGATCAGCAGCTTCTCGTCATTCTCGCGTCGGGCGAAGACGGCCGGCACGCGCGCATAAACGAAGCACTGCACCGGAATGAGATAGAGGCCGAGCCGGTCCACGACCGTCGAGGACCGCGAGACCAGCAACAGGGCCAGGGCTGCGAGCGAGGCCAGGCTGAGCGCCGTCCAGACATCGCGTTCGGTATCGGCCAGTGCGAAGCGGGATCGGAAGGCGAGGAAAATCGCGGCGGGCAAAGCGGTCATGAGCAGCCGTATCGCGGCTCCCGACGATGTCATTTCGGCGTCGAAATAATTGGTGACATAGTTGGCGGCATGGGCCTCCAATATGGCCTTCGCGACGACGAGCAGCGCGGCGAGGACCATGACCAGCCGGAAAGGCGCGGGTATGCGGTGGCCGACCATCGCGCCCAGGGGCAGGAAGACGAGCACGGTGGAATGGAACAGGGCGCCGACGCAAATCCAGGCACAGTAGCGCAGGACGTGCCCCTGTCGCAGCGAGACGAGCCCCATCAGCAGGAAGGATATCGCCATCCCCTGGCGGATATATCCCATGCCCATCACCACCACGAGATAGGGGATGGCGACCGCCATGCAGAGCCACGGGCGCGGCTGGCTCAGGCAGAAGCGCGTCAGCGCGATCCCCATCACGAGGCCGCTGATGGCGGTTACGACCAGCAGGCCTAGGCTCGTGCTCGCGGCAAAATGGGTGAGCAGCGTGAAGCCGGGATCGTTGAGCGGCGACAGTTCGAGCGGGTTCCAGAGCGCCTGCTCGACCATCCGGTCATAATTCCCCCAGTCGCCGCCGGTCTGCCAGCGAAAGCCGATCAGGACGATGAGGGACAGGCAGGCGAACAGCCATGCATAGCCGAACCGGCCCCGGCCGCGGCTTGCCGACTGTTCGACGAAGGCCATGGTGGAGGGAAATCCGAACATCAGCCAGTAGATCAGCATGGCTGGCTCCACATCCGGTACATGAGAATACCCCACAGCGAGCCGGTCCAGTCGCGCGCGCCGCCGAGATGCTGTTCCCATCGCTGCCGGACGGCCGGACCGTCGAGCAGCGGGTCGGCACGAAGCGACGTGTCCTGGAGCAGATCCTCGGCCCATTCGCGCAGGCTGCCGCGGAGCCACTGGCCGACCGGGATGGCGAACCCCGCCTTGGGGCGATCGATCAGCGAGGGTGGAACATGGCGATGGAGGATCTGCCGGAGCAGCCACTTGCCCTGGCCGGCGCGCTTCTTGAACGCCATCGGGGTCCGCCAGGCCTGCTCGACGACGCGATGGTCGAGGAAGGGCACGCGGACCTCGAGGCTGCTCGCCATGCTGGCCCGATCCACCTTGGTGAGGATGTCGTTTGGCAGATAGGTCTGCATGTCCCAGCGCATCATCTGCTCCTCGAACGTCCGCCCCGGGGAGAGTTCCGTCTCGATGAACGGTGCTGGAGACAGCGATGCGGCCATCGGAAGCCGGTCACGCCACTCCTCGCTCGACTCCCGATAGATGTCCGTCGTGCCGAGCGGGGTCCGGAGCATGCGCGCGACCTTGTGGACCTTGATGCCGAACATCGGGATCGAGGGAACGAGCGGCAGCGCCTGGAGATGGTCCCAGCGGTGCGGAGGAATGGTGGCGATGGCGGTGCCGACGGAATGGCGCAGCACGGCGGGGATCGCAGCCGCCATGCGCCAGGCCCTGCGCGACGCGAGATAGCGATTATATCCGCAGAAGAGTTCGTCGCCGCCGTCGCCCGACAGGGCCACGGTGACCGATCGGCGTGTCATCCGGCTCAGCAGGATGGTGGGAAGCTGGGAGGAATCGCCGAAGGGCTCGTCATAGATGTGGGGGAGAGCGGGAATGACGCCGCGGACCTCTTCGGCGTCTACATAGAGTTCGTGATGCTCGGTGCCGAGATGGCGGGCGACGGCGCGGGCATGGGGCGCCTCGTCGAACCCCTGTTCGGCAAAGCCGATGGTGAAGGTGCGCACCGCGGAGCCCGCCACGTCCCGCATAAGCGCCACGATGGCGGAGGAGTCGATCCCGCCCGAAAGGAAGGCGCCGACAGGCACGTCGGCGACCATCTGCGACCGCACCGCCTCCTCCAGGCGGGCGGTCATGGCGGCGATGGCGGCGTCTTCGTCCATCGTCTCGTCCGCGCGCTCCGCGACGACCTCGTCGAGCGACCAGTAGCGACGGCAGTCGACGCCGGGCGTAGCGCCGGGGGACGCCGCGCTCGGCACATCGGGAGGCGGCGCTTCCCGCGCCGAAGCATCGAGCGTGACGATGACGCCCGGTTCCACCTTGAAGATGTTGCGGAAGATGCTGCGCGGCGCCGGCACGAAATTGTGACGAAGATAAAGTGCTAGGGCATCCGGGGCGACATCGAACCGGAAGCCGGGCAGGGCGCGCAGGGCCTTGAGCTCCGAGGCGAAGGCGATCGTGCCCGGTGCCCACCCGTAATAAAGCGGCTTTTCGCCGATCCGGTCGCGGGCGAGGCTGAGCCGGCGGTCCCGCCGGTCCCACAGGGCGAGCGCGAACATTCCCACCGCCTCGCGGAGCGCCGGCCGCAAGCCGCGGCGGCTGATCCACTGGAGCAGCGTCTCGGTGTCGGAACGGCCTCGCCACGCGACAGGCTGTTCGGCCTCGAGTTCGGCGCGGAGCGCGAGATGATTGTAGATTTCGCCGTTGAAGCTGAGAATATAACGCCCGCAGGGCGAGATCATCGGCTGGTGGCCGGCCGGCGAGGGGTCAATGACGGAGAGGCGGCGATGGGTCAGCGCGATCCCGGCATCCGGGTCGTTCCAGCTTCCTTCATTGTCTGGTCCGCGATGGATCAGATTGTCGGACATCAGGCGGATGGACGATGGAGCGATGCCGTGTCGCGACCATATACCGGCTATGCCGCACATAGGATAATCCCCAGCAACGCCACAAACTCACATGACCTGCGCAATCGGCGGTTGCGATGCCCCCGGCACAGAAAGCCGCACATGATGCCTTTTGTCCAGACATGTGCGCCGGCTCCGCAAGAGAAGTGAGCAGTCCTGTTCTTCAAAAGGCGAAGTCGAAGGTTCGCGACAGCTTGCCCGCGGCTTGGCAAGTACCGGCGAAATACTGGCACGCACGCCTGACGGGGAGAATTGAACCCGAAATGGCGCTATTGCCGGCGCTGCTGACGGCGGGCGGGCGCGTCATCGATGTCGGCGCGAACTATGGTCTCTACAGCTATGCGGCGTTGCGCTCGCGTGTATCGATCGAGCTGTTCGAGCCCAACCGTCATTGCCTGCGCGCGCTGGAAGCCTGGTCGGACGCGCTGCCGATGGTCCGGGTTCATCCTTGCGCCTTGTCGGCCGCCGAAGGGCGCGGCAGGCTTTCGATCCCCGTCGAAGCCAACGGCATGGAGCATGATGCCTCGGCGTCGCTCGAACCCCGGCAGGGCGGCTCGTTTCGCGTCGAGACGGTTTCGCTGCGCACGCTCGACAGCTTCGGTTTCGAGCAGGTGGATCTCATCAAGATCGACGTCGAAGGGCATGAGGCGCAGGTGATCGAGGGCGCACGGGAAACCATCGCCGCCTGCCGTCCCGCCCTGCTGGTCGAGATCGAGCAGCGCCATTGTCCCGGACCGATCGGGGAGACGTTCGATCGCATCGCCGCGCTCGGCTATGCCGGCTATTTCCTGCAGGGCGGGCGGCTGACCGACCTCGGCCGCTTCCGCCTCGCCGAGCATCAGTCGCTTGCGGCGCTGGGGAGCCGGAGCCGCGCCTATCACAACAACTTCCTCTTCCTGGCGCACCGCCGGCTCGCCGACGGCTGCTATCGGAAGCTTCTCGCGTGAGGCCGCTGCGCATCGCGATCGTGACGCCTCGCTACGCCCTGTCCGGCGTGCCGCTGGCGCAGCACCGGCTGGCAGCCGCGCTGGCGGATGCAGGCCATCATGTGGACCTGATCGTCGGCCGCTGCGACCCTGATCTCCAGGTTCCGCCGATCGCCGGCGGGACCATCCGGATCCTCGGCTGTCGCAGGACGCGCGGGATGCTGTTCCCGATCTGGCGCTATCTGCGTGTCGCCCGGCCGGACATTCTCTTTTCGGCGGAGGACCATCTCAACGGCTTCGTGCTCGCGGCGGCCATTCTCGCGCGCTCGCCGGCGCGGATCAGCTGCTCGTCGCGGGTCACGCCCTTCGACACCTATTCCGACACGCCGTTCACCAAGCGCTGGGTGCTGAAATGGTTCATGCGCCTGGTGGGCTGGCGCGCGGACGCGCTGACCTGCGTGTCCCGCGATATGGTCGCGCAATATCGGCAGGTCTTCCCCGGGACGCGTCATGTCTGCGTCTACAATATCGCGGGCGGTCCCGATGCGCAGGCGCGCATGGCGGAGCCGCTCGACGATGACTGGTTCGCAACGGCCTCCCCGCCGCTGATCGTCGCGGCCGGGAGCCTCGCACCCTGGAAGGGGTTTGCCGACCTCATCGATGCCGTGGCGCTGCTGCTGCGCTCGGGGCGAGAGGCGCGGCTCGTCATTCTCGGCGACGGACCGCTGCGGGCGCAGCTGGAAACACGCATAGCCGACGCCGGTCTCGTCGCGTCGGTCCGGCTGGCCGGCCGGGTCGACAATCCACTCAAATATTTCGCGCGCGCGCAGGCCTTTGCCCTCTCGTCGCATGTCGAGGGCCTGCCCAACGTGCTGGTGGAGGCGATGCTGTGCGGCTGCACGCCCGTCGCGACCGATTGCCCCACCGGGCCGCGCGAGGTGCTGCAGGATGGACGCTTCGGCTATCTCTGCCCGGTCGGTGATCCCCCGGCGCTCGCCGAGGCGCTCGCAGCGGCACTGGACCGGCCGATCCCGCCCGAGGCACTGGCCGAGGCGATCAAGCCCTTCGAGCAGCGCGCCGTGCTCGACCATCACTTCTCCCTCCTCGGGCTGGGGGCGGTCTGAGCCATGCGGATCGGGTTGAACGCGACCTGCTTCGACGCGCGACCTTCCGGCGCGAACCAGCGCTTCCGGACGCTCTATGGCGCGGTCATCCGCCGCAATCCCTCGATCCGCTTCCTGATCTACGAGCCGCGCGACTATCCCGTCGCGCAATGGTTCTCGGACGCCGCCAATGTCGAGGCCCGGCGGACGCCGCTGCCGGCTTCCGGGCGGGTTGCGCGGCTGCTTTGCAGTCTTGGCTATTGGCATCGCGCGTTTCGCGAGGACCGGCTCGACCTTTTCGAGAGCTTCCATCTGCCCTTGATCCGGGCGTCGTGCCCGAGCTTGCTCACGCTCCACGACCTGCGCATGCTCCGGCCGGACGGGGGATGGCCGGGGAGGACGCTCGGCCGCGTGGTGCTGCGCCAGGCGCTGCGAAGCGCCGATCATGTCATCACGGTTTCCGATAGCATGCGCGAGGAGATCCTCGCCTTCCGGCCGGGAACGGCGATCTCCACCGTTTACAATGCCGTCGATGCCGAGAGCTTCCGGCTGACCGATCTCGCCGCGTCCGGCGGATCGCGGCACCGGGATCTGCCGGAGGCCTATATGCTGACGGTCGGGCATCTGGAGGCGCGCAAGAATCTTCTCCTGCTGATCGACGCCGTCGCGCGTCTGCGCGACCAAGGGCTGGACAGGCCGCTCGTGATCGCGGGCCGCGATGGCGGCATGCGTCACGCATTGATTGCGCACGTCGCTGCACGGGGATTGGGGGGCCATGTCCGCCTGATCGAGGATGCCGACGACGCCGACATCCGCAGGCTTTATGCGGGCTGCCGGCTGGTGGTCGTCGCGTCGCGCTACGAGGGGTTCGGGATCCCGGTGGTGGAGGCGATGGCGGCGCGGCGGCCGCTCGTGACGAGCGACATCCCGGTCTTCGGCGAACTGACCGGCGGGCAGGGGCGCCATTTCCCGGTCGACGATCCCTCCGCCGCCGCGGCTGCGATCGAAAGCGTCTGGAGCGATCCGCGCGAGCAGGATCGGCTCGTTGCGCAGGGCGATGCACGGGTCGACGCCTTCGCGGTCCATCGCCTGGCCGACCGGATCTCGGCGCTCTACAGGCAGCTGTCCGGCGATGTTCCCAGGATATCCGCCATGCGCGAGCGCGCCGCGGCGACCGAGTGACGGTGCTCGTAGAGGGAGCGCAGATGGGGATCGAACACGGGCCCGCGGCTGGCCGCCACCTCCTTGAGCGCCGCGACGAAGCTGTCGGCATCCCGGCATAGCCAGCCCGCGGCGATCACGTCTTCCGCATATCCGGCAAAGGCTTCGGCCGAGCCGATCACCCTTTTCCCGAACATCAGCGCCTCGGCGACCTTGGTCTTCATGCCGGACCCGTCGAGGATCGGCGCGATCGCGACCTGGGCGCCTTCATACCAGGGCGCGAGATGATCCACGGCGCCGATCAGTCGCATCGTCGGATGCCCGGCGAGTTCGGCCGCCAGCGCGTCCATGCCGCGCCCGACGACAAGAATGGGGATGGGCGATCGTGGAGCGACGGCATCGGCGAACCAGCGGATTCCGTCGAGATTGCCGTAGAAGCCGCCGCCGACGAACAGTGCATAGGGCGAGGCGGCGTCGGCAGGGCGGGAGGGGGGACAGGCCTGCTCCAGCACGGCGAGGGGGGCGATGGCGTCGGCACCGCGGCCATGGATGCGGCGGAGCAGGTGGCTGTCCCGTTCGCTCAGGCAGATCAGGCGGTGGCTCGACCTGACGGCCGCGCGTTCCGCCCGATAATGGGCGGCCAGAACGGCGAGCGCGCGAAGCGAGGGGCGCGATCGCCATGCGCCCCAGAAGAAGCGCGTCTCGACATTGTGAAGGAAGGTCGTGATCCGGCAACCCGGATGATGGCGCCTGACGTGGCGCGCCACGCCGCCGAGATTGGATCCGTCGAGGAAGAGGTGATCGATCTCTTGCGCCCCGATCAGCGCATCGATCGCCCGGAATGCCGAGCGATCCGCGCCGTCGAGATGGCCCCGGACCATCTCCATGGGGGACGGGAGGCGATCGCGCTTCAGCGTGAACCGAACCAGCCGGTCGCCGAGCAGGTCGGACAGGATGGCGCCGTTCAGGTTGGCAAGCATCGACCGGCCGCCCTCCTGTCGGCCCGGCTCGACCGGGCTGACGAACAGCAGGCGACGGATCGTCGCGCTCATTGCCAGATCCCGCCGGCGCGTTTGCGCGGGGGCTGGCCATCACCGCACGGCCGCGACAATGTAAGCCGGTGGATAGCCCCGCATCCTTTTCCGTGGTGATACCGCTCCACAACAAGCGGGACTTCATTGGCCGCACGATCGCGTCCGTGCTGGACCAGACCCTCCCGCCGGCGGAGGTGATCGTCGTCGACGACGGGTCGACCGACGATGGCGCCGATATCGTCAGGGGCCTGGCGGATCCGCGCATCCATCTGATCGGCCAGGGCCAGCGGGGGGCGGGCTTCGCGCGCAATCGCGGCGTGGCCGAGGCCCGCGAACCCTGGGTCGCGCTGATCGATGCGGACGACCTGTGGCGGCGCGATCATCTCGAGACACTGGGAGAGCTTGTCCGATCCTTCCGGCACGTCGACGCGGTGGCGACCGGCTGGCGGGAGGCGCGCGACGCCATGGCGATCGATCTCGAGGCCGCGCCCGAACCCGCGCCGCGCGGGCGAATGCTGGACTTCTTTCGCGAGCAGGAAGCCGCACCCTTCCACGCCTCGAGCATTGCGATCCGGCGGACGGCTTTCCTGCGCACATCCGGCTTCGGCCCGCATGCGATCGGCGAGGATGTCGAATTCTGGATCCGGTTCGCGCTCGACCATGGCATCGCGATCAGCGACCGGAAGACATCCATCTATATCCGCGGAACTGGCGGGAGCATGGAGCGGGCTCAACAGGACATGGCCGCAGGACTGCCCGTTCCAGCGTCGCCGGTCCTGGCGACGCTGGACGCGGCGATCGGTTCGGCGTCCCATGCCGCGCGACGGAGCGACATTCGCGCTTATGCGGATCGGACCCGCCTCCAATATGCCCGCGCCCTTGTCTATCACGGCCGTGGGCGGGAAGCGCGGCGGATGCTGGCGGCGGTGCATGGGCGATCGGGCGCCCGGACGGGCCTGTATCTGCTGGCGCACATGCCGTCGTCCGGGCTGCGCGCCATGGCGCGCTGCTGGTCGCTTGCCCGCCGCGCGACACGCCGACGGCGCGAGCGGCAAGGGACGCATTAGCGCGCGTCGCGCCATAGCCGCGCTCCAAGATCGAACTGGCGGCCGATCCAGATCGATCCCTGACGACTGAGATGGGATGCGTCGCGATAGAGAGAGACGCCGTCGCGCGCGGTGTCGCAGCGTCCGCCGCGGCACAGGAGCCGGTCGAGCCGGACGACGGGCGTTCCGTCGGCCCGCGCAAACTCGTCCATCAGGCGGACCGTCCACGGCCAGAAGGGATGGGCGGTTCCGGGCACAACAAGACAATCGGGCGCGCGGTCGACGGTCGGCAGGGCCTGGCTCCGGCGCTCCCAGCACTGCCCCACATCGAAGTCCGCCTGCGGGGGCGCACCGACGATGATGACCCGCCTGCCCAGGGCATGGATCGCGGATGTCGTCCGGCGCTGGACATCGACGAGCGCTCCCGCGGGGAGTTCGGTGAGCCGGAGGCGCCCGGCCGCGTCACGCAAGAGCGCCTGCGTCCCCTTTTCCTCGTAACGCTGGTAGCGCCCCGACAGGACGACGACATTTATGGTTTTATTCTCAGCGATATAGCGGAGGACGCTGGCATTGAACTGCAGGCAGCCCTTCGCCCATTCGAGACTGCCCTGCAGGTCGACGGGAGCCAGATCGAGCAGCGGGGCGCAGCCACCTTTGCTGGCTTGGGCGAGCGGATGGGTGGTGGTCGCGGTCAGCGCCGGGATGATGTGCTGGGAGAAGGAGTCGCCCCAGACCAGCATCTGTGGCCTTGCCGATTGCGTGCATCGGCCGTCGAAGAGGCGCGCGTCCGCGTCGCAGCCGGGCAGGTCGAGACCCGTCACGCCCCGGAGGTCGAGCGGGCCTGCCCGGGCTTCGCGATAGTGCAGGCCGGCATAGCCGACGGTCGCGATCATGAGGCCGGCGGCCGCGAGGAGAGCGCAGAACGACCGGCCTCCCATCCGGGAACGGCGGCATGGCCGCTCGACGCCATGGTAGAGCAGGGCCGCAAGGAGCGCGATGGCCGCGATCAGCGCGATGATGACGGGGGCAGGGACGGGCGCACCGAGCCAGATGACATGCGCAAAGGCAAAGACCGGCCAGTGCACCAGATAGAGCGAATAGGACATGTCGCCGGTCACGCCGAGCGGGCGCAGGAGGGGATGGAACGATACGCGCGATTGTCCGGCGACGAGCAGGATCAGCGTCGCAACGCAGACCGCCGGGGCGATCCAGTGCGCGAGGGACAGCGGCGGCGTCAGGAACGGGGCGATGCCAAGGACGAGAAGGGCCGCGGGCCGCAACACCCGGCCGATGCGCATGGTCTTGCCTCTGTCCGCGACAAGCGCGCCGATCGAGCCGATCCCGATTTCCCAGGCCCGCGTCGGAAGGAGGTAGAAGGTCGCGCCGGGGGCGCGGGGATAGAGCCAGGCATACGCGGCAAGGCTCGCCAATGTCGCGGTCAGGAGCGCGGGCATCCACAGCCTGCGCGGGAGCAGCGCGACCGCGAGCGGAAGGAGAAGATAATATTGCTCCTCGACGGCGAGCGACCACATGTGGAGCAGGGGCTCGAACGCTGCGCTGTCGTTGAAATAGTTGATCTGCCGCCAGAGGACGATGTTGGTGGCAAAGCCCAGCGCGCCGGCGAGCTGCGGCCAGAAGCGTTGATAGCCGCTCGCGGTCAGGAGGCCCAGGGCGGCAAGCGTCGCTGCGGCGAGAAGGGCAAGCGATGCGGGTGCGAGGCGGCGCAGACGGCGCAGGTAGAAACCGCGCGCGCTGAACGCGCCGACGGCGTGGGCGCGGGTCGCAATGCCGCTGATGAGATAGCCCGACAGCACGAAGAACAGGTCGACGCCGACATAGCCCGAAGGCGCTGCGCCGAGACCGGAATGGAACAGGATCACGACCAGCACCGCATAGCCGCGGAGCGCCTGTATGTCGGTCCGCCAGCGCAGGTCGGTGGCGACGCTGCCCGTGGTCAAGATCGGACCTGCCGGCAGGCGATCAGATCGTCATAGCTTCCGATCTCGACGATGCGTCCCTCGTCGAGGCGCACGATGATGTCGCATGTCCGCAACGTCGATGCACGATGCGCGATCGAGATGATCGTCAGGTCACGCGGCAACCGGGCGATCGAGTCCATCACCTGCGTTTCGGTGGCGTGATCGAGCGCGCTCGTCGCCTCATCGAGGATGAGCACCGAAGCCTGCCTGTAGAGCGCTCGCGCGATCCCGATCCGCTGGCGCTGCCCGCCCGACAGTCGCACGCCCCGCTCACCGACCCGGCTGTCATACCCCGCCGGAAGGCTCGCGATGAAATCATGGAGGCCGGCATCGCGCGCCGCCGCCTCGATCCGGGGCCGGTCCAGCTCTGCCACCGGCTGGCCGAAGGCGATGTTCGCGCCGATGCTGTCGTCCGCCAGGAATATGGCCTGCGGGACATGGGCGATCTGGCTCTGCCATGCGCGCTTCGCTGCGCCCTCGATCGGGATGCCGTCGATGCTGAGCACGCCGTCGTCCGGTTCGAGCAGCCCCATCAGGAGATCCGCGAGCGTGCTCTTGCCGCTGCCGGACTTGCCGACCAGCCCGACCCGCGTGCCCCTGCGAATGGTCAGCGAGACATGGCTCACCGCCGGTCTCGCGGACAGTGGATAGCGGTAGCTCACCTGATGCAGCGCGAGCGTTCCGTCGAAGGGCGCCGTCGGGGCGGCCGCCGCCGGGGGGGGACAGGGAAGATCGATCAGCCGAGCGACGTCCTCCAGTGCGCCGCGATTTCCATGGATCTGCGACCAGCTGAAATAGACCTGCTGGACCTGGGGCAGCAGGCGCTGCGCACCGAGCGCCAGCGCTCCGAGTGTGGGAAGCGCGGTGACGATGCCGCCCGGACGCTTGTTGACCACCAGCGACAGGACCGCGATCAACAGGATCCCGCCGGCCTCGACGATGTAGCGCGGTGCTGCCGCAATGAACTGGTTGGTCGCCTGCGCCTGGCGGAAGCGCTGGTCGATCCGCCGAAACCTTTCGAGGAAAAACGGCTGGGACCGATCGAGAAGCACTTCCCTGATCCCGCCGAGCCCTTCCTGCAAGGCCTGGACGCGGGCCTGGAGCGCGTCCGAGATAAGGTCCGCATTGCGGTACAGGCGGCTTCGGGTGGTGGCGCTGACCACGAGATAGAGCAGCGCGAAGCATAGACCGGCGAACAGCGACGTCAGCGGATCGACCAGGATCAGTCCCGCGAGGATGAACAGGGATGTGATGGCGGCGGTCGTCCCGAGCATGGCCGGCAGGAAGACATTGCCCAGCACGAATTGGACCTTCTCGATATCGGCGATGGTGCGGCTGCTGTTGTGGACGACGTGGAAATCATAGGGCTGGTGCAGTGTCCGCCCGTAGATGTCCGCGGCCAGATCATGCGCGATCGCAAAAACGAGATTTTGCCCGACCCAGGTCAGCGTCAGGCGGAGCGCGGTCGACAGGATCGCGACCAGCACGAGCAACCCGGCCGACAGCGTGACCATGCCGGTGCCGAAGAAGGAGGCCATGTGCAGCAGCGCAGGAGAATGGCCCTGTTCGCCGTTCGCCGAGCCGGTCATCACGGCCAGGAAGGGAAGCACCGCGCCGATGGTCGCCAGCTCCGCAAGCGCCCCTGCCATCATGAGCAGCCCGGTCCAGATCAGCTGGCGTCGCCGGGCGACGGGGAGATGCGCGTGGATCGCCCGTGCCGCCTGCCAGGGTGTGCGCGACATGCGGGCGTCGTCTCGAAGGGGAGATGGCGGCTGCACGGTCAGAGGGGGCGCATGGCGATGCCGGTCACGCGGATCCGGATCGGGTCGGGAATCCCGTCGGGACGGCCGACGAGCTGGATCCGGATGGCCGGGCAGTCGGGAGGAACGACGAAATCCGCGGCGGGTCTTCCGCCACCGGCCGGCGCGGACAGCGTGATGGCGGCGAGCTCGGCGCCATCGCCTGCGCACAGGATATGGGCCGAAAGGACATCTCTCTCCAGACCGGGATCGGTGGCCGGGTCCGTCGCCGCGATGGCGAACGATAGGGCGTAGCGGCCGGGGGCGGCGAGCGCATATTGCTCCGCGAGCAGGCGAGGCTGGTCGCCCGAGAAGGAGAGAAGCAGCGCACCGCTCGCGATCCGCACGCCCCCGGCCTGATCCAGCCGCCAGTTGAAGGGCGGCGGAGCGGGCGAGCCACGAAAATCGGGATCGTAGAGGAGGCTGTGGCGCGCGTTGTCCGGGATTTTCGCTAGCCGGCTCCAGACCTTATAGGCAGGGAGGATGGCGCCCTGGTCGACGGCGGCGGCGAGCACCGAACTCTGCTCCGTCCACGCCGCATCGGGATCGCGCGGCGGCGGAAGCGTGCCGAGCAGGGCCAGCAGCGCGAGAGCATGGCCGCGTGCCTCCCTCTGGAAGAAGGCATTGCGCCAGTCGGGGTCGGTCGCGAGTGCCGCCCGGATCGCCGCTGGTCCGCCCGGACTGTCGAGCAACCCGGCCACCAGGGCAAGAAGGGCATCCCCGGTTCCGGGACGCAGCCGTAGCGCCGGGCCTATCTCGCCCAGGGCGGTGGAATAGTCACCGCCGCGAACGGCGTGATCGAGAAGCCAGTAGCGGGCAATATCCGAACGGGGATCGATCCGTTTGGCGATGCGCATCAGCGCTGTCGCGCGTGGCAGATCCCCGTCCGCGCTGGCGGCAAGTGCCGCGAGAACCACCGGCGCCGCATCACCGGGCGCGCGCCTCAGGGCGGCACGGATGAGCGCGCGTGCCTCGGCGTCGACCGCGCCGCCGGCATCGAGGATACGCCCGTACGCAAGGTTGCTGAGCGCAACGGGATCGGCGGGCGCGAACATCAAAGCCCTGTCGGGCCGGCTCGCCGAGTAGATCGCAAGGGCCGCATGACGGACCGCAAGCCAGCCGGCCAGCACGACGAGCAGCGCCAGAACCAGCCGCTGGCCCCGTCGCCGCCCGACGGAGGTCATGAGGCGATGTCCAGGAGCGCCGCCGGACGATCGCCCGCGGGCTTGCCATACTGCCCATATCCGTAGCCGAAGCCATATCCGTAGCCATAGCCCGTCGACTGGACGCTGCATTTCGTGAGCACGATGCCGACGATGTGGGCCTGGGCCGACATCAGCCTGTCGAGCGCATTGAGTGCGATGCGTCGGCGGATGCTGCCGGCTTCGACGATCAATATGGTCGCCTCGCAGGCCGAGCCGAGGATCGGGGCGTCCGCGAGGCCGAGGACAGGCGGCGCATCGACGATCACGATGTCGAAGCGCTCCATCGCCTCGGCCATGATGCTCCGGATGCGATTGCCCACGAGCAGCTCCGCCGGATTGGGCGGGACGGGGCCGCTCGGCAGCAACGACAGGCCGGGGATGCGCGTCGGCATGATATGCGCATCGATCCCTTCCAGGCTGACGAGGAGCGACGACAGCCCCACGCCGGACGTTTCCTTGCTCAGGAAGGAAGGGTTGCGCAGATCGGCATCGATCAGCAGGACAGACTTGCCGATCCGGGCAAAGTTCTGCGCCAGGGCCAGCGACGTGCTCGACTTGCCTTCGCCCGGACGGGAGCTCGTGACGACGAGCGATCTGGGATAGCCGTGGCGCGAACTGAACTGGAGCGCCGTGGTGACGGAATAATAGGCTTCCGCGATATCGGATCGCGGGCTGGCCAGCTGCTCGATCATCAGCGCGGTTCGGCCCATGTTCGGGATCATGCCGAGCAGCGGCAGTCGCAGCTTGGTCTTCGCGTCCTCGGGCGTCTTGATCGTATCGTCGATGAATTCGATGGCGAAGGCCGCCGCGAGCCCCAGTGCCAGGCCTGCAAGGAGACCCGCGAGGAGATTGCGAAGCGGACGGGGCTCGAACGGGCTGCGCGGAGTGATCGCGGGATCGACCACCTCCGCGTCGGATTCGCCCAGCCCGCCGACGATGTCGATTTCCTTGAAGCGCTCGAGGAGCGCGTCATAGAGGGCCCTGTTCGTGTCCACTTCGCGCTGCAGGATCGTGTAGCCGATGCCCCGGTTGCGGAGCTGGAGCACCTGTCCCCTGAGCTTGTCGACCTGCCCCTGCAGTTCCGCTTCCCGACCCAGCGCCGACAGATAGGAGGAGCGCAGCGAGGACGACATGTCGCCCGTCTCCCGGGCCATCGCCTTGTCGATCTCGGCCATGCGGTCGCGCAGAGAGACCATGGTCGGATAGTCGGGCTGGAAGGTCGCCCGCTGTTCGCGATAATCGGCCTCGAGCTTGTTGCGTTCGGTCCGCAGCGCCTGGACCGCGGGGCTGACCAGCACGTCGCCGGACGAGGAATTGGCCATCGCCTGCTTGTAGCGCTGCTCCGCGCTGATCCGCTCGCCGACGGCATTGGCCAGCGCTGCGTTGAGCGCCGTCAGGGACTGGGACGAGAGGGAGTCCCCTGCCGAGCCGCTGGGACCGTCGCCCTTGCGCCCGACAGGGCCGGGGTCGCTCGAGCGGTCCAGCTGAAGGATGCCGTTGTTGCGCGCATAATCGACCAGCTGCCGTTCGCTTGTCTCGAGCCGTTCGCGCGTGAGCTTCAGCCGGGATTGCAGGAAGTTGCGGGCATAAGCCGTCGCCTCGTAGCGCCGCGCGGCGCCCGACGCGAGGAAACCCGTGCCAAAGGCGTTGGCGATCCGCGTCGCCCGATCGGGATCTACGTCGTCGTAAAAGAGCTTCACCAGATGGCTGCCGCGGACCGGCTGGAGCTCCAGGCCCTGCATGACCTTGGACGTGGCGACGAGTTCGCGCCTTTCCCGCGGCATTCGCTGCGAAACAAAGGCCGGGTCGTCCGCCAGGTTGAGCATCTGCGCGACGCGTGCCGCAAGCGAGCGGCTTTTGATGAGTCCGTATTGGGTCTGGAGGAAGGAGTCCTCGTTGCGAGGCCGGGGCTGGACCTGGCGTTCATTGCCCATGATCTCGATCTGGCTGGTGTTGATGTCCAGCGTGACCGAGGCCCGGTAGATCCTGGTGGCGGACATGGTCACCGCGAGGGCAACCGCGACGCCTATGCAGGCCGAACCGACGATCAGCCACTTCCTCTTGAGGAGGATGCGCAGCAGTTCGCCAATATCGGCCTGTCCGCCCCTGTTCATCTCGTCGCTTCCCAAGGGGGGCACGGCGGGGACAATGTCAGCCGTACGGCGGAGAGACGAAAATCCGATGTCATGGCCAAGTTCGTTCATACGCCGCTTCCCGCCCCCAACGCCATTCGCAAGCAACTTGCTCGGAAAATGAGATTTACTGTCGTTTCAAAAGCAATTCCGTCGACAAGCACAGGAGAGTCATCGTGATGTTCCGCATGGTCACATCTCGTCCGTGGAGATGGCCAGGCGATGAGGTTCGCGCTCGCCGCGCTGCCGGCCGAAAGCGCTGACGCGCACGACGGGACGGGGCATCGCCACCATGGCCGCCGCCATCGCAGCGAGGCTCGCCACGGCGGCGGTGCGCATCGGATAATCGACGAAGCCCGACAGGACGATGATCGCGAGGATGGCCAGAGCCGCGCGCGCCTCCGTCCCGGCTCTGCCCGCGAGCTGCCATGCGGGGCCTGCCCGGCTGGCCAGGAGAAGCAGCGTCAGGGCCGCGACGAGCAGGCCGGGAACGCCATATTCGAGCGCGAGTTCGGCCGGATCGCAATGGGCGTGATTGACATATTCGAGCGATACGGCGGCCGGATCCTCATAGGCGGGATACACGGTCCGGAAACTGCCGCCGCCTGAGCCCCATGGCAGATAGTCCCGCGCGGCTCTCAGCGTAGTTGCAACGATCACCGGGCGATGCAGGGCTGCAAGACTTGAACCCTTTGTGTCGCCGTTTTCGGGCAAGCTCGCGCCGAAGGCGAGGGCGGCAAGGCAGGGAAGAATGGCGGCAAGCACCCAATGTCGCATCCCCATCCGACGGCTCTCGCCGTTGCGCAGCATGAAGAGAAGCGTCACGGCCAGCGTGGGCAGCAGCAGCCCGAGGCCTGCTCTTGACCCGATCAGCACGACACCGAGGCTCAAGATGAGGATTCCAGCTCCGACAAGGCCGAGATGGAGCATGCGCCGCGGGGCATCGCGCCGGGTGTCGATGAGCGCGGTGAGGACCGGAAGGCTGGAAAGCAGCAATGTCGCCAGATGGTTCCGGTTCGCGAACAGGCCGACGGCGCTACCGCGATTGGTGATCGCGTAAGGATAAAGAGACGAATTCTCGCCGCCGAAAATCTGGGCGATGCCCAGCGCAATCGAGCCTAATGACACGGCCACTACGACGACGAATGAATATCTCCGGCCGAGCGCGTCGGATGAGAAAACGGAAAGCGTGATCGCGACCGGCGGCAGAAGCGACAGAAGGCATCCAAGGGTAGCCTCCGGTGCGAGCGAGATCGGCGCCCATGGGGCATCTACCCGGGCAAGGCCGAGCGTCGTCCAGGCGGTCCGATGCCCGGGGAGCATGTGCCAGAGCGACGGGGGGAGCGGCACGAGTTGCATCACCATGATCGTCGCCGCCAACCCGTAGATGCCGAGCAGCGCGATGGCCGGCGTCGGCAGTCGGGGCATTTCCCGCCTCGATAAGATGGCAACGATGCAGGCGAGCGCGATGAGCTGCAGCACCGCATTGGCAACATGACCTGCCGCGCTTGCGCCCCCCAGCGCAAGGCAGGATGCCAGCAATATGGGGGTTATGACCCGCGGAACCGCATCCGCTAAGCGCTGGCGCATGGCATAATCACTGAGCCTGAACAGGAGCGCATTCTCATCCAACGACAAGAATGGCCGGACCATCATCTGCGTCGGGATAGGTGAAGGACTGTTCGTTCAGGGGCTGGATGGAGTGCCGCCGCTGGTCATGCCGCCACTGGTCGTGCCGCCACTGGTCGTGCCACCGCTTGTCGTGCCGCCACTGGTCGAACCGCCACTGGTCGTGCCGCCGCTTGTCGTGCCGCCACTGGTCGTGCCGCCACTGGTCGTGCCGCCGCTGGTCGAGCTACCACTCGTCGAACCGCCGCTGGTCGTGCCACCGCTGCTACCGTGATGATGACTGCTCGCAGCCACCCCGGCTATGCCGCCCGCAGCGGCAAGGCCACTCAGAAGAAAAAACAGATGGTTGCTCGCATGCGCGGCTGTGGCGCCGTCCTGGGCGCAGGCACCCGGATTGCCGTCCTTGCAGTTGGCATCGGGTCCGCTGGCCTGATCGGAGGGAAGCCCCAGCGCCGTGCGATTGCTGCTCAGTCCGGTGGATACGGCGGCGAGTGCCGCAGCGGTGCTGCTGCATAGCAGGATAGCCGAAACCGTGCGAGCAAAGCGTCTGCCGCGCATCGCGATCTCCCTCAAGGCTCGGTCGGACACCAAGCTCGGCCGCTCGGTTGTTTCAGTAAAATATCGAGCAGGCCCCGTATGATGGTCGATGATATAGGGCTGAATGGGGCGATGCAATCGTCTTGCACGTCATCGCGCCGCACTTCGACTTAATATGGACGGAATAATGTCGCAAAGGGCATTGCCGCAATCAATGTCTTGAAAGTCTTGTTCAAAGCGGATCCGTCAACGACGATGACGTCGTCGGGATAAATGGCCGGATCGGAGATATGTCCTCTTTGGATCTTTCTCAGATCGAAGGATGCAGCCATGCGCTGGCCGTTCACCTGACGGAAGACGACGACTCGATGGGGATTGGCGTCGTCGCTGACGCCGCGCGCCATGGCGACCGTCCGCAACAGGGTCGGGTTGGTTTCGATGGGATAGATGCCGGGTTGCTGGACGGATCCGTCGACCGTGACCATCTTCTGCGCGGCCGTCTTGAGGGCGACCAGGACAACGGGCGCCGTCAGATATTTCCGTCCGAGCGCCGAGGCGAGATCCTCCTGCAGTTGCGACGTCGTGCGGCCGGCGGCGGGCAGGGAGCCGATCAGCGGGAGCGTGATCCGGCCGGCGGCATCGATCGTCTGGTCGCCGGACAGGCTGTCGACCTTGTAGACCTGGATGGTCACGATATCGCCGCTATCGAGCTTGCGATCCGTAGCGATGGTCGGGATGGGCGAGGGATCCGGCTCGCTGAACTTCTCCGGATTGCGCGCGACACTCCTGTTGAGCGAGCCGCTGCAACCGGAAAGGCACAGGCCCGCGCAGATCGTCGCCGCCAACAGGATCGATGCCGAACGCCTCGTCGCCATGCTTCCTCCCCGCTATTCGGTCTCTTGTGGCAGCTGCGCGCCTTGCCCGTTCCGGCAGGCGGCATCACCGGCGGGATGAAGTCAACGCCAAATGAAGCCATAATGACTACAGTGATTGATGGGAGGCTTTGCGATGTGATTATTTCGACAATACGGCGCCCGTCCGCTACACGCGCAGCGCTTCGATCACGGCGCGCAGGCCTGCGGAAAGATATTTGCGCGTCGGATAATAGAGATAGAGCCAGTCCTCAGGCTCGATCCAGTCGTCGAGGCAACGGACCAGCCTGCCACTCTCGACATAGGGACGCGCGCGATCCTCCCAGACATAAGCGAGCGCGATGCCGGCGAGCGCGGCCTCGATCATCAGCTCGTGATCGTGCAGCGCCAGCGGGCCGGTCGGCTGGAAATCCATCTTCCGGGCGCCTCGGCTCAAGGACCACGGATAGCGCGTCGTGTTGGGATACATGTTCTGGATGCAGACGTGACGGGAGAGGTCCGCCGGACTCTCCGGCATCGGGTGTCGCTCGAAATAGGCGGGCGAGCCGACCACCGCGAAACGCAGCCGGGGATTGATCTTCACCGCGGTCATCCCGTCGCGCAGGCTCTCGCCGAGGCGGATGCCGGCATCGAAGCCTTCGTCGACGATGTCGACCAGCCGGTCGGTCGCGACGATCTCGATCGCGAGATGGGGATTGCGCTCGATGAGGGGGCCGATCACCGGCCCGAGCACGAACGGCGCGATCGAATTGGGCGCGTTGATCCGGACCGTGCCGAACGGGGTGTCGCGAAACTGGTTGAGGGCGTCGAGCGCCGAGCCGATCTCGCCAAAGGCCGGTGAGAGCTGGGCGAGCAGCATCGCGCCCGCATCGGTCAACGAGACGCTGCGCGTCGTGCGGTTGAGCAGCCGGATACCAACCCGCGCCTCGAGATTGCTGATCGCGTGGCTGATCGCCGAGGCTGTCACCCCGCGCTCTTCGCTCGCCCGGCGGAAACTGCGGTGGCGGGCGACCGCGTCGAACGCGGCCAATTCGGAAAGGTCGGCGGTGCGCATTGCTGATTCTCACTCAGCATTGATCGGAAAACAAGTCGGCTAATCCGAAAGGTCGATCAGGCGCACATTGCCGACGTTGACCAAGAAGGAGTGTCCCATGAAGACCTGGTTCATCACTGGCGCCTCGCGCGGCTTCGGCGCCCTCATCGTCGAGCGGGCGCTGGCCAAGGGCGACGCCGTCGTCGCCACCGCCCGCAACCCGCAGGCCGTTCTCGACCGCTTCGGTGCGCATCCCAATCTCCTGGCCGTGGCGCTCGACGTCACCAGCGAGGAGCAGGCCATCGCCGCCGCCCAGGCCGCGATCGACCGTTTCGGTGCCATCGACATCCTCCTCAACAATGCGGGCTTCGGCCTGATGGGCGCAGTCGAGGAGGCCAGCGCCGCGGAGGTCGAGGCGGTCTATCGCACCAACGTGTTCGGCCTGCTGACCGTCACCCGCGCGGTACTGCCCCATATGCGGAAGGCCCGTTCGGGGCGCATCCTCAACATCTCGTCAGTCGGCGGTTATCGCGGCGCGGCGGGGTTCGGGGTCTATAGCTCGACCAAGTTCGCGGTCGAGGGCCTGTCCGAGGCGCTGCACGCCGAACTCGCGCCGCTCGGCATCCACGTGACGGTGGTCGAGCCCGGCTATTTCCGCACCGACTTCCTCGATGCCTCGTCACTCACGGTCAGCCCGACCATTATCGCGGACTATGAGCAGACCGCAGGCAAGGTCCGCGATGTCGCGACCGGGCTCCACCATGCACAGCCCGGCGATCCGGCCAAGCTCGCGAAGGTGCTGGTCGAATTTGTCGACGCCGCCAACCCGCCGCTGCGCCTGCCGCTCGGCAGCGATACCGTCGCGGCGATCGAGGGCAAGCATCTTTCGGACAAGGCCATTCTCGACGAGTGGCGCGCGATCTCGGTCTCGACGGATTTCGCCGCAGACTGAACGATGGAAGGCGAGGCGGGCATTGCTCGCCTCGCGGAAATCACGTCCGCGACCACCGTTGCGAGTATAAGGATGGGTGCCGCATTGGCAGCCGATCGATGCCGTGGCAGCATTCCGCAGAATCTGGAGAAGACGATGAACCACGGAATGGTCGACCCGACGGCAGGTTCGGTCTCGCGCAATCCGGCGACGGGCGAACCGATCAAGGCCTATGCCTATCACACGCCGGACGAGGTCGAGGCTATTCTGGCCAGACATTCGGAGGCGGCGAAGACGTGGCGCGCCACCGCGATGGCGGACCGGGTCGGCTGCTATCGGCGCCTCGCGTCGACGCTTCGCGACCGCGCGGAAGCGCTTGCCTTGCTCGCAACGAGCGAGATGGGAAAGACGCTTCGCTCCGCACGCGCCGAGGTGGAGAAATGCGCCGCGACGCTGGAATGGCTTGCCGAACATGGCCCGGCGATCCTCGCCGACGAGCCGGTCACGGCGGAGGGGGGCGACCGCATCCATGTCTCCTTCCTCCCGATCGGGAGCGTGTTCGGCGTGATGCCGTGGAACTTCCCGTTCTGGCAGGCCCTGCGCGCGGCGGGGCCGATCATGCTGTCGGGCAACGGCTTCATCCTGAAGCACGCGCCGAACGTCATGGGCTGCGCCTACGCCCTGCAGGAGGCCTATGAGGCGAGCGGCTTCCCGACGCATCTGTTCGCCAATCTCCACATCGCGAACGAGATGGCGGCCGACGTGATCGGGGATCCGCGCATCGCCGCGGTGACGGTCACGGGAAGCATGCGCGCGGGCTCCGCTGTGGCCTCGATCGCGGGGAAGGCGATGAAGAAGAGCTTGCTGGAGCTGGGCGGCGCGGACCCGTACATCGTCCTGGCCGACGCGGATCTGGACAGGGCGGTGGAGGTTGGGATCGAGGCCCGCTTCCAGAATGCGGGGCAGGTCTGCCTCGCCGCCAAGCGCTTCATCCTGGAGCGACCGATCGCGGAGGAGTTCATCCGCAAATATGTGAGCGCGGCCGCCAGGGTGAAGGCCGGCGATCCGCTGGACGAGACGACGACGATCGGGCCGATCGCCCGCGACGACCTTCGCGAGGGCGTCCACGATCAGGTCCAGCGCTCGATCGCGAGCGGCGCGAAGCTGCTGCTCGGCGGCAAGAAGATCGATGGCCCCGGCTTCTTTTACGAGCCGACCGTGCTGGGGGACGTCGGGCCCGGCATGGCGGCGTTCGACGAGGAGATTTTCGGGCCGGTGGCCGCGATGACGGTCGCCGACGATCTCGAAGACGCGATCCGCCTCGCGAACACCAGCGACTATGGGCTGAGCAGCAACCTCTGGACGTCCGACACGC
>OUNM010371172.1_pt1 | contig 33495 bp, 13 predicted proteins | sample 1769961 | NCBI WGS metagenome assembly OUNM01 (sample SAMEA3914820, study PRJEB12502) | metagenome | biome: forest; material: soil | place: USA | collected 2012-03-12 | depth 0.3 m | reverse complement strand
GTGAACCAGGGCGCTGGGCCCAGCGAGGTCTCGACCGGCGCCAGGGTCTTGCCGTCGACCAGGATCTGCTCAGGCCCTTCCGTGTGCGTGCCTTCGGCATTTAGCCGCTTCAGCACGACCTGGTTGTTGCGCCCGCCCGAGCGCGACGCCGCGTAGGCGTGAACCAAATAACCGGTGCCGTCGTCGTCCCAGAAGGGGCACGGGTCGATAGCGCCCCTGGCGTCGTCGACCAGGACCGGCTTCGTCCACGGGCCCTTGGGATCGGCCGCGCTGACGACAAAGATGCCGAAGTCGGGATCGGGATAATAGATGAGGTAGCGGCCGCCGTGGTAGCGGATGGCCGGCGCCCACACGCCCCCGCCGCGCCGGGGCGTCCGGAAGTGGTCCTGGGGCGGCAGGACGTCGAGCGCGTGGCCGATGATATCCCAGTTGACCAGGTCCCTGGAGTGCAGGATCGGCAGGCCAGGCACATTCACAAAGGACGATGAGACGAGGTAAAAATCGTCGCCGACGCGGATCGCATCGGGATCGGAATAGTCGCCGTTGAGCACCGGATTCTTGTAGGTGCCGTCACCTTGATCAGGCACCCAGGCACCCAGGCGCCCGGCGCAGGCTGTTCCGCCAGGCCCGGACCCGACGCAAGAAATCCGATCGCCGCGGCCGCCATTCCGGCTCGCCATCCGAAACGCACCATGTCATCCTCGCCTTTTTGTCTGAGTTTCAGACCGTCTTAGAGGATGAACAACCCGTACGCAACCAACAGGGTAACCGGTATCAGCTGTCCCCCATCACCACGGCATAGAGGTCCTTGACCTTGCCCGAGGTGACGTCGGTGACGCTGACGCCGGCCGAGTTGATGATGGCGTCGGTCGACTGCGTCCAGGCGTCGCCGATCATGTCGCGCAGGTCCGACGCCCCGCGCGCCAGAAGCGTCGCCAGGAATTCGGCGCCGACGCTCGATTGCGGCGTGAAGGCGCCGGTTTTCTCGAGCTTGTAAAGCGGTCCGACCTGCGTCCAGTTGCGCTTCAGCCGCTCGGCGATGCAAGGCTCTTGCGGACCCACGCACGCGACCTGCGGCGAAATGCGGTCGTGCACCATGGCCTGCGAGACGTGGTCGTGGACGTAGGGTCCTTCGACCGGCCAGTGGACGTGCTCGGTCGTGAAGCCTTCGGGATTGGGGAAATCGCCCCATCCGTCGTAATGGACCGAGACGTGCATCGGCTGGGTGGCGTCGCCGGCATAGTGCGACAGGATGCCGATATCGCGTAAGGCGAGGTCCTGGCGCCGGCGCAGGGCCTCTTTCAGGTCGGCCAGCTTCGTCTTGTCGGTTTCCCTGGCGATCGCCAGCTCGATGACGCGCAGCACGCCGAAATCCTTGCGCACCTGGGCCCAGGCGTCCGACAGGCTATAATAGAGGTAGCCGGCCTTGAGCGGGTCGCCGCCATGCGCACGGACGGCGGCGTCATAGTCGGAATGCGTCGCCGGCATGGCGGTGAGTTCGGTGCCGGCAAGCGTCAGGCCGTTGTCGTCAAGGCGCATCAGGTGCGCCGGGTCGCGCTCGGCGTCGTGGATGGCGCCGGCCTTGCGCCAGATATCGGGTTCTCGCGAAAATTGCCCGACGTCCTTGATCGACTGCGTTCGATACAGGAATGCCGGCAAACCTTTCGGCAAGGCGCGCATGGCCTCCTCGCCGACCAGACGATGGCCGGTGTCGCCCCAGGCCAGAGCCTGTCCGGCGCTGAGGCTGCCGGCGGCGAACAAAAGTATGCATGTCAGAGATTTCAGGCGCATCGGGCTCTCCTCACGGGTTCGCAAGGCGTAACACAAAAAAGGAGCGCCGGTATGCGGCGCTCCTTGAATTTTTTGTTTCTTTCGGAAAATCAGGACACCAGGCCGACGTGCTGGTCGATGGTGACCGTCGCCCGCTGACCCGTCGCCATGTCGGTCCGGTGCATCTTGAACGGCGTGTTTTTGAACGGCCCCTGCATCAGATCGGTCAACATGACGGCGATCAGCTTGTTTTCGTCGTTGGCGAACGGCGACATCAGCTCGATCAACCAGGCCTTGTTGCCCGAGGTCCAGTCCTCGGGCGCCAGGGCCTCACCGCGTTGCAGCTTTTGCTCGGCGGCGTCGGACAGGAAGGCCCACAAGGCAAAGCCGAGCGGCAAGTCTTCCAGGCCCGACCGGGTGAAGCCGAGCTTGGCGAACTCGGCTTCGGGCACGTTATCCAGCGCCGGCGTCTTGCCGAAGCGGAAAACGCGCGCCTGGGCGGCCGACAGGGCCGGCATGACCGTGGCCTCGAGCACCTTGAACGGCAGTTCGCGGTGCATGGCCGACTGCATGAACAGCCAGGTTACCTGGCCAAGCGCTTCGGCGACACTGCGCGGTCCGCCCGTTGTTTCCGTTTCCATTATGCCCCTCATGCCATCGTATTGGTATGCAGCGGCAAGGCCGTCAGCAGGGCCATGGCCTGCGGATTGACCTGGCCGCGCGTCAGCAGGTTGTCATGCCCCGACTGTGGCATGAAACTCGCCATCGCTTCAACCATGCGCAGACGGTATTTGACGTCGAGCGCAAGGTTGTCGTCGGCCGCCGACGGCGCCTGATCGCCGATGACGGCATCGAGGTCCGCCGACGCCATCAGATCGCGGGCCCGGGTCAGGTCCTGGGACTGACCGGAGTCGCCCGGCGCCGCGGCGCCGGAGGCAACGCCATCCCGCTGCCGGTCGGTTTGGCCGGTATCGGTGGCCGGACGGCCGGTGTCGTCGTTGAACGCCGCCAGGCTGTCCCGCATCTTCTGCGCGATCGACCGGTGTTCGGCGGCCTGGGCCTGACGGCGCGCCGTCGAGGCCTGGCGGTCGACGCTGTCGATCGCGGCAAAGGGATCCGAAGATTCAGCGGCCGAGGATTGGGACGCCGCAGGTTGGGACGCCGCGACTGTCGGCGACGGCGCAGCGGCCGCATCCGGTTCGCCAGCGTCCTCCGGGTGACGCGAGGCCGCCAGGCTCGACGACTCTTCCTCCATGTTCATCAGCTCGCGGGCTGTCGGCAAGGTCGCACGCGGCATTATGACCGGCGGTGTATGGCCGGACAATGCCGGATCGGGGACGTGATCGACGGTATAGGCCAGGGCGACGTCGCCGACCTGACGGCTTTCACCGCTGTCGAGCGTCATGGTGGTCGTGGCCGAGACCATGTTCTCGCCGTTTTCGGAAGCGGCCGCCGTCTGGCGCGTCAGGTCGATCGAGCGGATCGACAGGTCGTCGAGCGAGAAGAGCTCGTCCGCCTGGCTGATCCCGTCCTGGTTGGCATCGCGCCAGACCTGGAACTGCGACCATTGTGCATCGCCGCGGTCGAACTGGCCGTTGTGGTTGCTGTCGAACGCGGCGAGGCCTTCCAGGTCGGTTTTCGCTCCGGGCAGGTCGCCGACGAAGCTGATTTCCGAACCCGAGGTGATCCGGCCGTCGTGATTGCGGTCGAGTACCAGAAGTCCGTCGCCCGCACCGACCCAGCCCGTCTTGTCCTTCGTGCCGTCGCCGTCCATGTCGAACATGGTCGTGCCGATATTGCGCGAAGTCAGGTCGAGGCCATTGCCGTCGAGGTCGAGGACGACGGGCGCGCCGTAATTGTACAGGCCAAACTCGTTGACCCATACCGTCACCGTGTTGCCGGCGGTATCGGTCGCCCTCAGCTGAGCGTTGTAGGTGAATTCTTCCTCTTCGCCGAAACTGATGCGATCGATATCGATGTACAGATTGGTGCCGACGAAGTGGGTGTCCGCGTCGCCGCTTTCGGTGCCGGCGACGATCGAAAGCGTGGCCGTACCGCCCGTATAGCCTTGCGGGCTGATAACCAGATACCGGTTCCAAACCTTGTAGGTGACACCCGACGTGGCGTGGCTGGTGACGAACACCGGCCGTTCGTCGTAGTCGTCGACATAGACTGTCTCTTGCGTATCGCTGTAGGCGCCGCCATGTAGCCCCTGGTCCCACGTCCGGACAGTCAGCGCGTAGCTTGAACGAGTCTCGTAATCGAGAGGCCCGTTGAGGCGCAGCTTGCCGTCCGACGTCATGGCAAACGGACCGTAGTCGCCGACCAGCTCGAAGGCAAAGTTGCGATAGGCGCCGTTATTGTCCGGATCGCCGATCATATCCATCGCGCCGTCCACGCTGGACCGTCCGGCCTGGCCGATGACGACCGTATTGTTGCCGGGGGCGTTCTCGATGATGTGGAACGATTGCGGCGTCAGAGACGGCGCTTCGTCGACATCGCCGATACCGATCGTGAAGGCCTGATCGGAATAGAGCCCCGCCGTATCGGTCGCCCGCACGACGATCGTCCGGGCCGAGGCGGCTTCGTAATTGATGCCGCCGGCGACATAGACCTGGCCGTTGCTGCTGTTGATGCCGAAGGCGCCGCCCGAGCTGTCGGCCAGGCTGTAGGTGACCGTATTGCCTTCCGGATCCCCGGCCGCGGCCGTGAAGAGGTAGGTGCCGCCGCCCGAGTTTTCGTTGACGAACAAGGAACCCGCCGCCACGTAGGCCTGATACGGCGCTTCGTTGACATTGTTGATGCCGACGGTGAACCAGCGTTCAGTATACAGACCCGAAGCGTCGGTCGCCCGCACCAGGATGTTGCGGGATTGCGTCGCTTCGTAGTCGAGACCGCCGGCGACGTACACCTGGCCGTTACTGCTATTGATACCGAAAGCCCCGCCCGAGCTGTCGCTCAGGCTGTAGGTGATCGCCGAGCCTTCCGGATCGCCGCTGGCCGCCGTGAAGACGTAGGTGCCGCCGCCTGAGTTTTCGTTGACCGACAAGCCCCCCGCCGATAGCCACGGCTGAGACGGCGCCTCGTTGACGTCACCGATAGCAATGGTGAACCACTGTTCGCTGTACAGGCCGGTGGCATCGGTCGCCCGTACCAGGATGTTGCGGCTGTGGGCTGCCTCGTAGTCGATGCCGCCGGCGACATAGACCTGGCCGTTGCTGCTGTTGATGCCGAAAGCCCCGCTCGAGCTGTCGCTCAGGCTGTAGGTGATCGCCGAACCCTCCGGATCGCCGCTGGCCGCCGTGAAGATATAGGTGCCGCCGCCGGAATTTTCGCTGACGGACAAGGCCCCCGCCGACTGCCACGGCTGATACGGCGCCTCGTTGACATTGCCGATATTGACCGTGACGGTCTGGTCCCGGGTCAGTGAGCCGTCGCTGACGCGCACGACGATGTTGTGCGACGTCGCCGCTTCGTAGTTGAGCAGCGCACCATTGGCGACCGTGACCTGGCCCGTCGTCGCATTGATCGCGAAACGGCCACCCGCATTATCGACAAGGCTGTAGCCGAAGGTCGTATTCGCGTCCGGATCCGACCCCGCCAGAACACCGACACTGGTGCCGTTCGCCGCGTTTTCCGCGACCGACAGCGCGCCTGAAACGCCATAGGGTGTTTCATTGACGTTGGTGACGGTGACCGTCAGCACCTGGTCCCTGGTCAACGCACCGTCGCTGACCCGCACCGTGATGCTGTGCGACGGATTGGTTTCGAAATCGAGCAAGGCGCCGTTGGCCACTGTCACCTGGCCCGTCGTCGCATTGATCGCGAAACGGCCGCCGGCATTATCCACCAGGCTGTAGCCGAAGGTCGTATTGGCGTCCGGATCGGTGCCCAGCACCGTGCCCACCGCCACGCCGTTCGCCGAGTTCTCGTTTACGCTCAGCGTGCCCGACGCGCCCGTCGGTGCCTCGTTGACGTTGGTGACGTTGATCGTCATCACCTGGTCCTTGGTCAGCGTACCGTCGCTGACCCGAACCGTGATGCTGTGCGACGGATTGACCTCGTAGTTGAGCAATGTGCCGTTGGCCACCGTCACCTGACCCGTCGTCGCATTGATCGCGAAGCGCCCGCCGGCGTTATCCACCAGGCTGTAGCCGAAGGTCGTATTGGCGTCCGGATCGGTGCCCAGCACCGCACCGACGACCGTACCGTTGGCCGCGTTCTCGGCAATCGACAGCGTGCCCGACGCCCCGGTCGGGGCCTCGTTGACGTTGTTGACCGTGACCGTCATCACCTGGTCCTTGGTCAGCGTGCCGTCGCTGACCCGAACCGTGATGCTGTGCGACGGATTGACCTCGTAGTTCAGCAGCGTGCCGTTGGCCACCGTGACCTGGCCCGTCGTCGCATTGATCGCGAAGCGCCCGCCGGCATTGTCGACAAGGCTGTAACCGAAGGTCGTATTCGCGTCCGGATCGGTGCCCAGCACCGCACCGACGACCGTACCGTTGGCCGCGTTCTCGGCGATCGACAGGGTGCCCGATGCGCCCGCCGGTGCCTCGTTGACGTTGTTGACCGTGACCGTCATTACCTGGTCCCTGGTCAGCGTACCGTCGCTGACGCGTACCGTAATGCTGTGCGACGGATTGGTTTCGAAATCGAGCAAGGCGCCATTGGCCACCGTCACCTGGCCCGTTGTCGCATTGATCGCGAAACGTCCGCCGGCATTGTCGACAAGGCTGTAGCCGAAGGTCGTATTGGCGTCCGGATCGGTCCCCAGCATCGTACCGACGACCGTACCGTTGGCCGCGTTCTCGGCAATCGACAGGGTGCCCGAAGCGCCCGTCGGTGCCTCGTTGACGTTGTTGACCGTGACCGTCATCACCTGGTCCTTGGTCAGCGTACCGTCGCTGATCCGCACCGTAATGCTGTGCGATGGATTGACCTCGTAGTTGAGCAATGTGCCGTTGGCCACCGTCACCTGACCCGTCGTCGCGTTGATCGCGAAACGGCCACCCGCATTGTCAACAAGGCTGTAGCCGAAGGTCGTATTGGCGTCCGGATCGGTGCCAAGCACCGTGCCCACCACCGCGCCGTTCGCCGAATTCTCAGCAATCGACAGCGTGCCCGAGGCCCCGGTCGGGGCCTCGTTGACGTTGTTGACCGTGACCGTCATCACCTGGTCCTTGGTCAGCGTGCCGTCGCTGACCCGAACCGTAATGCTGTGCGATGGATTGACCTCGTAGTTGAGCAATGTGCCGTTGGCCACCGTCACCTGGCCCGTCGTCGCATTGATCGCGAAACGGCCGCCGGCATTGTCGACAAGGCTGTAGCCGAAGGTCGTATTGGCGTCCGGGTCGGTGCCCAGCACCGTGCCTACCACCGCGCCGTTCGCCGAATTCTCGGCGATCGACAGCGTGCCCGAAGCCCCGGTCGGCGCTTCGTTCACATTGTTGACCGTGACCGTCATCACCTGGTCCTTGGTCAGCGTACCGTCGCTGACGCGTACCGTAATGCTGTGCGATGGATTGACCTCGTAATTCAGCAGCGTGCCATTGGCGACCGTCACCTGACCCGTCGTCGCGTTGATCGCGAAGCGCCCGCCGGCGTTATCCACCAGGCTGTAGCCGAAGGTCGTGTTCGCGTCCGGGTCGATCCCCAGCACCGTACCGACGACCGCGCCGTTCGCCGCGTTCTCGTTTACACTCAGCGTGCCCGAAGCCCCGGTCGGCGCCTCGTTGACGTTGGTCAACGTGACGTTGATGGTCTGATCGAATGTCAGGCCGCCAGCGTCGGTCGCACGCACCCGGATCTGGCGGACCGCACCAGCCTCATAGTCCACGTTCCCGGTGACATAGACCTGACCGCTGTTGGTGATGCCGAATGCGGGATCCGAACCGGACACGAGGCTGTAGTTCGTGACGTTGTTCTCGGGGTCGGCAGCCAGCACGTTGCCGACCGCGGTATTGACCGCCGAGTTCTCGGTTACGCTCAGCGAACCCGATATCGACGTCGGCGCATTGTTCAGATACCAAGCGTTCTGCCATTGCCAATAGAAGCTGGAATTGCCCGACGGGCTGTTCATCGTGTCGTAGGCCGCCTGGGTCGTGGGTTTGGTCGTGTTCGTCATCAGTGTGACCAGGGCGTCGATATTGACCTGCGTCGTGTACTGATTGCCGGCCACCAGGAAGTTGATCTGGACGGTGGCGCGTACCGCCGGATCGGGGTCGAAGTAACCGAGAATCTTGGTGCTGACTCCCGTCCCGATGACCTCGACGATCAGATCCGTGCTGCTCTTGCTGAACCAGAGCTGCTTGCGGTCGATATTTTGATACCCGATAACGTCGTTGTGGGGGCCTGTCGGGTTAAGGTTGTTGATGGTATCCTGGCCGGAATTGATATCGATGAGATAGGTATCGCTGCCGTTGCCCCCGTAAAGCGAGTCGTTGCCGGCACCGCCGAAAAGGGTGTCGTCGCCGTCGTCGGCCGAGAGCGTGTCGTCGCCGTTGCCCCCTTCCAGATAGTCTGCGCCATCGCCGCCCATGATCGAATCGCTGCCGTCGTCGCCGTAAAGCAGATCGTTGCCGGCGTCGCCGAAAATGATGTCGTTCGCATTGCCGCCGCGCACGCTATCGTCGCCGACATTACCCCTGAGCGAGTCCGCGCCTTCCCCGCCCGAAAGGGTATCGTTAGCCAGGCCGCCGTCGAGCGTATCAACGCCGTCGCCGCCATAGAGGATGTCATTACCGTCGCCGCCCAGGATCGAGTCGTCGCCGGCCGCACCATCCAGCACGTTGGCGCCGGCATTTCCCGTCAGAGTGTCCTTGAAGCCCGTGCCCGTCACGTTTTCGACGTTGTAGAAGGCGTCGCCATAGAAGGCGAAGCTGTTGGCCGCCGACTGGTAAAGCACGGTCATATCCACGGCGACGCCCGCGGTGAAGTTCGCGTACGACGCGGTGTCGAGCTCGGTGCCACCATCGGCGGTATCAAGCGTCGTTCCGCCGTCCTGGTCGACCACGAAGATGTCCGCGCCGGCTTCGCCGTACATGTCGTCGGATCCCGAACCGCCGATCAGCACATCGTTGCCGTCGCCACCCCACAGGCCGCCGTCCAACCCGTCGGCCTGGCGGTCATTGCCCGCCCCGCCGTTGAGCGTGTCGTCGCCGGCATCGCCCATCAACCGGTTGACCCCGGCCGAGCCGATCAGCGAGTCGTTGCCCACGCCGCCGCTGATATAGTTGCGGCCGGCATTGCCCGTAAGCGTGTCGTTGCCGGTCCCCCCGTAATAGTAGTCGCGCAGGTCGTTGACGCCGAACGACACAGCCGTCGACGACGACAGAGCCCCGGTGCCTCCAAGCTTGTCCTTGACCGTCACGGTCACCGACAGGGTGGTCGCCGTCTCGTAGTCGACCGACGCGCGCGCCGCCTGGGTCAGCCACAACTCATTGCCGTTGCGGATGGCAAAGCGGCTGTCCGTGACGCTGAAGACCAGGGTGGACGCGTTATAAGCCGCGTTGGTGTCGGGATCCGTCGCCGCCAGCGTACCAAGCTTAAGGTCGCCCGGCGCGGCGCCGGTCGCCGGACGGTCGCCTTCATCGACCGAGGTGACCAGCTTGGTGACAACCGGCACGGCCGGCGTTTCATTGACGTCGACGACAGTCACCGTCATCACCTGGTCCTTGGTCAGCGTACCGTCGCTGACCCGCACCGTAATGCTGTGCGACGGATTGACCTCGTAGTTGAGCAGCGTGCCGTTGGCCACCGTGACCTGACCCGTCGTCGCATTGATCGCGAAACGGCCGCCGGCATTGTCGACAAGGCTGTAGCCGAAGGTCGTATTGGCGTCCGGATCGGTGCCCAGCACCGTACCGACGACCGCGCCGTTCGCCGAGTTCTCGTTTACGCTCAGCGTGCCCGACGCGCCCGTCGGTGCCTCGTTGACGTTGGTGACGTTGACCGTCATCACCTGGTCCCTGGTCAGCGTACCGTCGCTGACCCGCACCGTGATGGTGGGCGCGGCGCTGGTTTCGAAATCGAGCAGCGTGCCGTTGGCCACCGTGACCTGGCCCGTCGTCGCATTGATCGCGAAACGTCCGCCGGCATTGTCGACAAGGCTGTAGCCGAAGGTCGTGTTGGCATCCGGATCGGTCCCCAGCACCGTGCCCACCACCGCGCCGTTCGCCGAATTCTCGGCGACCGACAGCGTACCCGAGGCCCCCGTCGGCGCCTCGTTGACGTTGTTGACCGTGACCGTCATCACCTGGTCCTTGGTCAGCGTACCGTCGCTGACCCGCACCGTGATGCTGTGCGATGGATTGACCTCGTAGTTCAACAGCGTGCCGTTGGCCACCGTTACCTGACCTGTCGTCGCATTGATCGCGAAACGCCCGCCGGCGTTATCCACCAGGCTGTAGCCGAAGGTCGTATTGGCGTCCGGGTCGGTCCCCAGCACCGTGCCGACAACGGCGCCGTTCGCTGAATTCTCGTTTACGCTCAGCGTGCCCGACGCGCCCGTCGGTGCCTCGTTGACGTTGTTGACCGTGACCGTCATCACCTGGTCCTTGGTCAATGTACCGTCGCTGACCCGCACCGTAATGCTGTGCGATGGATTGACCTCGTAGTTCAGTAGCGTGCCGTTGGCCACCGTCACCTGGCCCGTCGTCGCATTGATCGCGAAGCGCCCGCCGGCGTTATCCACCAGGCTGTAGCCGAAGGTCGTGTTCGCGTCCGGGTCGGCCCCCAGGACCGTACCGACGACCGCGCCGTTCGCCGAATTCTCGGCGATCGACAGGGTGCCCGATGCCCCGGTTGGCGCCTCGTTCACATTGTTGACCGTGACCGTCATCACCTGGTCCTTGGTCAGCGTACCGTCGCTGACCCGAACCGTGATGCTGTGCGATGGATTGACCTCGTAGTTGAGCAGCGTGCCATTGGCCACCGTTACCTGACCTGTCGTCGCATTGATCGCGAAACGTCCGCCGGCATTGTCGACAAGGCTGTAGCCGAAGGTCGTATTGGCGTCCGGATCGGTGCCCAGCACCGCACCGACGGCCGTACCGTTGGCCGCGTTCTCGGCAATCGCCAGCGTACCCGAGGCCCCGGTCGGCGCCTCGTTCACATTGTTGACCGTGACCGTCATCACCTGGTCCTTGGTCAGCGTGCCGTCGCTGACCCGAACCGTAATGCTGTGCGATGGATTGACCTCATAGTTGAGCAGCGTGCCGTTGGCCACGGTCACCTGACCCGTCGTCGCGTTGATCGCGAAGCGCCCTCCGGCGTTATCCACCAGGCTGTAGCCGAAGGTCGTATTGGCGTCCGGATCGGTGCCAAGCACCGTACCGACAACGGCGCCGTTCGCCGAATTCTCGTTTACACTCAGCGTGCCCGAAGCCCCGGTCGGCGCCTCGTTGATGTTGGTGACATTGACCGTAAACGCCTTGTCGAAGTTACGGCGGCCGTCGAAGGCGCGAACCGTGATGCTGTGCGACGCATTGACCTCGTAGTTGAGCAGCGTGCCGTTGGCCACCGTCACCTGACCCGTCGTCGCATTGATCGCGAAGCGCCCGCCGGCATTGTCGGTCAGGCTGTAGGTAATCGTATCGCCATCGGGATCCGCCGCCGTGAACTTTACGACATTGGTCGCGTTCGCCGTGTTTTCGGCGATCGTCAGGGCGCCGCCGGTAATATTGAGCGCGGTCGGCGCAACATTGGTTTCGTGGACCTGGACGGTGAAATTCTGATCGGCGTAAAGCCCGCTCGGATCGGTGACCCGAACCGTAATGACGTGCGACGTCGCGTTGGCGTAGTTGATCAGACTGCCGCTGAGCACGCTGAGCTGACCGGTGACGGGATCGATAGTGAAACGCCCGCCGGCATTGTTGGTAAGGCTGTAGGTCAGGGTGTCGTTGTCGACGTCGCTGCCGGTGAAGAGGGCCAGTTTGGTGCCGTTGGTAGCCTTTTCATCGACCGTCATCGTACCCGACGCCGTGGCGGCCACGGGGGCATCGTTGACCGCGTCGATGGTGACGGAGACCGTCTTGTAGGCCAGATTGCCTGCGGCGTCGGTCAGCTTGATAACGAAATTGTCTGCGCCGTTGGCATTAGCATTGGGTGTATAGCTCCAGCCACCGGTCCCGTTCAGGGTCGCGTGACCGAACTGACCATCCGAAGAGACGATCGCACTGCCGATCGACAGGTCTTCGTCTTCATCGATCGCATTAATGGTCCCGGTGATCGTCGCCGCATCCTCGAGGATTTCGACACGAACATCCGAAACCTCCGGTGCCGGTGTCGCCTCCGTGTGCCAGTAATCACCCAGCATACTGGAAATGGTCTGCGGCATTGCCGCAGGACTTCCCGATGAAGACGCCGTCATGGCGTCTATCAGGGGCTGCGCGTATTTCAGGAAGATCGTGCCCGAGGCAGTCGCGACCGATTTCATGAGCGTCGCGCCGGCGGTGGCATAGAAGCCTTGTACCGTTACCTGCGTTGTGCCGCCGATAATGCCAATCTTCAAATCGTTGCCGCTCTTCGTCAGCCAGACCTGATCGTTCGTGACGTTCGAAAGGAAGACGCTATTGGTGCCGCTGCCGTCGACGAGGACGTCAGTACCGTCGTTGATATCGAAAACAAAGGTGTCATTGCCAAGACCACCGTTCAAGCTGTCATTGCCGGCGCCACCTTGTATCAGATCGTTGCCGTCGTCCCCGGTTATGGTGTCGTTACCCGCGCCGCCAAGCAAGTCATCGTCGTTGGCGCCGCCAGACAGCGAATCGTTACCATCGTCGCCGGAAATATTGTCGTTTTCAGAGCCACCGCCGATTGTGTCATTACCTGCGCCGCCCAGCAACTGGTCCGCCCCCGCGTCACCATACAGGAAGTCGTCGCCGTCGCCGCCGGATACAATATCTGCACCGCCGTTTGCCCGAATCGAGTCGTTGCCCGCCAGACCGCCGATCACATTGTCCAGTGTGTCGCCGTTTATGGTGTCGGCAAGCGTCGAACCCGTGACGTTCTCGATATTCTTCATCTTACCGGAGGTGACGGTTCGCCAGCCCGATGCGTCCGCTGCGGTCGTCATATCGAGCAGCAAGGCCGACGTGAAGCGTTCATAAGACAAGGTATTAGCCCCGGCTCCGCCGTCGTAGCTGTTCGTACCCATCTGGGCAATCAGCATATCGTTGCCGTCGTCACCCAGGTAGTCGTCGTTACCGCCGCCTCCAATGAGGGTATCATCGCCCAGACCACCATAGAGGCCTCCACCCAGACTGGTCTGGCTGTTGCCCGCACCGTCTTCAACCCAGTCGTTGCCATCTCCGCCTGACAGCGAGTTGCTGCCGGCGCCGCCATAGATAACGTCATCGCCGGCAAGACCATTCAGAATGTCGTTACCCGATCCGCCGAACATAAAGTCCTGGTCTGTAGTGGCGGCTTCGCCGGTCAGGCGCAATGCAGACAACTTGGCATTGACTCCCGAATCCAGAACAAGGGTTTCGATCTGTGATGCGGCAGTCGTCTGTCCGACGATCTTGACGCTGGTGCCCGCACCGTAAGTGATAGTCAGGGCGCCGGCCACTGTATCGCGGGCAAAGCTCAGGTTCGAAAAAGCAATTCCGCCCGTGAAGGCCAGCGTGTCCTCGCCACCCGCGCCGCTTTCGTCGATCGTGTCCTGGCCATGGCCCACTCCGATCTCATAGCTGTCGTCGCCCAGCCCGCCCTTCAACAGGTCGTTGCCGGCAAGCCCCCGCAGCATATTGCCATTGCCGTCGCCGATCAGCGTGTCGCTGTTGGCCGACCCCTCCAGCCCCTCGATATCCGTGTAGGTGTCACCGGCAGCGTCGCCGGTATTGCTCGCGGGCGCAGTCAAGCTGGCCATCACTGCCCCCGAAGCGCCGGAATAGGAAGCGACATCGATACCGACGCCACCGAACAGCTGGTCCGCTCCTATACCGCCGGTAAGGACGTCGTTACCAGCTCCGCCATAAAGTATATCATTACCCGTGTTGCCGTTCAGTACGTCGTCGCCGACACCGCCTGTGACGATGTCATCGCCTCCCGAGGCATCGATGGTATCATCGCCCGCCCCGCCCGTGATCCAGTCGATTCCACTGGTCGACGCTCCCGTGACGGTGGTCGTGCCCGAAACCGAGTCGGCACCATCCGTTCCGGCAATAATATTCGTGATGTTAGCGCCTGTGCTGCCGATATTCTGGTTACCCGTCGCCGCAAACACCAGGTTCTCAATATTCTTGTTGCGGAAATAATCGACCAGACGCAACTGGTCCGTGATCGCCGCAAAGGCCCGGGTATCATTGTCACTGCTGCCAATGGCGACAAGCAAATCCTGGCCCGACTTCTGGAAGACCAGGTCCTGGATGTCGATATCCGGGCTGAACTGGATGAAGTCGTTGCCGGCGTTGCTCGTCACGGCACCCGTCACTGTATCCGCACCGAGATAGCGGGTCAGGGTCCGCGTTTCGGCGTTGTATCGATAGGTGCCGATCCAGTGAGCGCCATCGTTGTAGGTGACGCCGCCCTTGGTTACAATACCATTGGCCGCCGTGGAATAGCCATTGGTGTACGTGTCCGCGACCATGACGACTTCCCAGCTGTTGTTCAGATCGTCGAACGCCGTGTCTTTGCCGTCGCCACGATTGTAGACAAACACGTCGTCGCCGGCGCCGCCGATCATCGTGTCGGAACCGAGACCGCCGTCCACCACATCGGCACCGTCGTCGCCGCTGACATAGTCGTTACCGTCATCGCCCATGACGTTGTCGTTGCCGGCACCGCCCATGACCTGGTCATTACCACTGCCGCCGAGTACGAAATCGTTGTTGCCGTCCCCGGAAACAAAGTCGTCCCCTGCTCCGCCATTACCGAAATCATCGCCGGCAAGGCCGTACATGACGTCGTTACCGTCACCGCCGTACAGGAAGTCGGCGCCATAGCTGCCGATGATCACGTCGCTGGCCGCCGTCCCGATAACGTAGTTAGCGACGTCGCCGATGCGCATCTCTTCGCCATCGGCAAAACGCAGCCATTCGACCTTGTTGGCGTCAAGGAACCAGTTTTTGATGGTCAGCTTGTCGCCCGTCTTGGCACGCGAGCTGAGGTTGGCCGGGTCGGTCAGGGCCGTCAACTCGATAATGAGGTCGTTGCTGCCCGATGGCCGGGACAGGATGATATCCGCCATGGTTACGCCCGCGGCAAAAGATATGGCGTCGTCACCGCCACGAACATTACCGTCGACCGTATAGTCGCCGTTACCTGCCCAATTCTTCGCTGTCGTGTTTGCCGCGATACCCTTGATACGACCGTTAAGATTTACCGTTATCCCGGACCCGTCGTCATCCAGGATGACATCGGCGCCATCGCCGTATCCAAATACATACTGGTCCGAGCCGCCTCCGCCGAAGCCTGCAGCTGAACCGCCTGCGCCCTGGTCGTCGCCAGCCCCGAGTTCGATGATATCACCGCCTGCGCCGCCATAGATCAGGTCATTGCCAGCCCCACCCTTCAGCCAGTCAGAACCTTTACCACCGTAAAGCCGATCGTTGCCGTCGCCACCGTCGAGATAGTCGCCGTTACCGCCGTCGGTCGCCAGCGCCGCGTTCAAAGCGTTGACGTCGGCCGTACTGGTGGTCGTTCCGAAAGCGATCGCACTGACGTTGCCGGCGAAGAGCACATCATTACCGGCTCCGCCGAACATCCAGTCGTCGAGCTTGCCACCGACCAGCACATCGTCGCCATCGCCCCCGAGCACGTCGTTGCCGAGATCTCCAGCCCGGACCGTATCATTGCCGGCCCCGGCATCGATGACAGCAGCAACGGCCACTTTGTAGGTGGAAGCGGAAGGAGCCTGGCCGTCGATTGTAAGGCCCGACGTCGCTGTAAGCGTATCAGCGGAAAGCACGATGGCGTCGTTACCCCCGGACCCGCCGATCTTCGTTTTGGATTGCGCATCGATCGTGTCGGAAACGACAGAAAAAACGTAACCGTTTATGTCCCTTAAGCCAAAAAGACGACGGCTGCTAATCTGGTCGAAATAGTTTTCGAGATTCCCGGCCGAGAAGGACTGCCCGTCGACCTGCCCGCCGTAGATATAGTCGAGATAGACATTCCAGCCACCGGTCCAGTCAGTGGAGGCCCTCTTGTTAAGGTTGAGTTCCGACACCTTAAGCAAGGTCGCGGCGAGGGAAAAGGCCACGACACTATCGGGATTTTCAGAAACAAAGGTATCGACCAAATCCTGATGCGACAAATAGTCCTGGTACTGGGACACGACGTCAAACGCCCCGACGACAGCCGCGCTGTCGAAAGTCGTAGACGTCGTGGAAGACAGGACCGAATTGATCGCGCGCTTCATCAGGACGTTGCCGCCGATCAGGGTCGGCAGGACCTGGCCCAAGGCGTAATAGATGCCAACGTTCATGACGCTGGTATAGTCCTTGTTGCGATAGTCGACGGCTCCGCCTACCGCCGCTGCCGTTTGCACGTAGCTGTAGGTGCTGTTTTTCAACCTGTATTCACCAAGGCTGAACGACGTATTGGCAGCAAACTTTGCGTTGGTGGCGTTGACGAGGCCGTTGAGGAAGCTGCCCACCGAGTTGGTGAAGGCTTCGATTGCCCGGCGGTTGCCAAAGTTCTTTTTCCACGAGCTGCCGACCGAAAACTGCCCCGAACTGGCATCCCAGGTGAGACTGGCACCGGCGATCGGATCGCCGCCGAAAAGCGAACCGAAGAATTCCCACTGCAATTTGGTAAGCGCGATATCCAGAATTGCGAGCACCACGGACACCGGGTTGAAGCCGGTCATCGCCAATATCTGGGCCTCGCGCAAAGTGGCGATCGTTTCCCCGATGGTCCCGCCGAACTGTGCGTAGACGTTGGTCGGACTCCAAATGGCGTCAGCAAGTTTGGAACCGGCAAAGGAAATAGCGACGTTGGCGAAATAGGTGGCATTGAGGCCCGTATTCCAGACGCGCTGAGTCGCGCCGGCCGTTCCCTGAGCCACGGTATTACCGGCACTGTCGACATAGTCGGTAATGTGAATGAGATTATAGACGACCTTCGAAATCGTTGCTTGCGCCGCCGTCGATACCACCTGCCCGGAAAGACCGCTCAAGTTGAATTGCTTCATCAACTGGCCAGTCAGGTACGAACTGAAAGCCGAGATCGCAGAGCCCTCGACATGGCCGAAGAATTCCTGCCCGACATCATCCAGAACCTTGATCTTGTTCGCCGCCCCGACCTGTTGAGAACTCGCCGTGATGGCTTCGAACAGATTTTCCGTCGCCGTGGAAATAAAGGCGTCGGCCAATACCTTCTGGAAGGGGTTCGAAATATGCAGATAGCTGGCGACCGCAGAACCGATGGCGGCACCATAGCTGCCTGCCGTCTCGACCTGGTTGTAACGCGTCATGTAATCTTGATATTCGGCCTGAGCCTTGGCCTGAAGCGCAGCAAAATCATCGGCCGACATGTCCGACGATCTCAAGGCGAAGAGGTCGCGAGCGAAATCCGGCACGTCGGGACCATCCAGCCGCAACCGGACGACACCGTCCTCATCCGTCGCCGAGAAATCCTTCACCTTGAAACTGAAGGACTTGGTATCCAGGCTGTATGTCGTCTTGCCGCTGGCGTCCGTCGTGGCCTTCACCCCCCTGACGACAGCCTTGTCCCCATCGACGGTTACTTGGGCGACGGGCTTCCCGGACTTGTCCTTGACGTATTGCACGACCCGGCCCTGGTCGTCATGCCGTACGGCGAGGCCAAGGCCCTTGTCGTAGAACTTATTGCCGGACAACCCGTTATAGTGCGTGATCTGCCCATTGTTCCCGACAAAGACGTCACCGTCCTGCATATCCATCTCAGCGGTCGTTGCCAGCTCATAATTGATGCCGGTCCGTTGCTGGTACCAGTAGGTGCCGATGCGCGGCCCCATTACCGCCTCAGCGGTGTTCTTCGCGATGTCGCCCGCAACATAGGCTGAAATGCCCACGACGCCGACATAGATGACCCAACCGACCGGGCCGGTTGCCAGCAATGGCGCGGCGATAATCGCCGCGGCTTCGGCCCCGGCCAGACTGCCTGCGAATTCGGCACCGCCGGAAATAAGAGCGCGATCGCCGCCTTCTTTGTCACCGGCCTTGTAATATTGGTCAGCAGTGTACACCACCAAACCAATCTGGAGACCATTGCCGATCGGACCGAGCAGCTTTCCGGCCTTCGACGCCCCCTTGAGGAACTTCGCCGCGGTCGCCATGCCCTCGGCGTCCTGCGTCAAACTCTTCGTATATTTAACAAGAGGCTCGGCAATCCGTCCTTCCGTCGTGTCGACTTCACCCAGACCGCTCGCCGTATCGTTGAAATAACTCTTCTGAACTTTATACGTTACTTTTGTATCACCGGCCGCATCGGTCGTTTTGCTAACGGAAACACTGTCGTCAATATTTGCCTTTGAGACATTTTGAATATTTTGTCGGCTTTCCGCCCTTGCTATATTGTAGGCGTCGGATGTACCACCCAATTGCTGCGCGCGCGCTTCAACCGAGTCTGTCAAGAATTTCTTGTCGACTCCTTCGACATTAGTAATTTTGGTATTGTCGAGCACATTTCTATATTCGACTAGTGAGAACGTCCGGTTGGGATCCGCGAACGGCGCGATAATCTTTACTTCACCGCTCATGGCCTTCGTGTACCTGTCCGACAACTTTCCCCAAAAGCCGTCCACCGGTTTATTGTACTTTTCTGCATCCATTAAGTCTTTGATTTTTAAATTATAATCAGCCTGACTCAAGGGCGGCTGCCCGCCCACGGAAATATTCGGATTCGCATTTTGCATGGCCGCCCGAAAGTTATTGTCGAACGCATCGGACACCAGAAACTGAGCCGCCTGGGTTTTGTCGATTATATTGACGCCTCCCGCAGTGCCTTGATCGATGGCCAGCGCCAGACCGTTGGCTGTCACTGCGCTGTTCGGAAGCTTTACGCCATCGACAATTCGGCCATCGAGGACATTGCCAACCGCATCGCGCTCCAGCTTGCCCGAGTATAAAATATTTAACTTGCCCGCTTCCGGCGTCGCGTCGAGCGTATCGACGAAATCGTAATAGTCCTGGACACTTAACGTGCCAGGGGTTTTGCCGCGCGCCTGCGCAAATTGCGTCAATAAATTGGAAAAAGCCTGTTCTTGAGCAGCCGAAAGCGACATTGTATTCCCCCCTAATTAGAATTGAATGAAAAGCTCACATAACGCAATTTCACCTGTAGATACTTTCTTCATGACATAGGCATCCGCAGCTTCTTTGAGCAAATCCGCCAATTCCGCTTCCGAATACACAATACCTCCAATAGAATAATCTCCGCCGCGCGGCATTGCGATCGTCCAAGCCTCACCATAGCTGGCACGCAAGGCATTGATCTTCGCGTTAAGGTCCGCGCTGGGATCCCGCGGATAGGCGACCGCCACGACGCCCGACCCGTCGTCATGCCTGAGCGACAGCGTCGCTTCCTCTTCTTTGTTGGGATTCGTCAGCAGAAACGTAAGATGCCTTTCGGCGTCGTAGGTTTTGTACTGCTCCGGGTCGTATACGAAAGCCACATTAATCTCCTGTAATTTATTACCGCTCCCGGCCCGCTTCTTCGACGCGGCGAGCCAAGGGTGACAACAGATAACTTATAATCGGTCGGCGGCCAGTCTTGATTTCCACCGTCGCGGCCATGCCGGGACGCAGCTTCGATTGGTCGAGCCGGCTGCCGGCGCTGCCCGGCAGAACGCGCACGATCGCCGTGTAGAGCAGGCCCCGCTTCTCGTCCTGGGTCGCGTCCGGGTTGATCTGTTCCAGCACGCCCTTGGCCGTGCCGTAGCGCGTGAACGGAAACGCTTCAAACTTGAGCTCGACGGTCTGGCCCTGGTGCACGAAGCCGATGTCGCGGTTGGGGATGTGCGCCTCGACGACCAGTTCGGCGTCCTTGGGCACCACGACCATCAGCGCGTCGGCGGGCTTTACAACCCCGCCCAGCGTATGGACCATCGACTGCTGCACCACGCCGTCGACCGGCGCCGTCAGCGCCGTCTGGCCCTGCTTGTCCGTCGCCTTCTTCAGCTCCTCCTCGCGCAGCCGCAGCGTCGCCTCGGCCTCGGTCAGGGCGTCGAGCGCCTCGTTGGCGAACTTGGCGCGCTGGGTCGACAGCGCCTGCTGCGCCGAGGCCGCGCCGGCGTCGGACTTCTGCGCCTCGGCCTCGCGGATCTGCAGGTCCTGGCGCATGCCGATGACCTTTTCGCGCAGGTCGTCGACCTTCATGCTGGCGGCATAGCCCTTGGCCTGCAAGCCCTCGAGCGCGGTCAGCTGCTTCGTCGAGATCGGCAGCTGCTGCATCAGCTTGACCATCTCCTGTCGCACCATCGCCGCCTCCTGGCCGCGCTGATGGTAATCATTGCCCAGGCCCTGCATGGTCGCGGCCTGTTCGGCGATCTTTTCGCGCAAGTAGGTCTGCTGGACAGCGACGATCGCCGGATCGGCGCCGGCCGGCGCGACGAATGACGTGCGCCGGCCGGCCGCATAGTCGGCCAGGACGCGCGCCCGCGCCACGTCGATCTGTGCTGATAACAGCGCCTGGCGCGCCTGCTCGACCTCGGCTGTCGCGGTGGTCGGATCGAGATCGACCAGGGGATCGCCCTTATGGACGAACTGGCCGTCGGTGACGTGAAGCTCGCGGATGACGCCGGCGTCGGCCGCCTGGACGATCTTGACCTGGCCGCGCGGGATCAGCCGGCCGTCGCCCATGGCGACAATATCGACCGAGCCCAGGATCGACCACAGCACGGCCAAGGTCAGGAAAGCCAGGATGACCCACAGCACAGTCCGGCCAAGCGGGTTGGGTGGCGTCTCCAGCAGTTCGAGCGCGGCCGGCAGGAAGTCGGTATTGTCACTGACGGCCTTTTCGCGTTCCTCGCGGCGCGCGGCCTTGAGGCTGTCGAAAAGAACGTCGCTCTGCTGTTTCAACGTGTCGAACATGACCCCCTACTTCCCCTGAAGCCCCATCTGTTTGCTGTACAGCTGCGCGTAGCGGCCGTCGGCCGCCAGCAGGGCCTCGTGCGTCCCCTCCTCCGTGATCCTTCCCTTCTCGAGCGTGATAATGCGATGCGCCCGGCGCACGGCCGACAGACGGTGCGCGATGATGATGACCGTGCGGCCGTCGACGATCCTGTGGAGGTTGTTCTGCACGATCTCCTCGGATTCGGCGTCGAGCGCGCTTGTTGCCTCGTCGAGAATAAGGATCGCCGGATCCGCTGCCAGAGCGCGCGCGATGGCGATACGCTGGCGCTGGCCGCCGGACAGATTGGCGCCGCGCTCGTCGATCTGGGTGTCGTAGCCTTCCGTCAGTTCAAGGATGAAGTCGTGCGCGCCGGCGGTCTTTGCCGCCTCGACCACGGTGTCGAAGTCCATGGCCGGATCGGACAGGGCGATGTTTTCGCGAACCGTGCGGTTGAACAGGATGTTTTCCTGAAGCACGACGCCGACCTGGCGCCGCAGCCAGGCGGGATCCATCATGGCGATGTCCATGCCGTCGACCAGCACGCGGCCGCGTTCAGGCACGTGCAGGCGCTGGACCAGCTTGGTCAGGGTCGACTTGCCCGAGCCCGACGGGCCGACAATGCCGATGACCTCGCCAGGCCGGATCGACAGCGAGACGTCGGACAGGATTTCCGGGCCGTCGAAACGATAGCGGAAACCGACGTGTTCCATACGGACGTCGCCGGCGATTCCGGGCAGTCGGCCGCGCCCGGCGCTGGGTACGGGTTCGGTCGGCGCGTTGAGGATGTCCCCCAGCCGGTCGACCGACAGCCTGGCCTGTTGAAAGTCCTGCGCCAGTTGCGCCAGTCGCAGGACGGGTCCGGCGACCTGACCCGCCAGCATGTTGAAAGCCACCAGTTCGCCGACCGACAGATGTCCGTCGATGACCAGCCTGGCGCCGAAGAACAGCAGACCGACGCTGCCCAGCTTGTTGATCAGCTGGATGGCCTGCGAGCCCCAGTTGGCGATCATGCGCGCCGAGAAGCCGGCCTTGACGTAGGCCGCCAGCAGCCCTTCCCAGCGCGCCTGTGCCTGGGGCTCCACCGCGCTGGCCTTGAGCGTCTCAATCGCCGTCACCGACTCGACGAGGAAGGACTGGCTTTCGGCGCCGCGGGCGAATTTCTCGTCGAGCCTGGTTTTCAACGCCGGCGCCAGCGTCAGCACGACCAGGGCATAGAGCGGCAGGGTGATCAGGACGATCAACAGCAGCCACAGGCTGTACATTGCCATGACGACCAGGAAGACCACGCTGAACAGAAGATCGAGGACCGCGGTCAGGGCCGAAGAGGTCAGGAATTCGCGGATGTTTTCCAGCTCGCGCACGCGCGCCACCGTATCGCCGACGCGGCGCGCGCGGAAATAGCTCATGGGCAGACGGCTTAGGTGGCGGAACAGCTTGGCGCCCAGCTCGACGTCGACGCGGCTGGTCGTATGCGCGAACAGGTAGGTCCGCAAACCGCTCAAGCCGACGTCGAACAGGTTGACGCACAACAGGCCCATGGCCAGGATCTCCAGCGTGGTGAGCCCCTTGTGCACCAGCACCTTGTCGATCACGACCTGGAAGAAGAGCGGCGTGATCAGGCCCAGCACCTGCAGGAACAGCGAGGCCAGCAGGACGTCGCGCAGCAGATGTCGGTACTTGACGATCGACGGAATGAACCAGGATACGTTGAACGCCTTGCCACCGACCGACAGGTGCTCCCGGGTCGTGATCAGGATCAGCCGTCCGCCGTACATGCCGGCAAAGTCGGACATCGGCACGGCCGCCGGCTGGGCCTCTACGGGATCGAACACCAGGACCTGGTCCCTGGCGGCTTGCAGGAGCAGCACGAAGCGGCCGTCGGCGCACAGGGCAATGCAGGGCATCGGCTTCTTCGAAAGCCGGTCGAGGCCCGCCGACACCAGGCTTGCCCGGGCCTCGAGCGATTTCGCAGCGCGAAGAATATCGTCGGACGTTGCCGCCCGCGAACCGATGGCCAGGTCGTGCCGCAGCTGTTCGACATCGACGGCGCGACCGAAAAATCCCATCAGCGCGCTAAAGCACTGAAGGCCGGTATCGCCATTGTCGTGGAGTCGGTCCCCCCTCCCGCAATCAGGCATAGCTCCCCCGAAGGTAACTTCAAGAGTTACCGAATATCACTTCCCAAGGTTGAGCCTATACCCCAGTGCGGCTGACCGCAATCGCGATCAGAAAAATATTTCACATTTGCTACTAATTCCCCCGACAGGCACATTTCAGCCACAATTCGCCGCGGGCCAACGCAAAAAAGGGAGTGCCGGCGGCACTCCCTCCTCTGCGTTGCGACCCCGTGGCGCTCCGAAGAACGTTTTGGGGTAAGCGTGGGATCTGAAAATCTTAGAAGGCGTACTTCAGGCCGGCCATGACCGAGTAGAGGGTCGCCGACTGGTTGACCGTCGGCGTCGTCATCGTCGTCGATACGCTCGAGATCCGGTAGCTGGCGCAGACCGGGCTCGAACCCGCGACCGCGGCGCCGCTGGCGTCGCCGCACGCGACCTTGTAGATCGGCGTACCCTGGCGGCCGTCGGAGCCGTATTCGGACACGACGCCCCACTTCTTGTTGATCAGGTTGCCCAGGTTGAAGAAGTCGAGGGTGAAGACGACCTTATGACCGTCGAACCACGGCATCGGCAGGTCCTGCGCGACGTGCAGGTCCCAGCGCTTGACGTCGGGGTTCTTGTTCGACCCCTTCGACAGGATACCGGTCGGCAGGTCGAACTTCGTCACGATCTTCTGGAAGTTGGCCAGTTCGGTCGCGCTGGTGAAGTAGACGGGCACATTGCCGGTCATGAAGCCGAGACCGCCGGAACCGGCGATGGCATTGCTGGTCTGCGGGATGAAGGCCAGCTGGTTGTTCGACACCACGCCGAAGACCTGACCACGCGCGGCCGAACCGGCGTCGGCCACGTAGAAGGACAGCGGGCGGCCGCTGTGCATGTCGCCGAACAGCGAGAAGACGGTCGGAGCGTCCTTAAGCCATTCGACCTTGTAGGTGGCGCTGACCTTGTAGCCCGTGCGGATTTCGAAGGACGACTTGCCCTTGGTCGGCGCGTTCGGGTCTTCCAGGCTGATCTGGTCGCCGTAGTTCGAACCGCCGCAGCAGTCTGTGGTCGCGAACTCGGGGATACCGCCGTACTGGTTGGTCGACTGGTGTGTCGCCGCGATCATGACGTCGAGGTGGTCGCTCGGGCTGAGCAGCTTGTCGAAGCCCTGGGCCACCGACAGAGCGACCGTCTGGCTCGACGATTGCGTATCGGGGTTATAGGCCTGGATGTCGTAGCCCGAACCCGGGTTCGCCAGGTCGATCAGGTTCGTGCCGTCGGCGTTCTTGGCGACGTCGAGGCCGGCCGTGACACGGTTGGCGTAGATCGACGTGTTGTTGACGTCGAGCGTCGAGCCGCCCGGCGCGGTCGAGGCGACGCTCAGGCCGTCATAACGCATGCGGCCGTCCGGCGTATATTGCTGCACGCCATTGACGGTCAGCTTGCGGGCGCGGACGTCGCGGAAGGCGAGGCCCGTCTTGCTGCGGACGAAGACGCCGTCGATGCCCAGCGTCGTGCCGGTCGGCAGGCGCCAGTGGCCGGCGAAGTTGAACTTCCAGTCCGACGGCATGTCGAAGCCCGGCGCGATGCTGTTGGTATTGGCGACGCGGACAAGGCCCGGGTTCAGCGACAGCAGCGAGGTTCCGGAGGAAGGCACACCCTGAGCGAAGGTGCCATCGGTCTTGGAGATGTTCATCAGCGCCGACGCGGTCGGATCGTTGGCCGCGAAGATGGCGCCCGAATTGGTTTCCTTGAAGGTACCGTCCGCCAGGCGTTGCAGGGTGAAGGTCGCCGTCAGGATACCGGTATTGCCGAAGCGGTTCGACAGGAAGACGTCCGGCAGGCCGCCCGTATAGAGGCCGAAGCTGCCCGACGCGTCGAGCGTGCTGTCATCGCTGTGCCACTTCACGCCGACGCGCGGCGCCAGCACGCTCAGGCCGTCGTAGGTGACCTGGTTGTTGTAGCCGTTGCGGGCCGTGAAGTTCGGGTTGAGCGCCGGCTTGTCGCTCTGGCTCCAGAAGTCGTAGCGCAGGCCGTAATTGACCGTCGTGTTGTGGAACGGGTCGAACGTGTCCTGTAAAAACAGGGTGTGGTTGGTGTAGGTGAAGTCGGCCGCAGCCTTGTTGGCGTCGCCCGACGGATTGTTGTTGTAAAACAGCTGGTCGACCTTGCCTGCCGAGAACGAGGCCTGGCTGTCGAAGTAGTAGACGCCGTTGGCGGCCTGGACGAACAGGTTGTAGATATGGATCTGCTTGCCCTGGTAGCCGCCCTTGATAGAGTGGTCGCCGAGACGGTAGGTGCCGGTGAAGGACGCGCCGTTATTGGTCGTCTTCAGCACGTTGGCCTGGCGGAACTGGTCCGGGCCGAAGTTCAGCGTCAGCTTGCCCGTCGTACAGCTCGACACGGCGCCGGCGTTGGCGGCGTCGTTACAGACCTGAATGTTCGAGAAACCCTGGCCTTCCGGCGGCATCTGGCCGCGCTGGTAGTTGCGCCACGCCAGACGGGCTTCGGTCGAGAAGCGATCCGACCAGCGCGAATTCAGCTGGATGGCGTAGTTGTCCTCGTTTTCCGGCTGGGTGTACCAGTTGGTATTGAGGAACAACGCCGAGTTCGACGCCGGGGCGCCCTTCCACAGGAAGGAGTAGGCGTGACGGTAGGTCGCCGACAGGCGCTGGCCGTCCATGATGTTCCAGTCGATCTTGGCCGAGTACTTTTCGTCCTTGAACTCGGTGGTCAGCGGGATCGAACCCGGGTTCAGCTTCGACGAGGCGGCGTAGGTCGCCCACGGCGCCAGCATGGCGTCGATGTCGGCCTGGGTGAAGGGAACGCCACCGTTGAGCAGCGAGGTGCCGAAACCGGCGCCCGCGGGACCCGCGCCGACGACCGAGGCCGAGGTGTACTTTTCGTAGCTGGTGGCGAAGAACAGGCGGTCCTTCAGGATCGGACCCGAGAAGAAGAAGCCGTAGTTTTTGTCCGGCACGTACAGGGTGACCTTGTTGGCCAGGTGCGTGTCCGGGTGATAGAGCTGGTTGCCGTTCCACGACTTGTTGCGCAGGTAGGTGAAGGCCGAACCGTGGAAGCTGTTGGTGCCCGAACGCAGAATCAGGTTCAGCGCGCCGCCGGTGAAATCGCCTTCTTCGACGTCGGCCGGCACGGCCTGGACGGTCATCTGTTCGACGGCTTCAAGCGAAATCGGGCCGAGATTGGTCGACAGGCCGCCGGTGTTGAGGCCGAAGTCGTCGTTCGAGCGGACGCCGTCGATCGTGATGCGGTTGGCGCGCGGCGCCGAACCGGCGATGTACAGACCGCCCGACGGACCGGTACCGCGGGTGTTGGGATCGAGCTGGGTCAGCGGGTCGCGGCGCGCGGCTTCGCGGATGTCGCGCTTGTAGGTGGTGACGTTGGCGATGGCGTCGCGGTCCAGGCGCGTCCGCGAACCGGGGTTTTGCAGGGTCGTGCGCTTACCCTTGACCACGACGGTCTGCGTGTTGGCTTCCAGCGCCACGTCGAGCTTCTGCTGGTCGCCGAGCGTCAGGTAAACGTCGCCGGTCTTGCTGTCGCCGTAGCCGCCGGCCGAAATGTCGACTTCGTAGGGGCCGCCGACCTGCAGGCCGGTGATCTGATAGTTGCCGTCCTTGTCGGTGCGCGTGACTTCGCGCGTGCCCGACGGCGTGTGGATGACCGTTACGGTGGCGCCGGCGACGGGCTTGCCAGCCGCGTCGGTGACCACGCCACGCAGCGCGGCGGTCGTTTGCTGGGCGTAGACCGCCGGCGCGGAAGCGGCCAGAAGCGCGAAAGCGGCAGCGCCCATCATATATTTGTTGAACATCGAAATCCCCATCATCCCGCCAAACCGGCAGAGGTTTTGCCCCCTGTAATGGTGGCATTTGAAATTAGTGTGACAGTCGCAACACGTTACAATATTTCGCCACAAACTTTATTGCACCGCGATAAAATTGCCACAAATTTGGCGCTTCAATCCTTGAAAATACACCTAAAAACAGCTCTGATGGTTGTATTTCGACCCATTTGAAATGTTGCGGCGCACCATTTTTTCTTGACCCTAGGTCAGCATGGCTTTTTTGCGTCGCCCCCGTCTACCCTGTTCCGGCTGGGGAAAAGGAGTGATCTCATGCCGAAAGAATCATCCGGCCAGAAGCGCAAGATCGAAAAAGTCATGCACGAATATAAGGACGGCGACCTGAAGAGCGGCAGCGGTGACAAGGTCACCTCGCACGACCAGGCCGTCGCCATCGCGTTGCGCGAGGCGCACGTGCCGAAGAAGAACTCATAAGAAAAGCCGGCCGCGTGACAACGGCCGGCTTTCTGTATTTTGGACAATTCCAACGGCGGTCGCCGTCGGCAAGCGCGACCGCGCGCCCGAGCTTATGCGAGGAGCCATGCGGCGCTTGAGCTGAAAAAACGATTGACACCAACGGTCATTCTTCATGACCGTTGGTGTCAATCGATCGGCATCATGCCGGGCATCATGTTGTGGTTCATATGGTACATGACCCACAGCGTCCCGACGATCACGATGAAGACGATGATCAGGGCGCAGACGAAGGCAGCGTTGTTCCACAGCTGGCTCGACGACGTGTTCATGTGCAGGAAATAGACGAGGTGCACGACGATCTGCACCAGGCCGATACCGATGATCACCGGCACCAGCGTTGCGACGGGCATCAGGTGCAGCATGGTGAACGCGAACGGCACGGCGGTCAGTACGACCGACAGGACAAAGCCGATCAGGTACGATTTGACCGAACCGTGGGCGCCGTCGTGGTGGGCATGCGCAAGTTCCGCGGCGGTCTGGTCCGTTGGCACCGGTTTGACGTGAGACTTTTTGGCGCTCATCAGGCGGCTCCCATCAGATAGACGATCGTGAAGACACCGATCCAGATGATGTCGAGGAAGTGCCAGAAAAGGCTGAGGCACATTAGACGGATGCGGTTCTGTGGAGTCAGGCCGCGTTTGAACAGGTGGACAAACATCGCCCCCATCCAGATCAGGCCCGACGTGACGTGGAGCCCGTGTGTTCCGACAAGTGTAAAAAAGCCCGACAGGAAGGCCGAACGGTTGGGCCCGTTGCCTTCGGCGATCAGTTTCATGAACTCATGGATTTCCATGCCCATGAAGCCGAGGCCGCACAGGCCGGTCAGGGCCAGCCAGGCGATCGTGCCCTTCAGCTTGCCCGCCTCCATGCTGATCATGGCCAGGCCATAGGTCAGGGACGAGATCAAGAGCAGCGCCGTTTCGACCGCCACGTACGGCAGGTCGAACAGCTCGCGGCCGTTGGGACCGCCCGCCGTTCCGTCCTTCAGCACCGCATAGCCCGCGAACACAGACGCGAACAGGATGCAGTCGCTCATCAGGTATATCCAGAAGCCAAGCGTGACTTTCGGACCTTCGTCGTGATGATCGCCCGCGTGATGGTGGTCGTGCGGGTTATGGTCGTAGGCGGACTCGAGTTCCTTTTTGAACCCGTCGATGGGACCTGAAACACTGCTCATCAGGCGGCATCCTTCTGGTTGGCAGCGGTGAGCTTGGCGAAATAGGCATCCTCGATCGCCTTCACCTCTTCTGGCTGCACATAATAGTCGCGGTCTTCATTGAAGGTGTGGGCGATGCCCAGACCGATCATGACCAGGAGCGCGCCGCCGGCCATCCACCAGATGTGCCAGACCAGACCGAAGCCCAGACCGATGCTGACGATACCGATCAGGAAGCCCGTCGGCGTGTTGCGCGGCATGTGGATGGGCTCGTATTTGGCCGGACGGGGATGGCCTTCGCCGCGCTGCTTGGCGTCCCAGAAGGCGTCGTGATTGCCGATCTCGGGCACGACGGCGAAGTTGTAGAAGGGCGGCGGCGACGAGGTCGCCCATTCCAGCGTACGCGCGTCCCACGGATCGCCGGTGACATCGCGCAGTTCGTCGCGCTTCCAGATCGAATAGGCGATCTGCGCCAGCTGCGCCAGAATGCCGACGAACACGATGAGCGCGCCGACCATGGCGACGACCAGATAGACCTGCCACACAGGGTTGTTCATATAGTCGAGGCGGCGTGTCATGCCCATCAGGCCCAGCGCATAGAGCGGCATGAAGGCGATGTAGAAGCCGACCAGCCAGCACCAGAAGCTGACCTTGCCCAGGCCTTCGTGCAGGCGGAAGCCGAATGCCTTGGGGAACCAGTAGTTCAGGCCGGCGATGCAGGCGAAGACCACGCCGCCGATGATGACGTTGTGGAAGTGGGCGATCAGGAAGACCGAGTTGTGCAGGACGAAGTCGGCGCCCGGCACGGCCATCAGCACGCCGGTCATGCCGCCGATGACGAAGGTGATGATGAAGCCCGTCGTCCACAGCATCGGCACTTCGAAGCGCACGCGGCCGCGGAACATCGTGAACAGCCAGTTGAAGATCTTCACGCCCGTCGGGATCGAGATGATCATCGTCGTGATGCCGAAGAAGGCGTTGACGTTGGCGCCGGCGCCCATGGTGAAGAAGTGGTGCAGCCACACGACGAAGGACAGGAGGCAGATGCACATGGTGGCGTAGACCATGCCGTCGTAGCCGAACAGGCGCTTGCCCGAGAAGGTCGGCACGACCTCCGAGAAGATGCCGAAGGCCGGCAGGACCAGGATATAGACTTCGGGGTGGCCCCACGCCCAGATGAGGTTGACGTACATCATCGGGTTGCCGCCGGCTTCGTTGGTGAAGAAATGCATGCCGAAGTAGCGGTCGAGGCCCAGCATGGCCAGGGTCACGGTCAGGATCGGGAAGGCCGCGATGATCAGGATGTTGGCGGCCAGCGTCGTCCAGGTGAAGATAGGCATGCGCATCAGCGTCATGCCCGGGGCGCGCATCTTGAAGATGGTCGTCACCAGGTTCACCCCGGATAGAAGCGTGCCAAGCCCCGATATCTGCAGCGCCCACAGGTAATAGTCGACGCCGACGCCCGGCGAATAGCTCAGCTCCGACAGCGGCGGATAGGCCAGCCAGCCGGTGTGGGCGAATTCGCCGACGACCAGCGAGACGTTGACGAGAATCGCACCCGCTGCGGTCAGCCAGAAGCTGAGCGAATTGAGGTACGGAAACGCGACGTCGCGCGCGCCGATCTGCAACGGCATGACGACGTTCATCAGGCCGACGACGAACGGCATGGCCATGAAGAAGATCATGATGACGCCGTGCGCCGTGAAGATCTGGTCGAAGTGTTCGGGCGGCAGGTAGCCGTGGCCGCCACCGGACGCCAGGGCCTGCTGGGTGCGCATCATCAGCGCGTCGGCGAAGCCGCGCAGCAGCATGACCAGCGCCAGGATGATGTACATCGCGCCGATCTTCTTGTGGTCGACCGAGGTCAGCCACTCGGTCCACAGGTACTTCCATTGCTTGAAGTAGGTGATGAGGCCGAAGACGAGGAGCGCGCCGCCGACCATGCCGGCGCCGGCGACCATGATGATCGGCTCGTGCCACGGCACCGAGTCGATGCCGAGCTTACCGGTCAGGAGATTTTCGGGGTAGATTTTTGCGGGGTGCATGATGTCAGCTCTCGCGCTCGGATTTCTGGCGCCCGGATTGTTGGCTTTCTGGCTTCTTCTTGCACTGCTCGGCGGACATGGACTTGACCATGGCCATCTTCATGCCGTCATCGGTGCAGGGGGTGGAGCCGTCGGCGCACTTATTGAGAACGCGATGGAAAAGGTTGGGATCGACGCTGCCGTAGTAGCTGACCGGCAGGTCCTGGCTGCGCTTCGACAGTTGGGCGTAGGCGCTGGTGTCCAGGCTGTTGGTCGATGCCTTGGCCTTGGCGACCCAAGCATCGAAGTCGGCTTGCGGCAGGGCATGCGCCTGAAACTTCATGCCGGCGAAACCTTCGCCGGAATAGTTGGTCGACATGCCGTCATAGACGCCTACGGCATCGGCGCGCAGGTTCAGCTGCGTCTCCATACCGGTCATGGTGTAGATCTGGCTGCCCAGCTGCGGCACGAAGAAGGCGTTCATCACGCTGGCCGACGTCAGGCGGAAGTGGACGGGCGTACCCACCGGCAGGGCCAGCTCGTTGACCGAGGCGACACCGTAGTCGGGATAGATGAATAGCCATTTCCAGTCGAGCGATACGACTTCGACCTCGACGGGTTTGACGTTCGGTGCGGTAGCGGCCACGGCTTTGCGCGGATCGAGCGTGTGCGTCGATACCCAGGTCACGGCGCCCAGCGCCAGGATGATCAGGCAGGGAACCGCCCAGACGACGGCTTCGATACGGTTCGAGTGCTCGAAATCGGGGGCGTATTTCGCCGTGGTGTTCGAGGCGCGATAGCGCCAGGCGAAGGCGATCGTCATGACGATGACGGGAATGACCGGGATCAGCATCAGCGCGACGGCGAGCAGGATCAGGTCTTTTTCACCCGCGGCGACAGGCCCCTTGGGGTCCATCACAGCCATTTTACATCCGGACAATGCGAGCCCGGCGGCGACCATCACACCGGCCATGACGGCGGGTTTTATGCTGCGTCGCAGCATATTTAACGCGGAGACATCCCCCGCAGAATGAATCGTGGAGGTCATATCTTCCGAATGATAATCTTGATGACGCACTATTGGAAACCCAGAGCACACAAAGAAGTTAACGCGCTCCGCCCTGCCGGGACGCATATCATTTTTTCCGTCCTAAACAGGATTTTTGCCGCGGTCGCAAGCGGCAGAATGTCGCACTGCCGCATTATTTTTTCGCAACTGCGTATAAAAACGTGGTTATCAGGCACCGCCTACGAGGCAGAACACCTTGAAAGAACGTCGTTTTTTGACATAACGGAACGATATTTTATGCAAAAAGGTGTTGAATCCCCACGATTTCGATGTAACCATCGGGCAAATTGACGCACCCGTTAAAAATTGCGTCGTATCAATGTCGTGAGTTGGGAGGCTCCATGCCGGTGATCGAGATGAAACCCCGCGTCTATCAATTCGGTCCGATCGTGAAGACCCTGGTGACCCTGGCCGCCGCGGCCCTGGTGATCATCGGTGTCGCGGGCGTAATGCAGGCCTATACCCATCTGCACGGCGTCGCCGCGCAGTTCGGCGGCTGCGTCCTGTCGATGATCCCGATCGCGGTCGCCCTGCTCGGCGCGCCGATCGTCTGGCGCTGCAAGCTGACCCTGCACGAAGACCGCCTGGAATATAACGGCCTGATGATCGACCGCGTCATCCGCAAGAGCGACGTCATCAATGCACTGGGCCAACAGGAGCAGGCCGGCATGTTCTCGATCTTCCTGACGCTCGCCAGCCAGCCCTTCAAGTCGCTGCACATCGCCGTGCTCGGCCGCATGGACGACGCCATGAGCCGCTGGGTCGACGCCCTGCCCCATATCCGTTCACCCCAGAGATAAGGCGGGGCAACGGCAGTAAAACGGCGTTAATCTTTAGACGCTGTTAAGCGAATCCGCTCACCATAGGCTCCGCAACGCTGCGGAGCCTTTTTCATGTCCACGCCCCCCTTCCAGAAACCCGCCGTTTCTGACCTGAAGCGCAGCGCGGCCATGCCGTTCGAGCCTGCCAAGGCCGCCGCCAACCCCGCCGCCCAGATCATGGGTGACGCCGGTTCGTCCGAAGCGCTGCGGATCCTGCAGGCGCACACCGAGACCATCAAGCGCGCCGACACGCTGGCCTTCCTGCGCGACGCGCTCCTTGCCTTCAAGGCGGGCAACTGGGAAAAGGGCGGCGAGATGGCGCTGAAGGCGCTGCACGTCGACGAAAAGTGCGGCGACGCCTGGCATTACCTGGCCGTGGCGCGCGAAAAGATGGGCGACCTCGCCACCGCCCTGACCTGTTATGAAAGCGCCTGCAAGCTGATGCCGGACAATCCGGCGATCATCAACGACCTGGGCCGCCTCGCCTACCGGCTCGAGCTCAACGACCTGGCGGAAAAGTTCTTCCTGCGCTTCCTTGAAATGTGCCCCGGCCACGTCGAGGCGGTCAACAATCTGGCCAGCGTCTGGCGCGAAGCCAACCGGCTCGACGACGCCATCGAGCTGTTGCGCAGCACGATCCAGACGGCGCCCGACAGCGCCCAGCTGTGGAATGCGCTGGGCACCGTGGTCAATGCGCGCGGCGACCTCGCCAACGCCGTCATCTTCTATGCCGAGGCCCTGCGCCACGATCCACGCCACGTCCACGCCCACTACAATCTCGGCAATGCCCTGTGCAATCTCGGCCAGCTCGACGAAGGCCGCGGCCACCTGATGACCGCGCTGCCGATCTTCGGCGACGCCATCAACATCCATACGTGCAAGCTGTCGGTCGCCTTCTCGTATCTGGCGGCCGGCGACCTCGGACCCGGCTGGGACTGGTACCAGGCGCGCGACAAGGACGGCACCGACGAGAAGATGCAGTATCTGATCGACCGGCCGCAATGGCAGCCGGACGATCGCCTCACGGGCAAGCGCCTGTTCGTTTCGGCGGAACAGGGGCTGGGCGACGAGATCATGTTTGCCGGCATCCTGCCCGACCTGCTGGCCGAAGTCGGCCCCGAAGGTCACGTCACGATCGGCGTCGAACCGCGCCTGGTGTCTTTGTTTGCGCGGTCCTTC
>OUNM010444545.1_pt1 | contig 33502 bp, 32 predicted proteins | sample 1769961 | NCBI WGS metagenome assembly OUNM01 (sample SAMEA3914820, study PRJEB12502) | metagenome | biome: forest; material: soil | place: USA | collected 2012-03-12 | depth 0.3 m | reverse complement strand
GGCGGCCTTGTCGAAGCCCTTGCCCGCGGCGCTGTTGTCCACGACCTTGCAGTCGGTCAGCTTGCCGCCGTCGGCGTTGCATTCCAGCATGACCTGGGCCGGATCGCGGGTGTTGGCGAACTGCTGCAGGCAACGGCCCATCTGGTCTTCAAAGCCGCCCGCGGCCGAGGCGGCCTGAGCGACGATCAGGCTGGCGGCGAGGCCGGCGGCGATGGCGATCGGATATTTCATGGTGGCGTTCCCCTTAGCCCGTAAGTCGAGGCGCGTTTTCTGGCAGCGGCGCGCTAAGGAACACCCAACGAGCGCGGTTAATCATTTACGACGGATCGGTGAGGGACTCGGAGCGCTCTGCAGGAAGATCTGATCGTTGAAGATCAGTCCCGCTTGGCCGGCGTCCGCGATCCCACAGACCCTATGGGCGGTGGAGGAACGACGCCAAAGAAGCCGCTAAAAGCGCCGCGGCAGGTTTTCGCGCCCGCCTCTTCCTATCGGAGCAGGGGTCGGTCAGCCCAGCTTGGCCAGCAGCGCTTCGGCTCTGGGCTTCAGTTCGCCCAGAGCAGGGTGACCTTGCAACCATGCGCCGAAGGCCAGGATGAGGGCCTCTGAACTGGCCGACCAGCCCTCGGCGTGAACCAGGGCGCCATAGAGCTGTTGGATCTGGCGTCGCGGGTCCGGAGCGCTGGCATAGCCGCGCAGCAGGCGGCGGGCCGTTGTCAGCCCTTCAACACGGGTGGTCTTGAACACTTCGATTTCCAAGTTGAAAGCACGGCGCGCGCCGATCCCCGCGATCTAGCCATGGCCGCGTCGGGTGGCCAGGGGCCTTATGTCCCGGGCGTTGAGAAAGCGCGCCGCGTCCTTGGCTGGCGCGGACGGTCGAGGTCGGCGGGCGCCTCTTTGACACTGGGCGGCTGTTGGCCAGGTTGGGCGCGCGCCGTCCTTTTCGACCCCGCGCTAAACTGGTAATCTCGTATCGTCGAAAAAGGCCTCGGACCGGTTTGTGGTAAGCCCGGTCACATTCCTTGGAATGAACTGTCAGCGATCTTCGGATCGCGGGACCCGCGACGAACCTTCGGCGCTTCGCGCCGTGGCTCGTTGCCGTGCGCGCCTTTAGCCACCATGCGAGCTTAAGTCTTGGAGAAGGCTTATGCGACTGGATCACCTTGACCTTGCCGTGCCGGACGTGATCGCCAGCCGGGATTTCTTCGTGACCTTTCTGGAGTTCGAACAGCTGAAAACCCTTGGGCAGGGGGGCTGGCGGTGCTGAGGGACAGCGCCGGCGCGATCCTGGTCTTGAGCCGGCTCCAGCGGAGCGGCTCCCAGACCTATCCCGAGGGCTTTCACATCGGGTTCTACCTGTTACGGCGGGAAGACGTGATCGCGCTGCATGACCGCCTCACGCAAGCGAGCGCGACGACGCCGTCCCAGCCGCGCGAGCAAAGGGGGGTTTTCAGCTTCTACTTCACCGCGCCCGGCGGCGTGCTTGTGGAAATCGCCGCCCCTCCGCCCGACTAGATCGGCGGCGCCGTTTTTCGGCCTAGGCGCTGAGCATCAGGGTCGACGCCCGAAGGTCTGGAGTCAAGATCTTGAGGCCGTCCACGAGTTCCGCCGCGGCCTGCTCCAAGGCGTCCATCGGCATCGGGTCCAGACGCTCGAGAATGAACCACATGCTGGTGGTCTCGGCGCTGATGCGGGTTCGAACGCCTTGCCGCCAGTTCCAGCGCCGACATGTCACGCCGTGGTCGTCGCGCCAGATCACCTCGCCCGGATCGACCGGTTCGATCTGCGGCCGGCCATCCTGGATGGTGTCGAACAGCTCGCCGCCGGACGCGCGGATCAAGGACGGGGAGCCGGCGTAGAGCCGCGCGTCCTCGCCGCCGACGGGGAGCGCAAAGCGGACGCTGATGGCGTTGTAGAGATCAACGACCGCGTTGACCGTCGGCAACCGGCCATCCTTGAGGGCGCGCCGCCGCAGGGCCTCGGCCGAACAGGGCGTGCGCTGAGGCTTTGCGCCGAACGCGCGGTAGGCCTCGCGCCAGGCTTCCAGATGGGCGTCGGCCCAGGGCGCGGCGTCCAGGCGCTGACTGGCCGCGCTCAGCAGGCTGGCGCTTCTGGCGTCGCTGTCGGTGTTGCGGGCGGTCTCGACATGCAGGCTGAGCGCGGTGAAGTCCGGTCGCAGGGCGAATACGTCCGGCGAGATCGTAGGCGCGAAAGACATGGAGTTTCCCGGGCTCAGGCGGCGACGACGCCGTGGAGGAGGCTGGCGGCCAGGGCCAGCATCATGACGCCGATGGCCACGTCGAGGACGCGCCAGGCCAGCGGGCGGCTAAAGAGCGGGGCCAGGAAGCGCGCCCCAAAGCCCAGCGAGGAGAACCAGGCGAGGCTGGCCAGGGCCGCGCCCGCCATGAAGAACGGCCGCTCCAGCGGCGGCAGGCTGGCGCCGACCGCTCCCATCAGCATGACCGTGTCGATATAGACATGCGGATTGAGGAAGGTGAAGGCGGCCATGCCCGTCAGGGCCGCGCCCAGCGTCAGGCCGGCCTCGCGACCGATGACCACGGTCGAGGGGGCGGCGGCCCGACGCAACGCCGAAATCCCGTACCAGCCCAGAAAGGCCGCGCCGCCCAGGCCCAGCACCAGGGTCAGGCCGGGGATCAGCGCCAGGATCGCGCCCAGGCCGCTGACGCCGGCCACGATCAGCGTGGCGTCGGCGAGCGCGCAGAAGAGCACGATGGGCAGGACGTGCTCACGCTTCAGGCCCTGGCGCAGCACGAACATGTTCTGGGCGCCGATGGCGATGATCAGCCCGGCCGAGAGCATGAAGCCTTTGGTGAAGGCGGGGAGAATGGCTTGGGTCATGGCCCAGTTGATGCCTGACCCAAGCGGTGTAGGCTAACTCAGCTTGCTTATCCAAAATTAGGAAACCTAATGCTGGACTATACGTCCCTGGCCGCCGTCGCCGCCGTCGCGCGCGAAGGGAGTTTCGACAAGGCCGCCGCGGTGCTCGGCGTGACGCCTTCGGCCGTGTCGCAGCGGATCAAGGGCCTGGAGGAGCGGGTCGGCGCCATCTTGCTGACCCGCGGCGTTCCCTGCCGGGCCACCGAAATCGGCGCCAAGCTTTGCGCCCATGTCGAGCAGGTGCGGCTGCTGGAGGATGAGGTCATCGGCGACTTGCCGGGCCTGGCCGGCCCCGCCCTTCAGCCCTCCACCGTTCGCGTGGCGGTCAACGCCGACAGCGTCAGCACCTGGTTTCCGCAGGCCGCGGCCCTGTTCGCGGCGGAAACCGGCGCGATGCTGGACCTGGTCCTTGAAGACGAGGCCCACACGGCCGATCGCTTGCGCTCGGGCGAGGTGCTCGCGGCCGTGACGGCCGACCCCTCGCCGGTCTCCGGCTGCAAGACCTATCCGCTCGGCGCCATCGACTATGCGGCCGTCGCCAGTCCGGCCTTCCTGGCGCGCTTCTTCACCAAGGGGGTCGGCGCCGACAGCCTGCGGGCGGCGCCGATCCTGCGCTTTGACCGACGCGATCAGTTGCAAGCGCGATGGGCGCGCGAAGCGTGGGGCGTGGAGATCTCTCCGCCGACCCATTGGGCGCCCTCGACGCCGGGCATGCTGGACATGACCCTGGCCGGCCTCGGCTGGGCGATGACCCCCAGGGCCTTGGCGACGCCGCACCTGGCCGCCGGTCGCCTGGTGGAGCTCCCCCCAGAGCGGGGAATCTCCGTTTCGCTCTACTGGCAGCGCACGAGGCTGTCGGCCCGGCTGCTGGACAAGCTCACCCAGGCCATTCGGACGGCGGCTGCGAGCGCGTTGACACCGACCTAGTTGAAGCGTTCGGGCGGGCCAAGCGCGAACGCGTCCTGCCATTCGGCTTGCCGAGCCACGTGACGCCAGGTTCGCCCCAGGTTGGCGAACCCGTCACGCGTGATTTGATCGGTGCAGGCAGCGGAGCGACGCTCGGCTTCGACGGCGCGATCGATACATTCGGTTGAAGGCATCATTCGGCCTGCCGGCGCGGCCGGCGAGGGAGCGCCTCCATGAACCTGCGCCCGAGCCGAAAGCATGGCGATGGCTTCGACGATCTGCCTGGGGTGGTAGGGTTTTTCGATGAAGATGGATCCTTCCACGCCTTCGAGTTCATGCCGCGCCGCAGCGGCCCCCGAAACGAAGACGACAAGGAGTCCGGGATAGGCGGCGCGCGCTCGTCGCGCGACCTCGAAGCCATCCTCGCCGACGCCCAGGTCGATGTCGCTGACCAAGCCAGAAATGTAGCCGCGCTTGTCAAGGATGATTGCCGCCGACAGGGCGTCGCCCGCCGCGATGACACGAATGCCGCGGTCGCGAATGAACTCGCACGCGGCCAAGCTCATTACCAAGTCGTCTTCAACGAAAAGAATTTGGTGGGCGTCCATTGGACGTAATCCTTATGAGATTACGTAACCCACAGAATTGGATTTGTATCCCGCATTATATAATATAGGTCGCTTTTCTATAATATTACTGAAATATCAATGTGAAAGGTCAAGGTTGAAAACTTAACATCACCGATCGGCGCAGGCGATTTTTCACCAATCCTCAAGTCGCCGCCCTGGCCTGTCTGCCCCTATCGATCTGCGTCAGGGTGGCGGCCGCTCCTATCCAAAGACACCAAGGCGCTCGCCCAACGCCTTTTGCCGACCGGCGTGCGATCCGACGCCGATCCTCTTCGCCCAGGGCGACTGGGATCCCTCCACGCCATGGGGAACGTCCCGCCCATGCTGCCCTGGCTCCCCAACGCCCGGATGATCATCCTGCACTGCGCCCAGCACGGCGGGACCTTCCAGTGACTGCGCATTCGTCCGGACCTGGCCGAGCAGGTTTATGACTTCTTGCGAACCGGCCGCCTCGACGGCCTGCCCAGCCAGGCCGAGCTTGCGCCGGTGGTCTTCGCCAAGCCGCCTGTCGCACCCGCGGTCGTCGCAGGTCCGCCTTCGGGCGGTTCAAGCGCTCCGGATTAAGCCGATCGCTGAAGGAGCCCGTGGCCGTTCCATACTGCGCCGGAAACGGACTCTAGCGCCATGCCAAAGCCAAACCTTCGCAAGGCGGTCCAGCAGGCGATGAACTCCTGGCCGACGATCAGCCCATTCAGCTACGCATTGGCCGTCATGGGGCCATGTCGCGGAACGGCGATGCGGCGCAGGCGCCAAGTGGTCGCCAGGAGCCAGGCCATGAGCACGGCGACGAAGAGACGGTTTGTCAGGCCGTAGGGCGCGCCCCGATGCAGGGTCAGGAACTGGGCGACGAACGCCGCGAGCAACGCGATCGCCATGACCAGCCCGACCCATCGATAGCCGCGCCAGTCCTCGCTTTGATGAAAGCTGACGGCGAATAGCAACGCACACAGGATCATGCTGATCACGTTGACCAGGAAACTGGCGGTGTGAACGTTGCCCGTCGTGGTCGTGGCCGCCGTCTCGAGATCGGTCGGAAAGGTCGCCGTCACCAGCAGGCCAAGCGTCGCGACCCACAGGAGCAGCACCGCCGCGCGGCCCGCTAAGGATCCGGGGCCGGCCTTGACCATTCCCAACCCGAGCGTCAGGCAGCCCAAGGCCAGCGCCACGAAGGCCGTCGTCATGACCCAGCCAAAACGCCCAACCGCGTAGTCGCTGATCATGTGGTCGACGGGTGTGTAGTCCGGCCGAAGACCATGCAGCAGAACAAGCACGATACTGAAATAGCCGAAACAACCCAGGGCGATTTCGGCCGAACGCCTCGCCCAAGCGAGTTGACGATCTGTTTGAAGACCCATGATCCGCCTCACCCTTCACGCCATGCTCGTCTCAAGGTTCTGAGACGCGCTGAATCCAGAGAACACAGGGGCCGTGTGAGGAATGCAAGTCGACCCTCGCGTACGTCCTGGCTTTCGCAATGATGGCCGGCGAGATCCGCATTCCATCCGTCAGTCGCGTCCGGATATGTCAGGGCTGCGCCATGACGCGCCGCTCGCGGAATCCTAAATAGCTCCAGAAGGCCAATCTTCACACGACTTAAAGCTCGATGACCGACGGGGCCATTTGCTGTCTCGCCATCCTGCCGTCAGGAATCTAGAGGGCGCGATGGTAACCGCTGCCGGCGCCGCGTCAGACACACGGACGATTGGCTAGCGCCGTAAGTCTTAGAATTCTTCCCAGTCGTCGCTCCTGGGCTGGGCCGAGCCGGCGAAGGCGGCCAGCTTGGCCTGGGCCGCCCGGACCGGGTTGGCGCCGGGGCGGCTGTTGGCGGAGGCGGGAGCCACCGAGGCGCGCGGCGCGGGACGGGTCACCTGGGTGGGCGGCGCGGCGCGGCGGGTGCTGGAGGGCCGAGCGGCTTGCGCGCCCGACACCTGGAACCTGCCGATCATCTGCATCAGGCTGTTGGCCTCGCCCTTGAGGGCATGGCTGGCGGCGGTCGATTCCTCGACCATCGCCGCGTTCTGCTGGACGGTCTGGTCCATCTGGTTGACCGCGGCGTTGACCTCGTTGAGGCCCGTGGCCTGCTCGGCCCCCGAGGCGGCGATCTCGCTGACCAGGCCGTCGATCTCGCTGACCTTGCCGACGATGGCCTGCAGGGCCTCGCCGGTCTGGCCGACCATCGACACGCCCTGGCTGACCTGCTGGGTCGAGGACGAGATCAGGGTCTTGATCTCCTTGGCCGCGTCGGCCGAGCGTTGGGCCAGGGCCCGCACCTCTTGGGCCACGACCGCGAAGCCGCGACCGGCGTCACCGGCCCGGGCCGCCTCGACCCCGGCGTTCAGGGCCAGCAGGTTGGTCTGGAAGGCGATCTCGTCGATCACCCCGATGATCTGGCTGATCTCCTGGGAGGACTTCTCGATCTGGTTCATGGCGTCGACCGCGCCGCGCACCACCACGGCCGAGCGTTCGGCGTCCGAACGGGTCGAGGTGACCACGCGCGAGGCTTCCACCGCCCCGGCCGACGAGCGCTTCACCGTGGCGGTGATCTCGTCCAGGGCCGCGGCGGTCTCTTCCAAGCTGGCGGCCTGCTGCTCGCTGCGGCGCGACAGGTCGTCGGCGGCCGAGGCGATCTCGTCCGACCCCGAGCCGATGCTGTTGGCGGCCTGGACGATGGTGCGCATCGCCTCTTCCATCTGGGTGATGGCGCCGTTGAAGTCGCTTTGCAGGCGCTGGTAGGCCTGGGGGAAGTCGATGTCGACGCGATAGGTCAGGTCGCCCTCGGCCAGGCGGGTCAGGCCCGTGGCGATGTGCTCCATGACGAAGGCCTGCTCGCGGGCGGCCGCGTCGGCGGCCTCCTGGTTGCGCGCGCGCTCGGCCTCGGTCTCGGCGCTGGCCCGCTGCTGGGCCGCCTCGGCGGTGCGCAGGGCCAGGGCGTTGTCCTTGAACACCTGCACCGAGCGGGCCATGGCCCCCACCTCGTCCTTGCGCTGGGCGCCCACCACCTCGACGTCCACCGAACCCTGGGCCAGGACTTCCATGGTGCGCGACAGGGCGGTCAGCGGGGCAGAGATTTTGCGGGACCCGATCCACATGGCGTAGGCCAGGGCGGCACTGGCCGACAAAACCCCAAACAGAATGGTGATGAGTGATCCCGTCGATGCATCCGCCTTCGATTTGGCGACCATGGCCTGGGTCGCGGCATTGTGCTGGTCGATCCAGCTGGCGACATCCTTGGTCAGTCCGACGATATCCGGATCGATGATCCCCATCATCATCGTGGCGGCCTCGTCGGCGTTCTGCAGGCCCATATCGGCGCCCTGGCGGGCGTTGTCGTGGATCTTCTTGAACCGCGCCCGGAAGCCGTTGATATCCTTGGCCGCCGACGGATCGGCCGCAACAGCCTTGTCGAGGAACTGGTTGCCTGCCTTGAAAGCCACATCGAGATCGGCCGAAGCCTCGACGGCGCTCGGCGAGGCTCCTTCGTTGGCGACCGTGCGATAGGCGGCGTAACCGATCGTGGCGACCTGACGATTGAAGCGGGCGGCGTTCAGCTCGGTCGGAGCGCGAAGATCGACCAGAACCTGCTCAGAGGCTTCGATCTTCTTGGACTGCCAGACACCGACCCCGACGCTGATCAAGGCCACAAGCGCCAGGACGATGGCGGGCATCATCACCTTGGTCGAAATCTTCAGATCGTCGAGCTTCACGACGCACTCCCAGAAACGCGGGCCAGGCTGACGCGATGTCAGGATCGGGGAGATTTAAAATGTGGAAGACTAAAAGGCCGTTAAGCTTGGGATGGCGTGAGATCAACTTAACATGGGCGCACATCGACAGATATCGCGTAGAGGGTGGAAGAAATACCCAATAATTGGAAGCCTTGAATGCGCTCTCCGACATTTGGCCAACAAGCCGCGCGCGCGATTTGCCGCACCGGTTGTTAGAGATTTTGCAACCGTGGATATGCCAAACTAAAAAGACCGATCCAGTCATAGTCGTGCTTGAACAGATGACGACGCAGGCAGCGCTGTTCGAGAGCGCCTTTCTCCACGCGCCGATCGGCATGGCGCTGTTCAGCGGCGACGGGACCTTGCTCAAGGTCAATCCCGCCTTCTGCGCTTTGACCGGCCACGACGAAGCGTTCCTGCTGACCACGACGTTTCAGGCGATCACGCCGCCGGAGGATGTCCCGGAAAGCTTCGAGCGCATGGCCCAGCTCGTAGCCGGCGAGATCAGCAGCTATCGGATCGACAAGCGCTATATCCGCGGCGACGGATCGATGGTCTGGGCCCAGGTGGCGGTGTCCATGGTGCGGGAGGACGATGCGCCGCCCTTCTTCATCGCCCAATGCGAAGACCTTACTCTCCGACGGCAAGCTCAGGCGGAGGTCGAGGAGAGCGAGATTCGTTATCGGCTGATCGCCGAGAACACCTCGGACATGATCGTCCGCAGCGACCTGACCGGCCGCATCAACTTCATCGCCTCCTCATGCGAACCCCAGACCGGCTATTCGCCCGCCGACATGCTGGGCCAGCGACCCATGGATTTTGCCTATCCCGAAGATGTGCCGGGCGTGCGCCGTGCGTTCATGGGCTTGCTGAACGGAGAGTCGGGCGGCCGAGCTCTGTGGCGCGTCGATCACAAGATCACAGGGCAGCTTAAATGGCTTGAGTCCCACCCCTCGCTTCTGCGTGATCCCAAAACGGACGCCCCCATCGGCTTTCTGGACGTCATTCGCGACGTCACCGACCAAGTCCTGCAACGCCAGGCCTTGGCCACGGCTCGCACCGAGGCGGAGGCGGCGACGGCGGTAAAGTCAGAATTCCTGGCCAATATGAGCCACGAGATCCGCACGCCGCTCAATGCAATCCTGGGGTTTTCCGATCTCCTGGCGCGGCAGGCCTGCCTGGACGCGCCCAGCCGGCGGTTTGTCGACCAGCTGGTCAGCTCCAGCCAGGGCCTGTTGGCGATCGTCAACGACGTTCTGGACTTTTCCCGCCTGGAGGCGGGTCAGGTCGACATCGTTCCGACGGCGACATCCCCCAGCGAGCTTGGTCGCGACGTTCTGGGCATGTTCGCGCTCCTGGCCGAAGGCAAGGACCTGGCCCTGCACCTGGAGACGGCCGAGAACCTGCCCGACCACGTGCTGATCGACGCGGGCCGGGTGCGCCAGGTGCTGGTCAACCTGATCGGCAATGCGGTGAAATTCACGCAGGCCGGACAGGTGACCCTAGAACTGCGCTACGCGGCGGATGACGAGCGTCTGTCCCTGACGGTGGCCGACACCGGCGAGGGATTGACACCAGAGCAGCAGGCCAAGCTCTTCCAACGGTTTTCCCAGGTCGACGGTTCGCAGACGCGGCGTCACGGCGGCGCGGGCTTGGGCCTGGCCATTTGCAGGGGCCTGGCCGAAGCGATGGGCGGCGCCATCCGCGTGGAAAGCCAGGCCGGATGCGGCGCACGTTTTTCGTTCGACGTCCACGCGCCCCTCGCCGGCGAGGACATGGACCTCGCCGGCAGCGAGACGGCCAGCCTGGAAGGGGTCAAGATCCTGGTCGTCGACGACAATCGCGCCAACCGGGAGCTCGCCCGCGCCCTTCTGGAGCATTTCGGCGCGGAGGTTCGCGACGCGGCCGATGGTTGCGCGGCTCTCGTCGCCGCCCTGCTCTCACCCGTCGATGTCATCTTGATGGATCTTCGGATGCCGGGCCTCTCCGGAGCCGACGCCATGGCCGCGATCCGCGCCGAACCTGGCCCCAACCAAGGCACGCCCATCCTGGCGTTCACCGCCGAAACCGAGGTTGCGTCGGTGGGCGTGCAGGGTGGTTTCGACGGCCTGGTGCGCAAGCCGATCGTCGCGACCGACCTGATCCTGGCCATCTGGCGTTGTCTTGCGCGCCCGCCTTTGGATGGGCGGCTAAAAGCAGCCTTAGTCTAGCGCGCCAATACTGAACGACCGCCTCCCCTATCCTAGTCGACGCCAAGCGATACCCCGCCCTGCGGGCTGCGCCAGCGCGGATACGAACCGAGCCGAGGTCCGCTGTCGTACTCAGCATTACCATGGTCATGATCGGCGGTAGTCCGACTTTCACGGTGCTCGTTGGCTAGTGTCCCTTCGACGCGCGCCAACAGCGGACGCCCGGAACGCGCCAGAAACATGACCTTCCAATGGCGTACTTGCCCACGGTGGGCGCGACCGGGACGCCTTCAGGGCAGAAGCGTCAGAAGTCGGTGATGTCGCCATCTCCTAGCGGGACGAAGTCAGCGCGCGAGAAGGCGCGCCCGCGCTTCACGATCATCACCACTGTCTTCAGGTTGTCGATCGACGCCAGCGGATCCTTGGACAGCACAATCATATTGGCGAGCTTGCCTGGCTCAAGGCTGCCCATGTCACGCTCCTGCCCGGCCGCCCGCGCGCCGATCAGGGTCGCCGAGCGGATCACCGCGCTGGGCGGCAGACCGGCGCGATCAACCAGCGCCGACAGTTCGTGAAACAGGTCCGGCCAGGGATCGCTCGCCGGCGCGACATTGTCTGTGCCGGCGGAGATCTGCACCCCGGCCCGGTAAGCCTGGCGGGTGATCGCTCCGCCCACCACGTCGTCGCAGGATCCCGGTTTCAGCGGCGGCGTGCTGCTGGGGCCGGCAGGCGGCGCTGCGCCATAGGTCCACACCGTCGCGTCGAGGATCGTGCCGCTAGCGACCATGACCGCAAACAGCCGCGCCAGCGCTGGATTGTCGCCTGCCCTGAACGTGTCGAGATCGACCGGGTGGCGCGGCTGCCGCCACCGGGGAACCTGCGGATCAGTCTCACGAACCAGCAGGCAGGCATGGGAGATCGCATCGACGCCGGCGGCGACCACCTCCGAGGGCTTGGCCGGGTAGAGCGTGGCGTGGGACCAGACCCTCAGGTGCTGACGATGGGCTTCTGCCGTGATCCGACCGGCCAGCACCGAATCCAGGTCGGCATAGAGCTTGATCGCCGTGGCCGAGGTTCCGGCCGCCCAAGCGACGGCCAGCGGCAGGTCCGTCTGATCGGTAACCGCCTGCATCCACGGCACTTGGCCCGGCTCCCCGCCAGCCGTGGTCTGAGCCGTGCGCGGGTCGGTGAAGAAGTCGGGGCCGGCCATCAGCGCGGCGTAGTAGACGTCCGACGCGGCGATCTCGCCGACCCGACTGGCCCGCGTGATGTCGCCTAGGGCGCGAAGATCGTCGGCCATGTCGCGAACTGCGGTCACCCCGCCATAGAGATCCCGGCGCAGCATAGCCTCAGCTTGGCGGCGGTTGGGCGGTGTGGCCAGGTGCACGTGCGAGTCGATCAGGCCCGGCATCAAGTATTTGCCGTGCAGATCGACGACCTTGGCCTTGGTGGCCTCGGCCGGCCGCGTCGCGTCGGAAAACACGCTCAGGATCCGCTCGCCCGAGACTAGCACGTCCATATGCGGACGCGCGGGCGCGCCCGTGCCGTCGACCAGAATGGCGTCGCGGTAGAGGACGAGATCGGCGTTGGTCGGCGGCGCGAAGGGGGTAGGAGTTCCAGCCTCGGCCGAGGTCCAGGTCAGTGCGGCGAGGACGGCGCCGGCGCAGATCTTACTCCAGCTCGGACGAGTATGTCGGGTGCGCATCTAGCGGCTCCGGCGGCGAGAAGACTTTGTTCAGCCACGCAACGGAACATGCTTGCTAGGTGCTGGGCAATCCTCGTCGCGGGCGCGAGGGGAGCCTCACGCCTTCCTTTGCCGAGACTGCGCCAACATCTACCATCCGGCCGGCTGGTCGCGAAGCTGACGGCGCTGGAGCCGGGGTTCGCCAGGTTGCTGCCTTGGTAGAGCTAAGCGCGCTCCGAAAACCGTTCGAACGCGGTGATCCGGCGCGGGGCCAGGTGGACTTCGCCGCCGTAGATTTCCTTGCGTAGGTAGTCGAACTCGGCCTCGCGGTCGGCTTCGGCCACGTCGATGTACCAGGCCTTGGGGGCCAGGGCCTCTTCGCCGTTCCAGCGGTAGCCGCGCGCCTTGAGCTTGTCCTTGAAGTCGTAGGGCGCGCGTTCGGCGGTGATGCGCCAGGTCGGGGCGCGGGCGGCGTCAAGCATGTGCGCCAGAGCCGTGCGGCCGCTCGTCAACGGCCGGGCGAGGATCTCCAGGCCGGCCAGGCAATCGTTCTCGGCCCGGTGGCCGTCGAAGAAGAACCCGCACTGGCTAGCGAGGTAGGAGAGCTTCGTGCCCTCGAACCCCTCCCCCGCCCAGTCGACCTGAGTCATGGAGCAGGCCCAGCCCTTGTGTTTGAAGGCCTCGCAGAACCGTTCGGCGAAGCGGCGGTCGAAACTAGCGTTGTGGGCGGTGATGATCACCGCCGGCTCGATAAAGGCGGCGACCCTGGCCGGGTCGATCGATTTGCCGGCCACCATGGCGTTGGTGATGCCGGTGATACGGGTGATCTCCTCGGAGATCGGGATCGAGGGCTCGCGCAGTTCGACGAAGGGCGTCCCGACGCCGCAGAGTCGGCCTTCGGCGTCATATTGGAACGGCACCATGGCCAGTTCGATGATCTCGTCACGGGCGGCGTCCATGCCCGTGGTTTCGGTGTCGAGATAGATGCCTTGGCGCAGGGCCGTGGGATCATCAGCGGCATGGGAAGTGTTGGTGTCGAACCGGCGCAGCAGGCGGTAGCGGCCGCTGGCCTCCAGCTGGCGGGCCATGGCCTCAAGGGCTTCGGTGTCGACGGGGCAAGGCACGGGATCGGTCACGCGGATTCCGGGAATCGTCTGGACCATGTTGCCACATCGACAGGGTTTGGGCGTCCCGGCTGCGTAGGCCAGGCCCTAGGCGGCAAGGACCGCCCCGAGCCCCGGAGAGCTGGGTCGCCGCCTGTGCGGGTTGCGATCCTTGGCGCGGGTCAGGCGGCTTCGAGCCGATCGAGCAGGGTTTCGCGAGGCAGTACGTTCTTGTTAACCAGAAGCGTTCTGACCACGGACTCGTGGACTTCGAAACGGCGCGCGGCGCGCGTGATCTGTTCTTCGGTCGGGTCTTCCGCATCGATGTAGCGAAGGACCTCCTGGAATGGGCAGAGCAGAGCCTGGGCGAAGCCGCGTTGGAACTTTTGCCGATCGGTCTTGGAGCGGCTGATCACGCCGAATGCTTCGGCGCCCATCCAGATCGCGTCGCCGACTACGCGCGCCAGCTCAAACCGTCGATAGACGACCGGCCGCATCGCCAGCGCCAGTTTCGCTGAGGCCGAACCTTCTCGCATCAGCGCCGCGTAGGGAAGATTGTGCGCCGTGGCATCCGCTGCGCGGATTGTATCCCACGACTGATCCAAAAGTTCGGCGAAGGCGGCGGCGCCGAAGGGTTCATTGCCAAGGCCAAGCCGTCGTCGCACTTCGCGTGCGGCGTCTTCGCCCCAACTCCACAGGGGCTGACGCGGGTCATAGGTGGAAAGGTCGATGGCCCCGGCGATGTCGAGCGATACTGAAAGGCCCGAGGCCTGCGTCGCCTCGACGGCGGCGTTCAACGCGATCGCGGCGTCGGGGCCGGCGGCGGCGACCGCCGCCTCCTCCACGGCTTCGCGGCCCAGGAAATCCTGCTTCGCCGCGAGCGTCTCGATCAGGCCATCGGGCGCCGCGTCGGGATCAAAGCCCAGGCGGGCCTCCAGGGCGCGCCAGTCAGCCACCTCCGGATCGGCGCGCTCGTCGTGAAGCTGACGGTAGAGCGCTAGGAGCGCCGCGCCGTCTACGGCGTTGGCGCAGCCATGAATCGTGGTGTTGATGAAGGCGTCGAGCGTGGCCTCGAAATGCGCGCCCGCGACGACATGGACATGATTCATTTCGAGGTAGCGAATGGGGCCGGAGGACAGCCGGCCTCCAAACGCCGGCCCAAAAACCACGCGCGCGCCGGTGCCGTACATCATCATCGGCGGCCAGTTGAAGCCGCTGCCCGCCGAGCTCAATTCATGGGCCAGGCGCCAGTCGGGTGACGGATAACGCCCGCCCAACGGCTCCCACCGTAGGCGCCACCAGTTGTCGGTGAACCACAGGGCTAGACTTACGGCTGAAGCGCGGAAGCGATCGCGAACCTCGCCTGTTCCCACGTCCAGGACGCGGCTCAGGACCTCGCGACCGGCCTCCATCCGGATGTCGGCGACATCACGCTCGCCCGCGAGCGGGGCTTGGCCCCACGAGGCGGCGATACGGAAGGTGTTGTCGATCACGACGCGTAAAGTTCCCGGGCGTTTTCCAGACTGGGACCAAGAGCCAGCTGGGGATGAGCATATACGTATTGAGTGTAGCGCGAGATAACCTTCTTGGCGAAAGCGTCCCCGACGAGCAATGGGTAGCCGTGATAGATCGCCTGAGTGGGAACCGTGATCCGCATCTCATAGATCCATCCGTTGTCGTCGACGCTCCACAGGATGGTCGGATCACCCTGGACGTCCCGGTGGCCGATCAGCCCTGCCCGAATCCCGCGCTCCAGCAGGTCGCCCACACGCGCCATGTCCTCTGGCGCAAAGCCCGCGTGTCCGTCGCAAAAGCTGTCGTCGGCGTCGGGCGGCGCCGGTTCTAGATGGAACGCGCGGGGCTCAAGCTTGTGCTTGCCCGAGCCGGCATAGCTGGCGCGATCCGCCAGCGCCTCGCGTTGGTGCTCGGAGGGCGCTGGCGTGCGCAATGTGCGTTTGTCGTTGTTGCTCGAGCGCTCTACGGCGATCCGACGCTTTGGAGGTTTCATGAGACTGTCGAACGTCCGAAGGGAGCAGGTTTGCAGGAGGCGGCGCTCAATGTCGGAGCGATGGCTCTGATGTCGCCCATATTGAAGTCTCGCCGATCAAGGCGGGCTGGCCGAGGCGGCTGCGCGCGCCAGAGCCGCCAACCGTGCGTCGCAGACCGCGCGGACCAGCGCGATCAGTCGCTCAGCCGTCGCTTTCAGGTCCTCGAGTTCCGCCGTTGTAATTTTGTAGGTGGCTTGATTGTAGCGAGCATCGACATAGGCCCGCTTCAGCTTCTCGAAAGGCCTGCGCTCGGCGCGGGTCTCACGTGGCCAGGCGGCGGCCAGCGACGGCGCCTTGGTCTCGGCCAGGGCGCGCAGGAATTTGATGTTGTGCGAGCGCGGCGCGTAGAAGCCGGTCAGCAGCAGCACGGCGATGTACGCCGCCTCGACCGTCTGGTGGAGATTGAAGGCGGCTTTGTGCGGAAAATCCTTCAACTCGCCTTTGGACATCGCGTAGGTCGCCAGATCGAGAGAGGTCTCGATCGTATCAAAGATCTCCTTGTAGTGGCGCTGGCCTAACGCCAGGGCCGCCTCGGGCGTGAGCGGCTTCAGCGGACTGAAGGCGTGGCCGGGAAGCTCGTAGAGCGCGATGCCCTGGTCGATGACCTCGCGGAAGAAATGCAGGCCCGCGTCGAGGCCCTGGTTGATGTCGTCGAGGTCGTTGACCATCAGGTTGACGATGCGGCCGATGGCCGGGTCGTGCAGGATCTTCTGTTCGGTCTCGAACCAGTAGTCGGCGATGTCGGTCAACTTCTCGTCGCTGACGACGACCAGGATGTCGAAGTCCGACAGATAGCCGTTCTCGGGCTCGTCGACGAAGTCGCCGCGGGCGTAGCTGCCAAACAGGATGATCTTGTAGATCTTGGCGCCGCGGCGCCACGGCTGGGTGCCGCCGGCGACGGCCGCCTCGAAGCCGCGCAGCAGCAGGCCGGTGATCCGCTGCAGCTCGTCTTGCTGGACGGCGGGGAGGTGGTCGAGATTCGAATTCATCGCGTCGAGTCTCGCCGTGTTGGCGCTGGGGAACAAGCGGTTTGCGCGCCGCGCCGTATTGGCGGCGGCCAAGGCGCGGGGCAGCTAGGCCAGACTGATAGTCCAAGCCCCAAGGTCATAGCGGCCCTGCCGGCGCAGGACCTCCGGCGCGATCCGCTCTTCGTCGATCGCCTGGAGGATGTCGCGCACGATTCGCGGTATGGCCACGGTGGCACGGACCCTGGGCGGCAATTCATCAACCGTCTTGGTCAACGGCGCACCGTAGGTTTGCGTGCGCCAGTCCATCAGGGCCTGGATCTCGGCGACGTCCTGGGAGCTCAGCAGGGCGGCCCGGCGATCCTCCGACGCATGCGGCGGCGTCAGGCGGAGATAGGTCGCGTTGACCGGGGACTTGGCTGAGCGCGGGACGACCTCGTTGTTCAGATAGGCCTCCACCGCGACGGGCGCGTCGTTGTCCGGCTCCCAGATTTTCAACAGCCAGTCAGACATGACCGGGTCGGTAAGCATCATCGTCACGCCGCGCACGGCTCGCGCCTCTTGGTCGACGAGACGGCGCAGTTGCTTGCGCAGATCGATTTGCGCCTCGCGCTCCGTGGGCAAGAGCTTGCGGCCGTGGTAGCCGCGCAGTGTCTGCAGCAGCGCATCGCTCTCGCGCTGGCGCACGACGATGTGGCCATTAGGCCAGTCCTGGAAGTCTAGAACCAGCTCGGCGATGTCCAGGCGAAGGTCTGGGCCCGATCGTTCGAGTTTGCCCGCCTTCATCATCCAGCTGATCAGCAGCGGCGAGCGGGCCCCCTGGCCGCTGGGCCCGAAATGTTTGTCGGCGACCGCCGGGTTAAGCGTGACGCGGCGCACGATCTCGCCCCAGCCCAGCACCACCACCTCGAACAGACCAATGGCTGCGTGTCGCGTGGTGATCGCCCGGGCATGGTCCTGCAGGTCCACATCGTCGGGCGCGGTCGTCAGGATATAGAAGGCCTTCAGCACCGGCGTGAACTTGAGCGCCTTGGCCACCTCGGCGTCGATCTGCTTTTTGGTCAGCGTTTTGACGGGCCAGCGCGTCTGTTTCTTGCATTGCAGGCCGACCGGATCGAGAGCCCCGCTGCGGGTAACGATGTCCACGCCACGCTGGCGTTGGCCCGAGCGGCCGTAGCGGATCAGGTTCGGGTCGGCCCATGCGGCCTGGAAGACGTCGGCGCACAGCTCTTCGAATTGGTCCCAGGACTTGGGGGGTGGGTAATCGGCATGGACGTGCACGGCGGACCTGGGTTGGAAGGAACGAAAGAACGTTGTCGCGGACCAGCCTCGCCGACGCGGCGAAGCTGGACAAGCGCTTTGCGCGCGGAGCTGCGTCGTCGGCCCCGACCGCGCCGGGCGTTGAGAAGATGCTTGAAGACACCCGCCAACGTCTTTAGCCGAGGCCTGGACATGCACGTTGGCCACCCGGGCGAGAGATCCGGTTCCTCATGGGGGAATTGGAACGGGCCGCTGACGAGGCCGACGACGCAAGATAATTCTAGGTTGCATCCCAAGCTCTGCCAATACCGGAAAACTGCGGTATCGGCCGTCAGACCTCGGCCTTGGGGTCGGCCTTGGCCAGGCGACGCCAGGTCTTGGACCAGGTCATCACCCCGCCCGACAGGCTGCGGGTCGCCGGCTCGAACCAGCGCTGATGGCGCTCGCCCTCGAAGGTGACGATGTCCTTGTGCCGGGCCTTGGGAAAGGCCGCGTCCAGGCGCGCCTCCAGGATCTCCTGCTCGGTGCGGGGGATCAGGCCCGCGGCCTTCAGGGCGGCGGTCAGGGCCGTGACCTTCTCGCGGGCCAGCCGCACGTCGGTAACGTACTTGTTGGGATTGTTGCCGTCGTAGCGGGCCTGGCGGTCCAGTTGATGCTCGAGTTCGGCCTGGGCGGCCTGCAGGTCGGCGAGGGTGGGCGCGTCGGTCATGGGCGGCGAGAATCGCGGATGAGTGAAGTCGTCATCCTGACGCGGGGGCGTCGGGGCGCAAGCGCCGCGCCGCCGGCCGCGCCTGCCTAGGCCTCCACCAGGGTCTCGCGCAGCGCCTTGACCTGCAGGTTGAGGGCCTCGATCTGCTCCAGGGTCATGGCCGACTTGGCCACCAGGGTCTGGCCCAGACAATCGCAGCGGTCCAGCAGGGCGCGGCCAGCTTGCGTCAGATAGACCTGCACCTGACGCTCGTCGACCTGGCTGCGCTGGCGCTTGACCAGACCCGCCTGCTCCAGCCGCTTCACCGGCGGGGTGACCGTACTGGACTCCAGCGACAGCCGGTGGGCGATCGCGCCGACGGTCGCGCCGTCGCTCTCGCCCAGCACGTTCAGCACCAGGTACTGCGGATAGGTGATGCCCATCTCGTCCAGCATCGGCTTGTAGGTGCGGTTGATGGCCATGCTGGTGGCGTACAGCGTGAAACAGATCTGGTTGTCCAACGGAATCGGCACGCTCGGGGTCCTCGGGATTGAGCTCCCCATGTTCATACCACAAGAAACGATATCGCGATAAAGATTTTGCTAGACAGGACGCTCGAAGAGGCTTAGCCATGTCGATATCGCGATAACGAATATCGCAATATCATGAGGGATCTCCAGATGAGCCAGTCGAACATCCAGGCCTCGCGCCGCCACCTGATGACCGCCGGCCTGGGTCTGGCCGCCGGCGCGGCCGCCCTGCCCCTGACCGCCGCCGCCCAGGCCGCGCCCGCCAAAAGCGCCGGCGCGCGGAAGACATCGGCGAGCAAGACCACCCAGGGCAGCGGCTTCGTGACCACCCAGGACGGCGCGCGGATCTTCTTCAAGGACTGGGGTCCCAAGAGCGCCCAGCCGGTCGTATTTCACCATGGCTGGCCGCTGAGCGGCGATGACTGGGACGCCCAGATGCTGTTCTTCCTGGCCCAGGGCTACCGCGTCATCGCGCATGACCGCCGCGGCCACGGTCGCTCGACCCAGACCGACACCGGCAATGAGATGGACACCTACGCCGCCGACGTCATCGCCCTGGCCGCTCAGCTGGATCTGAAGAACGCCATCCACGTCGGCCATTCCACCGGCGGCGGCGAGGTCGCCCACTATGTCGCCCGCGCCGAGCCCGGCCGGGTGGCCAAGGCGGTGCTGATCGGCGCGGTGCCGCCGATCATGCTCAAGACGCCCGCCAATCCGGGCGGCCTGCCGATCGAGGTGTTCGACGGCTTCCGCGCGGCCCTGGCCGCCAACCGCGCGCAGTTCTTCCTCGATGTGGCGTCGGGCCCCTTCTATGGCTTCAATCGCGACGGCGCCAAGGTGGACCAGGGCGTGATCCGCAACTGGTGGCGCCAAGGCATGGAAGGCGGCGCCAAGGCCCACTACGACTGCATCAAGGCCTTTTCGGAAACCGACTTCACCGAGGACCTGAAGAAGATCGATGTCCCGGTGCTGATCCTGCACGGCGAGGACGACCAGATCGTCCCGATCGACGACAGCGCCCATCTGGCCATCAAGCTCGTCAAGAAGGGGACCCTGAAGACCTATCCGGGTCTGCCGCACGGCATGGCCACCACCCACGCCGATCTGATCAACAAGGATCTGCTGGCCTTCTTCAAGGCCTAGGATCCAGCCGCCGTCCCTCTCCCTCGCGGGGAGGGACGCGCCCGCACGGACTTGAGCCTTGCTCGCGGCGGCGCGATCGACGAACGGGCGCCGGCCTGGGCTTCCCGGGCGGCCTCGTCATGGCCGGCGGGGTCAGCCGCCGCGCTTCAGCGTCTCCCGGGCGATGACCAGTTGCTGGATCTGGCTGGTGCCCTCGTAGATCCTGAAGATCCGGACGTCGCGATAGAGGCGCTCGACGCCGTAGTCGGACACATAGCCCGCGCCGCCGAAGATCTGCACGGCCCGGTCGGCGACCCGTCCGACCATTTCGGAGGCGAACAGCTTGCTGGCCGAGGCCTCCAGCGCGACGTTGTCGCCGGCGTCGCGCTTACGGGCGGTCTCCAGGACCAGGGCCCGGGCCGCCAGGGCTTCGGTCTTGCTGTCGGCGATCATCGCCTGGATCAGCTGGAAACTGGAAATGGGCTGGCCGAACTGCTTGCGCTCGCTGGCGTAGGCCACGCAATCGGCGATCAGCCGTTCGGCCAGCCCCACGCAGACCGAGGCGATGTGGATGCGACCGCGCTCGAGCACCTGCATGGCGATCTTGAAGCCCTCGCCCTCCTGGCCAAGCCGGTTCGCGACGGGCACGCGGACGTTTTCAAAGATGACGTCGTGAATGTGGGCGCCTTGCTGACCCATCTTCTTCTCGGACTTGCCCACCGACAGGCCCGGCAGATCGCGCGGCGCCAGGAAGGCCGATACGCCCGCCCCGCCCTTCTCTTCGGGATCGGTTCGCGCCATGACCGTGAACAGGGACGCCTTGGCGGCGTTGGTGATGAAGCGCTTGGTCCCATTGAGCACGTAGTGGTCGCCGTCGCGCGTGGCGCGCGTCTGCACCGCGGCGCTGTCCGAACCGGCCTCCGGCTCGGTCAGGGCGAAGGAGGTGATGATCTCCCCGGAAGCGATCCCGGGCAGCCAGCGGTCTTTCTGGGCGTCGGTTCCGAACCGGACCAGGGCCTGGCTGCCGATCCCGTTGTTGGTGCCGATCGTCGAGCGAAACACCGGCGCCGCATGACAGAGCGTCATCACCGCTTGGGCCTCTTCGGCCGTGTTGAGGCCCAGGCCGCCGTATTCTTCGGGGATCGTCAGGCCAAAGAGGCCCAGCGCCTTCATCTCCTCGATGATGTCGTCGGGGACCGCGTCTTCCTCGGCCACCAGGGCCTCGGCGGGCCGCAGCCTCTCGGCGGCGAAGCGGTCGATCGTCCCGAGCAGCGCGCTCAGGGTGTCGTTATCGAGCATTGAGGACCTCCGAAGGGTGGGCGAGCGCGATGGCGCCAGATTGCGACAGGGCGTGGATTTGCTCGGTCGGGTAGCCGAGCACGCGGCTGAGAACCGTCTGGGTGTGCTGGCCCAGCTCCGGCGGCGGCGTCGGGGCGAGCGGCGGGGTGCCGGCCAGTCGCAGCGGGCTGCGGACGGTGCGCACCTCCCCCAGACGCGGGTGGCGGCTGGAGACGACGACATCGCGGGCCTTGGCGGCCTCGCATTCGAAGGCTTCCTGCACGCTCTGGACTTGGCCGACGGGAACGCCGGCCGCATGCAGCCGCGTCATCCAGTGCGCCGCCGTCTGTTGAAGAAAGAGGGCCTGCAGCCGCGGCACGAGTTCGGCGCGGTGCGAAACGCGGCCAAGGTTTGTCTGATAGCGCTCGTCCGCCCAGAGCGACGGTGTGGCGAGAACCTCGATGCAGAGGCGTCGAAACTGCTCGTTGTTGCCCACCGCAAGGGCCAGCGGCGTGTCCTGGGTGTCGAACAACTGATAGGGCACGATCGAGGGATGGGCGTGGCCGTGCCGGCGCGCCGGCTGTCCGGTGTTGAGATAGGCGGCGGAGACATTGGCCAGCAGGTGCAGGGCGCTGTCGAACAAGGCCACGTCGATCGATTGGCCCCGCCCGGTCCGGGTCCGCGCGTGGAGCGCCGCCAAAATGGCCTGGCTGGCGTTCATCCCGGTGATCAGGTCGACGAAGGCCACGCCCAATCGCGTGGGCGAGCCGTCAGGATCGCCGGTCAGGGCCATGAAGCCGGCTTCGGCCTGGATGATGAAGTCATAGCCGGGCCGGTCGGCGAAGACGTTGTCGCGTCCGTAGCCGGAGATCGAGCAATGGATCAAGCCGGGGTTGCGCGCTGATAGCGCTTCATACGCCAAGCCCATCTTGGCCAGGCTGCTGGGGCGGAAGTTCTCGATGACGACATCGGCCTTCTCGGCCAGGTCCAGAACGATCTGGCGCCCCTCCGGACGCGACAGGTCAACGGCCAGGCTTTGCTTGTTGCGATTGGCGCTCAGGAAGTAGGTCGACACGCCCTCCACGGACGGCGGCGACCATGTGCGGGTGTCGTCGCCCGATCCTGGCTGCTCGATCTTCCAGATCTCGGCGCCAAGATCGCCCAGCGTCATCGTCGCCCAGGGGCCGGCGAGAACGCGCGTCAAGTCGAGCACCTTGACGCCCGCGAGCGCGCCCTGTGGTTCCACGGTCCGGGTCATTTTAGATCTTCTCGATCGCCAGCGCCGCGCCTTGGCCGACGCCGATGCAGAGGGTGACCAGGCCGCGCCGGCCTCCGGTCGCCTCCAGGTGTCGCGCCGCCGTGAGCACGAGCCGCGCGCCCGAAGCGCCAAGCGGGTGTCCGAGCGCTATGGCCCCGCCATTGGGGTTCACGTGCGCGCTGTCATCGGGCAAGCCCAGCTGGCGCAACACCGCCAGGCCCTGGGCGGCGAACGCCTCGTTCAGCTCCACCGTGTCGAAGTCGGTGATCGAAAGGCCCGTCTGGGCCAGCAGCTTGCGGACCGCCGGAACCGGACCGATGCCCATGACGCGCGGGGCCACGCCCGCCGTGGCGTAGCCGGTGATCCGGGCGCGCGGCGTCAGGCCGTGGCGCTTGACGGCCTCCTCCGAGGCAAGGATCAGCCCGACCGCGCCGTCGTTGACGCCCGAGGCGTTGCCGGCCGTCACCGTTCCGCCCTCGCGGACGACGGGCTTCAGCTTGGCCAGGGCTTCGAGCGTGGTCTCGCGCGGATGCTCGTCGCGCTCGACGATGGTCGATCCGCCCTTGCCGGGGATCTCGACGGGGATGATCTCGCCGGCCAGGAAGCCGTTGGCCTGGGCCACCGAGGTCCGCTGTTGGCTGCGCAGGGCGAAGCGGTCTTGATCCTCGCGGCTCACGCCGTAGTCCGCGGCGACGTTCTCGGCGGTCTCGGGCATGGAATCCACGCCATAGGCCTTGCGCATGGCCGGATTGACGAAGCGCCAGCCGATGGTGGTGTCGAAGATCTCGGCGTTGCGCGAGAAGGCGCTGTCGGCCTTGCCCATCACGAACGGCGCGCGGCTCATGCTCTCGACGCCGCCGGCGACGACCAGATCGTTGTGGCCGCTGGCGATGGCGCGGGCGGCGTAGCCGACGGCTTCCAGGCCCGACGCGCACAGGCGGTTTACGGTGACGCCGGGGACCTCGACCGGATAGCCGGCCAGCAGCAGAGCCATGCGGGCGACATTGCGACTGTCTTCTCCGGCCTGGTTGACGGCGCCCAGCACCACCTCGTCGACGGCCAGCAGATCAAGACCGGCGTTGCGCTGGGCCAGGGCCCTTAGCGGCGCCGCCGCCAGATCGTCGGTCCGGACCTTCGACAGCGCGCCGCCGTAGCGGCCAAAGGCGGTGCGCACGCCGTCGCAGAGGAAGACGCCGCGGCTCATGCCGGGCTTCCGTTTGGGTGGCGCGCCAGCCGCGTGTCCATGGTTTTCCGCCCTTTTTTTCGCTGGGATGCGAATTGCGCGGCAGGCCTAAGGGGCGCTTGCGGAGGCGTCAAGAAAACGTACAAATGTGCGTATTACGCACATCCGAGTGAGCCATGACCGACCCCGCCGACGCCTCGGACGAACAGGACAAGGATTTCGTCCAGGCCTTCGCGCGTGGACTGCAGGTCATCGGCGCCTTCGACGCCGACCATCCCCACATGAGCCTTTCGGAGGTGGCCGAACGGACGGGCCTGACCCGGGCGACGGCGCGCCGCCTCCTGCTGACGCTGGTTTCGACGGGATACGCGCTGGCCGATCACAAGGGCTTTCGGCTGTCGCCGCGCATCCTGGACCTGGGCTACGCCTATCTCTCGTCGCTCGATATCTGGGAGGCGGCGCAGATCATCTTGACCGAGGTCACCCGACAGGTGGGTGAATCCTGCTCGGCTTGCGTGCTGGACGGCGACGAGACCGTCTACGTCGCCCGCGTATCGGCCAGCCGCATCACGGCGGTGAATTTGAGGGTCGGCGCTCGGCTGCCGGCGTTTCACACCTCGACGGGCCGCATGCTGCTGGCCCATTTGCCGATCCTGCAACTTGAGGCGCTGTTGGAAGGGCGACGGTTCGAACGCTACACCGACAACACGGTCACCGATCCGGACGAGCTGCGCCAGATCCTGCGCAGGACCCGGCAGGACGGATGGTCCTTGGTCGATCAAGAACTGGAGATCGGCCTGATGTCGATCGCCGCGCCGCTTCGCGATCGGGCGGGGCGGGTGACAGCGGCGATCAACGTGTCGGGCCATGCCTCGCGGATGTCTCCCGAAGCGCTGAAGGCGCGCGCCCTGCCCTTGCTGCTTCGCGCCGCGGAACAGATCGGGGCGGTCTGAGGCAGGGTCCCGGCGGAATGCGGCGCGGCGTTCGCAGGTCGTGGCTTAGCGGGCCAGGAGCTGAAGCGCGCCGCGCACGATCAGGTAGCCGAGCGCGGCCCAGGAGCCCAGATAGAAGGCCAGCCGGACCGGGACGCGGTTGATCGTCGCCTGGACGAGCGAATGGCCAAGCCGGAAGACCACGAAGGCCCAGGCGGCCACCCCGTAGCGGGCGTCGGCCAGGCCCGAGAACGCCAGGGCCAGCGCCACGGCGTAGAACGCCGTCGGCGCCTCGAACAGGTGGTTGTAGTTGTCGCCGGCCTTGCGGCCGGCCGCATCGAGCTTGGGGCGAAGGTCCTCGGTGTGTCGCGCGTCCTTCAGGCCAAGCCCGGCGCGCTTCATCGCCGCCAGCCGCGCGAACGACATCCAGAAGAACATCGCGAAGGTCAGGGCGGCCATGGCGAACACGGCCTGGAGCAGGGAGCGCGCAAAGGGATCGAGGGTCATGGCGTTGTCCTTCCTGTGATTGTTCTGGCCTTGAGGCGCGGGCCTTGGTCGCGGACCCGGGCCGACGGGTCAGGCCCAGGCGCCGGCGCCGACCCCGTGGTGGACCTGGAACAGGCCTTGCGGGTCGTAGCGGGCCTTGATCCGCAGCAGGCGCGGCCAGTGTCGTCCCCAGCACGCCGTCTGCCAGTGCTCCAGCCGATAGCCGCACTCCGAGACGTAGCTGCCGCCGTCGGGCGCGAGGCGGCGCAGCGTCTCGTAGGATCGGCCGATGGCCTCGGCGTCGGAGCGCGCCTGGGCCAGGTCGGGCTTGTGGTCCAGGCCCGGGAAGCTGGAAGGGCCGTTTCCGGCGATGATGGCCAGGGCGAAGGCGCCCAGAACGGCGGGGTTCATGGACGTGTCGCCGCTGGCCGCGAGCGTGGCGGCGTCGGCGCCGGCCAGGCCCTTGTTGAGGTGCAGCGCGACGGACCAGGCGCGCGAGGCGTCGAACCAGGCCTTCGCCAGGCGGGGCCGATCGCCGGGCTCCAGAAGGCCCGCCGAGAGCCACAGGGACTCATAGCCGTGCCACATCGCCCCGGCCTGCTCGCCGTCGCCGCGCCACCACCAGTTGGTGCGCGGCGCGCCGGGGCGCTCGTCGCGCGCCACCAGGCCCGGCGCGCCCTGATCGAGCGCGTCGGGATCCCAGAACCGGCGCGCGGGCATGGAGACCAGCTGAAAGGGTTGCGCCCAGGCGCATTGCGGCTGGGTCTCGACGAACGCCAGGAACTCGCGCCACGCCGCGCACGCCTCGGCGTCGTCCAGGCCCTGGAACACCATGCGCACGACCAGCCTGTCGTCGCTGGTGGCGGTGACCTGCTCGCCCCAATGCCGATTGAGCAGGTTGTCCTTGTAATGGTCGAGGAAACGATCCAGCAGCGCGGCGAAGGCCTGCGGCGTGGCGGCCTTGACCACGCCGAGCGCCGCCCCGAAGCGGTCGGGCAGCTCATGGGTCTTCAAGGTCAGACGGGTGACCACCCCGAAGCTGCCGCCGCCGCCGCCCTTCAGGGCCCAGAAGAGGTCGGGGTCCCGCGCCGCGTTGACGGTCCGCACCACGCCGTCGGCGGTGACGATCTCGGCTTCGATCAGGCTGGCGGCGGCCAGGCCGTAAGCCTTGGAGAAGCTGCCGAACCCGCCGCCCTGGATCAGGCCCGCGACCCCGACGGTCGTGCAGCCGCCCCCCTGGACATAGCGCCCGCGCTCGGTGACGACCGCCTTGTAGACCTGGCCCCAGGTGCATCCGGCTCCGACCGAAACGGCCGCGACCGGCGCCGTGGTGACGCCCGATGGCGTGAAGGCCTCATGGTGGACGATCTCGTCCAGGGATCGGGTCCAGACCAGCAGCGATCCGGCCGCGTTCGAACCGGCCAAGATAGCTGTGGGCCCCTCCCCTGACGGCGACACGGATCCGTCGGCGGGCGGCGAAGCCCAGCGCGGTGCTGACGTCCTGGGCGGACTTGGCGCGCACGACATAAGGACTGGGGGCCGACTGCCAGGCGTCGATCCAGCCGGAGCTCTGGGTCAGGGCCGGCTGCTCGCCGATATAGTAGGGGTTGGAGGCCAGGCGCGCGCCCGCCGGGCCCGACAGGTCGGGCATGGAGACCGGCTCGAGCGCCCCCTGCAGGCGTTCGCCCAGCGCGCGCCAGGCCGCCGCGTTCGGCCAGTCGGGATCGCCAGGCCGGACCCGGTGGGTGGTCGGCGCGGCGAGCCCGGGCGAGATCGACGCCCACGGCGCCGCGGCGGCCGCGGCGAGGAGGGCCCGGCGGGACAGGCGGGCGACGCGGGCGGGGCCCGCGAGGTCTTCAGGGCCGAAGAGCGACATGGATCTGGTTTCCTGACGATGTGGCTGGCTTCGGGAGCGCGGCGGTCTGGTGCGGGGCTGGACGTATTCGGCGCGATCATCGCCGCGCCGTCGCCGGGCCAAGGCGAGCGTCCAGCCAGGCCCGCGCGTCACCAAGCCGTGACAGGGGCCCCTGGATCGCCAGATAGGCGTCGGGGCGGATCAGAAAGAACCCGTCCGGGTCGATGCCGCGTCGCGCGTCTCCGGCGCGGCGGGCGGCGATCACCTTGACCTGGCGCGGCGCCAGGGCGGCCAGGAGATCGCGATGCGCGCGATCAGGCTCCTCGGCCGAGACGACCAGCAGCGTGAAGCCGGCCGGATCGAGCAGCGGATAGAGGCGCTGGGCCGGGCCCGTGGGGCGAGGCTCGATCAGCAGGTCGGGGACGCGATCGCCATCGGCCAGACCATGTCGTCCGGCCGCGCCCACGCGGTAGCCGACGCTGATCTGGCTGATCGTGTCGCGGGCCAGCCGTTGGACCAGTCCGGTGCGGGTGACCACGGGCGCGACCAGGTCGCGGATCCGACGCGGCAGCGCGCCCTTGAGCGACACCATCCGGGTCAGGGCCTCGGTCTTGGTCAGCACGCCCTTCTCGACCGGGTAGCGTTCGGTCTCGTAGCTGTCGAGCAAGGCGGGCTGGGCCTTGCCTCCCGCCACCAGGGCCAGCTTCCAGGCCAGGTTCACCGCGTCCTGGACGCCGGTGTTCATGCCCTGGGCGCCGGCCGGGCTGTGGATATGGGCCGCGTCGCCAACCAGGAACACGCGCCCGCCGCGCAGCCGCGTGGCCAGTCGGCTGTTGACCCGGAAGAACGACGACCAGCGCAGATCCGACAGGGCCATCGCCGTGGGCGTGCGTCCCGCCACGAGCGCTTGCAACTGAGGCAGGGTCGGACCCCCGGCGGGGTCGACCGAGGCCGCGGGCGTCTCGGCGATCAGGCGATGGCCGCGGCGCATCGGGAAGATCGCCATCAGGCCCTGGGCCGAGGTGAAGATATGGAACTGATCGTTCGGCAGCGCCCAGTTGATATCCAGGTCGGCCAGGACGAACCGCTGATCCAGGGTCCGACCGGCAAATCCGATATTGAGCGCATGGCGGACGACACTGTGGGCGCCGTCGCATCCGGCCAGGTAGGCGAAGCGGGCGGTGCTTGAAACGCCCTGGTCGGAAAGGCGCGCGGTGACGCCGCCCGGGTCCTGCTCGAACGAGACCAGCTCCACGCCCCGTTCCACCGTCACCCCCAGGCGGCCGAGCGCCCGGGTCAGGAGCCGCTCGGTCTCGGTCTGTTCAAGCAGCAGGATGAACGGAAACCGGCTTTGCAGGCGCGACAGGTCCAGGTGAACCAGGCGCTTGGTTCCGGCGTAGACATTGCCGGCGCGCGCCCGCAGCCCTTGCGCAACGAAGGTGTCGGCTAGGCCAAACAGCTCCAGAAGCTCCAGGGTGCGCGCCTGGATGCCGATCGCCCGGGAAGTCGTCGCGGCGACGGCCCGGGCGTCGATCACGCGAACCGCGATCCCCGCCGTCGCCAGGCACAAGGCCAGGACAAGGCCGGTCGGTCCGGCGCCCACGATGAGGATCTGCGGCGCGTCCGGTTCAGGCGCGGGGTCGGTCATGGGCGCTCCCGCGCGGGCGCAAGACGCCGTTGTCGGCGCGCGCGGTCGGCGGCCCAGACCTGGACCGCCCCCATCGCCAGCACCAGGGCGGGGAAAGCCGCCGCCCGCAGCCCCTCGTGGGCGAGGAGATCGGTGGCGCCCAGCAGGTCGGCGAACTGCAGGGCGATGAAGATCAGTGAGGCGACGAACCAGGACCGCGCGCCCGGACGGCCCATCAGCAGCAGGATCGCCCCGACCAGGCCGCAAATCTCCGCGCCGACGAACAAGGCGTCATAGACCGGCGACAGGTGCGCATAGAGCGACTGCGCATAGGGGTCCGTCAGCTTGGCCGCGCCGGCGCTGACCCGCAGCTGCCGCACGCAGGCGTAAGCGCCCAGCAGGTCCCAGGCCAAGAACGCGATTGCCGCGGGCCGCACCCATCGTGGCCCCAAACCAGGTTCCATCTTGAATCTCATGGGTCCCTTTCGGCGGTCTGGACCAGGGCGGTGACGTGACCGCGCCGTCCTATTTTCGATATACGACCTGTATATTGGAAATGACAAGGGCCTTCGCCGCGGCTGGCGCTCGGGCCCGGGCCGAGCGTTCTCATCGTGGCTTCCATTTCAATATACATAATGTATAGTGAAAGCTTCTCCCTACGAGCGGACACCTGTGATATGCGCCCCAGACCCTTGGCTTACTGGATCTCGACCGCCGTTTTCAGCCTCGGCATGATCACCGCCGGATGCATCTATGTCGCTCGTCCGCCGGCGCTCGTGGCGCTCTTCGGACACCTTGGCTATCCCCGTTATTTCCCCTTCCTCCTCGGGCCGGCCAAGATCGTCGGCGCGGCGGTGCTGGTCGCGCCTGGATTGCCGCGGGCCAAGGAATGGGCCTATGCCGGCTTTGCGATCACCTGCGTGGCGGGCTTTGTCTCCCACCTCGCCGTCGGCGATGGCGCGCTGACCGCGAACGGCACGGGGTGGGGTCCCACCTTGGCCCTCAGCGCGGTCCTGGTGGTGTCCTACCTGGCGCGACCCACGGATCGTCGGCTCTGAGCCGCTGGATGTCAGGCGGATGGCTTGCGCCCTGCTCAAGCCTCGTCGAGCAGGCGATCGAGGATGTCGGCGCAGGCGGCCTTGAGGATCGAGGCCACGGCGCGGTTCGAGCGGCCCTCGCTGAGGGACCGATAGGTCGCGCAGCTGGTCAGGCTGTACATCAGGTCGATGGCGTCGGCGCGCGAGCGCTTGGACCCGCGTCCAGCCAGAACCCGGTCGACCAGAATCGCGAGGTTGCCCCGGCGGCGTTCATTGCGCTCGCGCAGGGCCTGGGCGAACTCGCCGTCGATGGCCATGGCGTCGTGCAGCGCGATCACCGCCGGATCGCCGCTCCAGAACGCGCAAAAGACGTCGATGAGTTCGTCGATGGCATGGCGCGGGTCTGGACCGGCCATGACCTCGGCAAGGCGCGGCAAGCCGCCCGACAGGGCGATGTCGTCGAAAGCCGCTTCCAGGAGGCCCCGGCGCGATCCGAATTGATTGTAGACCGTCAGCCGCGTGACGCCCGCGGCCTTGGCGACCGTGTCGAGCGAAAAGCCGGCGATGCTGTCTTCCCGCAGCAGCCGCTGGGCGGCCTGGACCACCCGCTCGCGCTTCTCGGCGGCGGCCGCGGCGCGCACCTCGCTGACATAGGACCTTTTCGTCATGCGCCGCCCAAATCGCCTCTGGAAATTCCACTATACAATATGTATATCCAAATAACACCTGGAGCGGACATCCATGCAGCTGGCCCCGATGATCGTCATCTCGATCCACGTCCTGGCGGGCGTCTTCTGGGCCGGCTCCAGTTTCGGCCTAGCACGAAACGGCGGCCTGGGGGCAGAGCGGCTGTTCGCCCCGCAGATGGTCGCCGCGGCGCTTGTCGTCCTGAGCGGCGGTTATCTGTGGAAGACCCTGCACGAGGGCGCCCTGGGACCGATGGAGCGGGTGCTGGGCCTGGGCGTCGGCGGCGCGGTGATCGCCCTGGCGGCGCAGGTCTTCATCGCCGCGCCCGCGCTGAAGGCCCTGCGGGCGAACGCCGGCGATCGCGCCGCGCGCCGCCGTCTGGTCCTGGCCGGCCGGGCCGCCGCCGCCCTGCTGGCGCTGGCCACCCTGGCCATGGCGGCGGCCCGCTACGCCTAAGATCGGGCCGTTGCGCGCAAGCGGCCCAAGCCGCCGTCGGGCGAGGTCGCGCCTGGCGATGGTTATCCTGTCGTCCGCGAGCGCGCGGGCCAAGCGGCGGATTTGGCGAGGAGCCTTGGTGGAGCTGCAGCTTAGGGACAAGGTGGTCATCGTCACGGGGGCCGGCGGGGCGATCGGCTCGGTCGTGGCCGACATGGCCGGGCGGCGCGGCGCCAAACTGGTGCTCGTCGACAGGAGCGGCGAGGCCCTGGCCGCCGCCGTCGAGCGGGCGCGCATCGCGGGCGCGGAGGCTGTCGCGATCACGGCGGACGTTTCGCACGAAGAGGACGTCGCGGCGATGGTGGCCCGCTGCCGCGAGCGCTTTGGTCGTCTGGACGGACTGGTCAGCACCGTCGGGATCGAGGGACCGTTGCTGGGCTTGTCCGACTACCCGGTCCAAGCCTTTGACGCGGTCATGGCGACCAATGTCCGCAGCTGCTTTCTGGGCCTCAAGCACGCCATGCCGGCGATGGCGGCGGGCGGCGGCGGGGCGATCGTCAATCTCGCCAGCATCTCGGGCCTGATCGGCAATCCCGACGCCGCGGCCTATGTCGCCTCCAAGCACGCCGTCATCGGTCTGACCCGGGCGGCCGCGGCCGAAGGGGGCCGGGCGGGCGTGCGCGTCAACTGCGTCGCGCCAGGGCCGATTGAATCGCCGATGATGGAGACCTTCGAGGCCGAGCAGTCGTCCGGCGGCGCGTCGGTGCGGCGATGGTATGAGGCCCATACGCCCTTGGGTCGGTTCGGAACGGCGGCCGAAGCGGCCGAACTGATCGTGTTCCTGCTGTCGGACGCCGCCCGCTTCATGACCGGCGGCGTCCATGTCGTCGATGGCGGGCTGACCGCCGTCGGACGTCCGCCACAGGCGGGGTCGAGCCGCCCCTGACTTATTCGCGCAAGGCCGCGTCGCGGCGTCACGACGCGAGAGGATCAGGCTCGTTTTGCGGGGCGGGCGATGCGAGGTTGGCCTCGACCATTCTGTCGGCCCAGACGATAACCTCGTCGAACCACTGTCCCAGGCGCCGTGAGCTGATCTTCGGGCGGCGCAGGCCTTCCTCTCCGAAGCCGTTCAGGGCGCAAAGCAGGGCCGCCTCTCCCAGTTCCGCGCCCAGGGCGACGCCGCGCCAGACCTGCGGATCGCGCGGCGACATCGACCCGTGGACCAGCTTGGAGCGCAGGTCATAGGCGGTGACGGCCTTTTGCCGCCAGGCCTGGCGACTTTCGGCGCTGACATTGTCAAAACACAGGGCGGCCAGACGCTCGGAGACCAGGGCGGTGATGTCGTCGCGCTCCTCGGTCATCAGCATGCGCTCCAGGGCGGTGACATATTTGACGACCCGCGTTGAGGGGCTGTTGTCGCGAGCGGCCTCGCCGAACCATTGGGCGGCGTCGAGGAAGCGGCGGCTCAGGGGGCGCTCCAGGTCAGGGTCCACCGCCGTTTCCAGCGCGATCGCGCACAGGGTCAGCGGCCTCTGATAGTAGGGATCGGCCAGCCGGCTCGACCAACCCGCCTGGAACTCGACTTGGCCGGGCCCGTCCAGCGACAGGCTGGGGCTCATCTCGCCGCTCGCGTCGATGGTCAGCTTGGCGCGCGTGTCACGCAGCAAGGCCGGGCCGCCCACGCGCATGCGATCGGTGTTCTTGGCGCTGAGGATCAGGTGCAGGCCGTCCAGCGCCGAGGTGACGGCGGCCTTGGCCAGATCGGCGGAGACGTCGGGTTCGCACCCCTTGATTTCGACCTCGGCGATCCAGTTGAACGCCCGGTAGTAGCGCAGGGCGTCAACCATCAGGCGGCGGCTGAATGCGCGCTGCTCGGGGCTTTCGTCGAGCTCGGGCCTGCGAGCCCGCGAGCGTTCCAGAAGCAGGCGGCGCGTGGCCTTGCGGTTTCGGAAAACCACCGGACCCATGCGGATTTCTTCAGGGTCCTGGGCCAGCATCAGATGGCAGGGCAGCAGGTGGCGAATATCGACGCAGGTCCGCCGCGCCGCCTTGCCGGCCGCGGCCAGCACCCGGTCGATCTGCTGGCCGTCCAAGGGGCGGCGCTCGCGGGCGAAGCGTTGCACGATCAGCTCGGCCAGCGGTTGGCGCAGGCTCTGCAGCGACACCCTGCGAGACAGGCCCGCCCGTCGTCCGGCCTCCCGGGCCAATCCCTCCAGGCGCGCGGCGGCGGCGCGGCCGCAGATCGCCACGCCGGGCGCGGCGGTCGGATGGGGAATGTCAAACCAGACGTCGTCTTCCGGAATAGCCTTGAAGCCCAGTCCGTCCAGCCGGCGGACCTCCGCGAAGATGAACCGCACGTCGTCGATGAGGCGCTGTTGCTGGCGGTTGGCGCAAGGCGGTTCTTGGTTCGGCGGCGCCGAAGAGCGGTCCTCGGGAGCGCGATGTTGATCCTGGGTCACGTCCCCTCCCCTAGGTCGCGCCGACCTGGATTGGACGGCGCGACCTTGTACCGAGGCGAAGGACCCTAGCGCGTGGAGGCGGGCGTGTCGCGGACCCGGCAGGGCGCCGCGCCGGCGGGCCCTGCCCAGCCTCCAATTCACAAATCCTAGCCGGCCCGCCGCCTGTCCTCGCGACGGTCCACAAGGGGATTAAACCACGACCTCGAACGCCGCCTCCGTCTTGGCGTTCACCTCGTCCACCGTCACCCCCGACGCGAGCTCGATCAGCTTGACCGGCGTCTTGCCGCGGTTGATCTCGAAGACGCCCAGCTCGGTGATCAGCAGGTCGACCACGCCAGCCCCGGTCAGGGGCAGCGAACAGCGGTGCAACAGCTTGGGCGCGCCGGACTTCTCGCAGTGGTCCATGACCACCACCACCCGCTTGACGCCGGCCACCAGGTCCATGGCCCCGCCCATGCCCTTGACCACCTTGCCGGGCACCATCCAGTTGGCCAGGTCCCCGTTCTCGGACACCTGCATGC
>OUNM010724205.1_pt1 | contig 33549 bp, 28 predicted proteins | sample 1769961 | NCBI WGS metagenome assembly OUNM01 (sample SAMEA3914820, study PRJEB12502) | metagenome | biome: forest; material: soil | place: USA | collected 2012-03-12 | depth 0.3 m | reverse complement strand
TGTTCATGGGCTTCCTGGGCATCATCCAGAACGACATCAAGCGCGTGGTGGCGTATTCCACGCTGTCGCAGCTGGGCTACATGACCGTGGCGCTGGGCGTGTCCGCCTACCCTGTGGCCGTGTTCCACCTGATGACGCACGCGTTCTTCAAGGCGCTGCTGTTCCTCGGCGCGGGCTCCGTCATCATCGGCATGCACCACGACCAGGACATCCGCAACATGGGCGGCCTGCGCAAGTACATGCCCATCACATGGATCACGTCGCTGCTGGGATCGCTGGCCCTGATCGGCACGCCGTTCTTCGCGGGCTTCTACTCGAAGGACTCCATCATCGAGGCCGTCCACGCCAGCCACCTGCCGGGGGCCACGTTCGCCACCTGGGCGGTCACGCTCGGCGTGTTCGTCACGGCGTTCTACTCGTTCCGGATGTACTTCCTGGTCTTCCACGGCCCCGAGCACTTCCACCACAAGCCGTTCCCGGCCGAGACGGACGAGGCGGCGCTGGAGCACCAGGACCCGGCCCAGCACACGCTGGACGACCATGGCCACGGTGCCGCGCATGCCCCCGCGCACGATGCGCATGGCCATGACGCGCACGGGCACGGCCACGACCACACGCCGCACGAATCGCCGTGGGTGGTCTGGCTGCCGCTGGTGCTGCTGGCCATCCCGTCGGTGGTGATCGGCGGCATGGCCATCCAGGGCATGCTGTTCGGCGACTTCTTCAAGGACGCGATCTTCGTCAACACCGAGGCGCATCCCGCGATGGAGGAACTGGCCAAGGACTTCCACGGCGCCGTCGCGATGGGCGTGCACGCCTTCATGTCGCTGCCGTTCCTGCTGGCTGCCGCGGGCGTGGCCACGGCCTACGTGTTCTACATGGTCTCGCCGGGCATCCCCAAGGCGTTCGGCCGCGCGCTGTCGCCGCTCATGAAGGTGCTCGAGAACAAGTACTACTTCGACTGGTTCAACGAGAACGTGCTGGCCGCCGGCGCGCGCCTGCTGGGCCGCGGCCTGTGGAAGGGCGGGGACCAGGGCGTCATCGACGGCCTGGTGATCAACGGCTCCGCGCGCACCGTCGGTGCCTTCGCGGGCGTCGTGCGCATGGTGCAGACGGGCTACCTGTACTGGTATGCGCTCGTGATGATCCTGGGCGTGTTCGGTCTGATGACCTGGCAGCTCTGGCCGTACCTGAAGAGCGTGGTCCTTCACTGACGGCCACGCGGAGAACAAGAAAATGGTCCTTTTGAGCATTGCCATCTGGCTGCCGATCCTCGCGGGCGTGCTGCTGCTCGCGCTCGGCCGCGACGACAACGCGAACCTCGTGCGCTGGGTCGCGCTGGTGGCGTCCATCGCCGCCTTCGCGGTCACCATCCCGCTGATCACCGGCTTCGACGCCGGCACGGCCGCGATGCAGTTCCAGGAGAACCTGCCCTGGATCCAGCGCTTCAACGTGCGCTACCACCTGGGCGTGGACGGCATCTCCGTGTGGTTCGTGCTGCTCACCGCGTTCATCACGGTGATCGTGGTCATCGCCGCGTGGGAGGTCATCACCGACCGCGTGCACCAGTACCTGGGCGCGTTCCTGATCCTGTCGGGCGTGATGATCGGCGTGTTCACCGCGCTGGACGGCCTGCTGTTCTACGTGTTCTTCGAGGCCACGCTCATCCCGATGTACATCATCATCGGCGTGTGGGGCGGCCCGCGGCGCGTCTACGCGGCGTTCAAGTTCTTCCTGTACACGCTGGCCGGCTCGCTGCTGATGCTGGTCGCCATCACCTACCTGTACCACGCGTCCGAGACGTTCGAGATCCTGAAGTGGCACACGCTGCCGCTGGGCATGCGCACGCAGACGTACCTGTTCTTCGCGTTCTTCGCGGCGTTCTCGGTCAAGGTGCCGATGTGGCCGGTGCACACGTGGCTGCCGGACGCCCACGTCGAGGCGCCCACGGGCGGCTCGGTGGTGCTGGCCGCCATCATGCTGAAGCTGGGCGCCTACGGCTTCCTGCGCTTTTCCATGCCCATCGCGCCGGATGCCAGCCACGCGTACGCGGGCTTCATCATCACGCTGTCGCTGATCGCCGTGGTCTACATCGGCCTGGTGGCGATGGTGCAGCAGGACATGAAGAAGCTGGTGGCGTACTCGTCCATCGCGCACATGGGCTTCTGCACGCTGGGCTTCTTCGTGTTCAGCAGCCTGGGTGTCTCGGGCGCGATCGTGCAGATGATCTCGCACGGCTTCATCTCGGGCGCCATGTTCCTGTGCATCGGCGTGCTGTACGACCGCCTGCACTCGCGCGAGATCGCCAGCTACGGCGGCGTCGTCAACACGATGCCCAAGTTCGCCGCGCTGGCGCTGCTGTTCGCCATGGCCAACTGCGGCCTGCCGGCCACCAGCGGCTTCGTGGGCGAATGGATGGTGATCCTCGCCAGCGTCAAGTACAGCTTCTGGATCGGCTTCATCGCCGCCACGGCGCTGATCCTGGGCGCGGCGTACTCGCTGTGGATGTACAAGCGCGTGTTCTTCGGCGCCGTGGGCAACGACAACGTCAAGGGGCTCAGCGACATCAACGCGCGCGAGTTCCTGATGCTGGGCGTGCTGGCCGTGGCCGTCCTGGCGATGGGCCTGTACCCCAAGCCCTTCACCGACGTGATGAACGTGTCGGTCGGCGAGCTGCTGAAGCACGTCGCCGTCTCGAAGCTGCCGTAAGCGACCGGACCGTCCCCATGAATGAAATGAACTGGAACGTCATCTCCCCCGAGGTGGTCCTGCTGGCCGCGGCCTGCCTGGTCGCGATGATCGGGCTCGGCACCTCGCAGGCCGCCATGCGCCTCACGCACTGGGCCGCGCAGGCCTCGCTGCTGGTGGTGGCCGGCATGCACCTGGTGGCGCTGAAGGCCGGCCACACGGTCTACGCCATGCAGGGCATGGTCGTCACCGACCCGATGGGCCACCTGCTGGCGCTGTCGGCCGCCGTGGCCATGATGATCACGCTGGCGTACGCGCAGCCCTACGTGGCCACGCGCGACATGCTCAAGGGCGAGTTCTTCTCGCTGTCGCTGTTCGCGCTGCTGGGCATCTCCGTGATGATCTCGGCCAACAACTTCCTGGTGCAGTACGTGGGCCTGGAGGTGATGAGCCTGTCGCTGTACGCGCTGGCCGCGCTGCGCCGCGACCATGCCGTCTCCACGGAGGCGGCCATGAAGTACTTCGTGCTGGGCGCGCTGGCCAGCGGCTTCCTGCTGTACGGCATCTCGATGATGTACGGCGCCACCGGCTCGCTGGAGCTGCCCGCGGTGTTCAACGCCATCCACGGCGGCCACATCAACCCGCAGGTGCTCACCTTCGGCCTCGTGTTCGTCGTCGCCGGCCTGATGTTCAAGCTGGGCCTGGTGCCGTTCCACATGTGGGTGCCCGACGTCTACCAGGGCTCGCCCACGGCGGTGACGCTGCTGGTCTCGGGCGCGCCCAAGCTGGCGGCCTTCGCCATGACCCTGCGCGTGCTGGTGGAGGGCCTGTCCGGCCTGGCCACCGACTGGCAGGAGATGCTGATCTTCGTGTCCGTGGCGTCCATGGCCATCGGCAACCTGGCGGCCATCGCGCAGAGCAACCTCAAGCGGATGCTCGCGTATTCGGCCATCGGCCAGCTGGGCTTCATGCTGCTGGGCTTCACGCCCACGGTCATCGCCAACAACACGAACTCGGCCGCCAACGGCTACAGCTCGGCGATGTTCTACATGATCACCTACGTGCTCACCACGCTCGGCACGTTCGGCCTGGTGATGGTGATGGCGCGCCAGGGCTTCGAGGCGGAGGAGACGTCGGACTACGCGGGCCTGGCCAAGCGCTCCCCGTGGCTGGCCGGCGTGATGTCGGTGTTCATGTTCTCGCTGGCCGGCCTGCCGCCGCTCGTGGGCTTCTATGCCAAGTTCGCCGTGCTGCAGTCGCTGGTCACCACCAACCAGGGGGGCTACATCGGCCTGGCCGTGGTGGCCGTGATGCTGTCGCTGGTGGGGGCGTTCTACTACCTGCGCATCGTCAAGGTGATGTACTTCGACGAGCCGAAGGACCCGACCCCGCTGCACAGCCCCGCCGGCGTGTCGCTGCTGCTGGCCGCCAACGGCCTGGCCGCGGTGCTGCTGGGCCTGCTGCCCGACGGCCTGATGAGCGTCTGCCGCGACGCCATCTTCGCCGCGCTCACCACCTGATCGACGGGACGGGACGCATCCGATGGGCGCCGCCGCGCTGCTGCTGCTGGTCGCGTTCGTCGCGGCCAACCTGCCTTTCCTGTCGCCCCGCATCCTCGTGGTCGGCCCGCGCAAGCGCGGGTCGGCGCTGGGCTGGGAGTTCGCGGGGCTGGCCCTGATGTGGGGCCTGGTGATCGCCGGCGGCACGGCGTGGGAGGCCCACGTCGGCCAGCGCGCGCCGCAGCCCTGGGAGTTCTACGCCGGGTTCGCGGCCCTGTTCGTGACGCTGGCGTTCCCGGGCTTCACGTGGCGCCACCTGCGTCGCCACCCGGCGCATGAGTGACCAGGCGCCGCGCGCGGGCGAGCGCGGCGAGCCCGGCGCGGACCCGCGCGGGCGCGTGACGCACCCGCCCGAGGATGCGTCCTTCGTCGAGCATCGCCTGGCCACCCGGTCCGCCTACGACGGCGCGTTCCTGAAGATCTTCGACGACACGGTGCGCATGCCCGACGACAGCACGTCGGCGCGCGAGTACATCGTGCACCCCGGCGCCGTGATGATCGTGCCGCTGCTGGACGACGGCCGCGTCGTGATCGAACGGCAATACCGCTACCCGGTGGGCCGCGTGATGCTCGAGTTCCCGGCGGGCAAGATCGACCCGGGCGAGCCCACGTTCGACTGCGCGCGCCGCGAACTGGCCGAGGAGACCGGCTACACCGCGCGCGAATGGGCGTGCCCCGGGCGGCTGCACAACGCGCCGGCCTACGCCACCGAGTTCATCGAGATCTGGTTCGCGCGCGGGCTGGTGGCCGGCGAACGGCGCCTGGACGAGGGCGAGCACCTGGAGGTCACCACCACCACGGTGGACGAACTGTCCGCGCTGGCCGCCCAGGGGGTGCTGACCGACGCGAAGACGCTGATCGCGCTGCTCTGGCTCCAGAACCTGCGCGCCGGCGCCTGGACGTTGGACTGGCGCGCGTCATACTGAGCCCATCGTGAAAGTCCTCGACCTCCGCTGCCCCGCCGGCCGCGGCTTCGAGGGCTGGTTCGCCTCCGAGGCGGAATATGAACGCCAGCGCGGCACCGGCGCCATCGAGTGTCCCCAGTGCGGCGCGGCGGACATCGCGCGCCTGCCCAGCGCGCCGCGGCTCAACCTCTCGGGTGCCAGCCGGCCGCCGGAAACCGTCTCGTCGCCGTCCTCGCCGTCGCCGTCGTCCGCACCGGCCCCGGCGGGCACGCCGCGCTCGCCCGTGCAGGAGATCGCGGCGCACTGGCGCCAGGCGGTCGAATCGCTCATGCGGCAGACCGAGGACGTCGGCGACCGCTTCCCGGAGGAGGCCCGCCGCATCCACTACGGAGAGGTGGCGCCCAAGGGCATCCGCGGCCAGGCCACGCCGCAGGAGCGCGCCGAGCTGCAGGAGGAGGGCATCGAGACGATGGCCATCCCCGTGCCGGCCGCGCTCAAGCGCACATTGCAATAGCGCGCTCCGGGTCGGCTCCCATGCGCGTCACGTCCCCGCCCGACAGCGGCATCCCGGGCATCCGCCTGCGCCAGGTGGAACGCCACGACGCCCACGCCTGGTACGACTACCTGCGGTTGCCCGAGGTGCATGCGCGCACCAGCTGGGACGTGCGCCGGCCGGCCGACCTGCACGTCTCCATCGACAACGCGCTGTCCGACGCGCCGGATTCGCCGCGCCGCCTGGCCGTGATCGACGACGTCGCGCAGGGCGCGCTGGTGGGCACCATCGGGTTCCACACGGTGTCCATGCTGAACCGCAGCGCGGAGATCGCCTACGACTTCGCGCCCACGCACTGGGGTCGCGGCCTGGCCACGCGGTTGTGCAACGCGGTCACGCGCTGGTCGTACGGCGCGCAAGGGCTGGGCCTGTACCGCGTGCAGGCCACGGTGCTGGTGGGCAACGAGCGCTCGGAGCGCGTGCTGCAGCGCTGCGGCTTCCAGCACGAGGGGCTGCTGCGCGGCTACCGCATGGTGCGGGGGCAGCCGGGCGACTTCCACCTGTACGCGCGGCTGGCGGACGACGGTCCGGCCGACTTGCGGTAACCAGCGACCTCGGCCTGCTGCTCGCCCGCCCGCGTGTGCCAGGCCGGGCTTCCGTGCACACCAGGGGCTCAGGTGGGATCGTTCGCCAATACCCGCCCGGGATTGAAGAGGTTGCCGGGGTCGAGCGCGCGCTTCACCGCGCGCATCAGCTGCAACGCCACCGGTGACTGCCGCGCCGCCAACTCGTCGCGCTTCAGCTGCCCGATGCCGTGCTCGGCCGAGATGGTGCCGCCGTGGCGTTGCACGATGTCGTACACCGCGGCGTTCACGGCGGGCTCCATGCGTGCCAGGAACGCGGCGGCATCGGCGCCCGCGGGCGCCTGCAGGTTGTAGTGCAGGTTGCCGTCGCCCAGGTGCCCGAAGGTGACGTGCCGCGCACCCGGGCACAGCTGCGCCAGTGCGGCGTCCGCCTCGCGCACGAACGCCGGGATGGCCGACACCGGCACGCCGATGTCGTGCTTGATGTTCAGGCCCTCCTGGCCCTGGGCCAGCGGGATCGATTCGCGCCATTGCCACATCGCGGCGGCTTGCGTGAGCGACGCGGCCAGTGCCACGTCCACGATGTCGCCGGCCGCCAGCGCATCGCCCAGCACGGCCTCGGCACGCGGGCGCAGCAGCGCGTCGTCGTGGGGCGAGGACAGTTCCAGCAGCACCTGCCACGCCGTGTCCTCGCCGGGCGCGGGCAGCGGCCGGGGCAGGGCGGGGAAGTGGCGCGCCGTGAGCGCCAGCGCGTGTGCGCCCATGGCCTCGAAGGCGGTCAGCTCCGCATCGAACGCCTGCCGCAGCCGGCGCATCAGCGCCAGCGCGTGGTCCAGCGACGGCGCCGCGGCCCACGCGGTCAGCACGGTGCGGGGCTTGGGAAACAGCTTCAGCGTGGCGGCCGTGATCACGCCCAGCGTGCCCTCGCTGCCCACGAACAGGTCGCGCAGGTCGTAGCCGGTGTTGTCCTTGCGCAGGCCGCGCAGCGCGGACCAGGTATCGCCCGTGGGCGTCACCACCTCCAGGCCCAGGCACAGCTCGCGCGCGTTGCCGAAGCGCAGCACCTGCGTGCCGCCCGCGTTGGTGGCCAGGTTGCCGCCGATCGTGCAGCTGCCCTCGGCGGCCAGGCTCAAGGGGAACAGCAGGCCGGCGGCGTCCGCGGCGGCCTGCACGGACTGCAGCACGCAGCCCGCCTCGGCGGTGAGCGTGAGGTTGTCGGCATCCAGCGTGCGCACGGCCGTCATGCGCGCGAGGCTCAGCACCACCTGCGTGCCGCTGCCATCGGGCACCCCGCCTCCCACCAGGCCCGTGTTCCCGCCCTGCGGCACCAGCGAGATGCCGGGCGCGGCCGCGCAGCGCCGCACCACCGCGGCAACCTGCGCGGTGCTGCCGGGCCGCGCGATGGCCAGCGCGCGGCCGGCGTAGCGGCGGCGCCAGTCGGTCTCGAACGCGGGGTGCGTGCCGCCGCCCGCCAGCACGTGCGCCTCGCCCAGCAGCGCGCGCAGGTCGGCCAGCAGGGCGTCGTGGTTCATGCGGTGACGGCGGCCGGGCAGTTTCGCGCAAGCGCGTCCGGCCTCAGGGCCCTTGCTCGTGCGGCGAGCGCCGCGCCAGGGCCAGCCGCCAGCGCACCTGCGTGGCGCAGGCGATGAACAGCGCGGCGCCCAGCGCCAGCTCCGTGCCGGCCAGCAGCGGCACGGGCCACGCGTCGCCGCGCAGGCGCACCAGCGCCTCGGCGATGTAGAGCCACACCAGCAGGCTCAGCCAGCGGCAGGTGTACATGCGCCAGCGCAGCAGGCCCGGCACGGCGAAGGCCAGCGGTAGCACCTTCAGCGCCAGCGTGCGGTGGCCGGTAGGGGCCCACGCGAGCTCCCAGCCCAGTCCCAGCACGATCAGGCCCAGCGTGCAGGCCAGCGCCACGGCGCGGGTGACGGTGGTGGTCCGGTCGGGCAGGGTACGCATGGCGGGCGCACCTGCGTCAAGGAGAGGGCTCTCGGGCATCGTCAGGCATCATAGTCGCCAGGAGAGGACCGACATTGCCGTGAACGAGACCCTGACGATGCGGCTGGCCCAGGGCCGCGAGGTGCTGGCCGACACCCTGGCCACGCTGCGCAACTGGCCCTGGTTCGAGACCGTGCGCACGCTGCGCGAGCGCATCCGCGAGGACCGCCTGGGCCTCACCGCCAGCAGCCTCACCTTCACCACGCTGATCTCGCTGGTGCCGCTGCTCACCGTGATGCTGGCGGTGTTCACCGCGTTCCCGATGTTCGGCAACTTCCAGTCGGCGCTGGAGAAGTACTTCCTGCAGAGCCTGGTGCCGGCCACCATCGCCAAGCCGGTGCTGGGCGCGCTCACGGCCTTCGCGGGCAAGGCCAGCCGGCTCGGCACCGCGGGCCTGGTGGCGCTGGTCATCACGGCGATGGCACTGGTGCTCACCATCGACCGCACGCTCAACGCCATCTGGCGCGTGCGCAAGCCGCGTCCCATCGGCCAGCGCGTGTTGATCTACTGGGCTGCGCTCACGCTGGGCCCGCTGGTGCTGGGCGCCAGCCTCACGTTCACGTCGTATGCGGTGTCGGCCTCCAGCGGGCTGGTGCGACAGCTGCCTGGTGGCGTCAGCCTGGTGCTGGGGCTCGTGGAATTCGCGTCGCTGGCCATCGCGTCGTCGGCGCTGTTCCACTACGTGCCGCACGCGCCGGTGCGCTGGCGCCACGCCAGCGCCGGCGGCCTGTTCGTGGCCGCGGGGGTGGAGATCGCCAAGAAGGGCCTGGGCTGGTACCTGGGCGCCGTGCCCACGTACTCCAGCATCTACGGCGCGTTCGCCGCGGTGCCGATCTTCCTGCTGTGGATCTACCTCAGCTGGCTGATCGTGCTGCTGGGCGCGGTGCTCACGGCGTACGCGCCCAGCCTGCAGCTGCGCATGGTCACGCACGGGCGCCGGCCGGGGCAGGGCTTCGCGCTCGCGCTGGAGGTGATGCGCCGCCTGCGCGACGCGCAGGCCAGCGGCGCGCGCGGGCTCACGGGCATCGAGATGGCCTCGGGGCTGCGCATCGACCCGCTGCAGATCGAATCGGCGCTGGAGCACCTGGTGGCGCTCGATTGGGTGGGGCGCCTGGACGAGGACGCGGTGGGACGGTACGTGCTGCTCTGCGACCCGGCCGCCACGCCGTTGCAGCCCCTGGTGGACCGGATGCTGCTGGCGCCGATCGACGCGCTGCAGGCCGCGCGCGAGCGCATGGGGATCGGCCGGATCCTGGTGTCCGAGGTGTTGACCGGCTAGCGGTCGGGGAAGACGCGCCTGCGGGCTGCAGCCGGAGCAGCGGCCTCTTCAAGCCGGGTGCACGACCACCAGCAGCGCCTTGCCGACCGTCATGCCCACGTTGGAGATGGCATGCGCCACGTCCACCGCGTAGCGCGCCGTCTCGCCCGTCTCGAGGCGGGACTGGTCGTCGCCGGACCGGACCTGGAAGTGCCCGTCCAGCACGCTGAGGTGCTCGCGCGAGCCCGGCTCGTGCGCCTGCGATTCCAGCGTGCCGCCGGGCTGCACCGTCAGCTCGTACCACTCGAAGTTGCCCGCCAGCTCGATGGGGCCCAGGATGCGCAGCTCGCACTTGCCGTCCGGGCTGCGCAGCGACGGCGTGGCATGGCCGGCCACCGTGGTGATGGACGGCGCGGCAGGCCGGTCGCCATCCAGCAGCGTGCCCAGCGGCACGCCCAGCGCGTTGGCCAGCCGCCAGACCACCGCCACGGTGGGATTGGCCTGGTTGCGCTCGATCTGCGACAGCATCGACTTGGAAACGCCCGCCTGGCGCGACAGCTCGTCCAGCGACAGGGCCCGCGCTTGCCGCAGTTCGGCCAGGGTGTGGCCGACGCGCGGCGGCTCGATCGAAGGGTTGCGGCTCATCGTTCGGTGGCTGACAGCAGGGAAGGGCGGGACCGGAGGGCTTGACGCGCCGCCCGTTGTTCAATGATACTGCATTCGCGTTCGATATATCGAACAAACATGATTGCACCGAACACGCCCATCGTACGCCAGGATCTGCTGACCATGACCACTGCCACTCCCGACATCGCCGCCTTCAACGCGCACGTCCGCCAGGAACTCGACGGCATCCGCGAGGCGGGCCTGTTCAAGGGCGAGCGCATCATCGCCACCCCGCAGGGCGCCGTCGTGCGCCTGGCCGACGGCCGCGAGCTGGTCAACCTGTGCGCCAACAACTACCTGGGCCTGTCGTCGCACCCCAAGGTGATCGAGGCCGCCCACGAGGCCCTGCGCACGCATGGCTACGGCCTCAGCTCGGTGCGCTTCATCTGCGGCACGCAGGACATCCACAAGGAACTGGAGCAGCGCATCGCGCGCTTCCTGGGCACCGAGGACACGATCCTGTATGCCGCCGCGTTCGACGCGAACGGCGGCCTGTTCGAGCCGCTGCTGGGCGAGCAGGACGCGGTGATCAGCGACGCGCTGAACCACGCCTCCATCATCGACGGCATCCGCCTGTGCAAGGCCAAGCGCTACCGCTACGCGCACAACGACTTGCAGGACCTGGAGGCCCAGCTGAAGGCCGCGCGGGCCGACGGCGCCCGCTTCATCCTCGTCTTCACCGACGGCTCGTTCTCCATGGACGGCACCATCGCGCGCCTCGACCAGATCCGCACGCTGTGCGACCAGTACGGCGCGCTGCTGGGCATCGACGAGTGCCACGCCACCGGCTTCCTGGGCGCCCGGGGCCGCGGCACGCACGAGCACCGCGGCGTGTTCGGCAAGATCGACATCATCACGGGCACCCTGGGCAAGGCCCTGGGCGGCGCCTCCGGCGGCTTCACCACCGGCAAGAAGGAAGTGATCGAGCTGCTGCGCCAGCGCTCGCGCCCCTACCTGTTCTCCAACACGCTGATGCCGGCCATCGCGGGCGGCTCGCTGGCGGTGCTGGACCTGCTGGAAGGCAGCACCGCGCTGCGCGACAAGCTGGCCGACAACACGGCCTATTTCCGCCAGGCCATCGTCGACGCGGGCTTCGAGATCAAGCCCGGCGAGCACCCCATCATCCCGGTGATGGTGCATGACGCGGTGAAGGCGCAGGCCCTGAGCCAGCGCCTGATGGAGCTGGGCATCTACGCCGTGGGCTTCTTCTTCCCCGTGGTGCCCAAGGGCCAGGCGCGCATCCGCGTGCAGATGAGCGCGGTGCACGACCGCCATCACCTGGAGAGGGCGGTGGCCGCGTTCAAGCAGGCCGGCGAGGAACTGGGCCTGGTGGGAGGGACGAAGTGATGACCGGCGCACGCATCCTCATCATCGGGGCCAACGGCCAGATCGGCAGCGAGCTCGCGGGCGCGCTGTCGCGCCGCGCGGGCGTCGCGCAGGTGGTCACCAGCGACGTGGCGCCCGTGGGCCGAACGCCGGGCCTGCCGCACGAGCAGCTGGACGTCACCGACGCCGCGGCGCTGGCGGCCGTGGTCAAGCGCCACGAGATCACGCAGATCTACCTGCTGGCCGCCGCGCTGTCGGCCAACGGCGAGAAGCATCCGCAGTGGGCCTGGAACCTCAACATGGTGGGCCTGCTGAACGTGCTGGAGATCGCGCGCACGCAGAAGCTGGACCGCATCTTCTGGCCCAGCTCCATCGCGGCGTTCGGCCCCACCACGCCCGCGGACAACACGCCGCAGGCCACCGTGATGGACCCCACCACCATCTACGGCATCAGCAAGCTGGCCGGCGAGCGCTGGTGCGCCTGGTACCACGCCAACCATGGCGTGGACGTGCGCGGCCTGCGCTACCCCGGACTGATCAGCTGGAAGACGCCCCCGGGCGGCGGCACCACCGACTACGCGATCGAGATCTTCCACGCCGCGTTGCGCGACGGTCGCTACACCTGCTTCCTGAAGGAAGACCAGGCGCTGCCCATGATGCTGATGGACGACGCGCTGCGCGCCACCATCGAGCTGATGGAGGCGCCCGCCGAGCAGATCAAGGAGCGCGGCAGCTACAACCTGTCGGCCATCAGCTTCACGCCGCGGCAGATCGCGGATGCCATCGCCAAGCGCGTGCCCGGCTTCACGATGACTTGCGAACCCGACTTCCGCCAGGCCATCGCCGCCAACTGGCCGCGCAGCATCGACGACACCGCCGCCCAGCGCGATTGGGGCTGGCGCGCGCGCTTCGGGCTGGAGGAGATGGTCGACGAGATGCTGACGCAGATCGCGGCGCAGCGGAAGCAGCAGCAAGCCGCCTGAAAGCAGGGTGCCAGGCATCACCTTCACCTCCGGCGGAGGTGAAGGTGATGCCTGGCACCATTCCCGTTCGCTCTGCTGCTAGAATGCGAATCGTTCTCATTCAAGATCGCATCGACGCCTGACCGTCGGCGCGACGACCCTCCGGCCGCCGCGCCCTCGCTCCAGACGAACCGATGCCGATCCGCCCGCCCTCGACGCCCGCCCGCCTGGCCGCCCGCGCCGCCCTGGCGCTTCTCGTCGCCACCCTGGCCGCGTGCGGCGGCGGCAGCAGTGGCAGCGCCGGTGCCCCAGGCAACGGCGACGCGCCCACCCAGGGCACCAACACCGGCGGCGCCCGCCTCAGCGCCGCCGCCGACCTGGGCCGCCAGATCTTCAACGACGCCTCGCTCTCCGCCTCCGGCCGCCAGAGCTGCGCCAGCTGCCACGACCCGGCCCACGCGTTCGGCCCCACCAACGATTTCAGCGTGCCGCTGGGGGGCGCCGATGGCACCACCGTGGGTTTCCGCGCGGCGCCGTCGTTGCGTTACCTGAACCGCACGCCCGCCTTCCACTTCGACGTGGATGGCACGCCCGTGGGCGGCTTCGACCGGGACGGCCGGGCCGACAGCCTGCGCGCGCAGGCCCACCGTCCGTTCCTGGCCCCGCACGAGATGGCCAACGCCGACGCGGCGGCGGTGGTCGCCAAGCTGGCCCAGGCGCCCTACGCGGCGGCCTTCCGCGCGCAGTTCGGCGACCAGGTGTTCGCGGACGCGGAGGCCGCCTTCGACCGTGCCACCTATGCGCTGCAGCAGTTCGAGACCGAGGACCCCGCGTTCTCGCCGTTCACCAGCCGCTTCGACGCGTTCCTGGCCGGCACCGCCTCGCTCACCGACGCCGAGATGCGCGGCTTCGCGCTGTTCAACAGCCAGGCCAAGGGCAACTGCGCCAGCTGCCACCTGAGCGCGCGCCAGGCCGATGGCACGCCGCCGCTGTTCACGGACTTCACCTACGACAACCTGGGCGTGCCGCGCAACCCGCTGATTCCGGCCACGGCCGACCCGTCCTATTTCGACCTGGGGCTGTGCGGCCCCGACCGCACCGACGGCCTGGCCGTGACGCGCCCCGACCTGTGCGGCGCCTTCAAGGTGCCCACGCTGCGCAACGTGGCCACGCGCCACAGCTTCTTCCACAACGGGCGCTTCGCCACGCTCGACGAGACGCTGCGGTTCTACGTCACGCGCGACACCGATCCCGCGCGCTGGTATCCCACCGTCGACGGCGTGGTGCAGAAGTTCGACGACCTGCCGCCGCCCTACCGGCGCAACGTCAACACCACCGAGGCACCCTACAACCGACGCCCCGGGATGGCGCCTGCGCTGGACGACGCCGAGATCGCCGACCTGGTGGCCTTCCTGTCGACGCTGACCGACGCGGACCTGCGCTGACGCCGGTCCGCACGCCTTGCGACGTCCCTCCGGCCCGCGCCACGCCCACCCCGACATTCCTTTCCAGAGATCCGACCATGACTTCCCTGCTCTCGACCCAAGGCGCCGTGCGCCCGCACGTGACCCGCGTCGCCCTCGCCGCCGCGCTGGCGCTGGGCGCCGCCACGTCTTTCGCGCAGTCGGCCCCGGCCCCGGCCGCGCCCTCGGCGGTCACCCAGCAACAGCTGCTGGAACGCGTCGACGCGCTGGCCCGTGAGCTGGAGCAGGTGAAGGCGCAACTGCAGGCCATGAAGGCCGCGCAAGCGGCCCCGGCCGCGGCACCCGTCGGCAACGGCAACGGCGCGGTCGCCACGGCCGGCGCCCCCGCCACGACCACCGCCACCAGCGCCCCCGGCGCACCGGCCGGCGCGCCCCCGGCCGTGGCCGTCGCGCCCGCGCCCGCGGGCGAACCCGCCACGGTCATCTCGTCGTACGGCGAGCTGAACTACCTCAACTCGAAGGGCGCCACCGCCACCGGCGACGTCGCGCGCTTCGTGATCGGCCTGCAGCACCGCTTCGACGACAAGACCAAGATGGCGTCGGAGCTCGAGGTGGAGCACACGGTCGTGTCCTCCAGCGACCAGGGCGAGATCGAGGTGGAGCAGCTCTACGTCGAGCACCGGCTGAACGATACCTACGGCCTGCGGGGCGGCCTGTTGCTGATGCCCATCGGCCTGCTGAACAACAACCACGAACCCACGGCCTACTACGGCGTGGAGCGCAACTTCGTCGAGACCGCCATCATTCCCAGCACCTGGCGCGAGGGCGGCGTGCAGCTGTTCGGCGAGCATGGCAACGGCGTGTCGTGGAGCGCCGGCCTGTCCACCGGCTTCGACCTGAGCAAGTGGGACGCCACGTCGGAAGAAGGCCGGCAGTCGCCGCTGGGTTCCATCCACCAGGAGCTGCAACTGGCCAAGGCCCACGACATCGCCGTGTTCGGCAACGTCGACTGGCGTGGCATCCCGGGCCTGCGCCTGGGCATGTCGGCCTTCAGCGGTGGCGCTTCGCAGGCCCAGTCCGGCTTCCCGTCCACGTCCGCGCGCGTCACGCTGTACGACGTGCACGCCCAGTGGACGCCGGGCCCGTGGGACCTGTCCGCGCTCTGGACGCAGGGCCACATCAGCGGGGCCGGCGCGTTCAACACGACCATCGCGGGCTCGCCCACGCCGGTGCCCAAGCGCATCGACGGCTGGTACGCGCAGGCCGCGTACCGCTGGCAGCTGGCCGGCGATTACACCCTGGCCCCGTTCGCGCGCTACGAGCGCTTCAACACGGGCCGCGGCTTCGACGGCCTGCCAATGGGCATCGACCCGGGCGCGTACGGCACCGAGGCGGTGCGCACCGTCGGCGTGAACTTCCAGCTGAATCCGGAGGTGGTGCTGAAGGCCGACCTGCAGCGCTTCCACCTCGATTCGTCCCAGGACCGCTGGGACCTGGGCCTCGGCTATTCGTTCTGAGCCGCGCGAGAATCGGCCGCATGCACCTTCGCTGGCTCACCCCGCTCGGCACGGTCGCGCTCGCGGCCACGGCGCCCCACGTCGCCATCGCGGCACAGCTGGGCACGCTGGAGGACGCGGCGCGCCGCGCGTTCCCCGATGCCACGGCGTTCCACGACCAGCTGCTGTCCGCCACGCCGGACGACCTGAAGGCCCTGGCCGCCCTCGGCGGCACGCCGCCGCGCGCAGCCACGTGGCACGCGCTGGTGGCGATGAAGGGCGAGCAGCCGCTCGGCTGGGTGGTGGCCGACGGGGTGGTGGGCAAGTTCGAGGTGATCGACTACGCCGTGTCGATAGGCGCCGACGGCGCGGTCCGGGCCGTGGACATCCTGGCCTACCGCGAGAGCCACGGCTACGAGGTGAAGCTGCCCGCGTGGCGCCAGCAGTTCGTGGGCAAGGACGCGCACGCCCCGCTGCGGGTGGGCAACGACATCGCCAACATCAGCGGCGCGACGATGAGCTGCACGCACGTGACCGAGGGCGTGCGGCACGTGGTGGGGCTGGTGGCGAGGATGCGCGAGTCGCACCGGTTGTAGGCCAGGTGCGGCGCAGGGATGGTGCGTTACAGCCAGGCCGCCACCGCGCGTCCCAACGCCTCCGGCGCCTCCTGCATCAGCGCATGCCCGGCGTCGAGTGACACCACCTCCGCGCCCAGGGCGGTCGCCAACCCCGCTGACGCCTTCGGCGGCGTCATCTGGTCGCGCCGCCCGACGAACAGCCGCGCCCGCACGCCCGCCGCGCGCACGGCGGTGGCGGCCGCGTCGCCGCCCGCGTACGCGTCGCACATCCGGAAGTCGTGCTCGAAGAGGTTGCCCGTGGCGGCATACCCCGCCTGCACCCGCCGCATCAACGCGCGGTTGGCCCCGTGCAGCCACGTGCCCGGCCCGGGGAACGACGGCTTGGCGGCCAGCGTCGAATGCGAGAACGCGTTGACGCGGTCGATGGCGTCCAGCGGCTGGTCGCGGGCCAACCCCAGCAAGGCCGCGCTGACCTTCATCGGGTAGGCGGTGCCGACCAGGGACAGGCTGTCCACGCGCGCGGGCGCCCGCGCGGCGGCTTCCAGCGCGATGAGCGATCCCATGCTGTGGCCCACCAGGTGCGCGCGCGCCACGCCGGCGGCGTCCAGCAGCGCCAGCACCCAGTCGGCGGCGGCCTCGATGGAGGGCAGGGCGGGCCCGACGGAGCGGCCGTGGCCGGGCAGGTCCACGGCCAGCACGCGTCGGCCGTGATGCGCGTGCCAGCGGGCCAGCAGGCCCCATACCGAATGGTCGTGGAGCGCGCCATGGACGAACACGATGCAGGGCGCAGCCGCGCCGGCATCGGTCGACGCGCCGGCCGCCGCGCCGGCCGCTGCGCCGGCTGCCGCCGCACCCGCCCAGCCCACGCCCCCCGTGTACGCGTAGGCCGCGCGACCGTCGACGTCCGTGATCATCGCGCGGCCTCCCCGGCCCGTGCCGCGGCCTTCAGCGCGCGCTTCAGGTCGTCGATCAGGTCGTCGGCATCCTCCAGCCCGATCGACAGCCGGATGGTGCCGGGCCCGATGCCGGCAGTCGCCAGCGCCTCGTCGCCCATGCGGAAATGCGTGGTGGAGGCGGGGTGGATCACCAGCGACCGGCAGTCCCCGACGTTGGCCAGGTGGGAGAAGATCTGCAGCGCCTCGATGAACGCCACGCCCTGCGCGCGGCTGCCCGCCAGGTCGAAGCTGAAGACGCTGCCGCAGCCGCGCGGCAGCAGGCGGCGGGCCAGCAAGTGGTCCGGATGCGTGGGCAGCTCGGGATAGCCCACGCGCGCCACGCCGGGCTGCGCCACCAGGAAGTCCACGACGCGGCGCGCGTTGTCCACGTGGCGCGCCATGCGCAGGGGCAACGTCTCCAGGCCCTGCAGGATCAGCCAGGCGCTGTGCGGGCTCAACGCAGCGCCGAAATCGCGCAGCCCCTCGCGCCGCGCGCGCAGCAGGAACGCGCCCACGGTGCTCTCCTCGGTGAACACCATATCGTGGAAGCCCGCGTAGGGCTGGGTGAGCTCGGGGAAGCGGCCGCTGCGCTCCCAGTCGAACTGGCCCGAGTCCACCAGCACGCCGCCGATCACCGTGCCGTGGCCGGAGAGGAACTTGGTGGCGGAGTGGTAGACCAGGTCGGCGCCGTGATCGAAGGGCTTCATCAGCCAGGGCGTGGTGAACGTCGAATCCACCAGCAGCGGCAGGCCGTGGTCGTGGGCCAGCTGCGACACGGCGGGGATGTCCAGCACGTCGAGGCGGGGGTTGCCCAGCGTCTCGCCGAACAGCAGCCGCGTGGTGGGTCGGATGGCGGCGCGCCAGGCGTCCAGGTCGCCCGGCCGGACGAACGTGGTCTCGATGCCGAAACGGGCCAGGGTATAGGCGAGCAGGTTGTGCGAGCCGCCGTACAGCGCGCCGCTGGCCACGAGGTGCGAGCCGGCGCCGGCCAGCGTGGCCACCGCCAGGTGCAGCGCAGCCTGGCCGCTGGCCGTGGCCACCGCGCCGATGCCGCCTTCCAGCGCGGCGATGCGCTCCTCGAACGCCGCGGTGGTGGGGTTGGAGATGCGGCTGTAGACGTGGCCCGAGCGCTCCAGGTCGAAGAGCGCGGCCGCGTGGTCGCTGGACTCGAAGACGAAGCTGGTGGTGAGGTGGATGGGCAGCGCGCGCGCGCCCGTGGCCGGGTCGGGGCCGGCGCCGGCGTGGAGGGCGAGCGTGTCGAATCCGGGATCGGAAAAACCGGTCATGGCGCGTGTTCCTGCGGGGCGACGGGCGTCGCGGACGCGGCGATTGTGTGCTATGTTGAAACCCGATCAGCACCACCCTCGCGGAGACACCTCCATGAAAGTCAGCGACATCCTGCGCGTCAAGGGCAACACCCTCTTCACCGTCTCGCCGGACAGCCCGCTGGCCGAGGCGGTCACCACCATGGCGGAGCACGACATCGGCTCGCTGGTGGTGATGGACCACGGCGACCTCACCGGCATGCTCACCTTCCGCGAGGTCATCCGCGCGGTCGTCCGCAATGGCGGCTCGGTGGGCAACACCGGCATCCGCGCGGTGATGGACGACGCGCCGCTCACCTGCACGCCGGAAACCGAGATCGACGAGGTGCGCCGCATGATGCTGGGCCGCCACGCGCGCTACATGCCGGTGATGAACGGCCGCACGCTGATGGGCGTCATCTCGTTCTACGACGTCGCGCGCACCGTGGTGGAGGCGCAGGACTTCGAGAACCGCATGCTCAAGGCCTACATCCGCGACTGGCCGGCGGAAGAGGAAGTGCGGGACGAGGCGGCCCGGTCGTCCTGACCGAAGGCCAGGTCAGGTCAAAGACCTGACCCTTCAGCGGCTGCGCGCCGTGATCGGGTCCGCCGGATCCGACCGGGCCACCTCGATCGCGCGCCGCGTGGCCACGCCCGCGGCGTGCTCCAGGGCCCACTCCTTCAGCTTCGCGGCCTCGATGGGGCGGCAGAAGCGGTAGCCCTGCATCATGTCGCAGCCTTCGCGGCGCAGGAACTGGTGCTGGGCATCGGTCTCCACGCCCTCGGCCACCGTCTGCAGCTTCATCGCGTGCGCCATCTGGATGATGGCCTGCACGATGGCGCGGTCGTCCGGGTCGGTGTCGATGTCGCGCACGAAGCTCTGGTCGATCTTCAGCGTCTGCAGCGGGAAGCGCTTCAGGTGCGACAGCGACGAGTAGCCGGTGCCGAAGTCGTCGATCGACAGGCGCACGCCCAGGGCGCACAGCGCGTCCATCGTGGCCACGGCGGCGGCCGGGTCGTCGGTGGTGACGCTCTCGGTCAGCTCCAGCTCCAGCCAGCGCGGGTGCAGGCCGGCGTCGTCCAGCGCGCGCCGCACCACGTCCACGAGGGCCGGGTGGCGGAACTGCACGAAGGACAGGTTCACGGCCACCACCATCGGCGGCAGGCCCTCGTCGATCCACGCCTTGGCCTGGCGAACCGCGGTGCGCAGCACCCATTCGCCGATCGGCAGGATCTGGCCGGTGCTCTCGGCCAACGGGATGAATTCGGCCGGGGAGATCATGCCCAGCTCGCCGTGGCGCCAGCGCAGCAGCGCCTCGACGCCCACCACGGTGTCGCCGTCGGCGGACAGCTGCGGCTGGTAGTGCAGGGCCAGCTCGTTGCGCTCCAGGGCGCGGCGCAGCGACGCCTCCAGCTGCAGGTGGCGCGCGGAGCGCTGCTGCATGCCTTCGGCGAAGAACCGCGCGGCGGCGCGGCCTTCCTGCTTGGCGCGGTACATGGCCGTGTCGGCGTGGCGCGACAGCACCTCGTAGTCGTCGCCGTCGCCCGGGAACAGCGAGATGCCGATCGACATCGTCAGGCTCAGCTCGTGGCCCATCACGATGCAGGGCTGGGCCACGCCGTCCAGCAGCTTCTGCGCCACCTGGGCGGCGCCGTCGGCGTCGGTGGTGGGCAGCAGCACGGCGAACTCGTCGCCGCCCAGGCGCGCCACGGTGTCGCATTCGCGCAGGCACCCCTGCAGGCGGCGCGCGATCTCGGTCAGCAGGCCGTCGCCCACGCTGTGGCCCAGCGTCTCGTTGATGTGCTTGAACTGGTCCAGGTCCATGTACATCAGCGCGAACGGCCGATGGTCGCGGCGCGCGACGCTGGTGAGCTGGCCCACGCGGTCGGCCAGCAGCGCGCGGTTGGGCAGGCCGGTGAGCGCATCCAGGTGCGTCATGCGCACCAGGTTGCGCTCCGCCTCGCGGAACTGGGTGACGTCGTTCAGCACGCCGATGTAGTGGGTCGTGCTGCCCGACTCGTCGCAACGGCGCGAGATGGAGGCCCAGCACAGGCACTCGCGGCCGTCCTTGCGGATGTTGCGGATCTCGCCCTGCCAGTGGCCATGGCTGTCCAGCGCCGCGAAGATGTGCTCGCGCTGCTCGCCGTCGCCGAAACCGAAGCCGAGCGAGGCGCCCTTGCGGCCGTGCAGCTCGTCGGCGGCGTAGCCGCTGATGTCCGAGAACGCCTGGTTGATCGAGACGACGCGGCCGTGCTCGTCGCAGATGACGATGCCCTCGCGCGCCTGCTCGAACACGGCGGCGGCCAGGCGCAGCTTGTCCTCGGCGGTCTTGCGCAGGGTGACGTCGCGCGCTTCCAGCACCACTTCCTGGGTGCGGCCCTCGGCGCGCGGGATGCGGCGCAGGGTGCATTCCAGGGTCAGCGAGCTGCCGTTGCGGCGCGTGACCGACATCTCGTGCGTGACGGGCGTGCCGGCGGCGGCGCTGTCGATCGCGAAGCCCAGGGCCATCGCCTGGGCGGGCTCGATGCGGGCCCCGGCCAGGGCGTGCACCAGGCGGCCCAGCACCTCGTCCGGGCGCACCTGCAGCCACTGCAGGCCGGTGCGGTTCATGTGGCGCACGGTGCCCAGCGGGTCCAGCACGCAGATCATGTGCGGGCTCTGGTCGATCATGCGGCGCAGGCCGCGCTCGCGGGCGCGGGCCTGCAGCGCGCGGCGCCACTGCCACAGCCCGAAGGCGAGCGAGACGGCCGCCAGCACGCCGGCCGCCACCACCGCCCAGGCGGGCAGCGCGGCAAGCAACGACGGGTTCCTGGGGCTCGACCACTCCATGCCGTGATGTTGCCCGCATCCCAAGCGGCGTGGCGGCCGGAAAAGGCGTGCTGCGCCGCGACATTTCGGAGCCTTGCGCATTTGTGCACGGCAGCGACGATCGTCCTGGCACGAAGGGTGGGGCGCCGGCCGCCACCTAGAATGACCGCCATGTCCGGCAGTACCTTCGGCTTCCTCTTCCGCGTCACCGACTTCGGCGAGTCCCACGGGCCGGCCATCGGCTGCGTCATCGACGGCTGCCCGCCCGGCCTGGCGCTTTGCGAGGCCGACATCCAGGGTGACCTGGACCGCCGCCGCCCCGGCACGTCGCGCCACGTCACCCAGCGCAACGAGCCCGACACGGTGGAGATCCTGTCCGGCGTGTACGAGGGCGTCACCACGGGCACGCCCATCGCGCTGGTGATCCGCAACACGGACCAGCGCAGCAAGGACTACGGCAACCTGCTCGACACCTTCCGGCCCGGCCACGCCGACTACACGTACTGGCGCAAGTACGGCGTGCGCGATCCGCGCGGCGGCGGCCGGTCGTCGGCGAGGCTCACGGCGCCCATGGTGGCGGCGGGCGCGGTGGCCAGGAAGTGGCTGCGCGAGCACCGCGGCACCACCTTCCGCGGCTGGATGAGCCAGCTGGGCCCGATCGCCATCCCGTTCACGGACGAGTCACAGATCGAGGCCAACCCGTTCTTCGCCCCCGACGCGGCCATCGTGCCCGCGCTGGAGGCGCACATGGACGCGCTGCGGCGCGCGGGCGATTCCTGCGGCGCGCGCATCTCGGTGGTCGCCCGCGGCATGCCCGTGGGCCTGGGCGAGCCGCTGTTCGACAAGCTGGACGCCGACGTGGCCTACGCGATGATGGGCATCAACGCGGTGAAGGGCGTGGAGATCGGCGATGGCTTCGGCGTGGTGGACCAGGCCGGCAGCGTGCACGGCGATGAGCTCACCGCCGCGGGCTTCCGCAGCAACCACGCCGGCGGCGTGCTGGGCGGCATCTCCACCGGGCAGGACCTGCGCGTGTCGATCGCCATCAAGCCCACCAGCTCCATCCGGGTACCGCGGCAGTCGATCGACCGTTCCGGGCAGCCGGCCACGGTGGAGACCTTCGGCCGCCACGACCCCTGCGTGGGCATCCGCGCCACGCCCATCGCCGAGGCAATGCTGGCGCTCGTGGTCATGGACCACGTGCTGCGGCATCGGGCGCAGTGCGGGGATGTCGAGTTGCCATTGCCGCCCATCCCGGGAAGCGTCTGAGAGCGGGGTCAGGTCTTGCCTTGCCCCCGCCGGGGGCAAGGCAAGACCTGACCCCTTCTCACCCGCCCGACTGATCGGCCGCCCCACCCCCGGTGAGGTAGTCCTTCACCCGGTCGATCCGCGGCCCCACCTTCTGCACGGCGCGCTGCAGCGCCTCGTCCGTCACCTTCAGCGCGTCGCACCAGCGCTTGAGCGACGCCTTGTCGCCCACGTCGACGGATTCGGTGGAGCGGGGGTCGTCGGCCGCCGCGGTGGCGTCCTGCAGGGTGGGCGGGGTCTGGGCGTGGGCAGCGGTCATGGCGAGGTCTCCGGCGCGCGGGAGGCGGGCAACGCAGACACCTGGCAAGGTGCATTCCATCCCGCCCCCGTGCCGTTCGTCACGCCCGCGCAGCATTCATCCTGCCGCGCTGCAGTTCGTCCACCGCCACCCGCGCTTCGTCGCAACGGGGCATGCGCGGCCCCGGCCCATTCCTACACTGCGACGCATTCGGACGTGCGTCCGGACCAATGGACACGGAGGACAGGCATATGCGCAAGCGCTGGCTGGTGGGTGGTGCGGTGGTGGTGGTGGCGGTGGCCGGTGCCGGCATCGCCTGGAAGAACGGCACGGGCGCCGCCGCGGTGCCCGCGAGCGCCGCCATGGCGGCCGACGGCGCGGCCAAGGACAAGGACAAGGCCAAGCCCGGCAAGGACGGCAAGGACGCCAAGGACGAGGCCCCGCTCGACTTCACCATGGCCGAGGCCGCGCCCGCGAAGAGCATGGCGCTGCCGCAGCTGGTCGAGTTCTCCGGCGCCCTGGTGGCCCCCAACACGGCCATGGTGCGCGCCAAGGCCAGCGGCACGCTGCTGGCGCTGGAGGTGCAGGAAGGCGACCACGTCAAGGCCGGCCAGCTGCTGGGCCGCATCGACGTGAGCGACCTGGCCAGCCGCGTGGCCGAGCGCGCCGCCAACCTCGAGGCCGCGCGCACGTCGCTGGCCCAGGCGGAACGCACGCACAACTCCAACGTCGGGCTGGCGAACGACAAGTTCATCTCGCCCATCGCGCTGGAGAACTCCAAGTCCGCGCTGGACACGGCCCGCGCGCAGGTCGGCGCCGCGCAGGCCTCCCTCGAATCCACGCGCGTGGCGCTGCGGGACGCGGCGCTGGTGGCGCCCATCAGCGGCGTCGTCGCCAAGCGCCACGTGGTGCCCGGCGAGAAGGTCAGCGCCGAGCAGCAGGTGGTCACCATCGTCGACCTGCACCTGCTGGAGCTGGCGGGCACGGTGGGCACCCAGGAGGTGTCCAAGCTGTCGCCCGGCATGCCCGTCGTGCTGAAGATCGAAGGCGTGACGGACCCCGTGAACGGCAAGCTCGCGCGCATCGCGCCCGCGGCCGAGGCCGGCACGCGCTCCATCGGCGTGGCCGTGCAGCTGCAGAACCCGAAGGAACAGCTGCGCGCGGGCCAGTACGCCGTCGCCAACGTCCAGCTGGGCGACGCCCAGCCGCGCCTGACGGTGCCCGTGGGCGCCATCAGCACCGCCTCGGGCCAGGAGTACGTCTGGACGGTCGAGAAGGGCCAGCTGATCCGCCGCACCGTCACCACCGGCCGGCGCGACGCCGTGGCCGGCCGGGCCGAGGTGCTGGAGGGCCTGCAGCCCGACGTGCCGGTGCTGGGCGCGCGCTTCGACAACCTGCGCGAAGGCGCCAAGGCGCGCATCGTGGCCAACGCCGCGGCCGCGACGCACCCGGCCGTGGCCGTCCGCTGAAAGGGACCCGATCATGTGGATGACGCGCGTCGCGATCAAGAACCCCGTCTTCGCCACCATGGTGATGGTGGCCCTGTGCGTGCTCGGGCTGTTCTCGTATGCCCGGCTGGGTGTCGAGCAGATGCCCGACGTCACGCCGCCCGTCGTCTTCGTCAGCGTGCAGTACCCGGGCGCTTCGCCGGCGGCCGTGGAGACCGAGATCACCAAGCCGCTGGAGGATGCCCTGAACGGCATCGCCGGCGTCAAGATGATCCGCTCCAACAGCTGGGAAGGCCGCAGCGAGACGGTGGTGGAATTCAACCTCGATGCCGACCTCACGCGCGCCACGCAGGACGCGCGCGACAAGGTGGCGGCCGTGCAGGCCGGCTTCCCCAAGGACGCCAAGCCGCCGTTCGTGGGCCGCTTCGACGGTGACAACGCGCAGCCCACCGTGGTGCTGGCGCTGCTGGCGCAGGACCGCAGCGAGCGCGAGCTGAGCCTGATCGCCGACCAGACCGTGCAGAAGCGCCTCACCAGCGTGGAAGGCGTGGCGCGCGTGCAGCCCTACGGCCTGATCACGCGCCAGGTGCGCATCGACCTGGACCCGCAACGCCTGCGCGGCTTCGGCCTGACGCCGGCCGACGTCTCCGCGGCCATCGCCCGTACCAATGCCGACGAGCCGGTGGGCCTGGTCAGCAGCCCCACGCAGGACGCCATCGTCCGCGTGGAGGGCCGCGTGCGCGACCCGAAGCAGTTCGCCAACGTGGTGGTGTCGAGGAACGGCACCGCGGGCGTGGTGCTGCTGGGCGACCTGGGCAAGCTGGTGGAGCGCGAGCAGGAGCCCGATTCGCTCTCGCGCATCAACGGCAAGGCCGCGGTCACGTTCAACATCTACAAGCAGCAGGACGCCAACATCGTCAAGACGGGCGCGGCCATCAAGGAGGCGGCCGAGGACATGCGCAAGACGCTGCCGCCCGGCGTGGAGCTGAAGCTCATCTGGGCCAGCAGCGACTGGGTGGCCCGCAGCCTGGACGGCGTGAAGAAGACGCTGGTGGAAGGCGCGCTGCTGACCATCGTCATCGTGTTCCTGTTCCTGCATAGCTGGCGCTCCACGATCATCACCGGGCTCACGCTGCCGATCGCGGTGATCTCCAGCTTCATCGCGGTGAATGCGTTCGGCTTCACGCTGAACTTCATGACGATGATGGCGCTGAGCCTGTGCATCGGCCTGCTGATCGACGACGCCATCGTGGTGCGCGAGAACATCGTGCGGCACGTGGGCATGGGCCAGGACCACCACACGGCGGCCCGCGTGGGTACCGACGAGATCGGCCTGGCGGTGATGGCCACCACGTTCGCCATCTGCGCCGTGTTCGTGCCGGTCGCGTTCATGAAGGGCATCGTCGGCAAGTTCTTCTTCCCCTTCGGCATCACGGTGGTCGCGGCCGTGGTCGTGTCACTGTTCGTCAGCTTCACGCTCGACCCGATGCTGTCGTCCGTGTGGAAGGACCCGCCGGTCAACGTGCTGAAGAAGGTGCCCGGCGTCAGCCACCTGGTGGGGATGGTGGACCGCGGCATGGCCTGGCTGCACGTCACGTACGAGCGCCTGATCTCCTGGGCCTTCAGCCCGCGCCGCTACCGCGTGTTCGTGCCGCCGGTGCCGGCCTTCGGCCACGGCTTCGACCGCGCCACCGGCCGGCGCCTGCACCAGGGCAAGCGGTCGTTCCGCTTCGCCACGCTCACCCCGCGCGGCATCGTGCTGTGGGTCGCCTTCGCCACCTTCGCCGGCGCCATCGTGCTGGCCGGCACCATCGGCGCCGAGGTCATCCCCGATACGGACCAGGGGTATACGGAGATCAACGTCACCATGCCCGTGGGCACCAGCCTGAAGCGCGCCGACGAGAAGATGAAGCAGGTGGAGCAGATCATCGCCAAGCTGCCGGAAGTGGACACGCTGTCCACCCGCGTGGGCGGCGACAACGGCCACAACACCGGCAACATCGGCATCGGCCTGAAGCCGCGCGCCGAGCGCAAGCGCTCGCAGAAGGACGTGGAGGACACGATCCGCAAGGGCCTCGAGACGCTGCCCGGCATCAACGTGTCGCTCGGCAACCGGCCCATCTACGTGGCCGTGCTGGGCCCGGATCCGACGGTGCTGGACCAGATCACGCAGGACCTGGCGGCCAAGATCCAGAAGATCAAGGGCGTCACCGACTTCGAGACCTCGGTCAAGCCGGGCCTGCCCGCGTACGCCGTGCGCGTGCGCCCGGACGCCGCGCGCGAGCTGGGCCTGTCCGCCACGCAGCTGGCCTCCAGCCTGCGCGCCTACGTCAACGGCGACATCAGCACCTACTGGACCACGCCCGACGGCCAGCAGGTGGAGGTGCAGCTGCGCCTGCCCGAATCGGGGCGCCAGGACATCTCGCAGCTGAACCTGCTGCCGGTGGCCTACAGCAAGGACGGCACGCCCATCACGCTCGCCAGCGTGGCCACGATCGAGCCCGTGACCAACCCCGAGGTGATCAAGCGGCAGGACCTGCAGCGCCGCCAGGGCATCTACGCCGGCATCGACCCGAAGTCGGGCCGCACGTCGGGCGACGTCAACGCGGACGTGCAGAAGATCGTCAAGGAGACCGTGCTGCCCCCGGGGTACCGCTTCGACGTGGGCGGCTCGGCCAAGGACCAGCAGGAGATCTTCGGCAACATCGGCGCGGCCCTCGGCCTGGCCCTGATCTTCATCTACATCGTGCTGGCCAGCCAGTTCGGCAGCTTCCTGCAGCCGCTGGCGATCATGGCGTCGCTGCCCCTGTCGCTGATCGGGGTGATGGTGTCGCTGAAGGCCTTCGGCTCCACCATCAACCTGTTCTCGCTGATCGGCCTGATCATGCTGATGGGCCTCGTCACCAAGAACGCCATCCTGCTGGTGGACTTCGCCAACCACGCGCGCAAGGCCGGCGCCACGCTGGCCGAGGCGGTGCTCAGCGCGGGCCAGATCCGGATGCGCCCCATCATCATGACCACCGCGGCCATGGTGTTCGGCATGTTCCCGCTGGCCCTGGCGCTGGACGAGGGCGGCGAGCTGCAGGCGCCGATGGGCCGCGCCATCATCGGCGGCGTCATCACCTCCACGCTGCTGACGCTGGTGGTGGTGCCCGTCATCTACGCGTACATCGAGCAGTGGGTGGGCTTCTTCAAGCACCGCCTGGACGAGGGCTCGCGCGGCGCCATCATCGGGGCGGTGCTCACCAGCATGACGGGCGTGGTGCTGATGATGACGGGCGTGCCCGCGGTGGGCGTGCTGGCGGTGATGACTGTCGCCATCGGCCTCACCGTCTGGGGTTGCATCAGCTACACGCGCGCCAACGGCTACGCGCGCGCCTGGGCCGCCATGGGCCTGGGCGGCCTGCTGGGCTTCATGATCCTGATGTTCCTGCGCCCGATCCAGGACGGCGGCCCGCCGGAGGAGCTGTCGATGACGCCGCCCACCGGCGAGGCGCCGGATTCCACGCCCGACTCGTCGCCGGATTCGGCGCCCGAGAGCGACATCGCGATCGCGTGACGTGATGGCGCAGCACCTCGACCGCCGCACGGCCCTCGCCCTCCTGACCGCGGCGGCGGCGGGCGGGGCCGGCGTCTTCGCAGGCTGCGCCACGCGGCCTGCCGGGCCCGACCCCGACGGCCTGGATGACCTCGTCGCCCGCCACACCGCCGCCAGCGGCGGCGCGGCGGCGATCGAGGCCGTGCAGGCCATCGAGTACCGCCTGCACATCACCGAGCCCACGTTCCAGGTGGACGGCACCTACGTGACCGACCGCCGCGGGCGCATGCGCATCGACGTGCACGCGGACGGCGCGCGCGTGTACACGGAGGCCTGGGACGGCCGCACGGCGTGGCAGATGGGCCCGGACGGCGTGGCCAAGCCCAGCGCGCCCACTGGCGCCGCGGCGCTGTGGCACGGTGCGTCCTTTCCCGGCAAGCTGCTGGGCCTGCACGAGATGGCGCGACAGGGGCACGTGCTGCTGCGGCTGCCGGCCGAGACGCTGGACGGCCAGCGTTTCGACGTCATCCGCCTGACGTTCAGCGACGGCTTCGCCACGCGCCTGTACTTCGATCCCGCCACGCACCTGCTGGCGCGCCAGCGCGACGAGCGCGCCCTGCACCCCGACCTGGACCCGACGAAGAAGCTGCTGGAGAACCGCTACGCGGATTGGCGACCGGTGGACGGCGTGATGCGCTCGTTCGGCGGCAGCCAGGTGGACGCGGCCACCGGCGCCGAGCTGCAGCAGACGCATGTCACCTCGGTGCGAAGCCTGGTCGCGTTGGACGACGCCCGTTTCGCGCCCGGTGCCCCCGAAGCGTGACGGAAGTCACGGACCTCCGGGTCCTCCCGTGGGCACCTTCACCGATGGCGCGGGCACCCGGCACGGGCGAGACTTCGCCCAGGTCGTACCCCAGCCTTCTTGCCATGATGCCCTACGCCTCCCCGAACGCCGACGTCGGCACCGCGTCGTACGCCATGCACGCGGCCATGGTCACCTCCACCTGCCCGCATTGCCGCGCCATCACGCTGGGCGTGCCGGGCAAGACGCTCCTCGGCTTCCAGCGCTTCAGCTGCGAGAGCTGCACGCGCACGTTCAAGTACCCGCTGCACCGCCGCTACCGCATCGCCTACTGGCTGCTGCTGGCGGTGTGCGCGATGGCGCTGGTGGCCCAGCGCGGCCAGGCGCAGCCCAGCGTGTTCCTGTGGCTGGTGGGCGCGGCGGTGCTGGGCGATCTGTGGCTGCTTTGGCGGCGGCGCTGAAGCCGTCACGACGCGCTCGCCGGATTCGTGATTTCCTTCACGGTGCCTCGGGAATCTCCCCCGGGCCCGTGACGCGCCCGCGACGCCAGACTGGCGTCCCGCCCAACACGACGCCCGTCCGTCACGCGCACCATGAACCGCACACACAGCTTGCCGACCGGTGCTGGCCTGGGCGCGTCCGCGTTCCGGAACGTGGCGCTGGCGTCGGTCACGTGCCCGCGTTGCCGTCGCAGCCACGAGGGCGTGGCGCGCACGTCGCTGCTGGGCTTCCGGCGCTACTCGTGCTGGCGCTGCCTGTCCGACTTTCGCTACCCGCTGCACCGCCGTTACCGCGTCGCCTACTGGACGCTGCTGGCGGGCGCGGCGGGGTACACGATGCTGTCCCACGGGCGCGTCAACGCCGTTCTGGTGCTGGCGGGCCTGGCGGTGGCGTGGGACGCGTGGATGGTGGTGCGGCGCAGCGGTGTGTTGATGCGGCGGTGACGCGGCGCTGATGCGGCGCTCATGCGGCGGCCGCATCCGCGCCGCATCCCACGTCACGCCGACAGCCGGAACTGCGCGACGGACCGCACCAGCTGGCCGGCCTGCGTCTTCAGCGTCTCGGCGGCTGCCGCGCTCTGTTCGACCAGCGCGGCGTTCTGCTGGGTGGCGCGGTCCATCTGGGTCACGGCCTCGCCCACCTGCGACACGCCGGCACTCTGCTCCACGCTCGCCGTGCTGATCTCCGCGACGACGGTGCTCACCTGGTGGATCGCGCTCACCACGTCCTGCATCGTGGCACCGGCCTGGTCGACGAGCGACGTGCCGCGTTCCACGCGCTCCACGCTGGCGCCGATCAGCTGCTTGATCTCCTTCGCGGCATCGGCCGACCGGCCGGCCAGGCTGCGCACTTCCGAGGCGACCACGGCGAACCCACGACCCTGCTCCCCGGCACGTGCCGCCTCCACCGCGGCGTTCAGGGCCAGGATGTTGGTCTGGAAGGCGATGCCGTCGATCACGCCGATGATGTCGGCGATGCGTTGGCTGGACTGCTGGATGTCCTTCATCGTGGACACCACCTCGCCCACCACCGAGCCGCCGCGCTGCGCCACCTCGCGCGCGTCCTGCGACAGCCGCGCGGCCTCCTGCGCGTTGCTGGCGTTCTGGCGCACCGTCGCGCCCAGCTGATCCATCGACGCGGCCGTCTGTTCCAGTGCCGACGCCTGCTGTTCGGTGCGGTTGGACAGGTCGGCGTTGCCGTGGGCGATCTCGGTGCTGGCCGTGGCGATGTTCTCGGACGCGGCGCGCACCTGCCCGATGAGGTCGACGAGGTGCACCTGCATGGCGGACATCGAGGCGAGCACGCTGGCGGGCGGGGCGGTCCGGGCGCCAGCCACGGGGCTCAGGTCGCCACGCGCGACACGCTGCGCCGCGGCGCCCAGCGCCGCCGGCTCGGCCCCCAGGGCCCGCAGCAGCCGGTTCGTGATCATGCCGCCCAGCACCAGCGCGGCCAGGACCGACAGGCCCGCGAAGCCGATCATCCAGGCGCGTTGCGTGGCATGGGCCTGCGCGGCGGCCAGCGCGTCCTGCGCCATCGTCTCGTTCTCGTAGTCCGCGAAGGCCTTGGAGGCCGCCATCAGGGCTGCCAGCAGGGGGCGGCAGTCCGCCACCATCTTGTCGATGGCGGCCTCGCGCTGGCCTTCGGCGCCCAGCTTCAGGATGGCCAGGGCGACGGGGGCGTACCGGGCCTCGACCCGGTCGATGTCGGCGGCCAGCGCGCGCTCGCGATCCGTCGCGTCCGGCGCGGTGGCGACGGCCTTCTTCAGGGCCTCGAGGTTGTCATGCAGGATCCCGTGGGTCTTCTCCGCCGCGGCCTGGGCCTCGGCGCGGTCGGCGTCCGACTTCACGAGGATCAGGTCGCGCACCGCGATGGCGCGGCGGTTGGCGTAGCTTCGAACGTTCGTGGCCAGGCCGAGCCGCGCACCGACGCCATGGACGTAAGCGTCGAAGCGATCCGCGCCCTGCGACATGCCGTGCAGGCCGAGGCCGCCGACGACGAGGACGAGGCAGGCCATGCCGCCGAAGGCGGCGAGCAACTGGGTCTTGACCGAAAGCGGGGTCATGCGTGCGGGCTCCTGGGTATTGGTGTGGAATCCCCGGGGGAATCGGCGGGGACACACCGCTATCGGAGCCTGATCGCCTGGATGAATGTCCTGGACGACCGTACCGTCACAGAGAGCGCCTTCACCCCAACAAAGTCACACTGCGGGTGCACTCCGAAAGGCTGGCCCACTCAACTTTCGCCCAATGACGGTGCGTCAGCACTCGACGATGTTCACCGCCAGCCCGCCGCGCGCCGTCTCCTTGTACTTCGTCTGCATGTCGGCGCCCGTCTCGCGCATCGTCTTGATGACCTTGTCCAGGCTGACGTGGTGCGTGCCATCGCCGCGCAGCGCCATGCGTGCCGCGTTGATGGCCTTGACGGAGGCGATCGCGTTGCGCTCGATGCAGGGGATCTGCACGAGGCCTCCCACCGGATCGCAGGTGAGGCCCAAGTGGTGCTCCATGCCGATCTCGGCGGCGTTCTCCACCTGCTCGGGCGTGCCGCCCATCACGGCGGCCAGGCCGGCGGCGGCCATCGAGCAGGCCACGCCCACCTCGCCCTGGCAGCCCACCTCGGCGCCCGAGATGGACGCGTTCTCCTTGTAGAGGATGCCGATGGCCGCCGCGGTGAGCAGGAAGTCGGCAATGCCGCGCTCGGTGGCACCGGGCACGAAGCGCGCGTAGTAGTGCAACACCGCGGGCACGATGCCGGCCGCGCCGTTGGTGGGGGCGGTGACGACGCGGCCGCCAGCGGCGTTCTCCTCGTTGACGGCCAGCGCGTAGAGGTTCACCCAGTCCATCACCTGCAGCGGGTCGCGCAGGGCGGCTTCGGGGTTGGCGGTGAGCTGCTGCATCAGGCCCGCCGCGCGGCGCTTCACCTTGAAGCCGCCGGGCAGCACGCCCTCGGTGCGGCAGCCGCGCGCCACGCAGGCTTGCATCACGGCCCAGATCTTCATCAGGCCGGCCTGCGTCTCCTCGTCGCTGCGCCAGTGGCGCTCGTTGCGGCGCATCACCTCGGCGATGGACACGCCCAGCTCGTGCGTGCGCTGCAGCAGCTCGTCGCCGCTGTGGAACGGATGCGGCAGCACGGTGGTGTCGGGCGCGATGACCTTCTGGCGCGAGCCGTCGGCGGCCACCTCGTCGCTGACCACGAACCCGCCGCCCACCGAGTAGAAGACGCGGTTGGCCAGCTCGGCCCCGGCGGCGTCGAACGCCGTGAAGCGCATGGCGTTGGCGTGGAAGGGCAGGGTCTCGCGGCGGTGCATCACCAGGTCCGCGGCCTCGTCGTACGTGATCTCGTGCGTGCCGGCCAGCTTCACGCGGTGCTGGGAGCGGATGGCCTCCAGCTCGGCGGGGATCGCATCGACGTCCACCGTGTCGGGCTCGTGCCCGGCCAGGCCCAGCAGCACGGCCTTGTCGCTGCCGTGGCCCTTGCCGGTGGCGCCCAGCGAGCCGTACAGGTCGGCCTTCACGCGCGTCACGCGCTCGAGCAGGCCCTCCTGCGCCAGGCGCGAGACGAACAGGCGCGCCGCCCGCATGGGGCCCACGGTATGCGAGCTGGACGGCCCGATGCCGATCTTGAAGAGGTCGAAGACGGAGACGGCCATAAATGTTGACCCCCACGCTCCCGCTGGTCGCTGCCCCCCGAGGGGGCTCTGGCAGCGGACTGGCGAAGCCAGCTCCGCGCCAGGCCCTTGGGCGGGCCTGCGGCCGGCTGAAGGCGTGGCTATCGGGTTGAGTGGTTAGTCGTGGCTAAGTTCTGACATGGGGACGCACGAGCAGAACAGGTTCCGATCGCCGTACACGTTGTCCACGCGGCCCACCGGCGGCCAGTACTTGGCCGTGCGCAGGGCGGCCACCGGGTAGGCGGCCACGTCGCGCGGGTAGGGGTGGCTCCAATCGGCGGCCAGCAGCACCTCGGCGGTGTGCGGCGCATGCTTCAGGGGGTTGTCCTCGCGCGGCCACGTGCCTTGCTCGACCTTCCGGATCTCCTCGCGGATGGCGATCATCGCGTCGCAGAAACGGTCGATCTCCACCAGCGGCTCGCTCTCGGTGGGCTCCACCATCAGCGTGCCGGCCACGGGGAACGACAACGTGGGCGCGTGGAAGCCGTAGTCGATCAGGCGCTTGGCCACGTCCTCGGCGCTGACGCCGGAGCTGTCCTTCAGCGGGCGCAGGTCCAGGATGCACTCGTGGGCCACGCCCCCGCCCTTGATGCCGGGCAGGTCGCTGCTGAAGTGGATGTCGTAGTGGCCGTCCAGGCGCGCGGCGATGTAGTTGGCGCTGAGGATGGCGGTCTCGGTGGCCGCCTTCAGGCCGTCCGCGCCCATCATGCGCACGTACATCCAGCTGATGGGCAACACGGCCGCGTTGCCCAGCGGGGCCGCGGAGACCGCCCCCACGCGCTGCGCGCCGTCCAGGCCCGCCGAGCGGTGCGCGGGCAGGAAGGGCACCAGGTCCTCCACCACGCACACCGGGCCGACGCCCGGGCCGCCACCGCCGTGCGGGATGCAGAAGGTCTTGTGCAGGTTCAGGTGGCTGACGTCGCCGCCGAACTCGCCCGGCGCGGCCACGCCCACCAGCGCGTTCATGTTGGCGCCGTCCACGTACACGCGGCCGCCGTAGCGGTGCACCAGCGCGCACAGTTCCTTCACGCGGGTCTCGAACACACCATACGTGGAGGGGTA